>Ga0307982_1002223_pt1 | contig 15728 bp, 12 predicted proteins | sample OrgLakmetagen989_FD_201847 | JGI IMG/M metagenome (GOLD analysis project Ga0307982, IMG submission 201847) | Saline water microbial communities from Organic Lake, Antarctica - #989 | ecosystem: Environmental > Aquatic > Non-marine Saline and Alkaline > Saline | place: Antarctica: Organic Lake...
CGATGTAGACGCAGGAGAAAGCATCAACGACAATGCGCTCTCAGATCAGGTGCCGCCGCTAGATTACGGTCACTCAATGGCCACGCAACCGAAGAGTGCAGATATTCAAGCCGCGAAACCAGGACAAGCACCCGTACTAGCACCAGCACAAGTCTCGGGTCCAGCATCAACAACTGTAGGACATGTTTTTCAAAAGCCTGAAGTTCCTGCGATTGCACCTCAGGGGCGACTGCGGGCGCGCGTGACTACCCAAATGGGCGCAGACGACTCGGATATACGCAGCGAGAAAGCACCACTATCCCGAGCGGGGCGACGGCACTCTCTCGATGGAGCTCCTCAAGTTCCCCCTGTGCTCATTAGTTCTAACAATACATCGGCAGCAGCAGCAGCAGCTGCTGCAGCAGCGCTATCGTTACCATCATCGTCGTCGGCAGCTGGCACGGATCCAGACTCAGACGCCTTCTGGAATCGCCTTCAAGATGACGAAGACCGTGACGTAGTCAGCGCTCTCGACGACTCCGAAAACCCGGGCGCCTTTGAGCTCTTTGGAGGAGGCCGGGCACGCACCACTCAAGGAGGAGGTAGCAGTCACAGCAGCAGCAGCTCCTCTAGCAGCCACCAACACACCTCGAAAGTCAGCCCGATGAAACCCCACAACCACACCGGCGGCACTTGGAAAGCTTCCAAGGCGTTTGGGCGCCGTGGGTCGCGCTACGACAGCGGGGAGGACGACCACCACCGTAATGGTGGCGCGACGACAGGAAGTGGAAGTGGTAGCTTAGCAAACACGTATTTGATGGGGCAAAGGCTGGGCACCGCACGCACTTCGGACGATGAGACGGGCGCGGACACGGAAAACGAATTCTCGCCAGCTAAATCGGTAAATTAATCGTTGCTCTGATAAAGCCTGTTGTCCAATAAATCTCCATATGGTGTTTTCTCATTAAAAGCTTCGCTCTTTCTTCACAGCTTCCTTGCCCCGACTTCTATCTTTCTCACAATGCTATATCACACGTGCTGCATGCAATCTTCTTTCCTTTTATTCCTCCCACAGATATGGCGCCCTCACAGCATGGGCAGCAAAGGTCCTTCAGTCCTCAACGTGGATCTCGAGGCGACTCCGGCGAGCTGGCGGGCTTCCGAAGCACTTCAAACTGCCCAAGCCAAAGCCTCCTCCAATCGTAGCAATAAGCCCCCTCCTCCTACGGGGGATGTCTTGGCCGATTCCCTAGCAGCGCACGCAGCGTCGGAAGCTTCCTCGGCCGCTGCTGCCGAACTGTCCGCAGCTCAAGCGGCAGTGGAAGCAGAAATTGACCGAGAAGAAGTGCCCGGAGAAGGCAGTGGGAGTTTAGCCGCAGCTTGTGGCCTCCCTCTGCCTGGGCCGGAGCGGCGGTGGCTGCTGCGGCCTTTGTACTCCAACAAAGGGCAAGTGAGAGCTGAGGTGCGGCGCCACCGTGGCACTGGGGAATTGCTTTTCTTTTTTCAGGGCGTGGGCAACGGCCACCCACAAGGCCATGAAGGTGAGCAGCCGACGACGACGACGAGCACGTTTGTCCTCGGCGCGCGGCCTGGGAAAGGCAGCCAGAAAGGAGAACTGCTGATTTCGCTCGCGGATGCTTTTGGGCAGCAACGCGGTGGGAGCAGCAGCAGCAGCATCGGTAGTGGACCTATCATTGCGCTGCGGCCTGAAAGTGCCACTGGGAACGGCTGGAGTATGCAATATTTGGGCTTGTCGGGTGGTGAAGTTGGAGCTTGCTTGCTCTCTGCTGGCATCAGCCCGGACGGTGAGTGCAGCGTTTGTAGCAAATAGAGACGCAGCAAAACACTTCCTAAACATTGAGCGCGCATTCTACTTCATTCCAACACTCATAGGGCGGATAAGCATGAGATCATGCTTGCTTTTCCACTTTCTTTTTCGTTTCCTCCTATAAATAATTTTTCGGCATTTGTGCATTCCCAGGTGGAAAAACGAAAGTGCCTCGCGTCGGGTGCGTTGCCTTGCCTGTGTTCCAAGCCACCAGCGAGCAAGACGCTTCGACCACCGCAGCATCTTCAGCGTCCAACCAAGAAACAGCACCCACGAGCGATTCAACTACTCCTGCAGGATCGCGGCGGCTATGTGTGTGGCGCGATCACACTACGAAGAAAGGCAGCAGTGCCATGCTAGCAAGTGTCGCGCGCGGTGACATGGAGGCGATGTTGCTCTTGCGGGCCGCGTCACCGCATTGGATTGACCACCCTGATAGCATCAGCAATGAGAACCATCACAATGGCACCAGCAGTGCTACGGCTGAAGGCAGCAGCGGTCGGTACGAAATTCCTCCTTGGCCCATCGGTAGTGGCGGTTCTCCCTTTACGGGTGCAAACACTGAACCTAGCCGGAAGACCCTCGTCCTGCTGGACACCACCAGCAACAACAATAGTAGTAGCAACAATATTGACAACACTGGCGGGGCTGCCTCACCTCGAGCTGTCTTTGCGCTCGCTCGAGTCACAGGGGAGCGCGATACTTTCGCGGTGACCTTTGCGGCGCCCTTGTCACCGCTTCATGCGTTTGCGGCGGCGTGTGTGGCCATTGGGTCCAATGCAAAGGGCGCGGACGTGGCGCTGGCCGGCGCTTCCTGGCCTCAGAGTGCAGGAACAGCAGCAGCTCACAACGCTAACAATAGTGCTACTAATGGTGCTAGCAGCAGCAGCAGTTTGATGGCAACACCACGCGACGCTGCCATGGCCGCCCTAAGTGCCGCAGGTTTGGGCCCTCCACAGAAGAAAGTGCTGCCACCTTTATCGGCAGGTTCTGCTGCGCCAGAAGCTTTACAACCGTCCTCGAAAGGCCCTGAGGTCGTCAAGGAGGATGAGTCGATTGGCTCGCCAGCCACTGCGCACTCAAGGCAAGAGCTCTTGCAGCAGCAGCCGAAGTCCGAATCGAGTGAAGAAAACGAGCGAAACTCGGAAGCAACCACAGTGGATGCAGAGGTAGTGGCGGAAGCCCACGGGAGGTTGGTGAAGCGCAGGACCATCAGCGTGTCACGCGACGATCGAGAGGGTAGCCACGAGTCCTTCGACGGCAGGTCGAGTGTTGGTGGGCCTCTGCTGGGGTCGCCAGACCACTACCCACAAGGGTCCTTGGCCGCAAAACTCATGCCGTTCAGCCCCATGGCCGCCGCGGCATCCCACGTCGCCGAAAGTGCTCTCACGGCGGGGCTGGATTACTTCACTGACATGCCGCCTGGGTACCCACCCACCAATGATCCTCCTAGCATGGTTACTAACGCCGACCACCGTGAGGGCACTGATCGAAGTGCTCGAGGCGGTGCAGATGAAAGGGGTGGTAGCCGGTTTCACAGCCGTTATCAACATCATGATAATGACGATGATGACAAGTCATGGCAAGAAGAAGGGCCGAAGCGGCGCTTGAGCGATGAGCTTTACGGTGGCGCAGATGAAGATGATGAAGAGCGTGGCGATATTTCAAGCCGTATGCAGTCAGATGCACATGCGCCGAGATTAACTGACAGTGGTGGTAATCCTGTATCTGAGATGGCTGCTTCTTTCTCGTCTGAACGGTGGGACAATGATAACAATCTTCATCGTAATGATGACCAGAAGGATCCCCACCGGCTGAAGCAGGCAGCGCGTTGGTATGGTTTCCGTTTTCTTTGCAAAACTGGCTGGCATCATGAACATGCGCAGGTACTTAATGTGAACATGTTGATTGAAATATTGCCCTGTCTGATGCGTTGAGACTCTACTTTTGGTTTGCCTTTTTACTTGCTTTCAATCGTCTTAAAAAAGAATGATTAATACGTATTTCTTACACACTTCTTGTTGATTTTGCTTCTTCGATCACAGTTGAACGATGCGTGTGTGGTGGGGAGTCTGGTATATTTTGGTTTGGCAATGGTGGCGGAGCTTTACCCTTCTGGCCCCACCTACCAACTGGCCCTTGCTGCCATTTTGCTTTACCTTCATGCCTTTGACGACAACAGCCCTTCGGTAAGAGGCCAAATCTGTGTTAATGAAGAATTTATCGGCGCCCATCTTTTGGGTCAGAAAAGAATGGATGCTTTGAGACGGAATAATGAACACCTTCTGATTTAGCCTCTTTATTCAGGCAGTAATTGTGTTCCAACACTTTAGGTGTTGTTCCTACGCCGTAGAGATCGTCGCCACCAAGAATCAGCTCTGCTTTATCCTGAAGACACCACGAATGAAGATAACGGGCTAGAGCTGGCCACCAAGCACACCCTAGTACTAGGCGATTCTCCCTACAGCGTGTCATCTCAGAGTCGAAGTTCAGCAAGTGCGGCGCGAGCGGTGTTTGTGCCTGCGCTAGAATGGCGCGGGCCCGTCGAGGGCTCTGTCTTCAAGCTGGGCATTCTCGGCCTCGGCTATTACCAGGACAGCGCGTCAGTGTCGAGCATCGTGGCAGCAGATGGCGATGCAAGCACACCGAGGGAGAATGGTGGTAGCAGTAGCAGGAGTGGGAGCGAAAATGGGAGTGACGGCGCGCGATCGCCTTTGCACCCGACGCAAGACGAAAGTGGCAACAGCAACAACAACATGAGCGACCAACGCCCAAACCTTTCTAGTGTGGAACAAGGTGTTTTATCGGTCGGTAAAAGTGGGGAGAATGTGAAGTCGGCTCAGGAGGATGTTGTGGAGGAATCAGCTTTTGGTGGGATTTTAACGTTGCACGCCCCGAACGGCGCGCTATGGTAAATATGGAGTAGATAGGACAAGGATAGGGAATAAAGCAAGAGAACTCTTCATGAACGGGCAATCGACAGCATTTTCATAGACATTTAGTACTGCTTAATTTATACTTCGTGTCCTCCCCATTTTTATGACGATATTATCTTGATTTTCTTTCCAACAAAAAGGTGGAGTTTAGCATGCGCTATCATCATCACAGTGGCTGGCGATTTGGACTTTCTGAGCTCTTCTGAGACCCGCGTCTCAGTCGGATGGCGCGGGCTGGAAGACGGAGTGCGGCGCAGTGACAAAGCGTTAGCCGTTCGCCGCATTGTGTTTGTGACCACGGCGATTGCGTTGCCGTTGAAAGTTGGGCTCTTCTATGCGGCGGCGCAGCGGTAAATTACAGTTTCAAAAGGATACTTAGTCATCTTGAGCGCGTGTTTTCGCATTGCTTGACTCGCTGGTCCGTATTTTTCGAAGAAGAAGTACCTCTCCTACTCATATGCTTTCCCAATGATTTAGTGCTGCACGCATATATTTAGTGAAAGAAAGAATGCGCATTTAGACTAGCGCCATATACTTCAAAGTTATTGCATACACATGACATCTCGTGGAAAGTGTTTCTTTTACCTCCTTCCTTCTTTGTGAGGATTGTTCTTGTGTGTTCACGTGAGGGATTGTGTACACGCCTCTTCTTTTTCAGTCACGCGCGCGGTCGTCGAGTGATGCGGCGCTTGATTGGCCAGTTGGAGCCTTTTCTGCCGCCGTACACCTCAATGCCGACCAAGCCTTCGAAGCTAGCCTTGGCTACGGAAGCGAGGCTGGTGGCACTCACGTGGCTGCATGGTAACGATTCAAATAGTTCCTGATTAGTACTAAGTGCTGCACGATCGTTCAAAAGGAATAGACCACTTATAAAGTTAAGGAATACATGATGATTTTAAGTCGTCCTAATCTCCATGCTCTTAGTTTTCGAACATACTGATCTGCCAAACTTGGAGATGCACGTATGCAATTGAGTGCATAAAATGAAGTGTCTGGATTCGTCCTCATGCGTATACATGTATATTGCAGGCGTTGTTGCTGCCGTGCTTTTGTGCCTTGGCGTGATTGCTGTGACCGTGCTCTCTGACGCTTCACAAACGTACGGTTTCGGCGCCTCACGAGCTGGAAATCTGCCCCTGACTGCCTTGTTTTTCCTCAAGGTGAAAACAATGCTTATTAAAATGCTCTATCTGATATGTGCATTTTCAACGTTGGTTTTAGAGTGACTCCTGTGTGTACTTTTCATTCTGAAATGTGTTTATCACCTTTTTACATGCGTTCGATTTTCATCGTAGGGCGCAACCACTTTAGTCGTGTTTGGTGTCCTCGCCGCAGAAATGCAATTAGCCCAGTGCGTGTCGCGCTTCGGGTGTTTGCTCATGGTGTGGCGGTCGGCGCCTCCGCCGAAAGCGCTGCGGAGTGCACGTGCGAGGCGCAACCAAGGGGCTTTGCCACTGACGCCTACCACTCTACGCGGGCTGGCAGCAGCAAAAGCCTTGGATCTCCTGGGGGCCATTTTCTTTGGCGCTGCTTTGATCGAGCAGAGCAGTGCATTTGCAGCCAACGGTGGCATGGTGACGGACGCTAGCGCATTAGCATGTTTCCGTTTGGCCGTGGGCTGTGCTGCAGTAGGCGATGTCTTGGGCACTGTGCTGGTTGCTACGGCGTTATGGTTCTTGGCGAATTTGCTCACGCGCGAAGACCGCTGGGACGGGGAGTTCAGTGACAGCGACACTGACAGTGGCAGCGACAGCAACAGCGATAGCAGTGACGACGACAGTAGCAGAAGCAGCGACCGCAGTGATGACAATCATGACGACAACAAGAGCGGTAGGAACGATAGCGATTCAAATGAAAGTACCGACGACGATGATGATGACGCAAGCACGGACAGCGAAGATTGCGGCAGTGATTACGACGGCAACCCAAGAAGCCTGCGGCGCTCGAAAGAGAGGCAACGCAGTTCAAAGGCCCAAAGCAAAACTACTTCCACAAAGAAGAAGAAAGGCGTGAGCTACGACGGAATACCAGTTCCGGACTTGGACGATGGCTTCGACGATTTCATTTTCAGTTTCGGCGACGAACCCCTCGGCACAGCTCGTGGCAGTCACGGTGGGTCAGCGAGAGGCAGCACGAGCAAAGCAACAAAAAAGCGCCGCAGCCGCAGCGGCCAAAGACAACAAAGCAGCCCAACACTGGAAGGCTATGATTATCAGGTACAAACTGAAAATCCGACAACAGACACGTACAGAATCCTGAAGAGGGTTTACCCGTAATGCTCCTCTTTCGACTTCTACAGCTTTCGTTCCTCCAATTTCTTGCGTTCTAGACCACATTCACACCGGACTATTTTTTATTATGCTTCCAATTGTGTGACTACATGTGTGTCTTTCCTTTGACAGATGCAAGCGGCAAGCGATCCCTACCGCACCACTGCGCCGTCTCCTCAAGAGCAACTAGCTTGGCAGAGGCAACGCGCGTCGGTTGAATTAGCCCACTCACAAGGCCGCCCGGCGCCACCACCTCCTGTGCAAATGATGTCTCCGCAGCAGTCGCAACAGCAGCTTGGCTTCGTGCCCCCACCGCCTCCACTGCCGCGCCAAGTGCTAGACCCCACCTACGGTAACCCTGGTCACGACGCACCAGGATACTCCCAAGGCGATGGCGATTGGTGGTGGAATGAGCAGAACAGCCAATGGGTTAATCCAGGGAACGGCGACGGTGGCGACAATGGCACAGCACAGGAGCAAGGAGGGTACTGGGACGAGCAAGGAAATTGGGTGGATGGGTGGTGGGATGAGCAAGGCCAGTGGGTAACATCGAGTGACAGTAGTAACGCATGGGATCAGAATGCAGCATGGGCTAGTAGTGGCGATTGGGCCGAGAAGGAACAGGATGGGTTGTATGGAAACGTTACTGAATCGTCATGGCCTTCTGCCACGGCTGCAACGACTGGCAAAGGTGACGTGTCACCGGTGCCGCCGCCCCCTTTAACGGCGCGGGACGCCATTCGAGCGCGCGCCATCGCCGCTGCTGGTGGCACAGCTGCACCGTTATCGTCGACCACGACCCCGCTTCGAGCGCCAAGTTTGAGCCGTAGCTCGGCGGTGACTCACAGCAATAACTCGAAGGGAATGACAACGCCGCTGCCGTTGTCGTCGCGAAGTTCAGGTGTGGCCCATCACAGTGGCAGCAACAGCAACGGTGGTGTACGAAGCAGCAGGTCCTCGCCGCCAGCTGCTCACATGGGGAAAGCAGCGTTCAGCGAACTGTGGGAAAGCTGGGGAGATGGCAGCAGCAGCAGCAGCAGCAGCAACGGGGAAGTCAGCAGAAGTAGTTTGTCCCAAGATGTTGCGGTGCAAACTTTGTCTACGTCGCTTGCAGGTCCAGCAATGCCTCGTGCCACGGGGACATTTTCGAATGAGGCAGGACATCACAACGGGAGCTGGCTAAGCGCAGTGGCGGTGTCAGAGCACCTCACTGCTCGAGGCTTCAGTGTCGTGAGGTAATTGAGTTTTAGCACATCCCATGCGGGTGTCCCTTTTATCGCCTTTTGCCCTGCGAATTCGTCTACTCGACGAATGATTTCAATATTGTCAAAACTATTACCTGTACTTGCCTTTTCTCCTGTTATTCTTCATATACCGTGCGTATACAATTTTAATCCTTTTGCTTCCAGCGCCATGCATTCGGGAGGAGCACTCCGGGTTCATGCCACTGCCAAAGGGCCACCTCGACCCACTGAATCTTCGGGTATGCCTAACCCAACCAGAGAAGGTGCCACCTTTCTGCTCGAGATGTTGTTTTCCGGCCCGGGGTTCGATGGACTAGGCGCCGTATTCGCCGAAGGCAAAGATGGCGATGGCAAGGAAGAAGGTGCATTGAATTCCGCACAAATCAAATGAGCATGAGTCAAAAGTTCAGAAGGTGTCTGGCGAAGACATTCCCTCAGACTTTGAATTATGAAGCAAATTGATTTTGTCTTTCCTTATGTGTTGTGCTGTACTGTTGTGCGCTTGTATTTGTAGGTGACTTCCTCGAATTGACGTTCAAGTGCAACGATGCAAACGAGCTCCCAACCTTCGTGAAGAAACTCAATTTGAATCGCCTAGTCGCCACCTGCTAACGCAGAGAAACTTCAAATGATATATTTTTCTGTTCGAAAGGGGTGAGAAGTAACCATTTTAGGATTCCACTGCACAGAATTGGACTAAACTGTCTAAGCAGCTCAAATTGTAGTCTCCTAGGCAGGAAAGAGGTCCTGGTCCTGAAATTCAAATTGGTCTTCGACGGGCCTGTGGCTCAGGCCCTTGCAGCTCGTTTTGGTATGGCGACAATGGCAATGCCTTTTTGGATTCTTGTTGCGTTTCGAGGGCTCAGTAAACTACAAATCCCATTTAAGAGGCAAAGGAGAATCCAAATCAATTCAAACCAGGAAATACAGGCGAAGGCACACGTATATTTGACACAGACATAGGCCCTGATGACCCCGATGTACCGGAAATGTAAATTAGAGGGCTAAGAAGAGGTATATTTGACACGGGCCATGGGTCCCAAGCAATGGCAGCTAGAAAAAAAAGAAAAAAAGGAATCCCTGATGAGCTGACTGAACAGGGGCAAATAAGGCACAGGTATATTTAATTCCACGACGACCGCACACGCTGACGCATGCGCACCTCGATTTCAAACAGCACGGGACGTGAGGTGCTGCGGCCTCGAATCGCTTTGGCTTTGTTTGGCCGCTTAATACTTTTACACTTCAATTATAGCTGCATCTTAATCCTAAAACAGGGCATTTAGTTGGCATTCAGCACATAAAGTTACAGAAAGTTTAAACTACAGATACTCTTCTTTTGAGCAGCACTCCCAGAGCACGGAGGTGCGTGTCACTTTTGACCGCTACCATCACCTCCATGGTTATTCGGGCATGTGCGTCTGGTTAGTGCCCTCAATTCAACTTATGCTTCTGTGCTCTTTCTCTCTACCTTCTACCTTCTAATTATGGCCCCTCGGGGCCCGTCTCAAAATACAGTCGACAGTCGACAGGTAATCAGAAAACTGAACAAGTCAACTAGTCAACAGATTTGTGGCCCCTACGGGGTGGGAAATCTTCGAGCCCATGATGCCACGACACACGACACACCGACACACCACTCGACACTCGACACTCTCTTTCTAAACGAGTTGACATGATCTGCGGCTAGCCTAGCCTCACCATAAGAACTTAGTCTCAAAGCTCTAGCCAGCAAGATCTAGCAATTTTAGGCTAGCTTGACTGGACTTGCTGTCACGGTCCGTAGATTTCATAGAGGTGGAACCTATCCTGTCTTTTAAGCGCCAGATCTTTGGATTGGTGCTCCGCTCATCTCTCAACAACTTGTGTAATTCAAGACCTACTGACTCGTTAAGCTACTATCATTCATAAGAAAATATCGCAAGATCCATATTGAGCATCACTTTCATTTATGCAGGGGCTGCAGCAGCTCAAGCGCATTCTTTCTGAGCAGTTATTAGGGGGAGCCGGGTGCGATTGCCAGAACTGGCGGAGTCACTTATGGGGCGGCCATGACGGCATTACCATTACTGGACCTCCACAAAAGCCTTCACGAGTTCGTTTCGACGGCCGGGCTAAGGGTGCCTTTGAAGCAGCGGTAATGGGCCATATGCAACCAGTTCCTAGAAATCGACCGAAGAAGACATATTTCTGGGGCTACGTAGTTTGTGTTGTTGTTGCTATCGTTGCATCAGTGGTTCTCAAAAGGTCGCGCGACGCGGGATAGCGTTTTTCGCAGTCCCTATTCTAATTGCGCCGGGAGAGCCCTTTAATGTGCGAATTATTCTCGCAGCTCTCTGATTTCCCATTAAAATATTACAGAGCTGGCTTGGACTTAATGTTATGGCTTTGGCGAATACCATTTTAACGTATATACAGTAAGGCGCAGGCATTAGGTGCCATGTGCTGAAGTTTTGCGCTTGCATTCAAGGAGGATAGCTATGAAGATATTTGGCCCTAACTTCTTTGCCCATATGTACGGATATCATATTTTCTACCCATTCAGGATTCCAGTTCTGAATACTGCATATCGCACACACACGAGCTGCGCGTCTGTGTTTGTCGTTTGCACTAAAATTCCTCTGACCTCAGCCCCATCTTGGACCTCGTCACTCGAGAAATGGTTCGCAAACTCACGAAATTCTACAAAAATTTGCTTTTCGGAAACCAGAGCCTTGTTCAGACAGAAGCTTGCACGCAGATGGGGTCAGGGGTCACGCAATTGCTCGGAGATGGGCGACTCTTCTTCTTGTTCGCCTGAAGGACTTCGTTGTAGTTGTAGTGATGTAGTCCCTCCTCTGTGGGCGGAAACTCTTCTTTTGAGCTGAACTCTCAGAGCACGGAGGAGCGTGCCACTTTAGGCCGCTACAATCACCATCACTTCCATGGTCTCTCGGGCATGTGCGCGCCTGATGCCAGATTAGCTTCTTAGGTTTAGTTTGCACTGCTTCGTTTTTCTTCTCTACCTGTTAGCCTTCTAATTTCCGGCCCTTCGGGGCCTGTCTCAAAAATAACAAAAATCTTGGCTCCGATAAAAAGAAGGAAAGGAAGGTGCTGCGGCTGTGCCTTATGCCTTCGAAAATTCGCCAAGGGCTTCCAATCCCTTTTCTCTTTTTCGTGGGCTTACAGTAGCCCTTCGGAGATCTCGCAGCTCTCCTTTGTGTTTCGTTTCTCTCGGACTCCATCGCGCTAGAACATGCCCTGTACGCGCCATTGGCATTCGTGGAAACCTCCATATCTGCATTATATCACAACGGCTGCTGCACCAGTAACCACGCCATTTCTACTCTAATTCGTTGGGCGCCATTAGCGCCGCATCCCGCCACCGCGGCCTCTGGACTGCGCTCCAGACACGGGCGCATTCGCGCGGCCAGTGCCCCGCATGCCACCTCCTTGCGCGGCGGCGGTCTCGGCGGCCCGCGCTTCGGAGCCAATGTTTTTACGGGAGCCAGCCTTCAGCGACGACGGCTTGGCTTTGATGTCGTTGCACTTGGGAATGTGGCGCTCGGCCGCTTGCTCGTTGAAGCGCCGCGAACAGTGGGGGCACTGCACGAGGGACGAGTCTGGGGCCGAGGGGACAGCTTCGGGCATGGGCCCACCGGTGGCGAGGGCAGTCGTGACCGCCCTGCACGCAACAACGAGAAAACAGTGAGAGAGGCAATTTCAAGGGTGGACAGGATTGCAAGGAAACATTCTGAAATGGTAAAATGCCGACAACGAAGCATGTTGGGCATAATTGTTTCATGAAACACGCACCTGGCACTCTTCATCGCGTCCCGGAAGGCGCTCGACTGTTCCTTCCACTTCGACTTTTTGGCCGCTGCTTCGGCCGCGGCTTTGGCTCGGGCCTCGGCTTCTTTGGCTTTTCGGCCCAACACGAACTCTGCCGCTTCGGTGCCCGCCACCCGGGCTTTCTTGGTGTCGAACACCTTGCGGACTTTGCCGCACGCCTTGGAGTGGGCGCTCAGGGCCTTCGCGGTCATTTTGCGCCCGCACTGCTGGCACTCTACCAGCTCTTGTGGAGGCGCTTGTTCCCCGTACGGGTCGTCTACCGGCGGACCCGCGGCGGCGCCTGGGCTAGCGTAAGCCGCACTTGGAGCGGCAGCAGCGGGGTAGCCTCGGCCACCAGGAGGAGGGGCTCCGCCGCTCTCGTACGCGCCTTGGGCCATGGCCTTCTCCATCATGGCGGAAAAGTAATCGACCTGCGCGGTTGAGGACGCAAAAAGTGGAAGAAAAAAAAGGTCGGAAGCATAGAGGATACTTTCGGTATCTGACATGCGGGCAAAACAAGAAAAAAGGAAAATCTTCCCTCGAATGCAAATCAATACCTTTTTGTCGCCCTTGTTGCCGCCTGACACAGGCAAGTCATCGACGTTGATTGGAGGACCTGGCGGCGTTCGCGGCGGTTGCCTCTGTTGCGGCGGTGGTTGCTGCCTTTGCTGTGCCTGCCTCAGCTGTTGCTGTTGTTGAGGTGGCCTCTGCTGCTGTTGCTGCTGCTGCTGCTGCTGTGGTTGCCTTTGGTGGTATGGCTGTTGCGGTGGCGGCTGCTGGTGGTAGTGCTGTTGTTGTTGGGCCTGCATAGGCGGCTGCGGCGGCGCGCCCCGCGGCGGCGGTGCCATTCGAGCAGGGGGCTCGTCGTCCCAACGGTCACCTCCATGCAGTTGCTGCTGCTGTTGTTGCTGAGGCGGGTAGCCGCGTTGTTGCTGTTGTTGCAACTGCTGCTGTTGCTGAGGAGGGTACCCGTTTTGCTGCTGGGGACGCGAATAGGGTTGCTGTTGTTGTTGTTGGTGCACCTGCTGCTGCTGAGGAGGGTACCCCTGTTGCGGGTGTTGCTGCTGCTGTGGTGCACCTTGCGGCAACACCATTTGGCGATACCCAGGCCGTCCTCCGTCGTTGCTGCCGCTGCCGTCGTTGTTTCGCGCCATTTGCTGTTGAGGTGGCGGCGCTTGGCCCTGGTGGTGGAAAGGCCGCTGCTGTTGTGGTTGCTGGGAATGGTCAGCTTGCAAGGCGGCGCCGCTGCTTTGAGCCCGGCCGGGTGCGCCGCCTTTGCCGCCGTTGCCGTAGCCGTTGCTGCTGTTGCCACCGGGGCCGAAAGGCCGCCCGCGCGGGTCCGGCTGCTCGGCCTGCTGTTGGGCCCCGATCCCGTCGGCCGACTGCGAGTAGCGCGGCTGCTGCTGCCCGTCGCCCCGGCTGGCTTCCCGGCTTTGCATGCGCAGCTTGAGGTTGGACAGGGACGCTTTTCTCCCCCGCAAAGTTTGTCGCTCCAGCAAGCCGCCACCGCCGGCCGCGGAAGGCCGCTCCCCCGGATCGTTGCCATGGTATGGCTCGTCTACGCTGCCTCCACTGCTCCCGTAGCCCCCACTGCCACTACCGTTGCTGTTGCCGTAGGCCATACCATTAACTGGCTCAGGTTGGCCACCACCATCGCCGCCCATGGCCCATGCAGGCTTCTGCGGCGCCCTGCGCATGAGCCCTCCATTAGCACCACCGAGGCCGCCTGCGTCATTCTCCATATCACCGCCATCAAACGCGGCCCACGACGGCCGGTTTTGCTGCGCTGCTCCGGGTGCTGCGTTGCTGTTGCCGCTGTCGGCTTGCCCCCACGGCCGCGGGCCACCTGCTGCCGGGCCGCCGGGAGGTGGCATTCCACTGCTGCTTCCGTTGCCTCGCCCGCGGCCGCGCCCTCGCGGCGGTGGCTGCTGCACCGGCGAAATGTTGGCTGGAATTTCGGCGGACACTTGCACCGGCGACCGCCCTTCGAGTTGGCCGTCTCCACTGAAGTAGTCGGGGGCTGCGGTGTCGTCGTTCCACTCTTCTCGTCGCCGACGCCCTCGGCCCCGGCCGCGGCCGCTGCTCGCCTGCGGTGGGGGCTGCGACATGGACGATTGGCCGGGCACCCCACCTTCAGCACCGTCAAAGGCCTGGGCAAACAAGTCTGGCTGCCCGGGCGCAGGCGAGCGACCCGGAGGATAACCACTGCCGGTGTCGCCGCTCCCCAACCCCTCTTGGTACAACTCTTGCCCAAATTTTGACAGAAACGGCGATGTCCCACCGTTGCCGCCAGAGAGCTGCTGCTGCCGGCCTCCGCTAACTGGTGCTGCGTCAGTGCCTTGCCGCCGCAGTTCTTGGCCCAGTGCATCGGGTGACAGTGGAGCTCCGACTGCAGGCCCACCAGCTGTCCCGCGGTAGTAGTTTTCCTTGCCGTTTCCGACTCCAGCCCCTGCTACCGCCAGCCCACTCACAACAAGGCCGCCACCTCCACCAACACTCTGCACAGGCGAGTTTCCACTGCGCCCGCTGCCACTTCCTTTCCCGCCTGTCTCTGTGGCATAAAAGTGGTCCAGAGAGTCTGCTGCCAGCTGGTCAAGAGTTGTTTGGCCGCCGCTGACCTTGTTAGGAGTTGCCCGGGAAGCGTAGCCTTTGGTCGGCGGAGTCCGGTTGCTTTGCTGCTCGATTTCTTCAGGCAAGGGTGGCCCAGCCCCTCCGCGGTCCCCTTGCTGTTGCAAATTTCCTCGCCGGGCGATTAACTCAGGGGCGAAAGGCTGGTCCTGCGCCTCGCCCGCTGAAGTCTTACGATCCATGCGCAGCTTGTTTGCGGCATCTACAGCTTGCCGCCGTTGAGCTGCCCAAGCCGCTGGATCATAGTCTTTGCCAGACTTGTGCTGCATACTGGCCACAGCTACAATTTCAAAACAAAAAAAAGCCGTGGTGCGTCCTCAGACCGTGACTTTTTTTGAACGACGCTTCACCTCCAGGTTATGCTGAATTGTTCAAACAATGAATATGAGAACGATCCCGGACCAGAGCGTAGCGAAGGAACGAGTTGACGAAGCTAACTCGCACTGAAGGGGGCCAGGTGTCGAGGATGGTGGACGGCTTTATGGTCGGGCCTGTTGGCAAAACCGTTGGCAATAAGCTTAGGATGCTGAGATCTCGAGTGGTTTCATTTTTCAAGATGAGTGTACTACGTACCCCCACCACCCACCAATTTCATCATATTTGTACCATAATTGTACCCTACGAGTACACTAGTACCCCACTTCCGACTTCACATTTTCTGTCCTCCTCTTTGCTCGCCGCCAAGCAAAGCCAAGCCAAGCAAGCGAAGCAAGCAAGCAAGCCAAGAAACAAGACGAGGGCGTCTAATATCTAAGGGAGGAGCCGTGCTCTGCGTTTAATATGAGCGGGTCGCAGCCCGGGTCGATGAAGACCATAACCACTGAAAAGCTTGCGACCTTCGTTGTTGGGCAGCAGGTGCAGCTGAAGTTTTCCTTTCCCTTGCATTGCCCTTGCTCTTGCTCGTGTCAATTCTTCGGCAATACCTCGAACCACATTGGAACTAATAGAAGCACATGCTTGCATACTTTTCCTCCTCCTCCTGACCGTCCTTGCCCGTTATTTCGAATACATCTACTACATTCAAGAAAAAAAC
>Ga0307982_1002224_pt1 | contig 15726 bp, 9 predicted proteins | sample OrgLakmetagen989_FD_201847 | JGI IMG/M metagenome (GOLD analysis project Ga0307982, IMG submission 201847) | Saline water microbial communities from Organic Lake, Antarctica - #989 | ecosystem: Environmental > Aquatic > Non-marine Saline and Alkaline > Saline | place: Antarctica: Organic Lake...
GCCCCCCCCATCCTCCAGCTGTGCCTGCCACCCCCGGGCCATAATTTTCATCTGCACCAGCAGCTCCCGCATCATGCGCACTGAGTCGATCTGCAGTGCAGCATCCTCAGCCTGGGGTGAGTCCGCAGCGATGTAAGCCTGGAGCTGAGAGGCCAGCTGTTGACGCTGCTCAGGGGTGTACTCGCTATACACCACAGCACTTCGGTCGCTCAGGGCGTCGTGCATGAGCAGCTCCTGTTGCAGCTGCGCAATTTGCTTTTCGTACCGTTTCGCCAAAAGTGCTGGGTCAAGGGTCACTGACTCCGAAGTGCGGTTGGTGACTCGCATCATGCGCTGGGCCAGCTTCAACGTGGAGAGCGTTTCTTCGAGGTGAGACGCCTCCCCCCATACACACGCAATGAGCAGTGTGGCGCAGTTGCCCCCCAGGGAGTCCTTCAGGATGTTGGTCAGTTTTGAGCTGCGGTAGGGAATGTGAGAGCGGCCGCTGGCAGTGAGGGCGACAACACACTGCTCCAGGTGGGACAGGGATTTGTTGATGAACATGCTCTCCCGGGACAGCGTCTCATCTGCCAGGCCGCCTGTGGTAGTCATTGTTTTCTTCAGGCGCTCGCTGCCAGCCAGGTCCACCAGGTTCAACTTGGAGTGCAGGGTGCGCTCAGCAGTACCCAGGCGGGAGCGCTGCGAGACATGCAAGCTGAAAATGCAGTGACTGCGGTTGCTCTGTCCATTCAACTGGTGCTGTGCTGTAGTGCGGTTCCCCTGCCCAGAGAACAGCTGATGCAGTGCCTCCTCTTCCGATTGCACTGGAACCGTGGTCAAGCCACGCACAACGATACCCCCGCGCTTGTTCTCCGCAAGTGCGTATTCTGTAGGGGCTGCTGAGCCAGGAGGGAGGAGTAGATCGTAAATGCGCTCGTTGTAAATCTCCAAATAGCTGACTTGCACGCTAAAGTCGGTCTCAGGCCGGGAAGAAATTTCAGCAAAGACTGCGGATATTGCGCGCGGAGACACACCACGGTTGGAGTAGATACGCTGATCACCGAGCATTGTGTACGTTTTACCTGCTCCAGTTTGGCCATACGCCATGATGCAGCCATTTGTACCGCTCATGACACCGGATACGACTGGCGCCACGAGCCTGTCGAAAACATCCTCCTGGCCTGCAGAGCAATCATTGCATACATGTTTCAGAGCCCCACGGCATAGCCACAAACCTGAGTTGTATAACAAATCATTGAACTTAAACTTCCAATGGTCTTGCCTGTTGCTGACGGCATCGGAGGACGGATCAAGCTGCACATTGATGGCCTGCGGAAAGAGAGGGCGTTTCACCCCTTGTCCAGGCGCTGTCATGTGATTCGCCAAAGAACGCACACCAGTGTCTTCATCAATTTCCAAATTTTTCGAGGCAAATGAAGCTGTTGGGCGCGTGCGCACTGCGACCTGGATTGCGTGCTTTGACATTGTATAGTCGTGGGAATTTGGCTGCACAGCTTCGCGGATTTTGCTCCTGGGGCAGATGGTTAGCGCTAGCAGGCAATACGATGCAAGTGCTGACTGGCTGCTCACGATACTGCTGACAAACTAAACGTCAATCAATCCGTTGACAGCTATGACGCAGTTTCACATTTAGCGAACTTGTCCTTCGACACGTTCTCGATGTTTTACCCTCCCCCCCTACCTACCTACCACAAGCTGCTGAGACCCCCCGTCCCACCATCGATGCTCACAAGCTTCGGACCAATTTTCCAGGCGACGCTTTCGCAAATAGCGCTTCTGTATGAGCTGGCTGTGTTCAAATATTGGATGGGACGATTCGTGCAGAGCAACTTGGCCTCTCGGTAGATTTGATTCAACAACTTGCGGCAGACGCTGGCCCTGCGTCAAGGGCTGCCTCGCCAGTTTCGGGTCTAGATATTTTTGCTGCCCCCATCTGTACATTTCAACTTCGCGTGGGTCAGCCTCTGCTGCTGCCATGAGCTCGAGCGTGGCTAGCCCTGAAAATGGCAAATGGGAGCCTTGCCTGAAAAATTGTGACATTTGAAGACTGTAGTACAACATGATGGCACATCAACTTCCATGTAGCTGCTCAGCTTGGTGTGCTGCAGTCGCCTTTTTGTTTGCCACGCTTGCCCCCTTGCCCCCCCACTTGACTGTCATGGCTGGCGAGATTGAACAGGTTGCACAGGTATGCTTCAAAGAGAGTATACTTTGGAAAGGGTTGAAATAAGCCATGAGTACGCATACATATAACTGATTGAGAAAGGAAAGCACTCACTGCACAGCTGAGTGATTGCTGAACGGAAGCGTTTCCAACGGCCACGTTGGCAAATCAAGATGCTCCGAAGGGATGCAGGCGACAGAGCTGCAAGTCTTTCAATTGTAGCATGCCTATTGAGTGTTCTCATCATCTCAGTCCAGAGCATGCTGGATGTTGACTATTCGGTGACTGATGCCATGGCTGTGAGTGAGCACGCTGTCGAAAAACCTGTCTGCTTGCACGAATTGCCCTGCAGGAATTTCCCGGCATAGTACGCATCTTTGACGAAGATTTCCAAGTTATCCGCTGCTCGGGTGTCTTTGTCTCACCTGCAGTCGTGCTTACAGCAGGAGAATGTGTCCTTGCCATCGAGTCAAGAGCTTTCCTCGACGGCATTCGTCTGCCTGCCGAATCGCAGCCGAATTTGGTCATCCAATCAGTTGCAGCAGATGGCACATTTTCGGATGTGGGGAAATTGACAGACTCGGTGTACCACTTCCACGGACCTTCGGCTGGGTGGAACGTGGGAATGTTCAGCGTGCAATTTCTTCCAGGCTCAGAGCTTTTTCAACAACAACTTCAGTGGTACCCGACTCTACAATCGTCTGTGGTATGAAACACCTGATTCAAAGTTTGCGTGTCCTCGCCAAATCTCCGCTTTCGCAGGGCAACAACTTCACTGCAGCTGTCACCGCAATTGGTCCCTTCGCGATGACAATCGATGGCGCTGGGCGTGTAGACATGCCCAGCCAGGATGTCACAGCATGGCACCGCCAGTTAGCCGCCAACATCATCGTGAACGATGTTTCGGAAACTGATGCCATTCGCGTCCCAGATGAGCGCTGCCCAGAGTACGCCCCAGGAAACTATATTGTGGAGTATGTCATGGGAAGGGACGGGCGAGAAATCAACCGAGTAGGGGTCTGCTTGAACTTCGGCGAGCGAGGTGGACCGATCATGGTGCGTTATCGACCTGGCATGCGAGTCTTCCCATTCAAGGCTTCACCCAAGTGGGTTGTGGCTGGTGTTGTAACCAATAGCCCCAACGAGGAGTCGGTTGGACACAACTTGTGCAACGACCAGGTGTTCTGGGCGACAAACTTAGTTTCCCAAAATCACTGGATTCGGGAAAACATTCCCCTCATTGACCCTGTCAATGTGCAGCCCAGCCCGTTTGTGTGCCCATCAGTGTCGCCCTCAGCCACGGCATCAGTGACACCTACAAACACTCCAACTGCGTCTGCATCCATCTCCCCATCCCCATCAGCAACTCCAGCCCCACCACCGCTTCCAACGACGAATTTTACCTTCGTGTTTGCAATTCTTGGCATTGCAATCGTCATTCTGCTGTGCATAATCCGAGTCGCAGTGAAGAAGGACCGTGTGGTCAAAAGTGTTCGAGCTAAAGCAAAAACGATTGGCCGGCAGTTCCAAAAGCAGGTCAAACAGCTGCCCCCAAGGGAGATCCCGCCCACTGATGAAGAGGAAAAGGCTCGCATCAAGCTGGCGAAAGACGATAAATATGAAGCAGACATGGACAGGCACGACGCTCGCATTCGTGCAGAAATGAACCTCAGCGACGCCGCCAAAAGAAGGCTGCAAAAACAACGCGCGCGGGATTCAGCTATCAAGGCACGGCAAAAAGCTAAGCGCCAAAAGAAAAACCTGGCTGCAACGCGCTACGACGGGCAGCGCACGGTTCAGTCGGGGTCGCTACAGCCAGGCAACAGGATCGCATTTGACCCCTCCCACAAAGGGGTGGACAGTCTCAACATCAACAAGCAGCAAGATCTATTGAAGCGCACTCACTTGGGAGTGACAAGGCAGAGCTTCCGCGCCGCAGGAAGGCCAGACCGCCCAGCTGACGATGGCCAGGCATCGCACACCCCACGGGATGCATGGCAAGAAGAGGACCCCTTGCCACACGGCGAGCACATGCACCCGGAAGGTGAACTCACACATGTGCTTGAGGTGGCCCCTGCTGAAGCCAACACCGCCTACGGTGCCACAGCAGACAACCTGCGCGACGGGACATATCCGCGCAATGACTGATGAGAGCGTGCCAGCAAAGCACACAGCAGCGCCGGCAGTCCAAGCGTGAGTGGAGCGTTGATTATACTGCTGTCATGGAACGTGGTGCCAAGTGGCATCTCTGCAGTGAGATGGACGGTTCCTATCTGGTGCCAGCTAAACATGACACACAAGGACAGGACAGGGACTCAGAGCCAGCAATGCCCAGGTGCCAGCAGACAGCCACTCGAGGTAAACAAGGCAAAGTGATACAGATTGAACCTGCACAGCCAAACCTATTGCTGTTGGGTATACTTACAGGTTATCAGAAAGTCACTGGCCTTATCGACCCCCCTGGAGAGCGGCACGGCGTCAAGCTCTGCTGCATTTTTGGGTGTGCCATTCTGAACGGGGGGCTGGCTGGGCTGCTGAGGAGGGGGGCGACGCAGTGTGCCTTTGGAAGTGCCCTAGCTGTTAAGGGCAACAGTACAACTTCCAGGATAAATCCGAATTGATTCCCCATGGTCTGGCTTGCAGTTTGTCTGGTTTTCTTGGCAATCGAGCTGCAGTGTAAAGGCAATGTCTTCTGCTGCAATTTCCGTTGGACAGTCGTCAGGGCTGATTGACGCAGGCAACGCACGACTAAGGAAGCGCCGCCGGCAAGTGAATTATGGTATGTTACATAGTATGTTCTATTTATCAGCCTAGAATATGCTCTTATTGCAGCGGAAGTGGCTGAGGGCAGTCTTGGCAGTGACAAAGGTGGGTCTTTTGAGGGTGAGCGATTCGTCTCTCTTCATGTCACTGCATCGCAGAACAGCAGCGGTTCTTGAAACTCATTGAGTCCAGAAAATTTGCGAAACCAAAAGTATTTGAGCTGGAAAGCGGGTCTGATTTCACAATTGAATGGGCCAGAGAGAATGGCCTTCGCTTCCCCGTCCGCATCAAACGCAAGTCAGGCCTGGGTATGGTACTGCCGGCACCAGGATTTGGAGTGAGGGATGTTGCTCGTGTCATCGGTCCTTCGACTCCCATTGTAAGAAGTTTTTATTGCATTCCCTTGGCATCACGGCGCACTGCCTTCGTCACAGGATGCTATCGATGTTGCTGCGCAAGAAGAAATTGCTGGCTTTACCCTCGGCAAATGGGCAAAGTACTACTGCAGCAAGAGCCACAGCAAGATTTTGAACGTCATCTCATTGGAGTTCTCACAAACGCCGTTGCGGCATATGGTCAGATCCCCAAGCGTCGTTCGTCAGCTGGATTGGATTGATGCAGTTTGGCCTAGCAGCCGACGCTCAGTGGGGCAGTACCCAGCTGTGCAGTACTACTGCCTCATGTCTGTGGCTGGCTGTTACACTGATTTCCACGTGGACTTTGGCGGGACTAGTGTGTGGTACCACGTCTTCAAAGGCGAGAAGCGCTTCCTGTTCATCCCTCCTTCAACCAAGAACATCGCCAAATACGCGGAATGGACCACCAGCCCCAAGCAAAGCAGCACCTTTTTCGCGGACTGGACTCCTGGGCAGTGCTTCGAAGTCACTTTGAAGGAGGGCCACACTATGATCATCCCCACTGGCTGGATCCACGCCGTGTATACCCCCCAAGACTCTCTTGTTTTCGGGGGCAACTTCCTGCATGGACTGGGCATGGCCAAGCAACTAGAGATTTATGAAATGGAGGTTGCCACGCGTGTTCCGCGTAAGTTCTGCTTCCCCTTCTACGAACACATCCACTGGTACGCAGCTGCTTACTACACCCAACTGGCCCGGAAGCCAGCCTTCCAGAGCTTACTGTCCACGCTGGGCGCATTCAATAATGCCAAACAGCAACTTGCTCAAGCTAAACAGGCAGCAGCTGCAGCAGCAGCCGACAGTATGGAGGTTGGTGCAGGCGACCGCGCCCTGCAGGCCACCACTGCAACAGCAAGCTCCATCAAGGCATCCCTGCAGGGACTGCTGGGCACACTGGGAGTGGCCATGTCTGAGGCTCGGGAATTGCCGTCTTTAGTGGCGCTGTTGGCAAAACTACGGGAGCAGACACTGCTGCGGGCCAGCCAGGGGGGGGCTGAAACGTCAGACGCCCCCCCCTCCGGCAGCTCGCGGGTGAAAGGGCAGCGTGGCGCATTTGCGACCGAGCTGCAGGCCACAGCAGCGGCTGCCGATGCAGCGCGCCTGGTGGGGGCAGCGGACCCCGAGGGCATGCTGTTGGAGTTGACGCAGCTTGCAGTGCCCAGGGGGGACTGTGTCAACTTGGAAGACACCCAAGAAGGATCCTCTTCTGCAGCTGTAGGGGAGGGCGGCGCCACAGTGGACGACAATGCCCTGTATCGCACTGCACCTGAGTTTGGCTGGGCGCTGAGCATTGCAGCGGTGCCAGGTGCAGAGGGCACCACCCTGGCTGCCCCGCAGCCCAGCCTGACAGGCTTGACGCCGGGCATGGCTGCTGCATCGGGCTGCGCTGATTGGTACGTGAGACAGTTCACCACAGCAGAGGCAGCTGGGGCGGCGGCGGCGGCGGCGGCGGCAGGAGGCGTCTACGGCACGGATGAGAGCGAACGACAGGCGGACTTGGTGCGGGGGAGCATCCCGCAGGCCATGAAGTGCTTTGATGTGCATGGGGCGTTTCTTTGCAAGGGGAGTGCACCGTTTGAAGATGACTTGCAGCCATCCCACAAGCTTGCAAACCGAGCCTCTTGATGCTGCTTGAAGTGCCTGAGCGCGCAACGGTTGCATTGATTTACGCCAAAGACTTGGTCAAATGTGGCTTACAGTCTTAAGCTTATTGGTCAAATCACTTGGAGAGGACATGCACATGCGATGTGCACTTTTTGTACGCTCCTGGTCTGAAGCCATGAGGGGGCCCTTGCATATGAAAGCGCTCTCCCCGAATGTCCGAATACTTCCCACCCACGCAAAACTGAATCGCAAACGCAATTGTGTTAATGCATTGCTTGTATCATTCATATGACTGATGAAGGCCCTCTAAAATTGCAGAACCATTTCTTGTGAGCGGCCGTTGATTTGGCCCGGTTGCTTGGGGTCTCATGCAAATGGTCGATTTCATAGACTTTCCCAAGACGCTTAGCAGCCAGCCAAGGCTGGAATTTACTTTGCAGCTTTCAGGAAGCATTCTCAATGAGACCAGAGCAAGGTTCTCTGAGGAACAGTCTGAAATGACAAGCAGGTCTGCATCAGACCGTGGGTGCATGGAGTTTTTCATGTGGTTTGAGCCGCTTCTTGTTGCTGAAGGAGGGCAATGCATCATTGGTACGGAATTGGAAAAGCAGTACAGAGACTTTTTCACGTGAATTTCACCGCAGGAGATGAACATGAAACTCGTTTGCCGGCTATTCATTGGGACAGCGTAGATTTCTCTGACGATCCGCGTGTCAGGGTCACTCTTTCCTCGGCCACCACAACAGCGCTAAAAGCAAGTTCATCAGAGTTGCGATTGGCGGCCACGTTTAGTTCGACCGAAAAGGTTTTCCTTAGCCCTGTGCTAACAACCCAAGGGGCGCTGGAGGGCTCATGGGCTTCGGGGTTTTGCCCCGTGAGCTTGACCATGGAAGACCAGGACCTCCGCAAGGCAGCCCATCAACGCATTGCGGCTTCCCTCGAAAAATCCAACTTGCCCCCATCTTCAATTTCATTGCCAAATGTGCATACTTTGGCCACGTCTGCAAACACGGAGGGCGTTCTGTTGCCCTTGCAGGACCAAAGCGTCGGCTGGCTTCCAATGCAGCAGCCTGCTTTGAGGCCAATTGAGCACAGCAGTGGTTTTCCTGTCATGTCAATGGGAATATCAGCTGGTGCTGCATCCTGGGTTGGTACTTCTGCTTCAGATCGATGTCACAGCAGCACCCGTGCCCGCACACTGCAGCAGGGCTCGTCGGCCAGCACAATGCGAGTGCCATCTGGCAGCACTCTGGAAACACCCCAGCTATATCCAGGGCAGCAATTAGGTGCACTACCGAGTCAGCCTTCTTTATTTGGCACGCAAAGTTCCAGCAGCGGAGATTTCGCAGCATTCACGACCCAGCCGCAGTTGAAGGCCGACTTGCAGGACACGTATCTGCTGCATCGCCCCGACGCACAGGCCCATGGGCAGCAGGCAGGCATGCAGCCCGTATACTGGGCTCAAGAACAGCACACCAGTGCACCCTTCTCACAGCCTCAGAAGGTATGGGCCAGAGCACCTGCCACAAAAGAAAGCAGCTTCGAATCGCCGCCTGGGGCAGCGGGCGCAGCTGCCGCTGGCACAAACGCTCTGCCCAGAATGACGCGCTTCAAGCACCTGCCCACACCCGAAAGCAACCGCCCACTGAGCAAAGATGGCTCCACTAGTGCCCACAGCCATGTCTCCAGTTCAGGCAGCCAAGCAGTGCGCACCACGCTTGACACAGCTGCATCAGTGCTCGTACAGCAGCACAGTGGATCCCGCGCAGCTCGAATGCAACGCCTACGGCCACGGCCTGTGCTTGCAGATGTGCCTGCTTCCTTTCAGGGCTTGTGGGCTCCCGGCTTGCCCGTCCTGCCTCCGCAGCAGGCGGGGGGCATTCCCCGGGGGATCCCCATCAGCCAAGAGGACACTGATCCAGCGCGAGCCGTGGAGTGCGCCACACATGGAGCACAGTGACTTCAGTGCATATCATCAGAGTACATGGGGCTCATAGTGCCTTGCCCCCCCCCGGCCTTGCGCTCGGTCTGTCCTGTTGTGTTGGGCTGATGGGCGAACGATGCTGAGGCCGGCACACGAGATGAATCATCCAGGCTACAGCACAGTGTTGAGAAAGCACTCGTGTGATAATATTGCGGTTCTGGTTTTGGCGGTGAGGCACTTGGCTTGCTCTGGTCTGGGTTAGTGGGGGGTCTACTCGAAGGGATTTCGCAAATTTTGAGGATTGTGCAGCGGCAAGCCACGCAAATTCAGCTGCCAAGAGAAGCACTGCTACTCGTCTCTCACAATGCTCAGTTCATAAGGAATGAAATGGACCGAGATGCCTTCATTGCAGCTGTCATCGCCGACTTGTCTGCTCCCGATGCACCCGCTGCAGCAAAATCCGCTCAGCGCCTGGCAGAGGAGGCGTGGGAGGAGCTGCAGTTTGACTTGCCGCATTTGAGTCCAGCCCAAAGCGGTGCATTTCGATCATTTTTGCTTGACTTGTGCAACGGATCGCAGGCATGCCCTGCCTGGCTGCCCATGGTGCCAGCAGCGGCAGCTCGCCTTCAGCCTGTGGTAGATGCTGCAGGCTCGGCAGCAGCACAAGCTGAAGCCAAGTCCACAGACGACGCTGCCCCTACTGAAGTATGTAAACAACAATGTTTGTCCTCTGTGCACTGCTCACAACCCAGCGATTCATTTGTGCAGTGTACCATTGGCGATGTGGCTCACATTCAGCACCTGATGTGCTGCGCCTTGCCGCCTATTGCCGCAGTGCACTCACGGGAGCAGCTGTGGACTGCAGCCATACATGTGTCTGCAGCGTGTCTGTCGCAACTGCCTCCCCAGGCATGGCAGCAGGGCGCTGCACAGATGCACCTGCGGGGCATTGCACTGGCCCCTCCGCCACAAGCCACGCACCTGGCTGGCACAATGGCGTCATTCCTGCGTACAAGCAGTGCATTGCCTACCAGCACCAGCTGTGCGTTGTTCCACGCTCTTGCTCGCAGCTGCAGCAAGCACACACCTCATGCAGGGGGGGCTGCCGAGCCTCCCCTGCAGTCTTCAACGCCGCACAGCCCAGGGGAGACAGACCATCCGTGGGGGACGCAGCTGCAACAAGCTTTGTGGACAGCAGAGATCATTCAGCTGCTATTACGCCAGTCGCATTCAAGTGCAACCCGGAACACTGCTGCTGCATCCTGCTTTGCGGCTGTGGGGGGCCTGCTTGCAACAGCGCTTGACGGGCTCACATGGTCCTCTGCTGCAGATGCACATGTAGCAACAACATTGCTGGCCCCATGGGTGGCGTTTCTTCCGTGTTTGGCGTCAATTGAGGGGGAAGCAGCCCCAGCCGCAGCAGATGAGCCCCCCGCAGAAGACGCCGAGTGGGGGGGGTTTCTGGCTGAAAGCACAGCAGCACGAGGTACCGTCAATACCCGTAGCATACAGCAAGGCCCGCAAGACACTTTCCCTCCTGAATGGCAGGTGTTGTTCCGGTCAGCTGTGGCTGGAGTGTCGCAGTTGTTGTCCAGTGTTCCGACCTCTGTTCCATGGGCAGAGGCTGCAGATGCAGTGCTACTACTGCAACGCCTGGGCCTGCACGGCCCCGTGCAGGCCCGTTTCATGCGCTCTGGTTTTGCGTCTGTGCTGGAGGGGGCCCTGCTTTCAGCTGCGGGGGGGGGTGTCACGCCATCCACTGCTGCTGCAGGGGGGTTGTCTGTGGCTATCATCCGGCTGCTGCATAGCTGCTCGCGCAGCGGCACAGTGCACTTCGACGCCCTTTGCGACGCTGCCGACGCCATTGCTGCCAGTATCCCAGACGGGGGGACTCCGGATGGCCTGCCGCAGCACGCCGCAATACACACACTACTCAAGACACTACACGCGGCGGCCGTACTGCTGCAGGAGGCAACACGCCTGCTGGCCGGTGCTGTCTCCAGCTCTGCCCTGCTGGCCGGTGGTGCCCCAGGAGATGAGGCTGCCCGCACCCTGCAGGCCAGGGTGACGGGCATCGCTGCAGCCTGGCGCCATCGGGGACCAATTCTTGCCGCCGCCTGCAAAGAGCAACTGGCTGCTACCGAGCAGGGCACAGCAGCTAGCACCAGTGGGCCCACTGGGCAAGCTGACTCCGACAGTGACTTGCAGGACGAGCAGCAGCAGCACTCCCCGGGGGGCGGGGCAGCCAGCGGCAGTGGCGCCATCGAGCCAGCAGTGCCGCCCTCCACTGGCAGCGACACAAAGTGCGAGCAGCGCGAGCGGCTGGTGATACAACAAACCCTAGAGATGGTTGCTGTGGTATCTGGGGCAGTTGGAGGCGCCCACCGGGCCACCAAGGCACTCGCCTCAGCTGTGTCAGGGGGGGGTCTGTGGGGCACAAGGGGGGGCAACAAGGCCGACTAGGTTATCCCAATAATGATTCATTTCCAGTGAGATACTGCAGTGCGTACACGCGTGCCTTGGCTTGCGCCGTTGGCAGGGCGTGGCAGGCGGCAAACAGCAGCACCGGCCGCAGGGGGGCTGCAGGGGGGTCTGACGCCCCCCCCCCTGCTAGAAAGCCTCAAGCCAAAAGCCACCTCATCCTGACGCGTTCTTAGTGGCAGCCTCATCCAGGGCCGCAACCTGTTCTTGTTCAACCTGGGCGTCAGAGTGGAAGGAGCTTACCTTGGACGCTGCCCGCCGAAGCTCAGGCACCGTCACCTCCCAGGTCTGCTCCAAAGCTGCCAGGTCGCTGGAGCTGACTTTGGGCACGCGGTGCAGCCCAAATGTGCGCAGTGACTCCAGCAGTCGTGGGCGCACCTGCTCCCACAGCGACACCACAAAGTCGTCTCGCTCCGCCAGGGCCATGAAATAAGAGGCCCTCCAAAGCTCATCCAGCCCCCTGGCCTCGCCGTCTGTGAGGGCCTTCACCTGTGCTGCCAGCTGCTGGGAGCCATACCACCACGTGCCCCCCGAGACGATGAGGCCGGCACCAGTGGCGGCTGCCGCCAGCTCCACCATCCCCCCCGCGCCTGCTGCGGCGGCCACAGCTGCAGAGGCAGCAGCAGCGGTGCCCGCAGCGCCGAACCACAGGCGCTTCTTGGCGGCATACTTGGACCGCGCTGCCTCCAGCACCGTGGCGTGCATAGACAGCAAGCGGGCACTGTTGTACAGCCGGGTGATGACGTTGTCCACTCGCCGCAGGGGAGCACGCTTCACCTCGCGTATGATCTGCAAACACGCAATCATCGTCGAAGCCAAGCCAATGCATGAAATCAGTGAGTGTGACGTCAGGTATGCGCCTGCGTGGACTTACCTCCTTGCGCGTGCTTTCCAGGTCTGCCATGGCGCTGGATAGCACCGGGGCGTTGGAGGCGGCGTCGGCGTTGTGCCGCGTGGGCACACACATGGTGTAGATACGGGGGAGGTCCTTGCGGGGAATAACCTGCATACAGCCGCATTGCAACATGGAGCCAGCAGGAGGGGGGGGATAAATGGGGCTCACCTTGCTTAGGTTCCAGCACAGGCTGCCATATGCCCGTGCAAAGTCATGCACATTCTTGAACTGGTCTACTTTGTTCAGCACGATGTGCAGCTTGTGATCCAACCCCACCAGGGAGTTCGTCATGATGGCCAGTGTCTCGCCAGTAGTGCCCTGCAGACAAGGTGGGGGGTGAAGGGGGTAAAAGCATGTGTAGGGGTGCTGCGCTGTACTCACGGGCTTGTCTGGGTCGAAAAACAGCAGGATCACGTCTGCGCGCTCAGCATACCAGCGCATGACGCCTGGGAAGTTGTATCCCCTGTCACGGGGGGAGGCGTTGGTGGCGATGGCTTCGTAGTAGTCACTGCCTTGAGCCCCCCCACCTGTGCTGATGGGGGCGTCAATCATGCCGGGGGTGTCCACAAGCATGATGTCGTTGAACGCCAGGCCAGTGCGCACCTTGAGGTACACATGGTTGATGAGGGAGGTGCCAAATGAGCGGAGCCCTCCAAATCCCAGGTCAGGGTCTCCTACCATCGCTGGCCCATCCTGCTCTGAATCTTGGTTTCCGGGGACGATCACGGTGAAGCCATCGTCGGTGGGCGCGACGCCTGTTTCCTGCACAGTGCGGCCTGCCATGTAGTTGATGAATGTGCTTTTCCCAGAGGAGTGGTTTCCCATCACCAGCACAAGGGGCTTGGGCGTGCCCTGGTCAGAGGACTTTTCCAAAGGGCCCAACAGACCGTTATTCAAAGGTGTCAACAGGGAATCGTGGATTTCACGGCATGTTGTGTAGACGTCGCTGGCCGTCAAAGGCTCAGTAGCCTCCTCGTCTTGCTTTGAGAATGAGAAGAAGCTCCGGGCACCCTCAGAAATACTGCCTTTGAAGGTAGCCCTAGATACCACTTGCGGCATGAAGCCAGCAGCACTTGAGCTATGAAGTGATTGTAAATTTGACTGCTGAGCACTGCGCTTCATGAATTGCCTGGCGTGGCCATGAATTGCCCGCATGGCCGCAGATTCCAGTGAATTGGCGTTAGTACTTCCGCAGGACAAACGTGATTTTAATTGAGCAGCCCAGTCTTCCTTCCGCCAGACACGACCAAGTTGAGAAGTGTTTTCAATCTTGTCAACGTCAAGCTCAGCCGTTGGGTCTGGTCGTCAAATCCTTCAACACTTCGCAACCCCTCGCAGAGTAGGATGAAAATAGACCCCCCCTGCTGTAACTTGGCGCAGCACGAGCTGCAAGAGCAGCTACCAGTGTGACAAGAAGCTTCACGAGCATCCCTTACCATTATTCTTTTTGGGGCCAGGGTGCATGCGAAGCACGGTGCGGTAGCAGGTTGGCCTCGATCGCTGGGCATGCCGCGCGCTTCCACTGTGGAAGGAGCCAGCCATGTGCAGACCCAGCCATTGATCCTAATTGGTGCAGATGCTGCCATGTTTCCCACAGCTGCTTGAGCAGGGACTGCCCAGATGGTGCGGTGTCCTCTCCTTGTTTCTGGAGGACCGTTTTAGCCCCCTAAATATTTAGAGCGATTGCTCCATGCTTTGCTGTCACACAGACGGGCATGGTGAGTGAGCATTTCTCAATTACATAGATAACAGGCCTACAGTTTGTTTCTGGTTTGTTCAGTATTTGCGTGAGTTGCGTGAGTCGTCGAATTTGACAGAGGTGTGCTCGCACCAGAAAGTTCGCGGACTTTACTCCATGCCAAGGCAGTTTGCACCAATCAGCGTCTCCACATGTGTCTGTGGATGCTGTGTCTGAATGCACGTAATTTTAATCTTATCAAGTGTGCATTTATGTGCAGATACTGTGCATTAGTGATGGCTGCAGTGGGTTCAGTTGATGCTGAGGAGGCCAGCCGTGCTTTCTCTGCAGCTTGTCAAGATGGCAGCTTAGACAAGATACACGAGCTACTGGCCCTGGATGGGGAGCAACGCATTGATATACATGCAGTGCATGAGGGTGGATTCCGGGATGCATGTGCTGCAGGCCACTTGGGTGTGGTGCGTCATCTGCTTGCCCTGGACGGCGACCGCCGCGTGGACGTGCACGTATTAGATTCGTACGGCTTCAGGGCAGCATGTGCGGGGGGGCACTTAGCAGTAGCGCGTGAACTCCTTGCGCTGGAAGGCGACAGGTGTATCGATGTGCATGCACGCAATGAGGCCGCCTACCGCTGGGCATGCAAGTGTGGCCACTTGGAGATAGTGCGTGAGCTGCTAGCGCTGAAGGGTGATCGCTGCATTGATGTACACATGGATGAGGAAGCTGCCTTTCGAGAGGCGTGTGGCGCAGGCCACTTGGGCGTAGTGCGCGAGCTGCTTGCTCTAGATGGTGACCGGCGCATCGACGTGCACGCGAGAAACGAAACTGCACTGCGCCGGGCTGGCAGTGGTGGTCGCCTTGCAGTGCTGCGCGAGCTGCTTGCACTGGAAGGCGACAGGCAGGTGGATGTGCACGTGCGGAATGGGGTTGTTTTCCAGGAGGCCTGTGGTAGCGGCGGCGTGCAGGTGCTGCGCGAGCTGCTGGCGCTCACTTGGGACCGCCGCATTGACGTACATGCGGACCGGGAGGCCGCCTTTCGTGATGCTTGTGGCGAAGGCAAGCTGGATGTGGTGCATGAGCTGCTTGCCTTGGACGGCGACAGGCGCATCGATGTGCACGCGGCTGGTGGGGGGGCCTTCAGACTGGCATGTGAGGGGGGCTTACTGGATGTGTTGCAGGAGCTGCTGGCGCTGAAGGGTGATCGTTGTATTAATGTGTACGCTGACGACCCGCACGACCGCTTCATGGCCCCACTGAGTGGATCGATGGACCTACAGCCCGCAGCGGGGGGTCCGCGCTCCCGGGGGGTTGTGCTATCGCTGCTCACATTTAGACAAGTCCTGGCGCAGCAGATGAGGTGGTGGTCTCACGAACACTTTGAAGACTTCGTCGTGTTCTTGCGTGGAGCCAGGATACCCGCTCCCCTCTTGGAGGCTGTGGTCGCCGTCGTGAATCAAGGCGCTACCGTGCCTGCCACAGGCTTGGAAGCTTGCCAGCGGAGGGCACGCGATGTAGCGCAGGCGGTGACGCGGCAGGTGCTGTTGCACTCACTGCAGCAGGCGATGGCTGGTCATGCTGCCGACATGGAGCCTGGCAACCGCAAGCTTGCCTTTGGTGCCCTGGCGCTGTGCTGCGCGCTGCCTGGGGCGGAGTGTGGCCCCCTGGTGGGGCAGCTGGCAACTGCAGTGGCAACAGAAGCAGCAGCTGGCATGAGCAACGATTGGTCGCACACATTTGCGCTGTACCGTGATTGTGTGTGGAGGGGGGTAGCTGTGCCTG
>Ga0307982_1002226_pt1 | contig 15720 bp, 2 predicted proteins | sample OrgLakmetagen989_FD_201847 | JGI IMG/M metagenome (GOLD analysis project Ga0307982, IMG submission 201847) | Saline water microbial communities from Organic Lake, Antarctica - #989 | ecosystem: Environmental > Aquatic > Non-marine Saline and Alkaline > Saline | place: Antarctica: Organic Lake...
GCATGGCCGGGTGCCAACGCAAACGAGGCATCGCTACCCCCACATGCACCGCTGAATGTCGTGTTTGAGTCGTGGGTGCTGCGCAGGTGCGTGCGTGGCCTGGCTCGACTGAGTCATTCCCGCAAGGGCCTGGCTCGTGTGCTGCGAACCTACGGTGCTGCAGCTTTGGCAGAGGGGGTGCATCTGCTGGTGGCATCCCCCCTTGGCGATGTGCTGGAGGAGCAGCTGAAGAGCGAGTCGGCTACTTTGCCTGCCGTAGACGCGGTGGGCCCGCGTGCGTCCCCTGCCCTTTCCTCCGCCAGTAGCCGCAGCCGCATGGGGGTGACCCGCCCCGGCACGGCAGCTTCTGTCGCCGTGGAGGAGAGCATCGACAAGGAGGGCGGTGTGGATGGCGAGTACACCCCGGCAGCGCAGGCCGCGTGGCACCGGGCGCACTGGGCTTCGTCTCTGCTGGGTCCCCTGGCTACGTCAACGCTTCTGCGCAAGGTGTCAGTTGCACTGTCTCGCTGCCTTTGGCACAGCAACTCAAACTTAGCCAGCAACAACGGCGCTGGTGGGGCTATTGCTGCCATTTTGGAGCGCTGTCACTCGCACGCTGGCGACAAAGCCAGCAATGACCGCACCGTGTACATGTGCCTGGTGGGCCTGGCCAACCTCATGCGCTCCCAAGGAGGCGCCGCCCTGGGGGAGGCTCAAGGCGCACTGGCATCTCTGGCTCGCATTTTGTCAGACATCAAGGCGCCCTCGTTGACCGAGGTGGAGGGGGGCGTCGCCCCTCGTGCCCCAGGCAGGGCGGGTAAGGCTGACTTGCCAACCACCTCTGACCCCCGTGATATGCCCATGCCCTCTGTGCTGGCTGCCATGGCCATCTACAATGCCTCTTGCCACGCCACAGTGTGTCGCCGCATGATTGACGGCTACGCCAGCCTGGTGCCCCCCATGCCCCACCGGCCCGCTGTGGAGGGCACCCGGAACCCAGTGGACTCAATGGGCCCCACCGCGGATGACTTGCGACTGGCATCCCTCACGGCTGCCCGTATGACCCACGCACCAAAGGACCCACGAGACGTTGCCCCCGCTGTCACGGCGCTGCTGCACTTGACCGCTACAGCACTGGATGCGCTCAAGGCTGCTGGCGTGAACGTTACTGTGCACACACCGCACTCCCCCACACAGGCCCTGGCAGCCGAGCTGCAGGCCAGGGCCATTGTCACAGCCACAGAGGCTGCTGCCACCATCAGCATGAACTCGCCCCAAGCTCGACGCAGCCAAGAGGTGGAGCCGGTAGGCTCCAGCCCCCTGCGCCGGGTGGGCAGCCGTACTGCCACAGGCATGAATGCCCCTGGCAGCTTGGTGGCTGGCCGCACCAGCTCCATGGTCAGTGTCGGATCATCCCGCAGTCTTCTGGGCCCACCTGCTGCCTCCGGCCTGATGCCCCAGGACAGCAATCTGGTGGATGCCGAGCAGGCTTCAGTGTCCAGCGGTGGCGGCCCAGACCTCGACACGCCGGTGCCAGCAGGGGGGCCGTTTTTCCCAGAGCTGACAGCTGAGCAGCAGCTGCCTTTGTTGCGCGTGCTCCAGCGCAGCGTCAACGTGTCTCGCGGGGCGCTGGCAGACAGCTCTCCCTGTCCCCCCGTGTTCCCCAACACGGTGCGCGTGGTCAGCTTCTGCCTGGCAGCCCTGCGCAACCTATCTGATCTCACAGCTGAGACCGGCAGCCTGGGCCAGTACCAGGAGCGCCTCATGCGAGCTGGGGTCGTGCCTCTTGTAATGCGCACGCTAGTGAGTCGCAAGACCAGTCCCTTCCCAGGGCTGCTCACGGCTGCGAAGCCTGACAGCAGTCTACCAGGCCGCAGCACCTCAGGCTCACGCCCACACGGCAAAACTGACGCACTGCACATCATCCGGGCCAAGCTGCTGCCTGTATTGCGGCTGGCTATTGCCAACAAGCGTGCAGTCAAGGCTGGTGGTCGCCGTCGCTCCACTACAGCTGCCACCATGGATGCGCTGCTGCCGTTGGCATGCATCAGTGATGCGATTCACGTCGTGTCCAACTTGTCCGCCCAGCTCTCTTGCCGTGAGGCTCTGGTGCGCGATGGTGTGCTGTCACAGCTTGTGCCAGTGGCAGCCGAGGTGCCCATGTCAAGCATGTCGCTGTCCCTTGCTTTGGGGGTACGCAACATTATCAAGCGCCATGAAGTGCTGCAGCAGCTGCGCACAGAGGTCACTCGCATCAAAGAGATCATTGCTGCCCGCAGCAAGCTCGACACTGCCCCGGAAGACGTACGGCGCAATGAATCAGCGGCAGGCACCGAGGGCGGCGAGGGCAAGACTGCAGAAGGCAAGCCACCTGCATCCCCTCCCACCCGCAACAATGGCCGCCGGCGAGACGAGCCCGCCAAGCGCCGGCACATCACCAGTCTGGAGCAGCTGCCCACCGATGAGGTGGACGATAAGTTCCTTGATGAGGAGCAGTATCTGCGCGGTGTCGCCCGCACTGCCAGGGCTCTGTCTGCCTTAGCGCTGTGCAACCTGAGCACGGACGTCAAGTACATGAATGAGGATAGCCTGGAGGGAGCGCTGCGGGCTCTGAAGGCTCTGGCAGCAGTGGGGGCCCAAGACGACCTCATCCGCCTGCGCGTGGCTGCTGCCCTGCGAACGCTGGCCTGCGCAGGCACCAATGTCGTGCAGCTCATGATTGCTGAAGCAGTGGTGCCTGTCATTGTGGCCATGACTTCGTCAGCAAAAGCAGAAGTTCGGCGAGAGTCAGTTGGTGCACTGTATGCAGTGTCCACTGTGACTGGCACTGAGTTGCACTTGACCAACCACAAAGCAGTGGAGGCACTTTGCATCGTTGCCTTGATTCGCAATTCAGAGCCCGACATCGTGGCGCTGTGTGTCGAGGCGCTTCACAACATCTTGGCTTCACCAGCTGCACGTATGAAGGCTCTGCACCGAGGGGTACCTTGGGCCTTGAAGCGCTTGTGCTTGTCCGATGCGTCCTCAGTGCAGCGAGCCTGTGCCATGACGCTTTTCAAGCTGGTTGCACACCCCGAGACGCAAGACCTTCTGGTGCAGGAGGGAGCGGTGCACAGCGTCATCAAGGTGCTCACCCAGTCTGCCACTGGTGGCGGTGCAGAGTACGAGGCCTCACTCATGGTGCGCAAGGCCAACCACGACTTGTTCACACATGAGCGCGACTTGGTGCGACGGGAGGCACTGGAGGAAGACAAGATTGCCGGGGCAGCCTCAGGCTTGGTGCTGTCCACAGGCGCGATGGAGACGCTGCAGCAGCTGAATGCAGATACGCAGGACAGCCAAGTGCAGGGCCTGCCCGCTGCGTTGCCCACAGCCATGGTGAGCTCTCCCCGTTCCGCCGGCCGCATGCTGTCTGGTGGCGACGCCGTGGTGGGCTCGCTCTTTGCGGGCATTCTTGCCACAGTGTCCAAGCAGCGTGGCCACGAAAGCAAGCTCGTGGCGGAAGGCGCCGTGGAGGCATTGGTGCTGCTCTCCGGCACCCAAATGCGCACGGCAGACGAGCCCGCAAGCAGCCCAGCAGTCACCCAGGAGCGCATAGCTAGTCGGGGATTCGGTTCCCCAGCAGCAACCAACCCAGGCCTGGCAAACGCTGCATCTGGGGCCGCTGCAGACCTGCTGTCTGGCTTTGGCGCAGCTGCTCTGCGGGCCAGTTGTGCCTTGGGCCTGTACAATTTCTCCAATTCCCCACACGTGCATGTGTTGCGCCGTGTGGTGGGTGGCGGGGGGGGGGAGGTATTGGTGACAATGGGGGCGGACCACCATGAGCGCCTGCGCACGCGACGCCTGGCTGTGCTTGGTGTGAGCAACTTGCTGTGGGGACTGCCGCTGTCCGGCAAGCTAGACTTGTTGGCCAACGGCGCCGCTGCTGTGTTTGTTTCCGTGCTTGGACAGCGCTTGGCCGGGCGAGCATACAGCCCAGGGGTGTCCCCAGCAGGCAGCCTCTTTGCGGAGACTGGCGAGTTTGATGGCACACATGGCGATTTCCGCCCAGTGGGTGGCCCGTTGTCTGACAGCAAAGTTGAGGAGTCTGCACTTGCAGCTGATGCTGCAAGCTCCGGCCGCCCGCGTCCACCACCGCTAGCGCTGCCCAACAGCAACAGCCAGGCCTCCCTGGAGTCCAGCGGCATCTCTTCGTCTGCTCTTGCTGTGGATGTGCACGATTGGTTCGTGGCAGCCGCTGGGCTGCACTACGCTTCCTGCTCTGTGCGGCCAGCTAATGCCCTGCCGTACACGACCCCTGCCCACCCATACCCAGAACGGGACTCTGTTGAGTATGACGCTCTGACGGGACGCCTGCCCAACAAGCCCCCCAATCGACCTGCCCTTCCTAGCGAGGCTGGCTTGCGTCCGCGCGATGCCGCCGCTCAGCGCGTCATCATTGGGCACTTGCTTCGCGATGGCGCACTGTCTGCCGCCTTGGCGGGTCTGCACCGATTTAGTGCTGCCTTTTCGGCATACCTACTCGCCCGCAGCGACAGGGCTGTAGCCCCTGCTGACTTCAGTGAGGTGCTTGGGGAGTCCCTCCCAGCTGACTTGCAGCACGTACGCTTCGGCAAGCCTGGCGAGCTGGAGACGCATCCACTGATGGAGACAAGCATGCTGTGCGCAGGTGCTCTGGGGAACCTCGCTTCTTCACGGCGCACGCTGAAAATGCTAGCAGCTTCCAATGGCTCCGGTGTCGCTGACATTGCCCGCGCAGTTATGATTGTGTGTGCCTTGCTGCAGCAAGACTCGTGGGATGCAGCTGCGCAAGGCTTGGCTGTGCCCTCCTCTGGGACTGGCAATGATGAGAAGACAGACTTCCCCCAGCTTGACAGCCGTACTGAAGGCAAGTCTGCGGGTCCCAGCACCCCTGTGCACACTGTTGCGGCGGCAGATGACTTGGAGGGTACTGGCTTGGATGAGCGCAAGCAGACTGACGATGCGTGGTTGAGTGACGAGGAGGGCGAGGGCAAGGATGGAGACAAGTTCACTTCTGGGCTGCAGGTCGCTACGGAAATCCCTGCTCACAAGAGCGCAACTCAAGAGCTGGATGACCACCTTGAGACGCCATTGCATGCTGTGAGTTCCCTGAAGCAATCAGCACCACCATCAGGACACAAACACCAGCGCCAGAGCAGCACCATGGAAGCTGCAGAGGCCCTGAGCTCTCCCTGGCGACAGGAGCCAAGTGCATCCAAGAAGAAGCCAAACAGCTCCCACAAGGAGCGCCCTGTGCTGAAGCCGCGCACCTTGGCAGGTGCACTGGCTAGACGTGAGGTGCTGCGAGTGATGGCAGACGAGTGCTTAACCATTCTGGGTCTGCTGTCGGCGCATACTGGCCTCCTGAAAACTCTGCTCATGGGACATGCGCTGGGAGCCGCCACGGTTGCACTGTCCAGCAAGCACCTGCCTGCCAAAACACACGCTCGAGCTGCACTCATCATGCGCAACGTTACCTCTATGCCAGCGTCTCGCTCGCTCATGTTTGAGCATGTCGAGCAAGGGGCACCAGCGGATGTCCACGATGAGGCCAAGGCAGTGGATGACGCTGAGATCGACGCCTGGGCACAAGCGGACTGGCCTGCCACCCTGGGCGGCACCCGTCGCACGTGGCAGGTACGGGACTTGGACCCTGCTCACGTGCCCCCCACCGCAGCGCTGGAGGTGCTTGTGGCCACCACAGTTGAGGCAGGGCGGGTCACGCGCAAGCACAGGGCACAGATACAAGCCCTGGAGAAAGCGGCCGACGCTGCTGCAGACGCTGCTGCTGAAATTGCAGCGATGCAAGCTGCTCGCCAAGCTTCGGCCAAGCGAGGCGCCTTTGGTGCTGCAGCCAGCAACAGTGATTCTACCCAAGCTCCTGCGCCATCTGCTGCCCTCACCAGTGGCGATGGTCAGCCTCCAGAGCTGTTTGAGGACCTGCCTCCCATCCCTGTGGAGTTCCCAGCAGAGGACACGTCACTGTTTTCATACGTGCACTTGTTTAAGCCTGATGGACCACTGAAGGATGCTTTGTCCAGCCACCTGCACCGAGACACAGACGGCAGTGGCAGCGCGCCCCCAGAAGCTGTGCCGGTGGCGACGCTCCTCAGCGACGCCCTGCAGCACACAGGTGTCAACTCCACAACCTCGCTGGGCGAAGCGTTGATTGAGCCCACACAGCTCACTGTCCGCCTTCCCTGCGCGGCCCCGCCGTCACACCACCCCTCAGAAATGAGCTACGGCGACGATTGGGACGCAACTGGCTCAAACTACCGACCTACGGGTGCAGTAGGTGGCTTGGGGGGCGCATCTGATGTAGGCTCCGTGTCTGCCTCACGCGCCCCCGTGCCGCTGGGCGAAGTCGGTGCCAACATGGAGATCTACCGCAGCGCCGGCAGCCTCCCCAGCCGTGTCTCTGGCAGTCATGCCTTCGGTGACCTCATGACCAAATCAGGCACTACTCTGCGCGTGCAATTTGAGGTCGCTTCTGAGGAGAACACCTACCCCCACCTTGACTTCTTGGTGCGTTCCGACTGCGCCAAGGCGCTGTGCAATCTGGCTGGTGACCCGGAGTACCATGCAGCACTGATTGAGACAGGTGTGGCTGTGGGGCTCATCTCCGTAGCTGACTCCCCAGTTTGCCCTCGTGCCCTTCGCCATGCCTGCTTGCGTGCCCTGTGCGAACTTGCCATTGACGAAGAGATCGACCACGCTGATGAGAGCGACGAGGAAGGCGCCACTCCTACTGCTCGGGGCCCAGCGCCCAGCAAGTTCGCCAACATCAACATGTCTGAAGCGGCAAAGGCACGGGCCAATGCAGCCTTGGAGGCGTCTGCCACTGCAGCCACGCGGCTGCCAGCCAGTATCTTGGCGGTGGCAGCCCACAAGCAGACTGTGGTATCTGCAGGAGCGGTGTCGGCACTCATTGCCATGATGAAGCAGCATGCCTTGGGGGGTAGCAATGACAAGGACAACGTAGGCAAGCGAGGAGGCATCGCGCCAGCCTTTGGCATTGCCCATGACGTGGACTACCTCATGTTGCACGTGAACACACGGGTGGGGTCTCGGCCGGACCCGCGTCTGTACCGGGGCTACTTCCTGGGGTCGCCGCCAGACATCAGCGACAGCGAGACACAGCAGGGAACCCCCCGCAGACGGACATCCACCGCCACACACCGAATGTCCACTGTGGGCGGCGACATGACCTTCAACGCTCTGGATAATGACTGGGACTCTAACCACTCAGATATCACCGCTGCTGCAGCTGGCGTTGTGGTGGGCTCCAACCAATTGGCCGCTGGCTCCCACCCAGTGCCCCCCCCCTCTATCACAGTGGCTGTGCTTGGGCGCGACGCAGATGTCCCCGGTGCCGCTCGCGAGCCCACAGTTGGCGACATTGGTGTCGATGCGCCGTTGTCTGCACCCGGGCCGGCGCAAATGTGGGGCGGTCTCAGCACCAAGCATGCCAACGCAGGCAGATTCTGGGGTGGTGTGGGCGCCACCGGTGCAGCTGTTGAGGGATCCATGGATGCCGTGTCACAGAGCACAGACCATAGCGCCAATGGGCCAACATGGAAAAAGGTGTTGCGCAGTCTGCGTGCAGTGCTCCCCGATTCTCCCCGTGCCGCATACGGGCATGGCCTGAGTTCGTCCAGCTCCTCACTACGTCGCTCGACCTTCACAGACAATGTGACAGCGCAAGAGTTCTGGCAGGATGCCACGGCAGCACTGCACCACAAGGCTGGCGAGAGCAATCAAGTGGTGCGCAAGAAGCCTGGACAGCCTACCCGCATCGTCATCCGGCGACGGGGCAGCACACACCTAATTGACCACACAGAAGCCCCCGACCCAGTCAGCGAGGCAACGTCAGTGAATGGTGCCGGGGGCTCCAATGCCCGTGCCAAGGGCGGCTTGGCCAGCGTCATTCTGGGAGAAAGCGAGGCGGCACTCCGGCTGTACGACCTGTGCGACAGTGACAGTGCATCAGACGGCGAAGGTGAGGCACACTCCCTCGCCTCCTTGCGGCAGAAGAGCGTGGATGCATCCCATGCTGCCCAGAAAGCGGGCCGGCGCCACACGCGTGGAATGGGCAAAGAAGACCCACTGCACCAGCCCCATGAAGCCGAGGTGGACAACAGTGGGCAGCATGCAGCTGCGAAGCGCGCGGCTGCAGTGGCACGGAATGAGGCCCCTGAGGAAGCTTACCCCTTCGTGTGCCCCCCACTGGTGTGGAAGGCAATCGTTTCACAGCACTACACCCACGACTCCATCGCCAGCTTCGCTGCTGCTGTGCCCAACATGGGCTCATTGCTGGAGCCCGCAGATCGGTGGGCGGGGTCTGTGGCCCCTCGTGCCCCAGGCAGACACCCAGCGCCGCCGACTGGGCAAGTGGTGCCCTCCCAAGCCAGTGGCGGGCGACCAGGTACCGCAGACAGCGAGCAAGCTGGGCGTGGTGTGTCGCCCAACCTGCTGTCGAAGCAGCACGGAGGGCTTGGGCACATCGGCAGCGCCCGCGCTCATGACATCGCCACCGCCCTGGTCCCGCCCCCGTTACATGCAGCCAGCGCGGAGGCCCTGTGCTCTGCGCTTGGGTCCCATCAAGACGTAGCATACAATTTGCTGCAGCTCAAGTGGACCGAGATGCTGCCCAACTGGGCCCACGATCTGCTGCCGCCCCAGGGCACAGGCATTGCAGGTGACGCCCCGCCACGCCCCCCCTCACAAGCTGACGAGATGGGGTCGCCAACGTACTCCATGGCAGTGCGCCAGCGCGCATTAGGGCAGCCGTCACAGCTGGTGCCTGTCATGCAGCGCATCGCCGCCCTGCCCAAGCACATCCAGGACCAGCCAGCTCGTCTGGCCGCTCAGCTGAATCGCTTTGTGTGTTTGCACATGTGGGCATGCCCGGCGCGCCCAAGCACGCTGCCCGACCCAGACTACAGCGTTGCGAAACGCTCAGCATACACTGGACTCAGCTCCCCTCTTGTTCTCAGTGAGGTGTTCACAGTCGGGGAGGGTCGTCCTGCACGTGAGGTGCCGGCTGTTGTGCTGGACAGCGCCAATGGTGCACTACACTTGCTGAAACAATCAGACGTGCCACACACGGCACTGAGCAGCATCGTGGAAGAGCAGACACGGGGCAGCGAGGAGGACCTCGCTGCTTCCACTTCCATCGTGAATGAGGGGGAGCAGCCTGTGGAGGGGGTGGGCCCAGTGGACCGCTTGCATTACCTGCAGGCGCTGCACGCAACACGCCTGAGCACGGCTGGGTTCTTGGACCCAGTGTCCATCCAGCTGCTTGTGAATGACATGCAAGAGACAGGCACCACCCTGTACTGGCGCCGCTGTGTGCAGGTGGCCATGTGTGAAGCCCCGAAGGGCACGGGGGAGCCTGATGACTTCCTGTTGGCCGTCAAGGGTCGCTCTGCCAAGGAGCAGTCAGAAGCCGAAGAGGAGCCTGAGTGGGCATCCGACAACGAGGGCGGTGTGCCCCCAGTAGAGGAGATGCAGGCCGACCTTGAGGACGAGATCCCGCCAGGGTACGCTGTGGGCCCCGACGGGTACTTGTACACATTTGAAGAGCTGGACGCCATGCAGGCCGAGTACGAAGCTGAGCAGGCGACGATGGCGCCGCCTGCCCCTCAGCCCCCCTCGGAGCCGTCATACTCCAAGCGAAATGAGCCCATTCGCCGCCCTCCCCGTGGTGGCATCCCGCTGAACCAAACCGGCATCGTGGATCGGTATGGCCGGTACAAGGAACCTGTGACCCGCACCAAAACTGCACGCCCTTCACCGCTGTTTGACGAAGACGGACACATGGTGGACGCCGGCCCCCCGCCTGGCACCGACCCAGAGGAGTGGCAGGCTTCCATTGACGCCGGTGAAGAGCCTGCAGCACCAAAGAAGGTCGCCGCTGGCCCGTTTGTGTCGCGGTACGACGTCATTCGTGCAGAGCGCGCCACAATCAAAGCTGAGGAGGCCCACCGCCGAGCAGTGGAGGAGGCAGAGCGGAGAGCGTCAGCCTCGGGGCGCCGTCAGCGAGGCGGCAAGAAACGCGCTGGTAGCTCCAGCAGCTCCCAGCGCCCAGCCTCCAGCGCTGGCAAGGGCATCTTTGCATACGGCGGGGGCGAGGCCCTGGTGGGTAGCAAGGTGCGTCTTCCAAAGGTGAAGCGGGGGAAGGCTGTGACAGCTCAAGGGCCCGTTACTGTGAAGAGCGGAGCGCTGTCTGGGCCCCACCACGTCATGCCCAAGGTCGACGTGCCTGTGTTTGCGAATTTGAGCGCCGATTCTTTGTGGAGCACCGGCAACAACGTGTTTGAGCGTGCGCCAGCCTCCTCTGGGCGCCAATCTGCATCCAGCGCACGCCTGTCGCGCACCGGCACTCGGCATACGCGACCAGGTGCTGCCAGTGTACGCAGCGGCGAGCCTGAGGAGGGCGCGCCCCCCAAGAGTCGTTCAGGCAAGTTGGCTCGCAGCACCACTGCAGATGGGCGCAAGCGAGCAGCCATTGGAGCACAATGGGCCGACAAGCAGCCAGTCGCCGAGGCTGCGTACGGGCGGCGTGTTGATGATGCGGAGTTGGTCTGGGCCCATGGAGGCTACTTCTTGGCGCCGAAGGACCACGAGTTGGCCAAGACTGAGCAAGGCAATATGCTAAAAAGCCACAAGGCCCGTGTGGTAGCCAAGGAAGCGGCTGCCAAGGAAGCAGCAGAGGCACAGGCAGCGGAGGAAGCCAGGGCCGACCGCGCCTCCAAGGCTGCGCGCCGGCGTGTTGCTGCCCGGGGCCCGCCAGCTCACACAAAGCCCCCTGCGCAGGCCGCACCCACCAGCACCAAGAAGCGAAGCACAGTCAAAGCAGCTGTACCGGCGCCTGTCCCAGCGTCAGCTCCAGCTGGTGGGGAGTCTGCAGGTGCCGACACGGCAGCAGACATCCAGCAGCCCAAGTTTGCCCCAGCTGAGGGCAAGGAGAGCGACATGGCGTCATCGCCGTCTGGAGCCCTGGAGCAAAGCTACGGCGATGAGTGGGAGAGCGACAGCAAGGAGGCCTCACAGGGTAAGGTGGCTGCGGAGAGCAAGGCAGAGCCAAAAGCAGCTGAGCCTGCGGAGACACCGGCACCAGCACCAGCACCAGCACCAGCACCAGCACCGGCACCGGCTGCCGGGGAGAGCTATGATGACGACGAGTGGGGTGACAGTGAGGATGAAGACGCAGCTGCCCCCGTGGCTACGGAGCCCCTGGGGGGCACGCTGCATGTGGCGGTCACCCGCACACTGCCAGGCCCTGACAGTGGACGAGGTGTGTCGTCCCTTGGGGGGGATGGCTGGATCGCGCTCAGCATGGGGTCACACCAGGAAATCAGCCACAGATTCAAGGCACAGCAGCACACCTTCCAGCAGACACTGCAGCTGCCAGTGTCGGCCGCACAGCAGCGAGCCGCAGCTGAGCTGGAGCACTTGGAGGTGGTGGTGTATGATGAAGACGTTGGTGGTGATAACGAGGTGGGACGTGAAATCGTGGATGTCGCGACTTCCCTGTGGGGGGGAGACGGTGCCTCCAGGGAAGCGCTGACCACAGCCACCCACCAGCAGGTAATCGACTTGGCAAGCTTGTGGGACGTTGCAGGAGGCGGCGGCGACAGCCACAACGGCAGCATCAAGGTGCATGTCAAGTGGGTGCCAAACACACAGTAGAACGAAACACAATCAATTGCATTGTGAACCCCAGCCCTAGCCAGCACGCTGTACGCGGCTGCCTAGTACGCCGCTGCAGGCGCACGGAAGGCCTCGCCAGCGTACTTGGCATCGGCGCCCAATGCTTCCTCAATGCGCATCAGCTGGTTGTACTTGGCAGTGCGCTCTGAGCGGCATGGTGCGCCTGTCTTGATTTGGCCAGTGGACAGGCCCACCGCCAGATCAGCGATAAAGGTGTCCTCTGTCTCCCCGGAGCGGTGGCTGGTCATGACGCCCCACCCAGCCTGCTTGGACATCTTCACGGCGCGAATGCTCTCCGTGACGCTGCCGATCTGGTTCACCTTGAGCAGCAGGGCGTTGCAGCTCTTCTCGTCAATGGCCTTCTGCACTCGCACTGGGTTGGTCACCAGCAGGTCGTCGCCCACCACTTGGCACTTCTCGCCCACAGCAGCGTTCATGAGGGCGTAGTTGGCCCAGTCCTCCTGATCGAAGGGGTCCTCAATGCTCACACAGCCATACTTGTCAATGAACTCCTTGTACATGTCAAGCAGGGCAGCCCCAGAGATCACGCTACTGCCGTCGTTGCCGGGGTTCTTGAAGTCCAGGTCATACTGCCCATCCTTGGTGATGAACTCAGAGGCCGCCACATCCATGCCAATGCGCACCTTACCCTCGTACCCAGCAGCAGTGATGGCCTCGGCGAGCAGCTCCAGGCCCTCTGCGTTGTCCTGGATGCTGGGAGCAAATCCGCCCTCGTCCCCCACATTGATGGCGTCCTGTCCGTACCGCTTCTTGATGATGCCCTTCAGGGTGTGATACACCTCGGTTCCCATCTGCATGGCGTGGGTGAAGTTGTCAGCCCCCGTGGGCAAGATCATGAATTCCTGCATGGCCAGGCGGTTGCCTGCATGGGATCCGCCGTTAATGACGTTGAAAGACGGTGTGGGCAGCACCAGCTCAGGATTGCCTGCGATATTGGCGATGTGCTGGTACAACGGCTGCCCGGACGACCCTGCGCCGGCCTTTGCCACAGCCAAGGATGCTGCTAGGATGGCATTGGCACCAAGCTTGGTCTTGCACCAGCCCCTGTACACGTGGATAGGGTGACTCTAGCAATGGCTGGCTACAGGCTGCACCGCATGCTTACCACTGGTTCTGTGTGCCATCCAGCTCCTGCACCATGAAGTCGTCGATCTGCTCCTGCTGGGTGGGATCTTTGCCCACCAGAGCAGGGCCAATGATCTCATTGACATGCTTGACAGCTTTGCTGACGCCTTTGCCCATCCAAGCTGCGCCGCCGTCGCGCATCTCCAGCGCTTCAAACTCTCCTGCGCAGCAGCTCGTCGTGACAGAATCTTCGCGCAGGCAAGCACTGACAAACTCGCTGCAGACGAACCTGTGCTTGCTCCGGATGGAACAGACGCGCGATACATATGGCCATCACTCGTCTTGATATCGCACTCCACGGTGGGGTTGCCACGCGAGTCGATGATTGGCCGTGCGGTGACTGCGGAAATTGTGTGCACTCCACGGCCAGCACCTACACGTGCGGCGCTAGATGCAGCCCGGACAGCAGAAGACAACATTTTGAAAGAGATTCTGCATTGAAATCTATGTGGATACAAGCCTGGTCCAGAATGAAAACACACAGGAGAGTATTGAAAAGCAAGGCAAAGAAATTCTTGTGATGCACAAATCATTAAAACGACCCGCACGTACATACCTGATGCACAGCTGAAGTAGGTGCAAGCTAATAATAGACAACAAAATAATGCAAAGATTGCCTACATCATGCATTCCTGTGGATGCCCAGCAAACTCGTTGTCGTGTACGACCCCTGCACAGCCCAGTCAACACGCCGAGGTTATTGCTGATTTACTTGAGTACAGGCCTGATCTGAGCAGGACAGTGCAGATTCAGCGCTGAGGATACCCAGCCGCCACTACGGTTGGTTTCAAATTGTTTCATGTGATCGGTTTTGTGGTAAACCTTTCACGAGTAGTCATATCCTGCATACCCCCCTCTGCGTGGGGTCAAGGGATTGCGTGCCCCAAGCTTTGTTTGGGTTGATGTCGCTAAAGAATACATTACACACACAGATTCAAAAGTAATCTCACAGGAAAAACATTCAATCTCTGCTCGATATTCTACATTCTTGCGTATTGTGTCTCGCAGAAAGCGCTTGGCTCTGCTATTCCTGCCGTTGCTCTTTGCATCATGTCTCGGGCAGTATTCACGAACTACACCGGGCCCACTGTGGCAGTCACATCACAATGGAAAAAAACTGTTGCGATGGTTGCGTCTGGTACAGAAACAGTTCCCCTTCATTTCGCTGAGACTGGCACTCAGTCCACTCAGCGGTCGGATGCAAGCGTGAGCAGACTGAACCACTATGTCTGGGCATCGTTAAGCACAGCCTAGTGTCCACAGATCCAAACTGACATGATAAGTGCTATAGAAGAAGCTGATGGGGCGGCAGTATTGGCTGCCCAAGGCTCACAAGTGGCGGCTTTCCTAGGCAGTGTGGAGCCTGCCGTTTCCAGGCAACTGAAGCGAAACCTGACGAGCACAGCTTTCGACAGTAGGTTCATCGCACTTCAACATTCCGGTGCTATACCAAAATAAGTCATTTGCAGGCTTTGTTCCTCGGGTGGAGGATGGGGAAGCTGATTCCAAGTGCATTGCCTGTCTTCGGCAGGGATGGAGCCAACCAAGCGACGATGCCTCAGCTCAGGGCGCTACCACTGTCAAAGGCAGCAACGCAAGCAGCTTGCCCTGCACTGCTGTGGACTGGACATGCACGGGCTCGTCGGTGGTGGCAGCGTATGGGGCCACGAATGAGGCCGGCTGGTCTAGGCACCGCGGAGGGGTCGCCTCGTGGAACCTGATGCGACGCAGCTTCGACGCTGCGGCACCGGCAACATCCAAACCTGATCATGTTATCGAGTACCACACATCCGTCATGGCCGTGGCATGCCACCCGGAGCACCCTTCATTGATCGCTGGGGGCTCCTTCTTGGGGGAGGTGGTTGTATGGGACACAAACCGGGAAGACACTGAGGTTGCTCGCAGCACAATCGACGAGGCTATTCACAGAGAGAGCATCACCAGCTTACAGTGGTTCAAGGATTTGTACACAGGGCAGAGCCACCTGTTGGCGTCCTTATCCTCTGATGGCCGTTTGAATATTTGGAGCATGGCCAATAAACTGGCTGCCCCAGTGCAAGCGTTTCGACTGACACCGCCAGGACGGCTGACAGACAAACATACTGTGCTTGGTGGTGCATCCATGTCGTTCTTCCAGGGGAGCAGCGGTGCGTCCGGCTTTGTTGTGGGCACTGAGGGAGGCGCTGTGCTGCGCTGCTCCAGGCACAGCGGCCTCACAGGCAAGCTGCCCAGCCCAAGCGCCGCCGAAGAGCCCGTGTCCATGGAGGGCAGCTCCTTGCCGTGGCACCCAGCCGCAGCTGCGTATGTGCGCTCACTGCCTGCAGCTGCCAAAACCCGGCTGGTGCGCCATGTGGAGACACACGCTCACGGCAGTGGTGCGGCCCTGGTGGATTTGCCATGCATCTTCGCAGCCAGACCTGACCCAGAGATGGCGTTTCCGTCTCCTGCGGTGTTCAGACATGCGCCGCACTCCGGGCCGGTGCGTGGCTGCAGTGCGTCGCCTTTTCACAGAGCGCTGTTTGCCACGGGGGGGCAAGACGGCCGGGTGTGCGTCTTTTCGTCACTGCTGAGGCAGCCCCCGCTTGTTTTGGAGCCTGTCCCCGCCAGCGTGGGGTACAATCACGTGGGGGCAGTGGCTTGGTCGCGCAAGCGCCCCTTCGTGCTGGCTGCGGGGGGGGGTGATGGCATGCTTCACCTGTTCGACTTGCTTGCTTCCCCATCGGCGCCCGTGCTATCGCTGCCGCCCGCTGTGTACGGGGAGACTGCTGGAGGAAGCTCTCAGTCGTCCCGTGCAGTGGCCATGGCTGGGGGGGGGGGGGGTAACGCGGCACAGGCCAGCCACCAGGGCATCCTCTCGGT
>Ga0307982_1002227_pt1 | contig 15717 bp, 19 predicted proteins | sample OrgLakmetagen989_FD_201847 | JGI IMG/M metagenome (GOLD analysis project Ga0307982, IMG submission 201847) | Saline water microbial communities from Organic Lake, Antarctica - #989 | ecosystem: Environmental > Aquatic > Non-marine Saline and Alkaline > Saline | place: Antarctica: Organic Lake...
TCGACCGATTGGTTGTCCACAGATGACTTGGGGCAGGACGTTGGAGAACGCGCTCAAAAGTAAGGGCATTTCGAAGGATTTCGATGAGTGGATCGCCATTGCCAAGGACAGGTCGAAGTGGAGACATCTGACTCAGCCCATTCCCAAACCTCCTGACCTCCTGATGCCTGATGCCTGACGGCTGAAGGACACCTCGAGAGGAAATGATTACAGTTGCATTACGCAAAAAGGCACTCAGCCCGGTCAGACTTGTTCTGAAGGTCATATTTTTCTGTTGCTATATGCCGCAGTGGTGTTTCCTTGTTTCTCGGGGAGTAGTAACTAGACTAGACTAGACTAGACTAGACTAGACTAAGCTGCGAGGCCGAGTTATTTTTTCTTTTTTAAACCCGCATTACTTCCATGTAGTTCTCATGAAAAAAAGGGTTGCGAGGGGGTGCTGCTCAAGCAAAGAGGCACGCTCAGAAAGCCAGATTTGGCTCCTCGCTTAGAAGGAAGTGGCTAGCACGCGTGCCGGTCTGGTTCAGTAGTGTAGGAGGCCGGTTCCAAGAAGGCCTCGGCACCATTACAACACCAACACCAAAACCGCACATAGACACACGTGCTTGTGCCTGATGCATTTACATGCCAGGCTCGTAGGCAGCACGGAGGGGCGCAAAGAGCATGTCACCCTGGTTGTGGAACACCAAATCCTGGAACACGAAGCCAGCAATGGCCATCATCGCCAGGCGACCGTTAGCCAGCTCGCGCTGCTGGAAGTCCACCCACCCTTCGTCCGAGTTGTCGGTCAGCTCAGAAGCGCCCAGAAGGTCACCCGCGGCATACGAGTCGTTTTCCTTGATCTTGATGGACAAGAATTCGAGGAAGCCGATGAACACCAGGATTTGGAACGCGCCCGCAGGTGGCAATTCCTTGAGCGAGGCCAAAGGGTCCGCGGTGGTGGTGATGTGGCAAGCTTTGGCCAGCGGGTGGAACCACGGCTGCACCATGAAGCCAGCGCACGCCACCATAGCCTGGCGGCCGTGCTTCAGTTCGGCTTCGCGGTATTTGGTCATCTTCAAAATTCGAGCGCGCAGTAGAACAACAGGCAACAACGCGCAGCCCCGAGGTTGCCAATCCAAAATGATGAGATGCGTTAGTGCACAAAGCCGCCGCCATTGTAGCAAATTGACCCCGCCGTGCGATAAACAAAAAACAAAAAGATAACATCAATTTGGAAAAAAGTTAGTCCTGAATTTGAATGTCAACGCTACTCTTGATAATAGCTTCATATTGATTCAAGCATTCTCCTAGCAAGCAGCCAGCTTAAATGCACCTGCGCAGCAGTCTTGTCCTTGGAGAAGCCGAGCGGGTCGAAGAAGCCAAGGGGTGCCATATCACCGACGAGGCCTGGAACGGCAGTCCGCACAGCCGCAGGGCGCGCCGCCTGCGGGGGCGCCATGAAGGCGTGGGCACTACAGTACAGACAACAAACAATCCACATGGGAGACACGTGAGATGGGCGAATAGCTGAGGACCTGGAGCTGCTTCAGACTGAAGCAAATGCCCTGCTTCTGAAAACTACAAGCTCAGGAACTTCGCACATACCTGGCGGCGAGGCAGAGAGCGAGCACAGCAACGCGGGGCATAGTGAAAGGCTTGAAGATCAAAAGATCTGATGGCACTGGCATCGGAGTGGAGAACGTCACCAAACTTTTGAATCTGTGGATACGTGCAGAAATTCCTGTGGTGTAAGCTTAGAAACCTACGGACTCTGGCGGATATACTACCAAGAAAGAAAAAGGGTCTCGTTGCCCTACTAGTACCCTTGCTCGTTGTCTCGTTCTCATCAAACAAACAGGCGAATAGGATCGTTTTCATCTGCTACCATGAAACGCTGCCGCCGTTCCATGATATTTTCTTGCGCAGTCTTGTGATAGTCGACAACTGGCTTCGACGCTGACTCGTGCGTTTACTACATACTCGAGTTTATCTGTGGAACACTCGAATTGATCTTGGAAGCAATGAGAAATCCGGTTACCATGACCTCCGTATCACTCGATGATACCCCCTCTGGCGCAGCGGAGCCTTCCGCTATTCAATCGGTTAAAGCTGCGAATCAGACGGGTGCCTCAGCACAATTGGATGCGGCTCATGGGTTGCCACCATACGCAGAGGCGCCTACGCGGCGACCTACTTTATCGGCGCCAGCGCAGCCTCCTCCTCCACTCCCGTCACCATCACAATCGCTACCACCACAAGCACCGCCTTTGCCGCCATCGCCTTCACAGTTTTCGTCGCATCCTCTATCGCCACCATCAGAACCAGCGTCACCTACATCACATGGGGCGCGAAACCAGCCAAATGATCTCGAAGCATTTGTTGCCAAGGCTCCTGATGTGCCACAGAGTTTGCTGCGATTGTTGGACTTCCTCACGCTCGTCGGGACGGCCGTTGCAGCTGAGGATGTGTTCCGGCCAACTCACGCTGGCGGTGTCACAAGGGCAGCTTTATTTCAAGAAGATGCTTGGGGAAAAGCAGAGCAGCGGCGGTCGGAGAACAGCTCTCAGGCTGGCGCCGAGATGCATCGGTGCGCACACACACGCCTTCGACACACGATAACAACTTTTGAGGGCACCTCCTCAAGCAAAATGCGCTTTCTATGCCTGTTTTCTCTTTTCTTGGTCCCAGCTTGCGTGAAGCATATTATTGAGGTGCCTCTTTGATGCAATTCCCATATTCTCGTTTCGTTTTTTATGTTCCCTCCCCAAAACAATCAAACCAGGCGGGACGACAAGGCACCACCCGTTGCGAGTACTCCATCGGTAGCCGTGGGAGCTACATCTACTGCTTCGTCAGCAACCCCTGTAGATTTCGGCGCGCTCTTGGCCGACGAGCCCGGATCGTTTGACCCGACTTTGCAAGTGGTGGCAGCCAAGTATCTCATTGGCGTCTTCATTCTGGATTCTCTAGCCATGGCGGTTCGTGAGGGCACATGCTTTCCTTCACTTTGAAGAATCCCTCACTAGAGTAAATGCACGCCTTCATTTTGCTTTCGCCACTAAACTATACTCGTCGATATGTTGTCTTCAAGAACCACTGTGTTGTATACATATATGTGCACCACAGCTTACCATTCTTTTCATTCACTACAGGTCGGCAAAGTTGCTCTGTTGGAAGTGGTTTTGCTGGCCGACGCCTTGGGCTATTCCGTAGTCGCCACTGCTCTTGCTTTGGCATCTCTGGAAGCAGCCATCGAGTTTGGCGCCAGCGCCATTGTGCCCTTGCTGTACCGCTGGGCCTTTGGCACCTGGGCGCTGAGCGCGCGGGGGCTGATGCAATTTGCAGTGGGAGCTTACACGGTGTCGGCGGGAGTCGCGTGTGTGGTGTACCCGCTGCTGGGGATCGTGACCCAAGGGGCGGGTGTGCAGACCGAAGCTTCCCTCTTGGTGTTTGCGCTCTGCCACGCTTTCCAGTACCCGTTCTTGAACCAGCTGGGAGACCAGGTAAGATTTCGACTCAGGTAAGATTGTAGCAGGGGAAAAGGGAGAAAGCAATTGAGAGTCAAGTAAAGAGAGGTGTTGTCACAAATATTATTATGAAGCATCTATCTTTCTGGTTTGCGGGCTCAGCTATTTTCAACATTTTCATGCGACCCACATTTCGTCTCTCAACGATGCCGCACGTCCTAATGTGTTAGGCGGTAGAAATGGCGCGCCCGCATTGGCTGGATACGTTCAACGGGCTCGTCCTGGTGACGCCTGGCTGGCCCACGAATCTGGACGCTTGCTACGAGAAACCCGCTTCCAACGCTTGGCGGAGCATATGGTAAGAGTCGAATCTGCTAGAGTCGCTGTAAGCCTTCTTTGAACATTTTTTAATGGCACCTCTAGAGACGCGCGCCCAGCCTTCAAGGCACCTTCCCTGTCTTGCCTGTCTTTAAAGCACGCTACATGTGCTCCTTGCTACTGCAGTTGGAGTTTGCTTCGCCGACTGCCTCATTTCTGCTTATTTCGATGACACAAATTGCCTACGCTAGCTATCTTTTGTTAACTCAGCCTTGCCATGATGCCACTAACCCTAACCCTTTCTTTTCTTTTCTTTCTCCTAGGCACAACAATTTGCTGTCGCGCGTCAACAGCGATTCCTTGGGCTATTTCCTCGGCTTGTCGCGCTTCGTGCTCTCGGCCATCTTTGGCGTGGTCTACGTGATGGCCTCCTCGATGGGGGACGCACCGCGCTGGGGCGCCCTCGTTGCCTTTTGTGTGCTCAGCTTCACGTGTGCAGCATACATGGCCTGGGGGTTTCGTTCCGTGCAGAAAGGCATTCGGCATGTGGTCCTAGAGCAAAACCACGCGCCTACGCCTTGGGTCTGGGACATGACCGGCGGCGAGCTGGGCCTGACCTTCTATGCCACCATTGCGTTCTCGGTGCCTTCCGACGCGGCTTCTGCGATCGTGGTGCTGGTGGTGACCATGACGACGTCGGCAGTGAACCTGGCGATGATTTTCTTTGGGGGCTTGGCAGTGGTCATCTATTTGCGCCAAAAAATACGGGCCGTGCACGAAGACACCAAGGGCAGTGGGTGGATGGTGGCTACGCCCACAGCTTCAACTTCAACTTCAGCCATCTCGGCATGCCTAGCGCAAGTCTCGGCGTGTCTTGCAGCCATGCACCAAGGGCTGTCGGCTGCCCGAGACAGCATCGCCGCTACATGTGGTTGCAGCCCCGTCCGCCCAAACAACGTGTTCGGACAATGGCTCGTGCAATGGCTGCTGTTGATGGCCATTTTGCTGCTGTCCGCACTGGTGCTGGTGTCGTCAGCTGGCGCACAAGGTCTGGGGCTAGGGCTCGAGAACAACGACGACGATGTTCAAGCTGATGATGGAAGCAGCTCTCCTACCGGCTTACTTCTCTTTGCTGGTTTATTACTGGTACGTGTTCGCTATTTAATTTTGATTCGCTATGTAAGGCATGGAACGAGGAACAGAGCAAGATGCAGACTTAATCTCATTCATTACTCGGCTTCCTCAGCAATCCGCGTTAAGTTCTGATGTACACTCAAGTTCTTGTACCGAGGCGCTACCTTTTCTTCGTCTAATACATGGCATTGTTTTGGTTATTTGTTTCTTAAAATAACAACAGATACCTTACTTCGCGATTGACGCAGACCTCGAAGCGCGCTTTCAGTCGGTGCTCTTTCACTACAGCGAAGGCCAAGCTTCGGGGATCATTTACCACCTCAATTTGTTTACCGTGGTGCTCAAGCTGCCCGTCCTAGTCACCAATTGGCTCGTGCTTCGCGCCTCTGGCCTGGGGAGCGCAGGCGTTCCCGGCACCGGCACCAGCAGTGACAGCAGTGCGAGTGATGCAGCAGACGACCCCGCCAAGTTAGAAGCACAAGAAGACCAATTTGAACAAAACGTTGGGGGCCTAGTGCTCCTGGTGTCGGTGGGGATTTTGCTTGCAAGCTTCTTGTACTACGCCACCGTTGACCAAGCACAGATGTGTGGGAAAGAGCGCAGCACTGCGGCGTTAGTCAACGACACGGGTTTGAAAATGGTAGCAGCCGCGGAGAAAGCGGCGACAGAACGTGGCGACGACCCCACTCAACTACACCGCAGCAGTAGCAAAAATGGAAGCAAGATGCGCAGTGAAAGTCAACTTCAGGCGCGCATGAGCTTGCACAAGGACTCCGTGGGCAACGATGGTTTGGTGGGCTCTGATTCAATGCATGAGCTTTGACGAGAAGAGCCCCCTCCCCACTCCTACGGTTGCTGTCTTGAGGAACGTGGCGTGGCTGGGCTAAATCATGCCCATGCAGCGTTTGTAGCACACGACCATGGATCCTGAGAGCTGAGAAGGTATAATAACTCGGGTTTCTTCTTTCCGGGAACCATTTCATGCATCTCCTCGCTTAAGCTGTGTTTTTTTGGTGGTGTTAGTAAATCGAATATTACAGCTACCCGTCAGCCGGTAGTTGAACTAGGTAGATAATATATAGGGCAACAAAAAAAAGGCGATGGTGGGATCTTGGTGGGGGATAAGATATGTTTAAGGCATTTCTTGAAGTACGCCAAATGCGGGACTTGCAAGGATAAGCACCATCCTCCCTTGCATGCGGAATATCGCATGTCGAATAACGAAGAATGATTTTGAAAATGTGAAGATGACCTACATCCAACATCTATACATCATGCTGCATGGCACCCAAAGCACTTGGCTCTGGCAATTCCCAATTCCAACGAAATAATTCAGCTCCATGGAAATTCAACTTCAAACGCCCCATTGATAGCACCCAGACAGAGGCCCAGCAGAATAATCACCGGCCCTTTCTGTTTTCCCAGAAACTGCATCGCCACCAAGGCCACCACAATGGCGGTGCGAGTGTGCGCTGCGCCCATAAGTATACCACCGTTGGCCCCAATATCACTTGAAGAAGTGCTTCCTGAAGCATCTCCACTGCTGCTACTAGTGCTATCGCTATTGGTATTGCTGCTATTGCTTGAAGAGACTTTGGGGTTGTCTGCGACGAGAGACAGCCACAGCTCCAAGAAGGCAGCAACCATCAAGCCAGCAGCTGCTGCATTTATGCCTGTTAGTGCCTTGGCCATGGCTTCACTGCTGCGCACTTTGCCCCAGAGGGGGAGCGCTCCGAGGGCCATGGCGGTGCCAGGCAGCACCATGGCACCCCAGCACATGGCGGCGCCCCAAGCACCGAAAGCGACTCCACCGCAGTAAGCCGCGACGTTGAACATGGGCCCTGGCATGCAGTTGACGACCCCAAACCCAAGGAGAAACTGCTGATGCGTAAGAATGCCGCGCAGTTGCGTGAGGAGCAACGGCACCACTACAGGCCCACCGCCGTACACCAGACACCCAACGCGGTAAAAGATGGAGACAGGGCCCAGGGGCTGCCCAAAGAATTCTGGCACTATAGCGGCTAAAAGCAGAACCCAAGGCCCGATGAATAGTACTCCTCCGAGGAATGACGATATGCCCCCTGTACCCAAGGCAGTAGCTCTTTCTCTCGGCTGGTCTAACGGAGGAGAAGTGGGTGGGGGCAGCTGCTCGGATGGCGTTAACGGGTCGGGAACAAGGGCATAACCAGTGAGTCCACTTAGCACCAAAGTCAGCGGCGCGACCCACCAGAACTCGTTGAAGGCCACCGTGGTCACGCACGTGAACGCAAAGAGCGCTTGCTGCAGCGGGGTTTGCACCAGCGTGTTGGCTAGTTCATAAGCAGCTTTTGCAATGATGCTAATCGCGGCCAGCCCAACTCCCTCCTGCATCGAAAGCACCCAGGGATTGGTGAGGAAGCCACCGCCATCGCTGCCGCTGTCACTGCTGCTGCTGCTGCTGCCGACTAGGATACCGAGAGCGCCGAGCACTAGAGCCCCAGGAAGCATGAAGAGCAAGACTGCTAACACGCCCGCAATAGGGCTCTCAGTGCCCGCCGCTACCCCACCTAGCACTACTTGAGACGCGGTCGGACCTGGCAGGCAATTGGCTAATGCGAAGGCCTCTGCGAAGCTAGCAGCGTTGACGTACCCTTTTTCAATGAGGACTTCGCGAAACAAAGCTAGGTTAGCTCCAGTCCCTCCAAAGGACGTGAAGCCAACCCAGCCAAAGTCTGCAAAGACATCGCGCATTGGCCCGCTTTTCCTCCGAGCACCAGGCGATGCTACTTCGACTGTATGTTCTACGGGCTTCAGCGCCCCATAGGAGATAGATGGTACAGTCATTCTACTTCTCACTGGTATGGACTTCACACTTCTCGATAATGTGATGATGCGTTCCGTTGATGACCGCTAAGCTTGAGACTAAAGCCACGTGCACGGTGATATATCTTCTGAAAGCTATCGACCCATTTTTGAGATTTTTGGAAGCACACAACACGCACACAAGGTTTGTACTAATATATTATTGAGGAGCCAATCAAGGACGTGCCGATGACCGAAAAAGTGCCGACGAAGAATGCGTCCTCGCGTCGCGTCCTCATTTCTTACTTATCCGCTGTTCCGCCGTGTCCTTTATGTCTCGTAGCTGTTTGCATCTTTAGCTGAGCCATTCGCCAATCCCCTCACATACAGCTGTAAATTGCGATTCATCTCTGGCTAGTGACTAAGGTTGCCGTCTTACAAATAGTTTTCGTAGTAGGGGAGCCTCAAAGGTTACCATTTTTCGTCGCAGTGTCCTCGGTAAATTGCATCATTTAGACTCGGGTGACAATGGTCGGTGTAGCACAGCTTGCAGCTTTGTCCGCTATATATGAATCCACGAAAGGCTCTGGATGGACGACTAAGACCAATTGGCAATCCTCAGACGTGAGCGCCTGCGATTGGCACGGCATCACATGCGACGATGCTCACAGCACGGTTACACACTTGGAGCTTGAAGACAACAATTTGAGTGGCACATTGCCCACCGAAATCGGGCTTCTAACGGGAATCAACTCAGAATTCAAACTACACACGAATAGTTTACGAGGCTCCTTGCCCTCTGAGATTGGCCTACTTACGGCCATGACTACTGCACTTTACCTCCATAGAAACAGCTTCACGGTACCAGAACTTTCTCATCCTCTTGTTCTTTTCAACCAATCGAAATGCCTTAGATAAGTCCTTATACTTGTTGTACGTAGTTTTGATTTTGTTGGATAAAAACGTTTTACTTGACTCGATTATGCCCTCTTACTTCAAACCCGTACCCTTGTTCTCTTGCGTGTGTACCCTTATCGGTGGCGCTTCATCTTCAGGGTTCCCTGCCTACAGAGCTAGGAAAGTTAAGAGGCATGCAAATGAACATCCAGCTGGACCAGAACTCTTTTGCAGGCCGTTTGCCGTCGGAGCTCGGCCAACTGACGCAGCTCGTCCAAGGACTTTGGGCCCACGACAACAGCTTTACGGGGTACGTGCCGTCGGAATGTTCATCGATTTCACATTGAAAGTGTGCTTTCCTGGTTGCATGTTTTAAGATTGTACGCTGTACGTTTGACCGACGTTCCTCGTTGCTGCTCAAATATTTCGGTTGCCTCATTGTGTGCGATAGAGTGGTATTTTGAACAACTGTGATTTATGTTTGCTCAGGGCAATACCGTCGGAGCTCGGGCAGCTGACAGCACTCACGGACTATTTCGGCCTCCACAAGAACCAATTCAGTGGCTCCATTCCGTCCGAGCTTGGTTTACTCACTCATATGACGGGCCATTTCAAACTAAGTGACAACGGCTACTTGTGTGGCAGTGTACCCACCCAAGTGTCAAGCCTGGCCGCTTACGTCAGCAGCAGCAGCTTTGACATCACCACGAACAACGACGAGCTCGGAACCGCTTGTTGCCACGCAAGCATTCCACACCCAGAACGATATCCCTGTGTGCCAACTCCTCAGCCCACGCCGCAGCCTTCGGTGTTTACAGTGGGGTCCACAGCAAGCCGCGAAGCACTGGTTGCCCTTTACACTCAATGCGGCGGTTCCTCGTGGACTCACAAGCTCAATTGGCTTGCGAGCACTCACCCTTGCGACCAAGACCATGTGTGGTATGGTGTGACATGCAATACTGCAGCTTCCGATATTACTGAGCTAGACCTGCTTTCCAACTCGCTGATAGGAAGTTTGCCAACTCAATTGGGGCTCTTGACCGAAATGACTGCCAACTTTCAGTTGAGCGCCAATTCGCTGACGGGTTCAGTGCCCACTGAGATCGGCCTTTTAACGAAATTGACCGAGGGATTGTATCTGTGGGGCAACTCGTTCACTGGAAATTTGCCATCGGAGCTTGGTCAATTGACGGCTTTGACGCGCAGTTTGTCGGTGAATTTTAACCAATTTAGTGGCCTTTTGCCATCGCAGCTCGGGAAGCTTACCAACCTCGAGTTGGAGCTTCGGGGGAAAAGCAACCAGTTCAGTGGCAGTTTCCCGTCGGAGCTTGGATTATTGACCAAATTAGTCAACACCTTTGATTTCAGTCACAATCTGTTCTGCGGGGATGTGCCACCTGAGATCCTGACGCTGGAATCGCAGGTGTGTTGGAGGAGGAATTGGATTGAATTTGTAAATCGTCTTCTTTCGTATGGATGTTGTCATTCCAAAATGAATCATCCCTGTGAAATCATCTCCATTCAAGGCACTGCTGATGTTGTTAGATGTTGCATTTTCGCTCATCTAATATTCACATTCCTTTGAGTATTCTCACTGCTCACATCTCATCGCGCATTTACACGTGCTCGTTCGTCGGGGTGGTGCCATGTGCGGCTTCTGTCGGAACTCTACTTCTGCTGTAGGTCACTACCGGTTGGGCGCTTGAGGCTGGAAACGCTTTTGGGACTACCTGCTCCAACGACAACGGTGGTGGTGGCACAGGCGATGTCGAACCAATCCCAAGTGCTCAACCCGTGCCTTTTCCAACGATGTCCCCTCATCAGTCCTCCCAACCGTTCGTGCCACCGGTGCCCGCGCCAACGAAAGCGCCTCATTCGGGGTCTTCGAATGCAGGCTCAGGCGGCGACAGCAGCAGCGATGCCTCAGAGAACAACCTCAACGATGAAGAGCCTCCGTTTGAGCCCGAGCACGTAGCTGCAGCTGGTGCTGTCGTCGGGGTAGTCATGGGCTGTCTGGCGGCTCTAGCGGCTTCTCGCTTAGCCTACCTCTTGATCTGCGTGGACCGCCCTTGGGAGCGCATGCGCAAACTCGAAAGTGGCGAAGCACATGGCCTGGTAGGAGTGCCCCTCCCAGGCAGCGGGAGCGACCGAGCCTGTGCACTGAGCGGCGGTGGCGACAGCGACGACAGCGGCGATAGCGATGACGACGACTATTACGGTGGCAGCAGCAGCAGCAGCTGGCGCGCGCGGTGGTGCAAAGCTCTGCGGCGTCAGTTGCGGCGCAGTGCCCGTCGGCTCGGGTGCTCGGACCCTGCTGATTGGCCAATTCGTCTGCAAATTTGCACCGGTATCCTAGCCTTGCCGCTGTTGGTCCTTGGTGCAGCACTGAGCGCTCTGGTGGTGGTGTTGGTGGTCATTGACCGTTTGCTGGGAAGGTGCGTGGTGTGCCTATTGCGGTGGTGGCTGCGAAGCGCGCGGCGGCTGCGGCGGCGAACGCACAGGGGAGAAGACGGCGCGCTGGGCCTCATCAAATCGGCGGTACGTACCGGCACCTCACTAATGGGAAGAGAGGTGCCCTTCAAGAAAAGAAAAGAAGAACCGTTTCTTTGAACTGTTTCTTTGATAGCATGCATATGCGATTACAAATTTGACAACTTAGGAAGGTTTCGCTCGTATCTCTTCAAAATTCTTTGCAAACCACTATTCATTTGTGACCGGCCCCACTCCTTGTTTTCCCTGCGTATCTTATATTAGGTGGTGGATGAGCTGAACGGCGGCGGGTCGGACGAGGATTACGTGTATTCGGGTGACGAGGACGATGACGACTCTTTTGACGATGAGCATAACAACAACGGCGACGGTGGTGGTGGTGACGACGACGATAACACGAGTGACGCCGGGTCTGAGCTCTCTGCTGCGTCGGACGAGCTCGAATACACCGCCACTGCCGACGGCCTCCTCACGTTGAGCGTAAACCCTTTGAAGCGAGAAGCCAGGCTAGCCCGAAAAGCCAAACTGGCGCAAGCCAAAGCTTCTGGAAGCTTCAAGGACGAGACAGGGCTGAATTCCATCGCCGAAGGTGGCTCCGACAAGGACAACGACGAAGAAGCAGCGGGTGGAGAGGTGAAGAGCTCAAACGGCAGTGGCAGCAAGCGTCGATCCTTCTTTTCCATGGGGCTCGGCCGCCGCCGCAACCGCCAAGGAAACAGCAGTGGCAGCAGCGGTGGTGATGTGGAGCTCAACAACAACAACAATGGTGGCAACGGCAGTAGGCGCAGCGGGCAGCACGTGGGTCTCCTCTCGGGCCGTAGTAGCGGCAAGAGCAGCAGAGGTGGTGGTGCGGTTGGTGTAGAAGATGGCCTCGCTGTAGGCAAGAAAAAGGTGAATAGGAAATGAAGCACGAGCAATACTTGTCTAGGCAGTCTATCTGAGTTTGGGCCAGGTTAAAAGAGGCTTTCCCTGTTTGCTTTTAAACTTCTGATTACCTTGCTTTTATCTCTTCATATTCTCTTCAGGTGGTGGCCATGGAGCTTGGGCACGCCCCACCCCCACCCAACTCCAACTCCGACTTTGACGCGCCTCCCGTGCGCCGCCTAGTGCCCGAAGACAAACCAATGGGCAGCAAAGCCAAGTACCACTGGTGATGGGCTCATACATCCTCATGGTACCATGGCGCTTGTGGTGTAGTGCTAGGCAGCTGGTTGCTAAAGTCATAAAGCTGGCTATGCCGGTGGCGTGATACCACCGCGCTTATCAGCACTCGGCTGTGGCTTGGAAATATTTCGGCGAGAAGAACAGCGAACCTAGGGGCAGAGCTGGTGCGTACTGGTTTTGATAGTTTAAGAGAGAAGTTTACTGTATTGTAAGAAGGTAGTGCTGATCTACTTCCAAACGCCGCTTAAGTTGCCTATTGGGCGCTTTTGCAGGTCAGCCTTGACTGCCAAGCACACTCATTAGTTCTTAGGTGCAATTATTTTAGATATATTATAGGCAAGCAGGGAGTAGGAGTATGGAGTCTACAGTAGTAGTAGTCTACTCATACTTCACGTACAACGCACAGTACCGTACGAAGCGCCCCATGCCCCCTGTACTCCACCACGGAGGAACAAAAAAATGCAAAAATCGTGAGCTCTGTGCATCCCTGTGCGAGTCCACGCGATAGAAGCTCCTAACCTTTTAGCTTGAGGAATTGCAACAAGCCATGGACGATGATAAGATATTGGCTCTGTTAGAGCAAAACAAAGCTATGATCGGGGATCGCGACCCTATTTTGGAATCGGTCCACGCTGATCTCGGGCGGTCCGCAACCGACGAGGGCTGGGAGGTATGGAAATTAATAACTGCCTAATAATGCTCGTACAGTAGATTGACTTAGCTGTCTGGCTAGACAAATCGCAGCTGGAATCCATGTTCTTGCTCGATGGAGCCTTCTGCATGATGCCTACCTGCAGCTACTGCATGAAATGTCCCTGAGTGCGAAAGCTTCCAACTGTATGAGCATTGGCTTCTCCAGGACGTGGTGAAAGACGGAGCCGTTGATCTCGCTGCACTTGAACGCCTCGACTTTGGACTACCGCAATCACCTCAAGCATCGTATGCCGATACCCCTGTAGTCAAGGATTTCGAGGAGCTCAATCGCAGCAGCCATGCTGGCGCTAGCTCGGGAAACAATCAAGGCGCCGCCGTGGTGGCGCTGGCACGGTGGTGCTGTGCACAAAGCCCACACACTTGGGCTGGCCTGCCACGCTACCTAGCCACTCACAGTGCTTCTGCAACTCTCATGGTAATACCAACCGTTTTCTTTTAATTTTAATTCTAACGTTACTGTGTGAAGTTGCGCAAAAAAAAATCACCGCCACTAAGTTCTACATGTCGAAGTTTTGGGGTGCTGATCTCCTCATGCATTCGACTCGTACGAATACTGTGCGCCATGGGAGTCTAATACTTGCCATGATTCTGTTTTTGTATCTCAACGAAGGCATGGCACGTGATGCATTTGCCGGGATCGTCAGCCGAGCGTGTTGCACCTGCAGCTGCGGCCTTTTGCGTCGAAGTTTTGCGCGCTGCCTTCAGCCTGCTGTGTTATGTCGCTGCTCGCGCCGCCATTCCTCAGCCAGCTAGTGGTGGCGCAGGCAACAGCAGTAGTGCTTCTGTATCACTGCAGTGGTCGAAACTCTTGGAGCCTCCAGGATCAGGCAGTGAAGCGGCACGACTCGGAGGCGCCGCCGCTGCCTCAGCAGCTGCGGGCTGCTTTTTGTGGGGAGCTTGTGGGCGGCTAGACGTTGCGCTGTTGGCGTGCTGTTGGGAAGCGCGCCATGCTATTGCGGGTGCCATTGCTTCTCTTGCAGTGACGGTCGACAACAAAGGCGAAGGCGACAGCAGTAGCAGCAATAGTGGTAGCAGCAGCAGCAGCAGCCATCGATTGAATGCCTCGCGATGGTGTGGTGTGATGATGCTCGCATGCGGGCTCGCGATAGTCGCGAAAGCAAACCGACTCGGGGCGGCTGCCGCCGAGCAACAGCGCGAATCAGCGACAGTCACCGCCTCACTGGAGACTGTCGAGTGGCAAGCGCGGCACCATTCGGGTTTTGGACTCGCCCTAGCAGCGGCGGTCTTGCACGCGTGTGCCGCTGTACACGCGGAAGGCCCGCCTGTCTGTGGCGCCACTCGAAACCACGCAATCACCGGTGGCGGTGGCGGGGCAGCTTCAGCGGGCGACAACAACAGCAGCGGTGGGGGGTTGTTGAGCGGAAGTGGGTGGGGGAGCACTGGTAACGGGTGGGGCGCTACGCGCGGCCGTGCTGACGCTTGGAGCTGGGAGCTGCGGCGCAGCGTGATTGGGGCGTTGCTGTGCGCGGCGCTGGCGGTGGTGGAGACAAACGGGCAGCCCCTGCGCGGCTTGAGCCGCGACGTGGTAGCGAGCAGTTTGCTCTTTGCGGTGCAAGATGTGGTGGCCATGGTGCTGGTGAGAAAATGTTCATGTTGCAATTGTAGTTCAACCTTCATTTTGTAAGCGCCTTCTTTCTTCCTTGCGGTGTCACTTGCTTTCTGTTGTGGATGGTTCTTTATTCTTCTGCACTTGTACACCTTCGTATCTGCCTTAACACGTGTCCACAAATTCCCTTGCATGGCGCTTATTTATTGTCAGGTCCTGGGCGACAATCAATTCACGGGCGAGTCATGCTTGCCAAATTTGCGCGCGTGCCGAGGCCAAGCCGGTGCAGTGGCCATGGCACTGGTGGCGTTCTTTACGGCGCTCTTTCTCGGTGCCGAAGGCTTCAGCCCAACCTTCCTGGTAGGCGCTTTCCTCTGCGCCTACGGGAGCTTATTGTTTGGTGGGCACGCTTTGCCATACGCACTACTGGCGTCAAGCGAAGACGGCAGTGAAGCAGTGGCAAGTGAGGCGCTGAGCTAGTGGCGCTGTTAAGTTCAAGTACGCTACTGCCGATCTCGGATCTCGCCTTCTTCTCCTGTTCGAGACAGCGAAGGGCGATGGCCTATATGTGGGTTCCTTAATCTCAATCTAGACGCTTGTTATTAGTTTCAGACAGACATACAGACAACAGATATAGATATATAATTTCCACATGGTACACGGCACATATCAGTTATAAGTTTAGGTATCTAGCGAAACGGCGGCAAGGCGGTGAATTTTGTTTTTCCTGTTCGCCAGTCGCTAGTTCCCATATCACGCCGTTATTATTTAGCTGAGCATTCGATATCGATAAATCCATAAATGTAGATACAAATTATATAAATATAGAATTCAGATATCGAGCTATTACCGGGAACTGAGATATGAGATGTGGTGTCAGTAAAACTTTCCCCATACGAGAGGTTATGGGCTACAGTTACGCGGAGGCCGATGCGTCATTTTATCGCATCAGGCCAACTCTGCGACCTCCGGTAGAAGATGGAAACAGGACGCAAAATCCAGGGAAGCGTACGAGCACCAGAGGTGCCGGCGCGCCTCTGGCGGGTGGCCACACGCGCTGTGAAACAACTGCAGAGGAAAATTGGTCTGCCGCCCACAGCGCGCTGATCGCATCATTCGAGCTCTGTCGAAAAGGAATACCTTCGAAATGGAAGGATCGGCTAAGCGCGCAAGGTCTCACCATGCAACCATTTAAGGTCAGTG
>Ga0307982_1002228_pt1 | contig 15713 bp, 15 predicted proteins | sample OrgLakmetagen989_FD_201847 | JGI IMG/M metagenome (GOLD analysis project Ga0307982, IMG submission 201847) | Saline water microbial communities from Organic Lake, Antarctica - #989 | ecosystem: Environmental > Aquatic > Non-marine Saline and Alkaline > Saline | place: Antarctica: Organic Lake...
ATGCCCCTCTCCCTCCTGAATCATTCCGCACTTGCTTTGTTTGCGCAACGCACGCGCATTCCCACTTCTGCCCGCAGCATTGGCTTCTGTGCCATTTGGGTTTGTATTAGTTCGAGTTCGAGTACCAGAAGTGGGTAAAAAACCAGAAAACCCGCGGTTTTCTTGGTTACTGCTCGGGACTCGGGCGCAGTAGGAAGAGGCTACTCGGAGCTCACTCGGGACTCGGCCCGTAGATTTTTTCCCGCTCGGACTCAAATTCCCACTCGGATTTTTCAGACGTCCGAGTTCCGCCCACTGGGTTCAAGTAGCTGCGGGTGTTTCAGGTCAACGGGTGAATCTCTGTGAGTCCACCACCACAACAACAACACAATTCCTAAGTACAGTAAGATTCGAACGAACTTCGCTGATCTTTCGGACAAGATGCGTTGCCCGAATCTATCATCGCACTGATCGCACACTTTCAGGGAATTCTGTTGAGAACGTGCGTGTTATCTCATGGCTTCGCTACGTTGAGCTGTTGTGCTTTAGGATGGAGGACATCCTCACCATCATCGTTGCGTCCGCCATTAGTGCTCTAGTCACGTCCTTGGTAAGCCTATATGCTGCCTCTCAACTTTTCCAAGTTTGCGCCACTTTGTAATTTTCATCATCATTGAAAGTTGAACTGTGTACTCCCCATATGTGTGTCTAGCTCTTATGGCCTCGAAAAGCCGAAAAGACGTCAAAATTAGCCTGCCCTTCTCCAAACTCGAACATTGCAAAGACCTTTCACCTAGCCGATCTAAGAGGCGGCAGTGGAACGTCTGATTCGGCCGCCTTGCTCGCTCCTGCTCCAGCAGACTGGGTGAAATCTCCACTGTCCGATTCTGACTGGCTTGGCCCTATTACCTACTGCCCTGAATCCAATGTCGCTATTTCGGACTCAACCCCTGAGCTCTGGGCTTCGATTGTGCGTTCTTGCGAGGAACAAGGTAACTTCCCACTAGCAGGCTTGTGGCAAGCCCTTGATTGCTTTGCATTCTATGCCTAAACGCTCTTGCCGCCGGCAAGCCTCTAGTTCATTTGTCTCTACCCGTTGATAGCTTTCTAATGATCATGAAATGGTAGGATATAGACTGTTCATTTACTTTTCTTTCCTGCTCTTTTCCCCCTTGCTACTATTTCTCTCTCGACTACTCTTCGTCACTGTTGCTCTTTCCGTTTCCCCCTCACCGCCCCAAAATTCTCTTTTCTACTAATCAGCTGCCTTGGAGCCTTGCTTGCGGCCATGGTTTGAAATGGCGGTGCTGCGGCACCCTTGCCTCGAGTCGGCCCTCTGCACCATCCTGGCCCAGCGCTTTGCCTCCCCTGAAATGCCTGCGCGCGAGTGGCGCCGCGCTTGCGAAGACGTGCTTTTGAACCCACCGCCGGGTTACGACGAAATGCAAGCCGCAAAGACTTGTGCAGCCACAAGTGCATGCCCTCCTGACGGCACCAAGAAAAGCTGCAAGACGAAGAGCAAGCGCAGCTGCAGTTACGGGAGCAACGGGAAAACCAGCAACAACAGCGGTTGCAGCGGCGGTGGTGGTGGCTCTAGCAGCCAGGGCAGCAGCTGCGAGAACTTGGCGTTTGTAGCTGTGGAGTCCCTCAAGGCCACGGCATCAATGGAGTCATTCAGTGCTATGGCAGCGCTAGCCGAGGCAAGGGCCAACGAATGGCCGCCTGTAGAAGGCGAATGGCAGGTACGTAATGCGAGGCTGTGAGGCTGCTGTTAGATGACTAGTGACTTGAACTTAAATTCTTGAGATTATGTTCATCTAACGTTCCTTCTATTTTTTCTTGCATTCGAAGTCCTCTCACGCCTGGTATCATTCTTGTCTGTGCCTTGACTTACTATTCATCTACTAAACGCTTTAGGTCCCCACCTTGCTGCGCGCGGATCTGGCTGCAGTGACCGACCGGGACCCCGCTTGCATCGACGCGGCCCACTGCTTGATGCACTTCAAGGGGTTCCTGAGCTTGGCCAGCCACCGGGTCGCCCACGTGTTGTGGCAGCGGGGCCGGCGGCGGCTGGCAGTGGCGTTTCAGTCCCGCTGCTCCGAGGTGAGCAGTAGAGATACAGACCAAGGCAAACATAGCATTGGGAAGAGAAAACGTTTACCATCTGCCTTTACAGAATCATCCTGGTGCTGATTTATGCCCCTTACGTTCAATTTCCCCCCTCCTTTTTTTTTAAATTAATCTGCCTATTACGCTGCTCTTCAGGTCTTCGCTATGGACCTTCACCCCGCCGCTACCATTGGGAAAGGGGTCATGTTCGACCATGGCACGGGGATTGTGGTAGGGGAAACCGCCAAGATCGGCGACGAGTGCAGTTTGCTGCATGGGGTCACTCTGGGAGGTACCGGAAAACGCGGAGGCCGAGACCGGCACCCAAAGCTGGGCAATCAGGTAAGCGATTGCCTTTACCTTTCTTCTGCCTCAACTACTCTCTCCGCAACGCTTGATTTGTGCCCATGCCGGCATGTTGTGCCTTCATGTCGCGTGGTTTCTTGTATCTAGGTATTGGTGGGCGCGCACGCGTCTATTTTGGGCAACATTAGCATTGGGAGCCGGGCCAAGATCGGGTGCGGAAGCGTGGTGCTCGCCTCGATCCCTTCCGGTGCTACCGCTGTGGGGGCCCCCGCCAAAGTGGTGGGAAGGGCCTCGGAAGCCGCGCCCGGGCGCGAGTCGGACAACGCGCTCATGTCGGTGGATGCGACAATTCCCACGGCAGCTCACTTCGCTCCGCCGTCGTCAGCCTCATCTCAACAGCAACAGCAGCAGCAAGCTTCGTACTCGCACTTGCGCCACGCTCGCGTGCGAAGCAGTGGAGGCTCACGCTCAGAAAGGCAGCGGTCGCGCGCGAGTGTGGTGCATGGCGGTGGCAGTGGTGGTAGGGATGGCGACGCTACGAGCGGCAGTGAGAGCGGCAGCGGCAGCACCAGCAACGGTGAGAGACGCAGCAAGAGCTTCAGTGGCCCTCTGCCGAGCAATGCTTCTGCTTCGAGCAGCGGTGGCAGGACCAGCAGCGGTTTTGACAGTGGCCTAGACAGCGGCATCAGCAGCGGAAATGCCAGCCCTCGCCCAGTCAATGAGCTTGTGTTTGGGAACTTCCAGGCAACCCATGCAGCTAGTAGTGCAGCCGGCCAAGGAGAAGGAGAGGATGCAACTGAGTCTGTTCTCGAGCAACGGCAACATTCCAGCACTCCTCCTCGCGCGCCACCGCCATCGTTTAGGATGTCATCTCCACCTGCTGCTTCTGCTGATGGAGTAAACGGTGCCGAACAGCCGAGTAACGACGGCAATGTGCCCAGTAGCAGAGTGTCTGCCACGGTGCGGTGGAACGTGAATGTTGGCACCAACGACCATGGCGAATCTTCTATTGCTGAAGTTGAACACGACGCAGATATGCATGGTGAAGGTAGTGGCCAGATCGACTACGAAGAAGAAGATGAAGAAGAAACCCTTCACCACGACAGCTCCTCCAACGTGTGGGCTAGCAGCACCACCACCGCCACCGACTGCGGCCCCGTGTGGGCATCGTGGCGTTCGATTTGGCGGCACTTGGACGCAGCCCAGGAAGGCTTTTTGACAGCGCCCCAGTTTCACGAGAGGTTGGCGGCCCATGGCCATTCCATGAACGAAGCGCAGGTAAATGATGGTGAATGATGGTTACAAGTTCGCTGGGAGGTCTCAGAGGACAAACGACTCAAACGCGTTGTTTGTAATCAGGTTTCATTTCTTTTTGCTCATATTTTTGTACTTATCTTGCTTGCGCATACTGCTCGGGTTTTTAAAAAACACCTCAAGGTGGACGAGCTCTTTTTCGCGTTGGACCAGGACAACGACGGGGTAGTGTCCGAAGCCGAGTTCTTAGCTGCGTCGGCCCTTTTGCCGCCTGTTTCAGCGCGCCAAACCCCTTCCTTCGACAGCGACTCGGACTTTGGCCATCACGTGGACTTCGCGGGTCCTGCCAGTGGCGATCAATCTGGCACTGGCAACGGTAACAATACCGGCTCGTCGTCGTCTACGGCTGGGATCAGCACGGCGTCGGCCAGCAGCGACGAAGAAGTGTTTTTGGCCAACGGCTCGAAGCGCATTTCTTCGATTCGGAGCTTGCAAGAGCTGTTCAGTGACAACACCAACGGGGAAGCGTCGTCGCCCTCTACCGCCCCGTGATTCGGATAAGAAACCAGCTAAAAACTTGAGCCGAGAAGTAACCAAGAAATCTTTTGATGCATTTGAAAAGAAGGGCGCCCTTTGTTCATTTTCCGACCATTCACAAAACAAAATTGGTGCCCCTTTATCAAAGGGCGCGGTACAATAGAATGCCTCGCGTCTTACATCTCACATGTTAATGCATATATCATATATCTATTTATCATTTGGCTAGCTCTCTTTATCTCTATGGTTCCCTTTATCCCATTGCGAGACCCCCAGCCCCTCGGCTCCTTTCTCCTTTCATTTTAGCGGAGTTTCTTTCTTGGCTGGCTAAGAATTGATTTTCATTTCGAGGCATCGTTTTTCTATATACATATACATATTCACATTCATACACACGCACAACACACATAAACACACAAGAGAACGCCCCTTGCGAATTCGTTGAATTTGGCGCTCTCGAGACCGAGCCGCACAAGGGAAAGAGACGCCCTTTTTTTTTGAAGAATGCAGTTGCCCCAAGTCTATTTGATTTCATTGGTTTCAAGTGCGTCCTTGACTTGGCTATCATTGATCTTCGTCATTATCGTTTGCTTCACGCCGTAGAGCCAATGGCGAGGTCACCTTCGTAGCGGCCCCAAAGCTCTCATCGGCTGAAGCTGCAGACGCAGCTGAAACAGGTGAAGACAGCAAAGGAGGAGGCGCGATCGCAGTAGATTCCACAGGTACCAGTGCAGGCAGAGCCGTGGGCGCTGATGTTTGTGTAGAAAGGAGCGAGGAAGACGCAGAGAGCGGAGCAAAGGGCGGAGTAGGAGGGGCCAGGACCGGTGGGAACGGGGAATTCGTACTGCTGAGCGGAGGCAAGGGAGGCGAGGACGGCCGGCGCAGGAGCAACATGCCATTCATCGAGTCTTCTTCTACTTCGCTACTGCTATCGTCATCGTGTGCGGTAATATTGGTATTGCGAGTAGTCGACGAGGGGAAATGCATTGGTAAGGTAGATAAAAGCCGAGGAGGAGACGCTCGTCCCGTCATGGGTGAACCGGGCTGCAAGATGAGGAGGCAAACGGCAGAAAGAGGTTGAAGCATTCAAAAGGTAATAACATACTTCATGGTGCGAGAAAGGCATTGCCATATAGTTGTTGCTACAGGAGTCTCAGTTCCTCCCTCGTCCTCTCACCTGAGGTAAAGGCGGAGTGGAGGCCGCAGACCCTGCGCAAGAGGGTGCACGCGACACCGAGCCTGACGCTGGCGCGGACGGGGCGGCTGAGACCGAAGCCGACGCTGTCACCGAGGGCGCCGCCGAGGACGCTAAGCTGTGATTGGCCGTTAATCCCGGCGTAGACCAGGCCGACGGCAACAGTGGGCTGGGCGCCCCACCGGTGCCCAGTAAAGTCCCAGCACCAGCACCTCCATGAGGGCTGCTGCTGTTGCCACCGCTGCCACCACCGCTGCCGCTGCTACGGTTACTGCCACTACCATTACCTCCACCGAGGGAGCCAAACAAGCGCAAGTGCCACAGCAAGCTGGCCGGAAGGCCACCGAGGGTGCCACTTCCCCCGCCTAGGCCATCGCTGTCATCGTCGCTGTCTTCTTCTTCTCCTCCGGGAGACTCACCACCATCGTCAATGCCCTCATCATTGTCGGCGCTATCGTCTGCCGCGGCAGCTCGAGCGCTACCATTAGCAGGATCACCACCACCACCACCACCACCACGAGCAGCTCGACTACTCCCAGATTGTGATGCTCCACGCCCGCGCAAGCTCTGTGACTCGTTGTGAGCCGCCTGCAACAGCATCGCCCGTGCCTGCGCTTGAAACAGCTGGGCTCGCAACTCTCGCAATTGAGCGGTAGCCTCTCTCGTACTGCCCCCACCACCACTTCCGCTGCTGCCGGAGGAACTTGAGAAACCACCACTTCCACCGCCGCCGCCGCGGTACCAGCGGGGCATGTGCGACAAGTCTCCACTGCTCATGGGTGACGACTGTTCAGGCGGGGACGGCGGCGGCGGGTGGTCTTCTGGTAGACCAGGGACCCAATCCCAGCGGCACATGTTCAAAATGTAATAGAGCACATCGTTGGACATCCACGAGAGCGGGCAGTGATCTTGTGGCTTCAAGAACAAGAGCTGGTGCACCAGTCGCTTGAACGGCTTCGGAAACGAGTGGTGCGCTTCCGTGTCTGGGTTCCATAAGCGGTATTTCGCACCGTATCTAGCCAACGCAGAGCAAAAATACAATTATAGAGATAGGTAAGCACATGCTTTTTTTTTACAAGTGATAAGAGAAATGGCAGTGGTGGTGGAGTAGAGATAGAAGAAAGGATGATAGAAGTGATCTTAATCAACAAATTCGCGTGCATATGGGAACGATAAGAATCAAGAACGTACTCGATGCGCCCCACGAATTGGCGGTGCTGGCGCCAGGCCCGGCCCCAAAACCCGTGCGGGGAAAAAGGCACGTTGCTCAAGTGGGCCAGTCCGGGCCCCACCTACAGTAGTGAACACGGCAACACAAAAAAGGTCCGTGCGTGTGCAGTATAGGCAAATTACCGCCAAAGGTGCAGGCATACGCAACCAATAGAGTAAGAGATGATTTCTTGATCAAGTTGAAGCCAGCTAGGCTAGTGCACCTGAATGAAGGTGTCGTCGTGGGTGCTGTCGCCGCGCTGGTTATCATACACCACGCTCTGGTCCCCGTCCAGGCCCGAGTGCACGTACCTAGAAGCAGAAAGAGGGTACGAATGGTATAGATAGGGCGGACAGAGGAGAGAAATAGATGGACGACGGGATATTCGGGTGAGTGCTAAATAATCTCGGAAAAGATGTGCGGTTGTCAACATGAAAATAAAGACTATCTGCGCGTCGAAAGACAGAGGAAGTCCACGCTTGCTAAGCAAGCAAAATTATGAATAGTCTGCGCCCTATAAATGTATCCTTCCCCTATTTGTTTTGTTTTCAACCATGTGTACATTCATTGATTAGGCGTTCTCAACGCGTGCGCCCTTCTTCCTTACATGCCAATGGTTTCGCCTGAGGGTACCAGCACTGGCGACTCGAACGCGAGCTTGGAAGACTCCTGGAAATTAGGTGGCAGTGTGCCGGAATAAACTTGCGTCCACTCGTCGCGCTGCTCGTGCTTGCCTAGCCAGCCTTCAGGTGCAACCCACACTGTGAGGGGACCGAGTTGGCCGCGCACTGAAATCGACGTAATTTCGACAAACTCTACCGGCAAAGTCTGCTTGCAAGTTAAAGTGAACATGACGCCGCAAAAAGTGTGGTCTTCGTGGTCAGCAGTGTCTACTTCGTACTGCTCCGAGACAGTGTAGTTGGCCTCGCGTGCTCGAGTCAGCGCTGCCATATCTTCGAAATGAGGTTACGGCAAAGCTGTAGTTTGTGTAGACTTTCAAGGCAGTTCTGAACCTCTAATCTGCGATGCTGCGCAACCAAACCGACAATCTCGATCTAGTAGGGCTTCGGTGCCTCGTTGCACGCGTTCTCTGCACCCGAAAAGGTCTGTGCTCTGTGGTGACCCCTTCACTCCTCCTGACTCCTGACTGACGACTCCTCACGATTCCTACAGTAGTTAAAAATCTCGAAGTCACGGTCAAAATTCGCCACGCAACGCCACAACACGACAACACCTTTCTTGCATTCCCCAACACAACACTTCTCTGTTGTTGTGGTTGTGATGATGGTGCTTTTCGACTTCTCTGAGCTTCCGAGACAACAAACAACTTTCTTTAGACTCGCTTCTTGTGCTAGTCAACTGTCGGCTAATTTGCTGGACATTAGTGGGCATCAACAGCTTATATATACTAGTGCTTCATATAACTTTGAGTTATGCACGCAATTGCTGACGGAGCTGCGATATTGTTCATCACTTTCGTCATTGCAACAGCTTTTCAACCCCTCGTAAATGTCCCGTAAGTCATGCTGCTCGCACCAGTTTGTGAAATGCAACAGGCACTTTGTTTAGGAGTATTTTAGTTCTTAGAACTGAAGGTCGCCTTCAGGTTTTCAAGTGTTCATGTAAAGCAATCGCTTGTATGCTACTGTAGCGTCGAGCATTTGCTGACGGCGTGTTTTCTTCAACTCTTTTTATCTCTTGGGTTTCCAACAGTTATCCCGGTGCTTGGGATGCCTTTTGTTTTTACTGGGATGACGGAGCTAACTTCGTAAACTCAGAGCTGGTCAACGACCCGCTTACGTGGAGCACTTTTCGGGCTATGTTAGGAGCAGAGCGCATTAATGTCTATGAGCCATTGGCTTTGCTACTTAAGGTAAGCTTGCGAGGCAAGCTACATTCGCTAGAATACAGAAGCGCAGAGCAGATACCCTTTGGCTACATCTCCTAGCTTCCTTCTATCGACTAGCACATTCTATTTTGTTGTGATTACCGTAAGCTTAGCTTTCTAGCTTAATTCAACATTAATCCTTGCTTGGCTCCAATTGCTGGTTGTGCAGGCAGCTGTGCGCCACGGGCACATTCCGCTTCGCTTTCTCACTGAGGACGACCCCGCTTCTCACGGAAACAAGAACAGCAGCGGCGGTAGTGGCGGCGGCGGAGCCCTTGCGCAGCGACGATGTAGTTTGCTTTTGCATGGAGCTTGTGCAGTGCTCCTCTATGCGGCTATTGCATCCCTCCTAATTCGGCGCCGCCAAGTCCTCGGTCTCGATGAAAGCAGGCGCCACCACTGGGAGGTACGCTCGGGTGCCTGCCTGGCAGCTTGCCTGTGGAGCTGCCACCCTTTGCGTGCGGAAGTCGTTGGGTGGCCGTCAGCGCAGCCGTATGCACTCTCAGCTTGCCTGGTGCTTGCCGCCATCAACTGCCACCTCGCTGGCCACTGGCAGCAGCACAGCAGGGTGAACGCCGTTAGCTCCACGAGTGGCAGTCAAAGCAGCGGCCGTGGCGGCAAGATTGAGTTTGACAGCACCACCGGAGCTAGCGGGGGTTGGCTTTGGTGGCTTGCTCCTGCTCTCTTCTATGGCTTTGCTTTCCTGAGCAAAGCAGCTGCCGTGCCCCTGCCAGCGTCTCTTTTAGCCATAGACTTGACTCTGGCTCCACCACTACCACCACGGGGTCGAGAAGGAAGCAGTGGTTCCGTCAGCACAGCCCACGATAGGAAATCAGCATGGTCAGTCTACTGGCGCTACTGGCAGAGCTGTTTGATTCGCTGGTTGCCCCTGGCGATGATGGGATTGGGCATGGCGTTGTGGACATCCGTGGCCAATCGGCACGGCGTGAACTCGGACGCTGATATGGTGACCCTTGAACTGCCTGGGCGTGCGCACAAGGCTATGGTAAGCAAAAATGTTGCTTATCTTTGTTGTAGTTGTTGTTGTTGTTGCCACCACAGGAGTTACCAGACTGTTTTAGTTCTCTCGTGAATTGGATTCCATGGATCTTCAATGCTTGTCATTATTAGTTGCCACGTTTTTGTGCACACCGCTTCCTTCTCCTCTGTCTAATTTCTCGAGTCCATATCATAGTTGCGACACATCTTTGACAATAATCAACCAGTTTGCGTCTTTCGTTTACAGGTCACGCTCTGCCTCTACGTGGGGCTCGCATTATGGCCCGTAAATTTACGCCCCCACTACGACATGGGGCCTCGCCTTGCATCGAGCCTCGGCACTCTGCCGCCCTTGTCATGGCCGAACTTTACAGAGGGGCTCTCAACTGCTCCCGCGAACGATGCTGCGGCAGCAGCGACATCACTTGTGAATGGGCCCAGCGAGGATGCACCATTAGTGGGGCTTGAAGTGCTGGCCGTTGCCGCAGCGGTGGTCGTGGGGTGCTGGCTCGCGTGGGCTGCGCTGATAGGGTGCTGGAGTGATGCAGCGAACCCTCTTAGTCAGGAAGGCAACAGCGACGCAGAAGACAGCAAGAGTGTTAAAAGCAGCAGTAGCATCAGCACTGGATCTGATAGCAAAAAGGCTGACGAGACGAAAGGGCAGCGAAGGGATCACTTTGAGGCAGCAGAGGCAGCAGCAGAAGCAGCAGCAGTGCGAGGTCAGCTTGCTGCACTAATACATTGGCTTGGGTTCTGGCTCCCCGTATGCGGCGTCGTGCAGCATGGCATGGTAATTTACATGAGAGACGCTGTGCTGCTTGGTAGGAAGAGAGAAGAAGTGGATAGAGAGCATCAAAACTCGTGCATTCGATATTCATGCACGAAGTCTTAGTCTTTTGCAGGCCTCACTGTACATACTTTTGCTCATATAGATGCGTGTTCGATTTCTTGCAGGTACAGCTGGGCGGTGACCGTTACTCGTATTTGCCCGACCTTGCTGCGTGCCCTTTGCTTGCTGCTGCCATAGCAAACGCCCTTGGAGGAGGTGCTCAGAAGAGGGGGCATCCAGGTTTACTCTGGTCAGGTGTTCATAGGCTCTTGAGGTTGGTTGCTGTCGTGGTGGCTAGTGGCGCTGCCCTGTGGGCTTGCTTCTTGACCACTCCTGGCGCGCTGCTCTTGTGGCGCTCGGACGAGTCCGCGTTTCGGCACGGCCTCGCGATTGACCCGGTGAGCGAGCCACCTGAACGAATAGATAATTTTGAGGACTACAGAGGAGATTTTTTAAACCGTAAGAACCTGGGGTGGCATGGGTAGACTCGTCTTGAAAAAGTAGCAGCGCGAGTTTTCGTTGAAGTTCTTACTTTCGCAATGCTTATCCCCTCATTCGTGTTATGCTTTCACAACGAAATCCACGAATAATCCTATCAGAACGACTGGCGAGTGTTGGACATTTACGGCGAGTTTTTGAACCGTCAAGGCCGCACAGACGACGCGCGGCCAGTCTTAGAGCGCGCAACGCACGCGCTGGCGCCTTATCCTTCTCTGAAGGCAAAACTAGCGGTATACAATTTCAGAGTAGCTGCACGTGTGTGCCTCCCTACTCTTTCTTTCTCTCTCTATTCCATTCTCTCTTCTGATGTATGTGTCTGTTTCGTTTGCAGCAATATATCTGACGTCGTCCTACTACGGAGTGGTATCTCTCTTGCTCTGTTCACTGTGGCGCAACTTTTCTTCTTTTTCTTTTCTTGAAACTAAAGATCGGCAAGAACTACGCTTTCCTGGGTGAACCGGAGAGTGCCTGTGCGCTTTATCGCTCGGTGGCTGAAGCCCATCCTCATTGGGTGCAGCGCTCCCCACAACTGGTCTCCAACTTGGGCGTGTGCGCCGTGCGCGACGCGTTTGCCGCGTCGTCGCCACCGAGCCACGTGGCCAACACTCCAGAAGCCCTCGATCACCACGCACAGGCCGCGCATTTCTTTCAACGCGCAGTGCAACTGGTACGAGGAGGCAACGGCGTTGGCGTTAACAGTGATCTAAACGGCGAAGACGATGGTGTCGTTGCTGGCCAAAAGCATAAACAAGCGCCGTGGCATAAGCATGAAGTGGAAACGGTGGAAGCCAACTACTTCAAATTTGAAGTTTGGCAAGCAAATGGTGGAGAGTTCCAAGGTGCGCTCATGTGGTGAGGTGATGGTGAAATCGCTCAGCTATTAGAAGTTAAGAATGCATCTTACTCGTATTAGCTGGGCAACAGTCAATTACGCGCCTTGTTGCCATTTACCCGACTTCCTCGTATTATTAGTGGATTTGCAATCGAAAAGTGGCCACTCGGGCATGTGCGCCTGATTAGCTTCTTAGGTTGAGTTTGCGCTGCTTTGCTTTTCATCACTTCATTTCTATCCTGCCTGTTAGCCTTCTAATTCCGGCCCTTCGGGGCCTGTCTCAAAAGGTAAATCAGCAAACGGCACTGAAAAATAAATAGGATAAAAGATTATAATTATAACCTATATGGCACTCGCAATACTAGTAGGCGCAATACTAGTAGGCGCAATAAGAAGCTGCTTTTGGCCCACTCAACAAAGCCCCAGCTCCTAAATTATTCACTCTTCACTTCGGTTAATCATTTTAGGCGATCGTAGGAAGCCGTAATATATTTCTAGTTAGAATATCTGCTGCAGCGACTTTAACCCAAATTTTACGCTCGAAATCGCAATGTCTTATGTGTCATGTGAATTGATATATGGCTTTATTGAAGTCGATGTCGAGTGACGTGTGACTGGGCATTTAGCAACACAGCCATAAACAAATATTCAAAAAGTGATTAATTTAACGTTCTAACTTATTTGTTGAAAGCAGGTCGCAACAGGCTTTTTCTTTGAGCCAAGGCAATCCAGTAAAGAGCACTTTATGCAACTAGTTGTCTTCAGTGCCAATGTTTCGGTGGGGGTTGAACAAGCATGGCGTGCGATGCTTCTTTGTGGATAGAGCGCCCCGTGTGCTGGTATTTAAATTCGAATAATCTGTCTTCAGCAGCATCTTTTCTTGAATTACTCTTCAGCGATTGCCTTGTTTCCGTCTCATCTCTGGCACTTCCTCCTGAAACAGATGATTCATGCAGCTCTTGCTCATGCGCGGTTCTCAGAAAGTAGTCCACGCGGGACACAGCTCGGTGGTACTTCAATGTGTGCAAATAGCCGCGCTGGGCAATCGCGCGAGCTTCTAGCGGGTGCGCCAGGAAGTGCAGCAGCTGCTTTGAAAATGCACCGGGATCGGAAGTCGAGTACACGACGACATGCTTCAGATGCTCCAAAGGGTGCGGCGAGGGTGCAAACATTTCATCGACAAACACGAGTGCACCACTCATCATCGCTTCAAACAGCCGGAAGTCGCCTTCCCTGTTATCATGAGGTAACAAGAAAAGGGAAAGAATTCAAGTGAACAGAACCTCTCCAGCGCATAGGAGCACAAGTTTTACGGCATCACACTGATTTCCTATAGTATTCAAAAAGAAGTAAGAAACGTGAAGATTGATACAAAAAAGTCAGATATTATCCGTAGCGCTCTCTGCAAATATTGATATATATACGAGCCTGCTGCACTCACCAATGGCTTGGGTTGCAAGTGACTACGATGCGGGCTTGTCGCATGCTTGCAAAATAATTGGCGTTGATTTCTTTGCGGCCTCCATGGTTTACTTCTCCGAGCACTGGTTGAATCATCTTGATCCCACCGGTACTTCCTACAGAACCTTGCTCAGTGGAACCTTGTTGATCCGCAGATGGTGACGCCGCGAATTTTTGCCAGGTGGTAGTTGTCCAGTTGAGAATTTTGCACCGGGTGGGCTGTCTCTTGGGGTCGCAACGCAAGCTCGAGACGATGGGATAGGGCCGAGCCGCCAGGCTCTCGAAGCGGCGGCTGGATGATGATGATGATGATGATGATAATGATAATGATGATGACGATGTGAAGCCATCTGGTTGTTGTTGATGGAAATTTCCTTCCTTAGGAGATGGGTGGTAGCGGTCGGATGCGGCGTAAGGCATTGGGTAGAAAGCACGCGGAAGCCGTTTTCCCGGGCCCAGGTAAGCTCCGTCGCGCTTGTGAATCCAGCTCCGTTTGAAGTAAGCCAGGTACGGTAGCTTAGCCGCTGGGGGATAAAAACCGTGGTGGTCGCCTTCGTCTAACACGACGAGCCGCGGCGAGCCGTGCAATCCTACAAGTCTGGGTGCGAGTGAAGTGTTGGCAAAACCATTAGGGGCATCATTGGTGGACGTAGACAGCCAGAGGATCGCGTCAGCTTCGTCAAGAGCGTGGACTCGCGTCACATACCTGGACACAAGATGGCAGAATACATTCATAGGGCAAACGCAAAGCTTGCTAGATCATTCAATGTCGTCGATAAGAAAATATGAATAGTAATGATGATTTCGAGGACCCAAGACTAGACGAGCAAAAACTCGAACAAGGGTAGAAATCATGAGCGAGACAAAGGAAGTCAATCACTACTCACGGATGCATGTCCAGGCCTTGTGAGATGAGATGAAAGAAACGCCAGCCTTTGCCAGGATTATCTTGCGGAGCCAAATAAACGTTCCATGAGAGTTTGAACTGAACGTCGGGTGTAACGCAGACGCGTTCGTTTAGCTCTTCGTCGAACAGGCACTCGACCAGATCAGAAAGCCTAGTTTCAGCTGCAGTGTCACCACTAGATAGATTAGCTGCAACTGTAGGCTTGAAAGCAAAATGGTTCAAGAGGCTGTACCAAAGTCCAGCGAAAATTGCAGTGATAGCTAGTGTCCAGGCCATCCTGCGCTGACCTATGCTAGCCTTTCTATCTGCTAGTGCCTTCCTCATGTTCAGGAAGCTAATGGAATCAAGCTCGAAAATCCTCTAATGATTGTCAGAGTGAATGGCTTCTCTGTGCAGCACCACATATATGGGCTTGATGGCAACGATCAAATGACTGCTTGAGCCATCAGTTAGTTCGAGAGCCTGCACAATTGTTCAAAGCCTTCTTGATGACATTTTTTTGCAAGTCTCTCTCGTTCGGGCATTTTTTATGAATAGCAGATTTGATTCCTTTGATTGGTGCTGGCTCGGATAATTTTTGCTGTCAAAGAAATACTGTAGTTCAGATCATTATTACCACGCTATGGCAGATAGTCTGTAGCTCTGAAGCATCATTGCTTATGCGAGAGCTATTTACGTAGACACACCATTGAAATATTTGTGCTAATTGAGACCGTTACAGGGGGTTAATTCAGAAACCCCCTAAGCACAATACTTTGATCAATTACCCCCTCAAATTCTCAGAATTATATTATAGTAATTCTGGTCGCAACCCCTCCCTGTACTGAAAATACAGCAATCACCGGAACCCCCATTCAACCCGGGATAAAACTAGCTAGTAGCAGCACAGTTTTTCTCTCGGATTTACTGAGTGTGTTTTTCCCCTCTTTTTTCTTTTTATACCATACTAGTGCAATTTTTTTTCAATTTTGGCGCGAGATGCTGCATCCAGAATGGAAGCGATGTCAGACAAAAGTTGTAAGTAGTTGTACTCTCCTTGGTTGTACGGAGGCACGGCACGGAGGTATTATACTTTCTAGACTACCTGAATATAAACTAGGAAAAGAAGAGGACAATTCGATCGCGTAGTATCAAATCGCAGTTGAATCCGTGCGCTGCAGGGTTTATTACCGGTTCAACTGTAACCTACGGTTCCTTCACTTGCGCGCACATATACTTGCGCTTCCTTGCCCATTCATGTCTTTTTTTGCTTTTGCATAGCCAGCATGCTGTGAATTGCTAGGGCGCGTGGCTTGCGATGTCGAGGTGCTGCTAGCCTAGCTTCTCGGTCGGTTGGCATGTGGCGAGGTGCTCTTAATACGGCTCTTCGCTTTGACGTTTTAACCTAGATGCTAGGTTGGTTGGCATGCGGTGATGGGCTGTGCCTTTCGTGTGTTGCCTTTTATCCTAGTTGCTAGGGTGCGTGGCTTGTGATGTCGAAGTGCAGCTAGCCCTGTTGCTAGGTTGCTTGGCATGTTGTGAGGTGCTCTTGATCAGGCGCTTTGCTTCGATGTTTTAACTACTTGGTGCTTTGTTGGTTGGCATGTCGTGAAGGGCCGTGCCATACCCTACTTGCTAGGGTGCGTGGCTTGGGAGGCAGAGGTGCTGCTAGCCTAGGTGCTATGTTGGTTGGCATGCGGTGAAGGGCGGTGTCATACCCTTCTTGC
>Ga0307982_1002229_pt1 | contig 15712 bp, 6 predicted proteins | sample OrgLakmetagen989_FD_201847 | JGI IMG/M metagenome (GOLD analysis project Ga0307982, IMG submission 201847) | Saline water microbial communities from Organic Lake, Antarctica - #989 | ecosystem: Environmental > Aquatic > Non-marine Saline and Alkaline > Saline | place: Antarctica: Organic Lake...
CAGCGTCTCCTTGCAAGCAAGGTCCGCAGCCCATTGACCCCACACGGGGGGGTATGCAGGACGGTGAACTACCGCAGTGAGCGTTGCCGCCGCACTCAAAGCGTCAAAAGTGGTGAACTGTTCCTTGTGACTGTTATGCATTTCAGCGTCTCCTTGCAAGCAAGGTCCGCAGCCCATTGACCCCACACGGGGGGGTATGCAGGACGGTTTGAATGTAAGGCATGATTGGGCAAGAATACAGTTGCAAGATCGAGGTGGGCTTACTCCTGACCCCCCTGCTGTGCACAGGGGGGGGGCTTCAACGACCGCGTGAAGCACCTGTGTGCAGGCATGTTGCACGGTCTGCACCTTTGCAATGGCAAAGGTCCTTATAGTACTTGGTGTGTCATACGGCATTTGGGCAGGCCTAGAACTAGCTATAGCTGTAGTCAGATCAGAGAGGGACATTCATGCCCAGGTGGTGCCTGCGCCGTGAGCTAGGTAGGCCTAGGTAGGTAGGTAGGCAGGTAGCCAGCTGCAGCTGGCCATGGGGGCTCGGCGTATCTGGCATGCGCAGGAGCTATATGTATACATGTAGCTACGTAGCCATAAGTACCTGCTCAGGTGAGCGCTATCATACGCATATGCATATGCATGTGACGCTGCATTGAGAATGTGTTGAGATTTGAGGCCTGGCTGAAAAATGGGGTAAGGTGCACCCGCAGGGTTAAATGGGCGCTCACATGCTACAACACGGCTACAAATGGCACATGGTTTAGATGTCGCTGTAGAGCAGGGGGTGAGGGCTGCCAGGTGTGGCTGGGGTTTGGCAGCGAGCTCTTGCCCAGGTGTCTTGTGACCAGTGTTCGTCTTTACAGTGTTCAGGTAAATGAATTAAGCCCCCCTAGCTCATATAAATTTTCTGTAGTTATGTGTTCGAATCATTGCAATAACTTCCACCTTTATCTGTACCGGTATGAGCCAAACGGCTCCGTCGCCAAAATCTGGGTAGCACTTCAGCCTGAGCTGTACAGCACAAAATGTGGCCGCACCTAACAGATTGAGTTTCTCTCAATAATGAACGGCAGTTTGTGTAAGTTGAGGGTGAGCTGCTGTCCAAGTACCTTCGAGCCGAACAGCAAGAGCAGCGCCAAGTTCAACGCAGCTTGATCGTCGCGATGCGCGAAGTAAAGAGATGAGGCGTGTCTGTGTGTAGACAGTCCCAATCGTGGTGGCCACCGTTCGGAGCCTGTTGGCACGATGCACTCCCTGTTGCGATTACACTCTGCCCACAGGCGCAAAAGCTCTCGAGCTTGCTGATTGTGCAAATTGAAGGCTACAGTCCCACCATTGACGCTCCAACCTGAATCGTCAGCCTGCTTCAGGCCAAAATAGGCGTACATGCTTGGATGAGTCCACATGTGGTTGATGTATCCATTGTGGTGGACTTTGACGCCCCAAGTTGGGTGCGGCCTTTGCTCAGCGGAACTGATATTGAAACGTTTGGTGAAGCGAATCGATGCGTCGGCCCACCAGACCACGTGGCAACTATCAAAGTAGTCATGTTTCAGCATATGCTCCATGGCAATAGCTTTGAAGCCTGTGTTCATGGGTTCAAAATTCAATGCATGCCTCGGCATGTAGCTGGCGGATGCGTTGTGCAGCGTGAGTCGAAGCTGTCGGACACGAGCTGCAGCTTTCAGCTCGTCTTTCTGAGCAGATGTAATTCCCATATTGACAAAGAACACATGATCAAACTGTGGCGCATTCTTGACCCATTTCATCATGCACATGCCTTCTCTATGGTGATTTGAGGACCAGCCGGTCACCAGGCAAAAGTTTGAGACAGGTACGGCCACCTGGTGTGGTGTTATCGCGACATCCCTTGGCTGCAGCATGTCCATTGAGTTCCAGGTATTGATTATACCTCTTGCGTCTGTTGTTTGCACCAAACAAGCCAAGACTGGCACGACGCACCAGCAGTGGGATCTACGCATTGTAAAAACACTTCTTGGGGGTAAAAACAACTACTCTGACCGAACCAAAACCCGGCTTCCACTGGAAACAAAGGATCCCGATGAAGATATCCTGCTCGATGGATTCAGAACCGCCACAAGGGCTGATGCGGACGAAATTGCCGTTGTTGGGCGCGACTTTTCACACACAGGACAGGACCCCTGTCAGCCACATTTGGCACAGTAAGCGGTGTCTGGATATACGGAATCCGCAAATATAAGTGCCGCAGCAGTTGACTTTTACTGTTTCGTGATTGGTGCTGCGGCAAACCTCTCACAAGTTTTGATATCCTGCATACCCCCCCCTGAGAGTGGGGTCAAAGGGTTGCGTGCCTCGAGCTCGGTCGAGTTGATGTCGCTGAAAATACATTACATACACAGAGGCAAGACAATTAAGAACGATCTCTGTTTGCCGTGTGAATTAAGGCCGAGCAGCCAATTCAAGCAGCTTGAAGCCGACTGAGTGGGTTTCCGTTTTGCCAGCGTTTCGCCAATGGCAAATGCTGGTCAGTATGTGGACCTATATGAGGTGGTTGGCGTTGATCGATTTGCTAAAACGTCAAGGATAAGAAAAGCATATCTATTGAAAGCCAGGGATTTGCACCCGGACAAGAATCCAGATGACCCGACAGCTCCAGCTCGTTTCATGGAGCTGAAGCGTGCGTCGGAGATATTGCTTGATGACGCCCAACGGGCAGTTTTTGATAAGAGTTTCGAAGCCCATGCAGCCAGCGCTGCTCGAAACGCAAACATGAATGCAGCCCGCAAAAAAATGCGTGCCGATTTGGAAGCTGCAGAGGCAGCCGCTGCAGCTGCCAGCAGATTCACAGCTCCCAGCGAGGCCGAAGTGGCGCCAAAGGCCCACCTGGACGCAATACGGCAACGCAATGCACAGTTCTGCATCAATATATCACAGCAAGCTGCTCAACAGCGCTCCAGTGCAGCAGTGGCGTCGGCACAGCAAGCGGTTCACCCTGCAGGAGATGCCTCCCCATGCGAGCAGGGGGGGGGCAGTGCGCGCGTCAGGCTGCGCTGGGCAGCCGACACCGGTCGTGCGACATTTGCCTTGAACAGTCCTGATGCGCTTCCTACTGATGCGGCCCTGGCAAAGCTCATGCAGCGCTTCGGCCACGTGTCCAAGGCCCAAGCCAGGCGGCCAGGAGAGGCTGTCGTCACCTTCCAATCGGCAGAAGCGGCAGCCAGGGCAGTAATTTCAGCACCACCAGGTTTCAAAGTGACTTTGTTGAAGCCAGGCGCAGCTCGGGGGTCTGCTGCTGGTTTTGCCCAGGTGCTGAAGCCTGCCCCCCGTGCACACACAGGGCCCCTCAGCATGCAGCTGAAGCACTTGAAAGCTGACGATATTCTAAAAGCTCGCGTGCGAGATTCAGTGCGTGCCCTGCGGGAGCTGCTGCGGCGTGTGCATGCTGACAGCGGCAGGCAGCCAAACGGCGTGTAGGCGGCGCTGTGGACCGCTTGCTGAATGGGCCAAGCCCCAAGCCAGGGCAAAATTGGCTGACAGTTGGTTGCTGGATGGTGCATTGTGGGCTGATTCTTAAAGGCCCTTCATCATTCATGAAGCCTGCTCCACTGTTTCTACAGCCAGGCGCCCTTCAGTTTGCCCCGGGGTGCCCATTAGCCTGGGCGCACACTTGAGTCCAACGTGCGCGCAGAACGCCTTCCCATGGGACTACACAAGTGAGATTTGTGTTTCCAGACTGCTTTATTCGATGCTGGCTTCCCTTAGGCAGCGTGGCATATGCAAAACTCTACGCCAGCAGCCCCTGCTCTGGGGCCGGTTGGGAATGCAATTTGGTGAGGACAAGTGCGTGCGCAAAACGCTGTTTGGGTTGATGCCGCTAAAGCATAGCCGCAGCAGTTGCTTCTTGCAACTGTTTCGTGATTGGTGCTGCGGTAAACCTTTCACAAGTTTTGATATCCTGCATACCCCCCTCTGAGCGGGGTCAAGGGATTGCGTGCCTTGAGCTCGGTCGAGTTGATTTCGCTAGAAAATACATTACACACACATATATAACACAAACATTTGTTTGAATAGATTGGGAGACAGGATACATCACCTGCGCTTTTTGCACCGTGCTGCTTTTATTGAAACAAAGTTCCCAACAAGGCAGCCGAATTTTCTTCTGCCCAGCCTTGTATATTGTCGACAGCCATGTCAAGAATGCAGCCCTTGACTGTTTCGGACTACTCGCGCTTGGTTGCACTTGTATTATTTACCTTTCTACTGTCTGCCGCAAATTTCACCGTTGTCTTTGTCTACAACTGGTTCCCGTTCAAGCGCTTGCTGGGTAAGTCGCCTTGCGGAGGTGCACTCTTCCCAACAAAGAGCAAGTTCCTCACAGACTGGGTGTTTGACAGGACCAGCCAAATCAAAGAAAACTTTGCCTTACACCTTGGAGATGACAAGGTGTCTGGCGACAGCCCATTCAAAATGACAAGTCCGCAGTTACTAAGCACTTTGGGCTTTGGCTGCCAAGAGCACCAGGTAACCACGGCAGATGGTTATGTGCTTGTGCTGCACCGGGTTCTGCGTAGGCCTACCTCCGGTATTTCATCGCCTCCAGGTGTGCCGCTTCTTGTGCAGCATGGCCTGATGCAGGACAGCGAGGCATGGCTGACCACCGGCCAGCGCAGCCTCCCCTGCATCCTTGCGCACGGGGGCTTCGATGTGTGGCTGGGGAACAATAGGGGCAACAAGTACAGCTGCAAGCATCTTCATTTCTCTCGCAAGGACACAGAGTTCTGGGATTTTTCACTGGATGACATGGCCCGCTTCGACGTTCCCGCCTGCATTGACCACATTCGAGCAGTGACGATGCAAGACAAGGTTGCATACGTGGGCTTTTCCCAGGGCAGCGCACAGATGTTTGCAGCGTTGAGCATCCACCCGAGCCTGTCCAGCAAGGTGCTTGCATTTGCCGCATTGTCTGCAGCGGTTGGAGTGCGAGGACTGCAGCCGTCTGTGCTGACGTCCTTGATTGAGGCGGACAAGAATTTTCTTCACCTGTTCTTCGGCCGGTCTGTCATGATGCCCCAGGCAATGTCTTGGCGTTCGATTCTATCGCCTTCCCGCTACGCTTGGCTCATTCACCACTCAGTGTCCTTCTTGTTTGGGTGGGACATGAGTGTGAACATGACGCAGGAAGACTGCACGTCCTCATTTGCACACATCTACTCGTACTCATCAGTCAAAGCGGTTGTGCATTGGTTCCAAATCATCAGAGCCAAGCGATTCCAGTGCTTCATGGATGATTCCCAGCAATCACTGCAGGCCTGTCCCCCACTATACGATGTGAAAGCCATCACCGCACCTATAGCTGTATTCATGGGGGGCAAAGACTCTGTGGTGGATGCACTTGCAAGCATTCAGTTGCTACCTGCACACACGTACGTGTTTTTCGAACCCACTTACTCACACTTGGACTTCAAGTGGGCGCGCGGCCTGTCTCGGCCGGGGCGGGCATTTGAGTCCCTCCTTGCTTTTCTGCACAGCGCATCTCCAGAGGCAGCTGAACAGGCTCGCGAAGATGACATGATGCGATTGCTGGGCACTCCAAGCCCAGTGCTCCTCAACAACCCTGACAAGCTTGCCACAGACATTTCTAAAAAGGACCCCAGAAGCGTCTCAGCGGAGGCCACCTCCACAAAGATTACAAGAGACAAAACTTTCCCAGTGCAACCATTACTGGTGGGAAGCGCTGCAACGGAGCAAGGTGAACATGCGCGAGGAAACAGCGCAAGCTCATTGTCGCGAAGTCCTGCCCCCAATTCTCGCAAGGATGCAGCGAAGGGCTGCTCAGCAGGCTTCGTGCGTGATATTTGTTGCGCCTTGGAAAAATAAAGTATTAGCTCTGGGAATGTAGCATTCGAGCCTTATGCTGGTCCGCAAGAGGCACGGATCCTGAACAGGAGGACATCCTGCGCCGCAGATCGTGTCTTCTCTTTCACAGAGACGGCATTCGTGTGCGCTTGTTAGGCATTGCTGCTTGGCGCTCAAGAAGGTAGTATAGTGGTACCAAGTAATTATTCCTGGGGTCGGGGCGCCCGCTTAGCGAGATATGAATCGTAAAATGCCAGCTGAGTTGACACCGTGTGCAGCAAATTCTCTCACACCGTCCCATTGTAACAAGCTGCCTCAGTTTGTGCTGTCTTTGGTTGGACACCTTGGCAGCATGGTAATGTACCTAAAATCAGGCGGAGTAGATCCTGGTTGAAGTTTATCGGGGCTCTGATCCTTGTGCATCCTTGGAGAGACCTGGCAAAGAGTAGTAGGAGGAAGTAGGGGAGGCTCCACGGACAACTGTGCGTGCACCTTGCAGAATAACGCCAGGCCAGTAACGAGTATGTAATAGCCAAGCATCCTCATCAGATTGAGGCTGTTTCTTTTTGCTTCAGTCGGTATTGTGAACAGCATTCGCATCGTGGTCTCTGCAAGCGCAGAGACAACAGTTGGGCTGCGTTTCGTTTCAAACACTGTGTAGCAGCATGCATCGCTCGGCATGCAGCTCGTTTGATTGGAAACGCAACCTTGCAAAGCTGGTGCATTTGCAAGCACTACTGCAATTTATTTGTGTTCTATCATTGGGCATCGCAGCACATGGTCAGGACAGTACTCACTGCCAAGAGCTGTGAGTGGCTGAGTTTTGCGAAACTCCCCGGCATTTCAAACGACAGCATTCTTCGCAGAACCAGCTGCCAAAGCTGCATTGAAGATCCCCAATGTAGTGCATGTCTTCATCAGGGCCAATGCTGGCCTGTCGGGCATGCTGTGCTTCAAAGTAACTCATGCACTGAAATGGAAAGTGATGACGTCGGAATTTGTCTCGCTGCAGCTGAGTGTAAGTCAGCCTCACCCATTTTCAAAGATGTGGCATCATACAAAAGTGTTACAGACAAATGCTTGTCCAATGATCAGCTGAATTGCCAATCAGGTTTTTTCGATTGCTCGTGGAACAGTATTGATGGCAGTTGCCAGCCTGCGCAAGTAGCTCCAACGCAGGACAAACATCGTATGTATTTTCAACAACAAAAATGTGACAACCTTGCAGAGCCTACTCAATGTGCAGGGTTTTTGCATTCAGTTCACCAAATTTTGGGAGATCTCGAACTTTTGGCTGACGGAGAAGCCTCTGAAGCGACCCTGTTTGCAGGAGACGACAATTCGTACCTTGCAGCCAGCAACTCTGAATTCGTTGTATCTGCTCCTAATGTGTCTGTGTCAACAACGGCTGTTAATGCTTCGTCTGGGTCCCTTTCACTTTTGGTGAACAACACGACGAAGCTGGATGGAGGTAACGTGACATCACTTGCTGGGCGAAAACTGAGCATAGCTGCCGGCGGTGGAACTCTTGCCGGATCAGTCTCTGTCCAAGCGGGAAGTGGCTTGAAAAGAGGTGGCCGTACATTTATTAAATCAAAGGGTTCAGTTTCACTGGGGAGTTCAGATTCTTCGTCTACAGGCCCAGTGCATTTCTCGTCTGGGACAGCCGTTTCCACTTCTGGCCTTACACGCGTAGCATCCAGCGTTGCCCAAACAAAGTCAGGCTCTATCATGCTGTCCACGGGTGATTCCACTCATGCTGGTAGTGCTTCGCTGGTCACTGGGCGTGCCACAAACTCCGGAAACATAACCGTATCTTCAATCTTATCAAGTGTTGCTTTGCGGACTGCGGGCGGGGTGCTCTCAAGCAACATTGGCATATCAACAGGCGCCGGTGTAGATGTTGGTGCAATTTCGATGAAGTCTGGAAACGGAATCGACAAAAGCGGAAGTGCTGAGATGTTGTCAGCATCGGACGCTCATATTGCTGCTGGGCCAGCCGATCACCTGCCAGGCAAAGTGTCTTTTGTTGGAGGCAACGGGAAGAAAGGTGGCCCGATCCAAATTATCGGCGGAAAATCACGATCATCTGGCGGAGACGTTCGCTTTCAATCCAGTCAAAGCCGTATGTCAGGCAATCTCAAAATCGAATCAGCAGCAGCTCGGGCATCTGGAGACGTGGAGTTTCGTTCCAACGTCGCCGCTACAACAGGCTCCTTTCACTTGAAGACTGGCGCTGCCCGTATGCAATCAGGAGTATTGCGGCTTAGTGCAGGTTCAGCAAATGCGGGTGGCCATATTCGCTTGAGTGCTGGAAATGGCATGCACGGCGGGCAAGTCCGGTTCATCGCCGGAAATGGCGGCCAATCAAAAGATGGCACCGGAAATCTGACAATGCTATCAGGCCTTGGCCAAGTTTCGGGTTCTGTTCACCTTCAAACAGCCACATCCAGTGCCTCAGGTAATCTCCGTGCCACGACTGGGCAGTCAGACCGCTCTGGGGGGCTGCTCGTGTCAACAGGAACAAGCCGTTCTACCTCCGGCACGCTTGAGATCAAGACCGGGCCTGGCTTCTTGAGAAGTGGTGATATCAGGGTTCATGCAGGGAGAGCCGCTGGACTCAAAGGGAGATCTGCTGGTGTAAGCCTGCAGGCTGGAAACGCCCAGGGAGTTGCCGCAGGAGATGTATCGCTCCATGCAGGCAATGCACACAGTGACGGCAGTGGCGCTAATGCAACTGCTTCAGCCGGAAAAAGTCTACAAAACAATGGTGGCAGCTTGGCATTCTTCGGTGGCAGCGGAGTGCAGCTTGGTGGGAATCTTTCATTGGCATCTGGCATATCACTACATGAGGGGTCTGGCGCTGTCTCTGTTTCCTCTGCAGAATCGAAGGTGAAGAGTGGGCCTGTCACATTGTCCTCATCTGCTGCGGATTTTAGCAGCGGTTCTGTCACTTTGAAAACAAACTCGGGTATTGCCCCCGGCTCAGTTCTGTTTGGCACAGGCGCTGCAGCTGAAGCTGGGGACGTCCAATTGCATGCTGCCAATACTCTGAAGAAGATTGGAACAGCAGGCTTTGTGAATGTTGTTGCGGGTTCTTCACTAGCAGCTGAAGGTGGCAGTGTGTACGCGATTGCTGGCTCCACAAACAGCTCTGGAGCAGGGGTAAAATCTGGCAAGCTGTCCCTGCACGCGGGTCGTACCTCGTCAAGTGGCCGGGGCGGTGGATTAGTACTCACAAGTGGTGCTTCTGAGCTGGCGACAGGGCATGTCATGCTGCAGACTGCAACAAGTGCTGGAAGCGGGCGTTTGAAGCTTGAATCAGGCTCGTCGCATTTGTCCGGTGAAACGGTACTTACATCGGGGAAAGCTGCTGGTCTCTCAGGGCGTCTCATGGCTTTTGCAGGGCCATCTGAGGGCTCAAACGGTGGGACAGTTCGCATTTCGTCAGGATCGTCGGTCAATTCTGGTCCAGCCGGAGCTGTCCGCCTAGTTGGCGGTGAAGGTGGCCGAGGCGGAAACGTTACGATTCGTGGAGGGGCTCAGACAGCTCGCGACAACAAAGGCAAACTGAGTGGCTTTGTCAAAGTGTCAGCTGGTGCAGCAAAACGTGGCCCGGGTGGAAGCATAGTCGTGGTGTCTGGTGTAGGCCCGTCTGGGTCAGGTACCACAAATGTTGCAACTGGAAGCAGTGTGGGTCGTGGTCGATCAGGAGCCCTGACATTACAAACAGGACATGCTCTCACTCGATCCGGAGACATTGAAGCACAGACCGGAAACTCTGATAATTCAGTGGGGACTTCGGTGCTGAAGCCTGGTGACACCTCAGGAACTCGAGGAGCGCCAGTCGTAGCGCGAGCCGGGAGCTCACTCACGTCAACTGGAGGCAGCATTGATTTCTCATCCGCTTCTGGTGGCAATACTTCAATTTTGACTGCAACCTCAGCCAACGGCCGTACAGGGCAGATTGCTGTACAGAGCGCAGACGACCAGTTACCGGGGCAAATGAAAGCGACCGCGGGCACTTCGGACTCTGGCGCCGGTGGTAACCTGCAACTTTTGGTCGGGTCTGCAACTATTGCAGGCCAGCTCGACCTTTTCGCAGGAGCTGGCCAAACAAGGGGTGGAAACATTCTTGCCCGGGCAGGATTGTCATCTTCAGCTGCTGGAGAGGTCACGATTACTGCTGGTTCAAACACTGGCCTGGGTATCGCAGACAGAGGAGGAAACGTTTCAATCGTATCCACGGGGTCCTCTCAACATGCCTCTCATCTGGCATTCAGTACATCCAACGCAGCTCGTACATCGGCTCATAGAATTCAGACAGGCTCCGGGGAGCAGTCGGGTTCAGTGCTTGTGCAGACAGGTATTTCCCAGCGAAATAGCGGAGACCTGCAACTTCGCAGCGCTGGTGTGGTGAGTGCCACCGCCGGCCAAGGACACCATGGCGGAGGCCTCACTTTTAATGCCGGATCCAGCTCAAAATTTAAGGCTGGAGGAGCTGTGCTGGTTTCGTCCGGAGACGGCGTTGCTTCTGGTCTTGCGAGCCTAGAGAGTGCTCGTGCTGATACTGATAGTGGCGCAGTCAATGTCTTGTCTGGTGAAGCCCGCGACAAATCCGGCGCGTTAAGCATTTTGTCTGGCAGTGCAGCACAAACTGGTGATGTTTCTATCACATCAGGAGCTGGAACCAGCTCTGGCTTGATAACTTTGAGTGGAGGGCGGTCGCTGGCTGCGGCAGCAGATGTGCTCGTTCGTGCTGCTTCGTCGGTTCAAATTGCAGCTGGTGCAAGTTCTAGTGTTGGAGGTGATGTACAGATATCATCTGGGAAGAGTCCTCACATTTCTGGGGCAGTTGTGTTATCAGCAAGAAATGCCAACAGCCACGCAGTTGCCGCTTTGAGGATTGCGTCTGGAAGTGCTGAGAAATTCTCTGGATCCCTCAAAGTGGCCACTGGCTCTGCAAGCAAAAGTGGTTCTGTCGTGTTGCAAGCTGGCAATGGAGCAAGCTCTGTCCGGCTGGCAAGTGGTAACTCGCGCGGCAACTCCGGCAGTGTTGATCTTTTGAGCTCGGGTGAAGTGCAAATGCAGGCTGCTGGACACGTTTTAATGGCTGCAGGTTCAGCAAAGGATCGTGGCGGCGGCTCTTTGTTGATAAATTCGGGCTCTGGGGGCTCCAGTGGACAGGTGCAGGCTGCTACACGCTTAGACGAGGTCGATAGTGGCGACATTGTCCTCAAAACCCACATACGGGGTTCAGGCCGAGGTTCAAACAATATTCTGGCACAAACTGGCGATGCCTATGATGTATCGGGTTCAATTGAGTTGAAGAGTGGAGCAGGAAGTAGAAATGGGGGCAACCTGGTCTTGAGGGCTGGCTCTGCTCTTGAGGGCCAGCCTGGTGCCCTTCGCTTTGTTGTAGGGTCTACGCGCTCTGGATTTATAAAGGGGAACTACCATGCCAGTAGAATTTCAATTCAAACTGCAGCAGCAAACTCGTCGGGATCGCTGTTATTAGCTTCAAGCCAAGCCCCAACGACTGGAGAGGCACTTGTGTCCTCGTCTGATGCTGTGTTGAGTAGCGGTGGTGTTGAGTTCCACGCAACTGGAAATAATGGATCAGCCACCTATGCCCAAGGCGATTCTATGATTGGCTCTTCAAACTTTGTGGGTGTGGGCAAAAGCACAGGCGGAGACGGAAATTCCATTGATTTGTTTGCTGGGGACAGCCAGCAGGCATCTGGAGGCAGCGTTTTCTTGGCGGCTGGATCATCGCAGCGGTCTCGGGGTGGAGCCGTTTTTGTCAATTCTGGTTCAAGCAAGTACGCATCCGGGGACATTGATTTGTTTGGTCAAGGTCAAGTTATGGTTGGGACGTCTGCAGCTGCGTCCCCTGGCAGTATTGAGGTGGCATCCGGTGAGGCCGAAATTGGATCATCAGGCCAAATTGATATGTCCACAGGGACCATCAGGTCAGGCAGTGGGGATGTTTTCCTCGGCAGCTCAGAGTCAGCTGGCGGAGCAGGCGATGTTTCAGTTTCATCGGGCACTTCCAGTGCAGGCCCCGGTGGCGATTTGATGCTTGCAACAACAAATTCAATGGCAAGTTCAGGTGCTCTTCAAATATTGTCGAGTGCTGTACATTTATCGTCGGGGGTAGCTTTGAAGTCTGGGGCCGTGCACATTCGTTCTGGAATCGCCAAATCATCAGGGTCGGGAGGCATTAAGTTTCAAGGCTCAGGTTTAAACACCATGGGTCACTTCGACAGCATGTCAACTGGCACTGCAGACATATCTGGTGAGGTACAATTCGGATCGGGTTCATCTGAGGTGGGAGTCGGTGCGGCCAGTGTGAGAGCAGGTACCATCTCAATCGAGTCTCATGAATCAGTCGCCGTCGGAGCATCGAAAATCACAGGTTCTGTGCAAAATGGAATCGTAAATGTATCCAGTGATACTATTTCAGCTATATCACAGTCGAAGGGGTCCTCGCATGTGAGCCTGGTCTCTTCGAACTCCGCGGTGACCTCTTCAAGTCACATAGGTTTTCGTGCTGACAAGCAAGTCAGACTTGACACTTCCGGTCGAAGTTCTCGAATGGCGATCAAAACATTGCCAGATAGCACTCACTCAGGTGCCATGCACGTCGGAGTACGTGAAAGCCAACAAGGAGATGTTACAATTCTGACGCAAGGCGGGCATGCGACTTCTCGCCTGCAAGCACAGGGGCAATTTCAAGGAGGTGCTGATAACATTTCAATTTCTGCACGGGGTATGACATCTTCTGTTCAGCTTGAAACCCAAACAGTTTTTTCACTCGCAAACAAGAACGGTTCAGTTGAGTCAACAGCTTCTGGTGCACATATACTTTCAGCACAATCGACGAAGGGCAATACATCAATTATATTGAATGTTTGCGGCAACATCTCTGTTGCTTCAGAATCACACCGAACAGAAAATTCACAAGTGATCGTCGAAGGACAAGATGTGCAGCTTGAAGGGCAACGAATGACCGTGCAAGCTCACCAAAGCGTAGAAGTGCACGCTAAACAAGTCCAAACGAGTGGATGGCACAGTGCCACAATCATATCAGAGGCACAAAGAGGTAGTCGTGTGGCATTTCGCAGTTCGAAATTATCGTACACTGCTCAAGGAGCTGACAGCAGTTCGGTTACTATTGCCTCCATCGGTGACACATCAGCCTCTACGAAGATTGGTGGTGGACAGGTCCGCGTGAGCAATTTCTGTGAAGATATGTTTTGTGCAGGCACTGTTGACGTGCAGTCTTTTGCAGCAGAGAAGCATTCTTACAGTCGTACCGAGATCAGTGCCAATGCTGCAGATGGCGGGTCCGAAGTGCTGCTCACAACAGATTCGAACGAGGCTCCGATCAAAATTGGGACCTTAAAAGGTCGTAATTCGTCGAGTGTGCTGTTGGGATCTCACCTGACAGAAGCCAAGGTGCCCATCCGGTTTCGCACAGGCAAGTCGCCGACCTCAGGCAGGTTGGCTTTCAAAAGCTCGGGGGCTCAAATAACATCAGGATCAATTTCGTTGAGGACAAGATCCAGTCAAACAAGTGGCACTGTCAAACTCACGTCGGCATCAGCACTTACAGTGTCAGGTTCGCGCATTGACATCCAGCCAGGAGCATCTACTTCATTTTCTGCAAATACACAGATTGAAAGTGCCGGGCTGTTGCGGCTCGTTGGTGGCAACAGGACAAGCATATTGAGTGCAGAAGGAGAGCAGGCTTCAGGTCAACTGCTAATTTCTGCACAGAACGTGTCACTGGCTGGCAACACGAATAGTGCTGTCAGAACTGGACCTTCGAAAACCTCGTCAGGTTTCGTTCGAATGGCAGCACCTTCAGCAGTATTTAGCGCCCAGCAGGCAAAACTGTCGGCAGGAAAGATTCATATTACATCAGATGGAGCTCAAGGAGGTATTTCACTCCATGCTAAGGCAAAGGCTGGCTCTGTCAGATTGAAATCCTCGAGTGTCAATGTTCAAGGACTCACGGACCCATCCAATGCTGGCGTTGAGTTCCAAACTTCAGGCCAGCACGTGTCGTCTGGAATTTCAGTACAAGCAGATGATATTCAACTGGTCACTGAGGATGGCAAGCAAGACTCTGGTCATATTTCTATCGTAGGCGGTGATTCGGCTGGCGATGTGCCAGGGGGAGCTGTTCTCCTTTCAGCCAATGGTTTAAAGAATTCCAGCATTACAGTTTTCGCCATGAAGCAATCCGTATCAGCAAATCAGATCAGTTTCAACTCAAAATCTGCCCAATTGTCTTCAGGCGGCAGCTTAGGAATTGTCAGTGCAGGGCAGCTGCACATCAGTGCAGAGGACAGAGTGCAATTGCTAGCAAGCGAACTTGCCGTCAAGACTACGAGCACTGCACACTCAGTCACAGAAATACAGGGTCAACATGTTGATATGCTATCTGCAGCAGCCAATCAAAGCTCCTTCGTCGTATCAGCGAGCGGCAACACTTCGAACGTTTCTATCCTGTCTTCCTCCAGACATTCAAGCGAAGTTGCACTTGAGGCGCAGGCTGCCAACAACATTGGGTTTGCAACATCAACATATCAGTCTGCTGGCACCTCTGCCTCCATACAAGCCGATGCAGCAGAACTCTCGTTGGAATCCAGCCAAGCAACAATTCAAGCAACTTCACAAGACGCTCGACTGCTTGCGCTTGCGGACAGCCCAGGGACTTCACAAATTGAATTGGCTGCACGGAGTCTTGCCGTTGTCAGCGACAGGACAGTAAGCGTCGTAACCAGTTTTATAGGGCTGAAAGCAGACAGCGTGACAGGTGATGCAACAACAGCGAATCTTACATCCGATACACTTGATCTCAAAGCAGAACAGCTGCAGCTACACAGCTCGTCGGCCGTGGGCACTTCGGGAAGTATTGCATTTGATGCAGCTGCTGAAGGATCTGGGCCAGATATCTCGATTCTTGGCAGACGAGTAACTCTGCTTTCCGGCAACGGGAATACGACCGGGGGCGAGTTGAGAATTGCCAGCTCAAATGTGAGCGCTGTGACAGGCTTCTCACACCTGACAGGTCCCATCGCCATCAATGCTGGAAACATTCAAACACAGACATCTGTAGGGGTTCAAGTATCGTCTGGTCAGGGCAAAGCAGCCGGGCAGGTCGGTCTTGTTGGGAACTCCGTACAAATCTCAGCAGCGACATCGACGAAGCTCCGCGGAGGCAGTCTTCGTGTTCGCGCAAAATACTTTGCAGCACGATCCCAGAATGTGTTTTCAAATAGTAGAAGGACCACCATTTCTTTGACCGCAAAAGGTGCGGTCAACCGAAGTAACCACATAGAACTGTCAAGCTCAGGGCAGCAAGAAAACGGATTTGGAATAATACTTTCAGCCAATGGCACCTCCAGTGACGTCGAGGTCACGAGCTTGCAGGGAACCGCATCTTTAGTCTCCAGTAGAAATGTAAATATTCAAAGCGCCAAAGGAACATTCATTGGATCTCAAGGTAACATCTCCTTGACTTCCAGGGGCAGTGGTCCCATCGAGCTGGCGGCCAGCCGCAAGATCTCTCTGCGATCTTCCCACACAGCAGGCACGGCCTCTGGTGCAGTAAGATTGGGCAGTGCAGCTGGTGCACAGCCAGGAGACATTTCAGTGTCTGCCACACTGTTAAGTGTGATCACTGGCAGCGGGGGGACACAAAGCGGAGATGTGCTTGTTCTGGGTGGATCCTCACGTGGCATGGGCAGCAACGTGCGCGCCCATGCTGCAGGGGGTGCATATGTCCAGGCCACAGAAGGGAGCACTTCAGTGACTGGTGCTGGTGTGTCGGTGGTGGCGGCAGGAGCCGCTCGCTCTGTGGCCGGCA
>Ga0307982_1002232_pt1 | contig 15710 bp, 10 predicted proteins | sample OrgLakmetagen989_FD_201847 | JGI IMG/M metagenome (GOLD analysis project Ga0307982, IMG submission 201847) | Saline water microbial communities from Organic Lake, Antarctica - #989 | ecosystem: Environmental > Aquatic > Non-marine Saline and Alkaline > Saline | place: Antarctica: Organic Lake...
CCCATACCCCCCCCCCACCTCAGACGTGGCCCCCAGGAGAGGGGACCCCCCCGCCCTCGCCAGCATGGTTAAGCTCAAGCTCGTGCGCAGACTGTTCCCAGAGCCGCGGTAACGGAGAGACCCCCTTCGACCAGGCATACCCCCCCCTGAGATGCTCCCATCTGTGTCTGACATCATCAGGTGCAGTGCACTTGGGCGACTGTCCCCCCCCATACCCCCTGGAGAGCCCGCAAGGGGGGGGTCCTGCCCCGGTAGAAGGGACCGCCCTGCTCCACTGGGCACCAGCACATTGGCACGCTGCCCTTGGGAAAAGCTGCGTCTGGACTGCCCCTCAACCTCAGCAAAGAGGGGGGCACCCAGGGCAGGTGTAGTGGAGGACAGGGTCAGGTGGCCATCTGACAAGTACCCCCCCTTGGGACGCGCTTCGACCCCCCCCTCCCCCACAGCATACCCCCCCGGCTTGGTCAGTGCTGTGCTGAGTTTTTCTTTCATGGCGCACATCAAAGGGCGTGCCGCAGCTGTGCTGTCCAGCATTCCCCCCGTGTTGTCGTAACGCACCAGGGAAGCCAAAATGGGCGTGAGGTCGCCCTCCAGATCCAAAAACCCCTTTACAAAGCACGCTGCAGTCATTTGCACCCGGCCCTCGTCAGAGGAGTAGATCTTCAAGTCGTGTCTGTACGTCGAGTGAAGCCGCAACAGGGCAGTGCTTTCTCCTGGGTACATGAGCTGCCGAAACCGCTGGCCGAGGGCGGTTGCTTGGCTGCGCCCACGGTCAGTCAACACGCCACCCCACTTCAGCACCAGTGTAGCTTCAACTGCAACTTCAACGTCCTCCTCGCCGTCGCTGGAACTTTCGTACTGGCTGGGATGAGCATCGCTGCCCCGCTCCGCAGCGGGCCCAGGTAGTCGGAACAGGGAAGTTCCATCCATATCTGTTCCGTGTAGTGTCATTCTGTCCAGTTTGGCGTCCAAGCTTAACACGGAGGCCCCCCTGGAGTGCCGTACGTGTGCTCCCACGGAGCAAGACCGGCACCCTGCAGCTTCCAGTGCAGGGTCCATTGGAACACCACTGAGTACACGCAGCCGTGCCAGCATGCGAGAATCGTCAAGGGTGCTGGCGTCTTTCAGGCCACTGGCCCCGTGAGCGCCCATGATCAATGCATCTTCGGGGGTTAATTCCAGCCCGCCCTCATCCCCCCCAAGCACCCCCCCCTCACTTTCATCTTGACTGGCAGCCCTCAGGGACCGCCTGCCTTTGGAGAACGCGGTGGCCACGGATGGTCCCCCCAGAGTTGTATTGAAGGAGGTGGAACGCCGTTTATTTCTGTTCTTCTTTCCCCGCACAGGTAGAACAGAGGGACTGGACAGCACCGAGGTAGCAGCAGTGGCCGCCAGAGAACTCACCTCGTCACTTAATTTCACCGGCGCGCACTGCATGCTACCCCCCTCGCCAGGGGCTGCCTGGGGCAGGCTCCGGGGAGACCGCGTAGTACGGGAGCTTCCTCTGCGCCGGGCTGGGCTGGGGCGGCGCGTTGGCTTCTTTGCCCACTTGGTCGGTTTCAGTTGCACTTTGCGATTCACCCCCGAAAACGCTCCCCCCCGCTCAAGCACCGCCCTCACTTGTCGCAGCTTGTCCAGTGATTCCCCCTCCCCCTCTGTGGGGACGGCAACCCCCCCCTCAACCCCCCCCTTGTCGTCAGCTGCATCCAGCAGTGCCCGCACAACATCCAGTGCTTGCTGCAGTTGGCCAGCTGTCTTCAACTTGGCTTCACTATGTGGCCCAGGAGCATGTTCCGCCATGAGCTCCAGCAGGGCAGTGTTCGTCACTGTCAATTTCAGCTTCTGTTTGGGGGTGCGGTCACCGTGACGGAACACTGCAGTGACACACCGCAGCTGTTCTGAGCTGCCAGTGAGGGGGGCTGCTTCCCCGTTTGCGCTCAAGTGTGAGGGGGGGTGCTCAGCAGCCTGGGGCGCCACATTCGACAGCTGAAAGCTGTACTTGCGTCTCTTACCCCCCATCAGCATGGCAAGAGGGGGTAGCCCACTGCGTGCAGCCCCTGGCATGCTCCCTGCAGGGCGCGCTTTCAAGCGATGTGGTGCCAGTGACCGTAGCATGATCACCCCCAGAATGGCAGCCGCGTCGTCATAGTACTTCACGCTTTTCTTCACGAAGCTCCACCCATTCACGTCGCACACAAAGGACTGCGAGTGCATGCGCAGAAGGTCGAACCCACACACATTCGCCTTGAAGGCCAAACACACTCGCCGCGCAATGGCTTTTTCCGCAGCCGTGAGCAGGATGGGAAAGCGCAGCTCCTTGCCCTCGCTGTCCCGCTGAACGATGCCGTCCACAACAGGAGACTTGCGGGCCTCAGCGTGTGTGTAGTCTGGGCCCACCACGTACAGCTTGATGTCGGTGCCCTGCGTCATGACGAACTCCTCGTAAATGAAGCTGCCCGTGCGGCGCACCGTGCTGATGTCCCGGTAGAACTGGGAGCTGCGGTTGCCCACCTTGCGAAACAGCCGCTTAGATCCCCCCCCCAGGCGCCGGGGGTAGTAAATGTACACATTGTGGTCCTCCGCATCCACCGGTTTTTCCACAAACGGCTTTTGAATGCGTACACCGTCCACCTCCAGAAAGTCCTCCTCCTCCACCACGTGCGGCGGCGTGGGCCCATCTCGAGAGCAGAACACGTGCTTGGGCACTGGGATGTTGTTCCGAGTGAGGGTGCTGTAGAACAGGCGCCGATCCCGCAGCACGCGTTCCATGTGCAAGTTGTTCAAGCAGAACGGACGAGTAGCCTCCACATACGCGATGGCTTTGTCCAGAGGAAACCCGGCAGAGTAGAACGCGATGAGGGCGTCCACACGGGGCCATTGGTCAATGGGGCACTTCAGCAGCACTTCATCTGTGAACACCACGGCAACAAATTGCCCCGTTGCCTCCAGCCGCTGCACGATCTCACGCATGGGCTTGCTGCGTGCTTTTTTCTCCCGGGCACAGATGCCCAGGCGCAGGGCGTGGCCGCCAGATGCTGCACCGCCTGCGCGCCCTCGGCCGGCGCTGTGTGACCGGACGGTGCCTGGGGGCTGGCGTGTCGAGGCGGGGGCAGCCGCTGGGCCTCGCTTGGAACTGGCACCAGAGGGACGAGGCAGCTGTGCAGCACGCGGGAGCACAGAGAATGGAAATTGTGTGTGTGTTGATGTGCCATGCAGCAGGTGCTGTGCGCCGCTGCTTGAGCTGCCAGCGGCGCCTGCGGCGTGTTGAGCAGGGAATCTGCCTTGCGTTAGGCCACGGGCCAGAATGCCCTGCTGAGCCTCATCAGACTCTGGAGCGCATGGAGATGCTGCCAAACAGTGAAACATGTAAGATGCTTGCTGAATGTGCTGTGTTTCGCTCCACAGGGCCGTGCTGGTGCACGGGTTGCAAAGCTTGCGGTAATTGGAAGATACCCAGCGGCCTTGCGGGCAAGCACACGCGCAGGCAAACTCCGAGAGGTTGATCACATCAAAGAGGAAGTACGCATGCACGATTGTGCACTTTGGAAGTGCTGTGTGTGTAATGGAAGTGCTGTCACTGCTGGGTGTGGGTGATGAGGCTGTGCCAGCGGGAGTAGATTGATTGTGGGGGGCTGCAGACAATGCAGTGCTGGTTTGGTTTGGCTTGGGGCGCTAAGCTGGCGCCGTGCACAGTCAGACACCGCCTGCATGACCACCGATGAATGATAACACCGCACACAACTCAAATATTCGGTTTTGTGCGTCAATGTGCGCGTTTTGAAACGCCTCATCTGTGCTCCGGGTACGCGCCGCACCAGACCAGAAGGCTGATTGCCGAGCGTTTGCTTGCCACCACCTCGCCCAAGTATCTCCTGCCGGTCCACCAACTGCAGGGTGTCATGGCTGATTTTGCTGGCAGTAGTCAGGTGTCTTCTTGGCTCTTTACGGCGCCCGCTTTGGGTAAGTATCTGGAAATGCCTGCCCCTTGTCACATGCAGCGGATTTTGAATGATGCAGAGGAGCACCGCGTGGCAGCCAATTCCGGCAATACAGACGAGGTGCGCCCGCATGAAGCGCCACCATATATGATAGTGATGTCACAAGCTGCCCTGTTGCAGGCACTGGCGCTCAGCGCCTCTCAGAGGGCGATGCTTCTGCGGCATTTTGAGCAGAGCTTGCTGCGCTGCACAGCAGCGCTGCGCTTCGACGAAACACTGCAGGCATCTGCAGTAACATTATTCAAGCGTTTCTATGTACATAATGCTTTTGTCAAGGGGGCACCCTTTCAAATTGCGTGCGTTGCGTTTCACCTGCTTTGCCGTCTGGCCTGTCCCTGACACCTCATCTCCACAGGCCCGCAGCACTAGCACTGGGCATCAAAACCGAAGCCTGCCCGTACAACGAAGTGCCGTCGTTCCTAGAGGCGGCTGCCAAGACACTGAACACCGACACAGGAGGGATCATGCAGAACGAGATGGCCTTCATGGTGGGCATCAAGTTTCACTTGACGTTGCACCACCCCTACAAGGCCCTACGGGGCCTCATGGCAGACTTCAAGTTGCAGCACAATGTGCAACTTGCGTCGACTGCTGATGCAGCACTGCAGCCTGTTGGTGCAACCCCTGCAGCGGCGCCCGCACCCATGACTGTTCCGATGGGCGAATGGAGAACACTTGCCAGCCGAGCCCGCCTTTTCGTCATGCATAGTTTGGTGAGTGGATGGATTAGCACTGCTGCGCGGGCAGGAAGTTGAACCCCCAGTACCCCCTTTGCAGACCACAGACTGCTGCCTGCTCTTCACTCCTTCGCAGATCGCCCTGGCTGCGTTGCAGCTGGCGGCGCAGTCGCACAGCGACCTGCACGCGCCTCTTCACGAGCCACCCCCCGCCAGTCTGTCCAGCAGTGTGTTGCAGTACGTCAGCTCGCTGATGGCTGCAGCAGGCACTGCAGCCAGCACGACTGCCGCACCCGTCGCCGTCACCCCCACACCCCAGGCAGTGCCTGCTGCTGCTGGCGCCATCTTGGCGGCGGCGGCAGCTCCAGATGTGTCTGCTTCTGCGCTACCTCTGCTGGCACAAGTTGCACCCGCAGCGGAAGCGGACGGTGTGTTCGGCAGTGCGGCGTTCCTAGCCAAACTGCAAGCACCCCCGCGCACAGTGATGCCCAGTGGCCCCCAGGTACCAGCTTACAGCGCAGCAGCCCCCCCGGGACCTACAGCTGCAGCTGCGATGGGGGATTCACAGGGGGCTGCCAAGAAACGCCGCACCTGACCCCCCCTCCCCCTCGATCCAGGGGTTGAGTGTGGGGCCCCTTCCGCAGCCCAGGGGGCGCGTGCAGCATGCAGGCAAATCTGAGACAGCATACTCCTTCAGTGGTTTTAGACGTGCATGGTGAGAAGGCTTTCTTGGCAAGGGGGCGCCCGCTGGGCCCCCCCTTCAGGACGCCCCCCCCCCCTGTACTCCAGCGGCACACCCATTTGGCAATCACGAATGCACCCAAATCACGCGGCTGTCACTATTGTAAACAATGAGCAGGGTGCAAAATTTCTGAGTTCTGAAGTTCAAGCTGCGTGCATGCTCAGGAAATTGCTGCACCATTCACTGTGCCTCACACCTGCGGCAGACACAAGCATTGCAGAATGAGCTCAGTGAGCAGTTTCATGGGCCAGGCGACAACTGTATTGCAGGTGTTGGTTGAACTGCTGGGAATGAATGCACAAGTGGTGATGACAGCTCTTGCTGTGGCTCTGCCGTTAGCGTGGTGGGCACTTTCAAAGCCCACTGCCCGCCAATTTACTCCTGGAACTCGTGTAGCGTTAGTTGTCGGTGCAGCAGGTGGCATCGGGTCCTGCACAGCAAGACGACTGGCAGCTGATGGCTTTCACGTGGTGTTGGCTGATTTGGCGGAGCAGCCGCTTTCGCGGCTTGCCGCTGAAATCGGCGCAAGCAAGTGCACTGCACTTCCAACCAACATCACCGACGGCGACGCTGTGGAGCAGCTTTCCCGCGAAATCGCCCAATTGAAGTTAGGCTCCACCAGCAACAGTCCCCGCCTTGATCTGGTTGTGCTGGCGGCAGGTGCTGCTCGTGAAGGCTTGTTTGACGCTGTACCCGCCGCAGCCCACTTGCAAGCCCTGACTGTGAACGCGGGGGGTATGGTACGAGTGCTGCAGGCGGTGCAGCCGCTGCTCATGGCCACTCCTCATGCAGCAGTCATCACTGTGGGCAGTGCCACCTGCCACCCCTGGGCGATGCCGGAATACGGCGGGTATGCCATGTCAAAAGCCGCACAGCGGGCGCTGACGGAGACACTGGCCATTGAGTGGCGCCACTATGGTATTCACGTGTGCGACGTCATCCCCCCTGCAGTGGACACGCCCTTTGTAACGGAGCAGAACACGCCAGCCAGTATCCACGGTCACTTTATGACCGCACGTGTGTCGCCTGACTCTGTGGCCGCTGGTATTGTGCAGGAGGCTCTGGTAAGAACAATGCCTGTTGCACATTTGTTGCGTGTTCCCCACTGTTGTGTTTGCAGTATCCAAGTGGCAATGTGCATGTTTCACTTGATGCAGGTGTGCTGGCGCTGGGTGTTCTCAGTGGAGTCCTTCCCTGCTTGAAGGTCCCCCTTGTTCGGTTTCTGGGGCAGCCGTCGCCGGAACACCAAGACCATGCAGGTGCAGCCGTGCGAAAGCGCTTGGAAGCTCTGGTATCCCCAGTAGCACCACACAATACCACAAGCGTCGACCGGCCTCGCAGTCGCCAACGCTCCCAATGATCGACGCTGTCAGCAACACTGCTCGCTTGGCTTGCAAAGAAATCAATTTCAAAGTCTATCACAAAAACACACCGCTGCAACTGCACACATCAACTGGGAACAAGCCCACATGCCCCAGAAGCAAGTTATCGCCGAGCACGCTTGCTGCTGCGTCCAGGTGCTCTCGTTGCACCTGGCTTGTTCCCGGCAGCCGCAGCCCCACCTGCTGTTGCCTCCGTGGCGTCCAGATCTCCCATTGCTGAGGCAGGCATGCGGGCGATGGACGCCACGTGTCCCTGGGCACCGTGGGGGGCAGCCCCCTGGGCACCCCCCTCCTGCTGCATGGCATTTATGAAGTCCAAAGCGGCGTCACGTGACTGCCGCACAATGTGTGAGACGCCGTGCTGGTGAATAACACCGAACACCGTGTCGGCCACGAACACAAGCTCGGGGCGGAACGTGCTTGTGATGAACTGTGCTGCGTTCTCTTCGGCCAGGGTCTGTCGGTGCACCAGATTGGCAACTGCGGCGCGGTGGGTGTCATCAAGGGCCGAGTCGATCTCGTCAAACAGATAAAACGGAGCCGGGTCGCACCGCTGGATGGCAAAGATGAGGGCAAGCGCCACCAAGGCCTTCTGTCCCCCAGAGAGCCGTTTCATGTTCAAGCTCTCCCCAGCGTCCGTGAAAGAGACCTTGATGGCCACCCCACGAAAAGAATCCACCGCTTTGCTCAGACGCATGATGTCGCTGGACACTGTGGACTCAGCATCCTCCTCGGTGTCATCACTCCCCCCCTTACCCACCTCACTGGGGGCCCCCTCAGATGCATCAAAGCCGTCTGTGACAACGGACCCCGAATCTTCGTCTTCATCTGCCGGGTCAAAGGCACGCTTGATGACCATGGTGCCACTGCCCTTCGGAACAAGCTCCCCGAACACCCGCTTGAAGTGCTTGGCCACGCCCTTAAAGGTGCGCAGAATGGCTTCGTCCTTCTTCGCGTCCAGGTGTGCAACCAGCTCTCGAATGCGTCCTGCCGCCCGCGTGAGCTCAGCTCGCCGAGACACCAGTGCTTCCCGCTGCTCCGTGAAGTTGGAGAACTGGTCCAGGGCTTTCTTGTTCACGTGGTCGAATGCCCGCAGGCGCTCTGTTACCCCCGTCAGCTCCTTCAGCAGCTCTCGCCGTCCTCTCCCCTCGTACTTGTCCAGGCCCGCAGGCAGTGCCCCAAGGGATCGGATCTCACTCATGGCTGCATCACGCTGTCGAGTTGCAGTGGCACGCTTCTGCAGCGCCTTCTCGGTGTCCCGCGAGGTGTTCGCCATCTGTTCCGTGATGCCGGAAATGGCCATGTTCAGGCTATCCATGGCGGATGTAGCAGTGGCCACCTTTTTCCGCAAGTCACCCAAATCCTTCTCAAGTGCCCCAAGGCGGGCACGCACATCTGCTTCTTCACTCTCAGCGGCAGTGGCAGCCTCGCGGGCAGCAGCCAGCTCGCCCTGTCGGGCCGCTGCGTCGTCCGCCCCTGTTCCGCCTTGATCCACGCCCAAGCGTGATCGCAGCTCCTCCAGGCGTTTCTCAAGATGCTCGTGCAGCTCCGCCTCCGCGGCGGCTTTGGACGCGCGGGCGGCATCACGAGTTGCAGTTGCACTTGCCAGTGACTCCGCAAGTGACTCGCTCTTGCGCTGTGCAGCTTCAAGTGCCTTGCGATCCGCAGCACCGATTCCATCCACCAGGTCTGTGCCAAGTTCAGCGTGCAGCGCCTTAACTTGGCCCTGTAGTGCCTCGTGTTCCACGTGCAACTTGGAACTCCTGTCGCTTGCACGGGCAGCTCTTGCCTCCAGTTCTGCTGCCTCTCGTGTCAATGTCACAAAGTTGCCACGGCATTCCTCCAAACGTTTCCGAGCGCTGGACTGCGCCTCCGTCAACGCCTCCAAGCGTCCTCGCATGGCAGTGGTGGTCTGGTCGGTGCTGAGAACCGCCTGCTGCGCCTCCTGGGCGTGTTCGGTGGCGCGCTGCAGGGCGGCAGCCGCCACGTCAGCAGTGCGCTTGCAGGCCAACCTGTTCTCCTTCACAGACTGGAAACCCCCGTAGATGACGCCCTTGGCCGAGACTTCGTCTCCCTCTAATGTCACGCAGGTCATGTGCATGCTGCCGGCATATCGCCGCGCCGTCTCCAAGTCTCGGCACAGAAGTGCGCGGCCAAACACAGACATCACCGCGGGCCGCAGGTGTTCGTCGTACCGCAGCTTATCAATGAGCGGAATGGCGTCCTCGGCGTTGGGGGGTGCGCCCACCTCCGGCACGTCCACCTGGGACAGCGGGATGAAGGTGACTCGACCAGCCTTGGTGCGTGTCAGGTGCGCAATGCACTTAGAGGCAACGGTCGCGTCATCCACAACCACGTTGAACATTTGGTGTCGGGCAATCACCTCAGCTGCCACGTCAAAGCGGGTGTCCTCAGCCCGCACAATGTCAATAATGGGCCCATGGATGCCCGTCCAGCCCTCTTGTGTGACCAGGCGCCGCAACTCAGCTAAGCCAGAGCGGATGTGCCCAGGCGTAATACGGTCTAGCGAGCCCTTGGAGCGGGCGACGCCCTCAGAGGCCTCGGCCAATGCGCGTTCGGCACTGTCTTGTGTCCCGTGTGCAACCCGAGCCTCCTGCACTGCAACACTGAGCTGCGCGCGAACAGCGTCTGCCTCTCCTTTTGCGTTTTGCAGGCGTGCCTCGCAGGCAGCAGATTCCGCCTCCGCCGCTGCTGCTTCACTGGCGCAACGCAGGCCCTGGGCGGAGGCGTCAGCTGCCTCCGCTGCGGCATCTTCTTGGTTGGCGCGCTTGCTGCTTGCAGCCAGCTGCAGCTCCTTCACGCGGGCTTTGATCCATTTGTCTCGTTGGGCGGCGTTCTTGAATTGGGTGCCGCGGGCAGATCGCTCATACACGGCATCCACCATGGACTGATTGACATCCGCTGCCGCCTTCGCAGCCTGAAACTTAGCCTCTGCTGCGGAAAATGCAGGCTTCAGGCGCCCCTGCAGCTCCGCTTTGGCGTCTGCGATGCGTTTCATGGTGGCCTCTACCAGTGCCTGCACCTGCTCTGCTCCTGCTGCGTCCTCTTGTACCGCACTGTCCAGCTCCGTCACGGCACCTTCTGCTGCCACACGGCGCTCAGTGAGCGGTTCCAGCACTGTTTGCAGTGACTCGTGTTCTGCCTCGGCTGCGCGTTGCCGCGCCTGCAGGGACTCCAAGCTGTCCACTGCGGTGGCCTGTTCGTGGGACAGGCCCGCCAGTTCCCGCTGCAGGCGGATGGAGGCCTCTTGGTCTTGTCCGTGGGTCTGTGTGAGCTCCTCCAGGCGCCGCTTTGCCCGGGCAAGGTCTTCAGAGTGCAGGGCATACTGGATGGCCCGACGCTCCTTGTCGCACGCTTGCCACTCAGTGAGCTCCTTTTGTTCTGTGCCCAGCTCCGCCAGGCGCTCGTCCAGGTATGCGATAACTTCATCCACGTGCTTGCGCTTGCCTTCGTTTTCTTCCAAAATGCGAATGGACTCGGATCGCTTGGCATCGTACACAGAGGTGCCGGCGACCTCCTTCAGCATGGCTAGGCGGTCCGCGTCCTTCATGGTGCACAGTGCCTGCACACGGCCTTGCTCTACGATGTAGTACGGGTTGCTCTGCGAGAAGCCTGCGCTCTCCAGCATTTGCGTCACATCGGCCTGCACAGTGGGGAGGCCACGGTGAGCTGCTGTATCGAGCAGCGGTACACAAGACACGAACCCGGGCAACATGCTTGTGGTTGATGAAAAACTCATCCTTTTTTTGTCCAATGGCTCGGCGAATGACCACCTCGCTGGTGTCTTGCTGAAAATAAAAACAGGGTTTCGCTGTGCACATGAAACGCTGACAAGATGCTGCGAATAACGTACAGGAATGCGTCCGTCGCTGTTGTCGAAAATGATTTCAACATATGCACTTGTAATCTTCTCCATTCGCGTTTCATTTTGCTGTGGGTCAGGAAGCACAAATGAGCTCACCGATTGTGCAAAACGTGTACATTCAAAACCTCGGCGCGCAGGCAACGTACATGAAGCAAATCTTCGTTGTTTGTCACTCGAAGATCACGGACATTGGCTGACAGTACGAATTTGACAGCTGCAGACTGGTATTTTTGGCTTGTTTGCACTAGACACTGCACAAAGCTCACCCTCAAAGACCGTGGATTTGCCAGAGCCATTCTTGCCCACTGCAGATCCTCAAAATGAATGCATGTAAGGTACTGCAAAGCTAGCGAGCATACGTACACACTAGGTTGTGCTTTGGTGAAATGTCATCCAGCACAACAGCCTCTTTGTAGCTCTTGAAGCCACTGATGGTAATCTGTTTGATATGCATCGTCTCCAAAAACCTCAGTGAAACTCCCTGGAGAAACTGCGCCGGCTAGGTGCGCATATGCTCTGGGTAAGAATACACCAGAAGTCCCTAATGCAATCTTATGTGTATGATTGAAACTATGACGGTGCAGGGAGATGCAGCAAATGAAGTTTTGGCGCCATGTAATCCAGCTAGTACTACTGCCATGGACCTGCCAGCAAGCATGTGAAGGGGGGTGCCAAGGTGTTTTTGCTGGACAGTGGAGCAAAAGTTGCACCAACCTGCGCATCAAATCAAACTGTACCTGAACTTCTCCACGCCCAATATTTTTTGTGCGCCAACTTCTGTGTTCAATCTCAAGTAAGTTGCATTGCGATGTGTTTGTGTCTGGCCCTGTCAAAAGTGTTGGGCGACGTAGTCGCACAACCACTCAGCGCGGCGCGCAACGCCGGCGGCTTTGACGCGTTTAAGCGCCTTGGGTATCCCCGTCTGTTTCTTTTCACACTTCAAAAATTTAGGAAATGCTGTTGGTTGCTTTGTGCCGAAGTTTTGGGAGATCAGCTTTGGTTTTCGCTGAGAGCGCTTGCATTTGGTGAATCTCGTGTCAGCGGCGCGAGACAACGCTGGCAAAGAGCTACTGAATTCCTTCACTGCAAAGAAATACCGACTCCACATTGTGGGAATATGAGAAAATTGGCGTTTTCTCGATTGTTTTCTGTGCTTGCGTGCTTTGGACAGTTACCCATGCCAAGTTTCCATGTGGCTGCGGAAATTGATGATTGTGTGGTTAGCAGTGCAGTGTTTTCAAACACACAAACACAAACAACACCATGAGACACAAGACACTGTCAACTATTTTTACAGATTTTCCAAGATGCAAGCCACTGAGACCGCCCCTGCCCCTGCGCCTGCTGCTGAAGTGGTGCCCGCCACCGAGGCCACCACCCCTGAGAGTGAGGCGCCAGCTGCCAAGCATGCTGCCCTGTCCGACGTGGAGCTGTCCTCCGAGGCCCAGGAGAAGGATGCCTCTGCCACCACAGAGGAGGCCCCCGCCACTGCCCCCAAGTCCTCCTGGTGCTTCTGCTGCACCGGCCCCGCCGAGCCCAGCCAGCCCAAGCCCACTGCCGCCGACCAGCTGGAGGAGGCCGCTGGCGATGCTAAGGAGGAGGCTGTTGACGCCGCCGCCGACGCCACAGATGCCGCTGAGGACGCCGCACAGGAGGCCGCCGACGAGGCCGCTGTCGCTGAGGAGGCCGCCGCCACCGCTGACGACGCCGCAGATGCTGCCGTCGAGCAGGTCGCAGCTGCCGAGGACACCGCTGAGGCTGCTGCTGCCTCTGGCGATGCCGCCACGGTGCAGGCTGCAGAGGAGGGCGTTGCTGACGCTGATGCAAAGGCTGATGAGGCGGTGGTGGCTGCTGTGGCGGCCGACCAGGCTGCAGGCGACGCCGCCGTGGATGCCGCCGACGCCGCTGAGACTGCTGTTGAAGCCGCTGTCACTGAGGAGGCCGCTGCCGAGTAAGCAACTGCTTAGACTTCTGCATTGGCCTCTGGCCTGCTCAGGTTGTGCTTGCTGTCCGTCCGGCCCCCCTGGACGCACCACGATGGCCAGCCTGACCCACGTGCCGTTGACGGCGTGCGTTTTTTATATGTGTGCTCTGCCACTTGCAGTAGCTGTTGAAATGTATGTTTTCACTGACTATAGCCGCAGCCAGGTCTCCAGCTCGTGGTGGGTTGAATCATCTGCCCCCGAGCACAAGACTGCCCCCCTGGCACGTATCGCAGCATACAGGATGTCAAACGTGGATTTGCTTGTTCAATTCATATAGCTGTGCGGAATGGGCTGGCATTTGCACAGGTGCTCGTTGGGGCAACTACAATCGCACCACCCGAGCCGAGTGTACCCCTCTGCTTGGCGAAATTCGCTGGGGAAGTCAACTGCGCAAAACTGAAATTAGAATTTTCCAAACAAGAAACATATGGTGTAAAAAAGCATTCATCCCAGCACCAGGTCACAACTCTGCTGAGCGATCTCAAGCCAGCCGCAGTGCTTTTGGGGAAACTTTTTTCGGCGGTCTGCTCTGCTTTCTACTGCTGCAGTCCTCAACCATGGCTGCTGCCCGCCCCCTAAATAGGTGCCTTCATATTGCTGCAAGTAGCACAGTACAGCTTGAGGTGGCCAGCCACGCGCTTTCATCGGAAGTTTCTGAGCTATCGACGATTTGGAGCCGCGTTTCATCCACCTCGAGAAGCTGCACCTCCCTGGTTCACGCTCAGCAGCTGCAGCACACCTTGAAGGCACATGCGGTAGCCGTATCAGCCATATATAAAGCCCAGCAAGATCTTCAAGCAGCTCTGGATGAACAAATTGCAGCTGCATCCGTACTGGCCGGTAAATTGATGATTGCACAAGCACGTCTGCAAAATGAAGCCAAACGGCAGGAGCTTCCAGGAGTGCCAACTTTGGATGTTCCTCGACCAAAGCAGGAGAAGCCAGACTTATGGCGTTTGCTTTCTTCAAACAAGCTCGCTAGTGAAAAGGACATGCAGCTGGGGATGGGCATGCGCCACTGATTCCAGTATGAAGTGCAGTGCCCTACAGAAGGTTCGATTTCGAAAGCACGACGCTGGTAGCTTGTCGATGCACAACCACGATGTTCGCCGGCGATCCTGAATGCCACAAGTTATTTAGTCGTTGTCTCGGTTGTCTTGTATGAGCTGCTGGGGAAGTCAGGCTGAAGGGAATTGGCACACTCAAGCCTGGCTGTGCCAAACTACTGCCAGCCGCTATTCCAAGGCAATGCATGCGTGCGCTTTCTAATCAATTTGGCAAGTGTATTGTGCAGCCCTCTTGGTCCGTTTCATCCCCTGTGCCCTGCACTTGCAACAGGGGCATCACAAGCTCCTGGCGAGCGCATTCGTCCTGTGGCACTGCACTTAGAGTTAGCCGTTGCTGCGCTGCGAACTGCAATTTGCTCAAGTGCACTGCACAGTGCAGTGCATTGACGGCTGCTTGTGCGGCCACGGTGATTCCTGAGGCGTGCCCATCTCCAAACAGCGCCCTGGCTGACTCTGCCGGGGGGTGCAAGCTGGAGTCACCAGCCGTGCTGCTTGTGCCCTGGCCGATGGTGTGTGACGGTTGGAGTGGTGTGGACATATCACTGTGGGCCTGTGTGGGCAGCTGCACTGGGCCCCTGCGGTGGGCTGCCCTGCCTGCCGCCGCTGGGGTTGCCTCGGGCATACAGTCGTCACCGGGCCGGCCTGCTAAAGAACCACCGTGCTGCACTTGTATGAGCGCAGATGGTTCCACCTGCATGGGCCGCATGTGCGCATGCCCCTGCATGCGCAGCACCAGGCGTGGGGCAGTGCCTCGTGGAAGCCGGGGCAGGGCAGCCGTGGGGCCTCGCTCGCCCCGGATTGCAGCGAGCTCCAATTGCACCTGCAGTAAAAACCGAGTTGTTGGGTGCTTTGGGTGTGGTGTGGGCGTGCAATGCATTGGCCTTGCCGGAGTATGCGGTGGTGCACATGCTACAAAACTTGTCTGCACTCACCGTCTCCATTGCCTTTTGAAATACGCTCATTAGCTTTACTGTCCGGTCGGCAAAGCGCACGGCCAGCTGTAGTTCGGTGGCTTGTGCATCTTTGGTTTGTGTGGCGTGGCTGCTTGGAGCTGGTTGTGTCTCAAGTTCCGTGCTCATCATAGTGTGTCTCGCAGCTGCTTCGGGGCTTGTTTTCTTTCACTTTGTGAGGCAGGACCAAAAGATGCCTGTGTTGCTTTTTTACGAATGTGAGGGTTTGGGGAAAGTGCAGTTTGGGGTCAAATTCCGTACACTCCTGCAGTGGGCCAACCAGATGTAGCGCCGACACAAAATGTTTTGCACTGGACTGGAGCCCCCACACCCGAGAAATAGTTAGCTGGACGTGAACGCGCCTGCAACCGGCAGCAAGGTTTTCCCCTCGTCTAAAATATGACCTCTTCACGAGAACATGACCAGCTGTGTCCTTATCAACGCCTCATTGACAACAACAACCACTTGGCGATGATGCCTCAAAGTGGAGCCGCAAGTCCGGCGTCACGGGCTCCACAACATGCCTCTATCAGGTCCCCTATTCACCTCGAATTGGCAAACAGCAGCTCGATAGATCCTGCAGCCGATTCTGAGAATGCACATGCAGCTGTTCAAGGTGCGCTGCGGTGATGAGACTCACTCAAACAATATTCCCTGAGGCTGCCAATTTCCGCAGAGATGCAGTTTCGTGCTGGGAAAGGAGTGGGGATGGGGATGTCTCGAACAGTAAGCAGGATGTCTCAAGTAGACATGCTGCGTTATAAGCCGGAAGAACTTACCCCTCGTCCCATGGAATCTTCATCTTTGACAAAATGCCGTCACTCAACAGCTAACCTCCTCACCTCACATAGGATGACATTGCTGAACTTGTTTTTGATTTTGATTGACATTTTGGCAGTTGTAGGAGAAATTACACTTGCCTATGTGTGTGAATGCCCCATATTGGAAGCACCCCCGGGGACTTCCACTGCCCACGCGCGAGCCCGTGCCCTGGAGCAAAGCCCCATTGGCCTGAGTGCCAGG
>Ga0307982_1002233_pt1 | contig 15704 bp, 4 predicted proteins | sample OrgLakmetagen989_FD_201847 | JGI IMG/M metagenome (GOLD analysis project Ga0307982, IMG submission 201847) | Saline water microbial communities from Organic Lake, Antarctica - #989 | ecosystem: Environmental > Aquatic > Non-marine Saline and Alkaline > Saline | place: Antarctica: Organic Lake...
AGCTCAGGGTATAAATAGCACCCTTGAAAATCCGGTTTGTGGAACCCGGTCGGCAGAATGCAATACCCTAACCCTAACCCTAACCCTAACCCTAACCCTAACCGGCAAGAGAGAAAAGAGGAAGAACAAACGCTGAAGGCTGCCTGAGCTATCGCCAAACACGAAAGCCTCCTGTCGTATCGGGTCCAATACTTGAAGCTGCCCTGGAATCAGTTGGGCAGTGGGCCATTTGTAGTTTGCCCTCGGTAAAGGAGATGATGGGACAATTATCAAGCAGCCTTTGCCCAGACTTAAAAAACTGTTTGTAATCTTTGCTTCCGGCCAGCGTTCTGGGGCATAAACAGCATACAGTCGACACAAAGGACTCGGCAACCGGACTGGTTGTGAGCCTCCTGGGCGTTCTGACTTGAATTTGTAAAAAAAATGGTTGCTTTCGCGTATTGCATCAAAAGGCACCTGATTGTCAGATTCATGTTTACCATTCTTTCCATCAGCACCAGTACTGTGCCAGCCGTTACCGGCAGACCCTTCAAATCGAAGTGACTGACATGCTGGCAGAAGCCATGCTGCAGCTAATGCAGACAAAAGGATTAGGGTACGTAAGTTGCCGTTATTTGTTGGCGATATCCGCTGGATGCAGTTATTTCTGATAGACATGTAGCATAAAAGAGAGAGGCAAGAGTTTTATGCAAAACTCTTGCAGGATTATCACTACTGTAAAACTTTCTTTTCACAAGCAAGTCATTTATTCAGCCTATTGGTTTCTGCGACCAGTCCTCCTTTGGTTGTGGGGAGTTGAAATCCCCTTGACCTCGATCAGTTTTGAGTGGGTTCACATTGTGGTCGGTGGTATGCGAGCTTTTCACTTGATGCACTAGGACAACTGTGCTAAAAAGCTGTTCTCACCAAGGCATGTGTTTCGAAATCGGTGGCGTATTCTTGTGTGTCAATGCGTCAAAGTACCTGCCAGACAGCCCCCCCCCCCCCCCCGGCAGCATGCAACTGGGCAGCAGAGTTTACTCTCTCGTCCAAAGCTTACCCCAGCCAGCTGACTGTCAGGATTGAATGCATACGTGCCAGGCACAAGCAACATAATCACATACATAGGAAGTGAAAACATGCTGTTGCCCAACCATGCAGTCTAGAGATGAGGGGGCAGCGGGTGCTTCCTGGGCCTGATGGCTTCAAAGCTCAACGCTGCTGCCACTACTGGAGAGCGAACTGGTTGAGCCCATGGAAGATGCAGGCCCGTGCTCATCGCCCCATTTGATGGTGTCAGCTTGTAGGTCTGTTTCTGTACTGCCTGTGTGCCACGCTTTGTGGTTGGAAGCTGTTTGGCTGAATTCGTGGCTTGTGCTGCCTTCAGCCAGCTTTGCATGCCCGGGCGCTCGCATTGACCTGGAACTGCCACGGCTGCCCTGTAGTGCAGCTTTGTGGCGAAAAATTGCTGTTTCAATGTCATCGGTCTGCCACTCGATGTGGGGTCGCAGCAGTCCGCCTGGGGCTGATGCGCCGGCCGTCGTTGAGCCAGAACTCAGATCGTGCATGGAGCCATGCGACTCGTGCCCAACATCCATGTCCATTTCACGCAGCACTCGTTGACACCCTGAGTGCAGCTCAAAGTACCGCTGCGGGACCCCGTCTGCCATCATGCTGTCCACTGCGTCCCAATCCTTCACTGCCTGGCGGCTGACAGGTGCCGCCCCGCAGCACAGCTCCGAGCAGCTTCTGCAGCCCGAGCTGCAGCCCTCACTCAAGGTGAAAAACAAGCTTGGACAGCAGCAGCACATGCAGCGACAGCAAGCTGAGCAGTCCTCCTTCAGCAAATCGAAAATCGCCATTGCGCCGCCCTGCACAGCACCAAGCAGACACCAGCACAAGCTGCCGTCTTCCCCATCGCCCACTCGGTATGTGCATGCATACGGAGCTGTCAGGATAAGCACTGCTAGGCTTCCAAGAATGTCTGGAATCACTGTGCTGAACCATGGGAAGAGAATTGTGCCTTGCTCATCGATGGCACCCGAGGCAGTCGTGGGCTGCACCACATTCAAGAATCCCCGCAGAAGGAAGCACAGCGGTAAAATTATCGTCAAACCATACGTGCGCAGCCTTAGCCGTTTCAACACCCCGTCAAGAGCGGGTGGGGGGTGGCTTGAGACGGAGTCGCCGGTGACACTCCCTGCACCTCCCACGGCGCCGTACAGCGTGCTGGCGCGTGCGGCATCGGCTGCAAGCCCATAACTGAAGTACTGTGGAGCCGTATTGTGGTTCTGACGTTCACCAATAACTTGTGGCGTTGACGAAGGACGGCCCCTGCCCGCTTGTCGCCCGCTGCCGACGGACAGGGTGCTGCGCAAATCATCCTGCCGTGTCGCCCTGGCAGATGATGTTGATTTGGGTGCTCCAACCAGTGGCAGCGCCAAGATAGCAGCATGGCTACCAGCGCCAGTGCTTGCAGCCCCTGCGTGCTGCGGGGTGGGGGAGCCGTTGCCCTCGTCCTGCCCCGAGTCCACGTTATCGTCTTGGCTCAGCTGCACCACTGCCGCGGAAGTGCGCTCGTTCCAGTCCCTGTACTTCTCAAGAAGGGAATTCACCAAGAAAATGACACGCACACCCTGGTACAGGATGCCGGCACCGATGAGGAGGAAGAGCAGACCAATTACAATCACAAAGAAGTTGTTCACATTGTCACCCTGTTCGGCTGTGATTGTATCATCAAAGATTAGAACTAGTACAATGACTACCTGGATGATAACGAGCCAGACAACCACAAATGTGAAGCAAAAGTCCCACCACCCACGACTTGAGTTGGACGATCCACTCTCATTGAGAAGCTCCTGATGTGACGCTGTTACTGAACTGCTGTTGCCCGCTGAAAATTCTTTCACACGCGTCAGGAAAACGACTGCAACGAGGGGCTTTGCGGTATGCGGAAATTGCCTGAGGCTGCTCCGCCAACTCACTCAGTAGTCCGAAGGCAGCGAACGAGGCAAAAGAGGCCATCCTATCCAGGGTGGCGATGATGATACTGGGGACACAACTGACGCCTGTTACACAATCATCCGCAGCTGTCCCACCCAGAGACTGGATGATATCGGTCTCGCGGAGTAAAAAAAACAGTCCTCGCAGCACGAGCATCAAGGTGAGTAGCCGAGCGACCAGCAGCATGGTCCTCCGCGCTGGCTGGTCGATTTGCCGAATGACCTGTTTAAAACGAAATTCTATGCTGGCACGCTCCAGCGTGAATACGCTCGCAGCAATGATGGCTGGGATGTATAGGTACAGAGCCACTGCTCCCGCAGATGTGGGCTGGAACTCGTCATCAGGGCTCGACATTGTGAGCTGCCCAGGGTACTACAAGTTTTTTCTCGAAAGTGGTTTCAACTGAGCGGCGCTTTTGTGCCCTGGAGTCCGTGTGTGCCAATCGGTTTGTGTCGCAAGCCTCAAGAGTTGCCACCTCCCCCAAACAAGGATGGCGGGCGGGCACGTGACCCCTGATACATTCATGCATGGCCATGTTCATTGGCAACTACAGGACTGACCAGCATCGATTTTGCGTATCAGTCAGGTATTCCCAGGAAGGCTCAACCCGGCATTTCTGCGAAACATGGCCCCACATCAAAAATATCCCCCCATATTTATGCCGGCCGGCAGGCCGCACAAAATGCTGGCTAGGCCTGCCGTTGGCAGCAGCAATTGTGATCACTTGAAAATTCATCTGCTGCCAAACCGCATTCAGACGATCTTCTGCACCTCCAATCGCATCCATCCAGCATGCAAGTCCCAAAGCATTTGAACGCAGCCATGGTTGCCGAATTAGAGGAAGAGTACGGAGCGTCAAGGGAACAGCGCGAGGCATATGCCAAATCTCTAATGTATAAAAATGGAACGAAAGGCTCTTTCCTGGTAGGCGCATCTGGCATTGCAGCTCACTTCCTCGCAGAGAAATACTGTAAGTGAAGCAGACATGTCGCGCATCAGTGCGTGATCACCCCTCCAGGCTTTCGCGTGAGCTTGCCTGCACCAACAAGCTTTATTGCAGTGCCATTCTATCGCAAAGGGTACATCCAGGGTAAAGTGTTCTTGATGAGCTCAGCTTTTGTCGTGAGTGCGGATCAGCTGATCACAACAGACGCTGTTTCAACAATTCGTTCTGCAGGCTGGATATTGGATTTGGAGCGAAAAAGCCCTGCAAGCACACATGGGCGTACTTGGGGCCATTGACGACTTCAAGCAAGAAGCTGAGGATCGTCGGGTCGGCTACCAGGGCGCTTGAAGCGGATCAGCTGTGACCGCCGGCAGCCTTGGGCTTTTTCCCGGACTTGGTCCGGGCACTGCTTGAGGCGTGTGTTTAAATGTATGGTTTGATTCTGCCTAATACATGGGGTTTGCTGCTGCTGCACACCAGGGGCACTGCTTGCTCTTGGCCACGACGGCATTCCAGGCGCCCTTGATGGCGTTGCTGCCGCAGGAGGGGCACTTGGCGGCGTCACCGCTGGGCACGGGGTATCCAGTGACGATGCACTTGGGCCAAGACGCTTGTGAGGTGAGGGGCACACTTCCATTGGGCAGCTCCTGCTTCACCTGCTGGTCCATGCTGATGGCCAGCACCCAGTCCCGCACCTCGTCACGGGCACTGCCGCTGAGCCAGGCGGCAGCAGGCAAGCGGAAGGCGCCGGGGGCAGGCACCTCTGTGCCTTCAAAGTCGCTGTTGTCAAGCACGCCAAAGTCCACCTCGGGTGCGGCGCCCCCCGCCATGGAGTCCTCCAGGGCATCCCCGATCTCGTCCGCCAGGTCCACGTACCGGTTCAACATGACAAAGGCGACATTGCGCCAGCCCACCTCCCGGGCATCCACGCCCGCCTCGTAAAACGCCCTGTCGCAGGGCACAATGGGGATGAAGCGCAGCAGCGCAATGCTAAGCTGTGCTGCCAGCTCCTTCAGCCCCAGCTGTCGCGCCCGGGCACGCATGCCAGCGTAGTGCAGGGCCATCAGCAGCGCCTCCACATCCGCCATCACCTGCTTGGGGGTGTCGCGGCTCTGCTTCAAGTCGCCCACCACACTGTACAGCAGGGCTCGTGCGTGCACTAGGGTGTCATCAGACGCAGCTGAGGACGAGGGCCCCCCAAACACCCCCTGCACAATGCGTCGGTACAGCGACATCTGGCTGGCTACACCTGGGAAGCCATATGTAGCACCCAGACGCACCAGCTCTGTCACCTTGCGCTCGCTCAGAGCACGTTCGGCGTATGGGATGGCGTACTTGGCCAAGACGACGTTGCCCTTCTCCGAGGCGAGCTGGAACACGCGTTCCCACTTGCCCTGCTGCGCCAGCATGCCCAGCGCAGCATCCACGTCCCCAGCCGCTGCCATGCCCTCACCATCTCCGCCCTCCGCCAGTGATGCCTTGTACGCCCGCTCCACGCGCTCCCGGTACATGGGGGCGGCGCTGCGGGCAATGCCCCGTGCCTTCTCCCACGCCCCCGCCTCGATGTACGCGTCGATGCACTCCTTCCACTGCTCCCCGTCCCGCAGCAGATCCCCAGCTGCAGACCAGCGGTGCATGGCGGCCAGGCGGCGGCCCACCTCACCGCACACCTGCAGGAACCGCTTGCGCTCGTGGGTGGCAGCCAGACGCACTGCCTGGTCCCACGTCGCCACCAGGGCATCCGCATTGCTTTCGTGGGAAGAGTTCAGACTCAGGTACGTGTCAATGGCCATGCCCCAGTTCTGGCTCTGCTCCCACATGCGTGCGTTGGACAGCAGCTCATCCTTGGATCCGTGCGCGGCAGCAGCGCCGCCGCCGCCTCCACTGCTTGCAGCTGCGCCAGGAGGAGACATGTCTCCCCCCCGCTGCAAAGGCGCTGGCATGGTCGCCACAGACGCGTTGCCGCCGCCAGCCACCTGCCGCGCAATGGTATCGTTCACCTCCTTGAGGCGGTGAGGCAGGTGCCGCTTGGTCACGCGCACCGCCTCGGGGAAGTTGCGGCCCTCCAGGTACATCTGCACAGCCAGCTCAGGCTTCTTGGCGTCCACGTACAGCGCCTCAGCGCGGCCATAGTCACCGGCGCCGGCACAGGCAGCTGCTTGTGACACCAGCACGTCAGGGATGCAGGCTGGGTCGTAGTTCTCCGCGACGCGCATGGCGCCAGGCCAGTCCTGCGCGTGCAAGTACATGTCAATGGCCTCCCGTGGCTTGTTGCCTTTGATGAACGCCTGCTCGGACGCTGCAAACTGCCCATTGTCCTCCAGGTACATGGCGTGCTTGACGTGCACGTAGGGCACACGATGCGGTTTGTGCTTGGCGGCTAGCGCCAGGGCCTGCTCGAAGTTGTTCTTCTCGCAGTAGTACTCAATGCCCTGCTCGATGAGCCCCTGGCGGTGCAGCAGCTTGGCGCCTTCCTCGCCGCCGATGGCCATGGCGTGCTCGTAGGCCACCTGGTGGGAGGCGTCTGGGCCCCCATGCAGCTTGGCCACCCGGGCGGCGTCATCCCACAGACCAGCCTCCTTGAACATCTTGGCGGCGGTGGACCACTCCCCCGCCTCGCAGTAATGCCGCTCTGCGCCCTTGAGGTCCTTCTCCCCCGCCAGCTGCCGCGCAAGGTGCAGGTGGGTGACCTTGAGGTCGCCTCGCCGGTGTGTGGCCACCAGCCGCACCATGGCGTCATACTCCTTGGCGCGGCGGTACATCTGGATGGCAAGCTCCACCTGCCCACTGAGCAAGAAGAGCTTCTCTGCACTGCGCAGGTCCCCAGCCACGGCGCTTTGCTGGGCAGCATCCACAAACAGCCGCGTGACGTCCTCGGCAGGCAGCACACCCACGGCGACGCGGTGGGCGGCCTCCCAGCGCTGCACCTTGAGGTACATTTGCACAGCGGCGTACCCATCCCCTGCCCTGATGTGTGACTGCTCTGCCTCGTCCAGCATGCCCGCCTCGGAGTAGTGCCGGGCCAGCTGCTGCCAGAAGGGCCGGGCCTTCTCTCCGTCAGACAGCGTGTCCGACACCAGCTGCTTGGCCTTGCTGAATTGCCGTGCAGAGATGGCAGCAGAGATGGCGGCCGTGTGCGCTGCTGCCTCCAGGTAGTGGTTGATGGCGGCGTCGGTCTGCTTCTGGGACACCAGCCAGTCCCCCCACATTTTCTCCAGCTTCACCACCTCAGCAGGGTACTTGCGGCGTGCCAGCTCCACAGCGGAGCGGAAGTCATGTCCGTTCACATACGCCTCCATGGCCCTGCCTGCCTCCCCCATGCGCTCGTACAGGGCGCCCGCCTTGGGCTGCAGCCCCCCCTTCTCCAGGGCAGCCGCGATGGCGCTCAGCACGGGGGGCTGGAAGGCGCTGGGGTTGGCTGCCACCACACCATACGCTTTACCGGGCAGCCCGCCCTTGATGTACAGGTCAATTGCCGCCAGGGCGTCCCCCTCGCTCTCCTTCAGGGCGGCCGCCTTGTCTTCCTGCCCTGACGACAGCAGGTAGTTGAAGTACTGCTTGCGCATGCGCTGGGCGTTGGGGTGCCCCCTACTCTCCGCCACGCCAATGGCGTCGTCGAATTTCAGCAGCTGCTCATACATGGAGATGGCTTCGTCCACCTTGCCCTGCTCCAGCAGGATGCCCTCAGCGCCCTGCAGGTCCCCACGCAGCTGCGCCAGGCGGGCACGCACCTCCCAGAAGTCACGGCCGTCGCCGCCGGTGCGCTCCTGCGCCATGGCTGCGATCTTGGAGGTCTTGTTCAGAAAGCGCGCCTTGGAGACGTCACCCAGGGCAGCAGCTGCTCGCTGTGCGACCTGCAGCTCCCCCGCCTCCAGCGCCACGCCAGCAAGCTGCTGCCACATGGCTTCGGTTTCTGGGCTGAACTCCAGGCCCTCCAGGATGGCCATGGCGGACTCGTAGTGCCTGTCTTCCACTGCAGTGCCAAATGCAATCATGCCCTCATCCAGGACATAGGAGGCTGTGTTCATGCCCTCGTCCACAATCACCTCGGTCTTCCCCTCGGCGCGCTCGATGTCCTCGATGTCCCCCTTGATCTCGTAGGAGGTCACCTTGTCGGGGGCGTAGATGTTGTACCACACACACAGGTTGTTGCGGCTCTGTGCCACCACAACATCGGACGAAGGCACCCACTGCACGTAGGTGCAGGACGACAGCAGCGTGCTGCGGCTCTGTTTCACGATGTCGTACAGGTGCAGCTTCAGGCGCTTGTCCCGGTACAGCAGCAAGTTGCAGCGGCCATTCAGTTCCACCCAGTCCACCTTGCCGTCGTGGGCGACAGTGGCCAGGGGCGCCCCGCTGGCCAGGTCGATCACACGCACCGTCGCTGCGTCAAGCATGTACGCAAGCTTCTTGTTGTCTACGCCGTCATTGGCAGCCAGGCGGCCACCAGCCCCTGAAGCAGCGCCTCCAGGCACCATGGCGTCCACTGGGGGCCGCTCGTTCACCCGCACAGACACCAGGTGGGGGGTCATGTGCTCCGTGCGGCAGGAGCCAAGGGGCTCGTTGCGCCCGTACTCAACCAGTGTCAGCTCCCCAGCCCCGTACACCATGCACACCTTGGGGTTATCAAAGTGGAACTTCTCAGTGCCAGTCGTGTGCCAGGGCACCTCGCTCAGCTTGCAGGAGAGCAGGTCTCCCATCAGCAGCGTCTCGGAGGTGTTGGCCACCAAGAAGCGGTCCTGGAAGACGTTGATCTTGGTGATCTCGCAGCCAAAGGAGGAGCGCAGCACGATGCGCATGCCTGACGACAGGCGCTTCACGATCACTTGGCTGAGGGAGACATACGTGAACTCGAACTTGCCCTGGTACCGCACCCGCTTCAGGGCGGCGTCGAACAGGTCAGCCCCGCCACACAGCCCCCCCAGAGCAATGCGGGAGCCATCGGCACGCCATGCGAGCGCTGTGGCTGTGTACAAGTTGGGGATGTCCTTGGTGCCCCCCAGCACCCAGTCCTCATTGCGGGAGTTGAAGGTGTAGGTCAGCAGCTTGTCGAAGTTGCCCAACACCACGCTCTCCCCTGAGGGACTCACGGCAATGCTGGTGAAGGCGCGCACGGTGTCATCGTCATTTGCTGGCTCGTGGGTGCGCTCGATTGCGCCATCCACAGAGTAGAAGCTGACTTTGCGGTCGGGGCCGGCTGCCACAATGGACGTGCCCCAGCCCAGGCAAGTGGGAGCGCACATGTGCGTGCCAAACTTGCTGTGAGCAGCACCACGTGAACCATCATCAAAGTAAAATGCGTAAATGGAACCGTCTGCATGGCCTGAAAGGACAGCGTGGCCGTCAGGGCTGCGCAATAGAGCAATCAAGTGACAAAAACGCTCGTTGACTGGAGAAACACGCCAGCCTGTATTTCCATGCTCTGAAGACTGATTAGACGATGCCAACTTACCTGCTGCAACTTGAAACAACGTAGCTGCCAGTTGCGTATAGTGTGGCTGGCTTATTATTCTTCAGCTGGCCAATCTTCATCTTGCCCTCAGCAGTACCGAAGACAACTTCCCCTGAGTGCTCAGAGGGCCACGTGACCGAAGTCACAGAGTGGGACTGAGAAAACTTGTTGCAAATGCTCTTCTTTTCGCCCCACTCTGTTCCAAGCTGTGAAGTGGGTAGTAAGCGTGAGCGATCGAGATGCTATGGACAGCTCGGCAAGGAAGGTCGCCGCTGGCAACTCAACTCACCTTGTAAATGAACAAGATGTTGTCGCTTTGAGCTACTGCAAGCATCGTTGAATCGGGTGACCACACCATGCCGGTGACTGTGTACGCTTTTGCGCCCTGCGAGTCTCAAGCTTTAGAACGTGGATGAGCACGAGCGCTACCGTTACTCCCGCACCTTTTCAGCTGGCTTGGTGGAGAAGCGGTCTCTCCGCTCCCCTGTCTCGTCAAACAAGTGAATGACCCGATCGGCAGTAACAACGGCGAGTTTGGCATTGTTTGGCGAAAACGAGACTGAAGTTATGGCAGCAATGCCGTCGGATGGCTCTTGCAAGCTCTTGATGTGAGTGAGCTTCATTCTGTCTGATCAACCGAATCAGGACAGCAGAATGCTTAAACAGTAATCTGAGGACCCGAGGGTGTAAATTGGTGCTTCTGGCTGGAAAGTCCCGGTGCACCTTGACACAAAGACTGAACTGAATGCAGTCGCAACGGCAAGCTCGCCCTCAGCTCTGGCGATGAAATTGCACACAGCGTACCGACACAACCGAGAGGGTCACTGCAAACTAGTTGACAAAAATTGAAACAGGCACTATGAGGGTGATGTGCGTATCGCGCAGCTCTGGACAGGTCTGCGTCAGGGGGGTCCACACTGCATGCGCTGAGCATTTTCGTCCACGGCAGCTTTCTGAGCCAGGGCAAAACTACTTCGCTGCTTCAGAATGGTGTGCTTGTGACTGTGTAGCATGTCTGACACGATGAAGAAAGCAGAAACAAGCGCTTTTTGCCATGGCATCTCGCTGGTGGCCTCTGGTGCAGTTTGCGCATTGGTGGTAACTATTCGTGCTCTGTCCTTTGCAGCGCTGATGTGGCCTCCCAGTTTGCTGTCACACGGCACGCTACAGTTGCTGTTCGGCACCGTGCTGAGTCAGCTTGTTACATCTAGTATCAGTGGGATGCCGCAACTGATGACAGGTGCAAGCTCAGCAGCGCTGCCGCTGTGTGCCATGATTGCCAGGGGAGTGCATGCGGCGCTAGCGGCAGACTTCCCAGGGGCAGAAAACGCTGCAGCGTTGCACGATGCAGCCATCCCAACCATAACTGTGGCACTTGGAATGGCAGCTCTTGCGATTGGTGTGTGTTTTGCCATCATTTCTCGACTCCGCCTCAGCTCTGCATTCCAGTTTCTGCCATACACCGTCGTGCAAGGCTTCTTCGCAGTGGTTGGGGTGTCACTGTGCGTGGGCGCACTGTCTGCTGCAGCAACAGACAACCCATCTGGCGACTTGACGGTGGATGCTGTGCGGAGCTGGGTGACTGCCTCTGGTGCCCTGCGTTGCGTGTCTGTGCTGCTGTTCGGCCTGTGTGTGCGGGCCGCAGCTCGCCTCACCCGCATTGGCCGCCACTTCCTCTTCTTCCCCACCGCCGTGCTGCTGAGCGGGGGGGCGTTCTTCGTGCTGCATGCAGCCCTGCAGGGGAGCCACCCAGCGTGGCGCCTGGACGCCCTGCGCTCCGCGGGCTGGCTGCCCAGCCCCCAGGCCTCCGCCGCCCTTCCGGACCTGTGGCTACACGGACTGGACCTGGGCAAGGTGCACTGGAAGGCCCTAGTGCGCAACATTGAGCCCATTCTAGCCATGGCCCTCATCACTGCAGTGGACCTGGCGGTGGGGGTGCCTGCCCTGGCTGCTGCCTCAGGGGAGGGGGGCAACCTGCACAGGGAGTTTGGCGTGGCGGGCCTTACCAATGCCCTGGCGGGGCTCACAGGCTGCTCCCCCATGTACATGACCCTGAGCACCAGCAAGCTGAACAGCGACGTGTCCTCCCGCCCCTCCCGAGTGCCCGGCTTTGTGGCCGCCGCCCTGGTCAGCGCCGCCCTGTGGGGAGGCACAGAGCTCATCAAGTTCACCCCCAACTTCATCGTGCACGGCATTCTACTGTATATGGGCAGCGGTTTCGTGCTGGAGGCTGTGTGGGACGCCCGCCGGCTGCTGTCGCGCTCCGAATCCAGCATCATCGTCGGCATGCTGGTGGCTGCAGTGCTGCTCAACACCATTGCAGCGGTGGGGGTGGGACTAGCTGCTGCCTGTGCCCTGTTCTCACTACGCTCTGCCCAGTATAGCCGTGCGACCTCCGTCGTGTTCGTGTCGGACGCCAAAGAGGTGCTGGCTCACGAGGAGCACTTCATGATCGCCTCAGGCCGGTGTGTGCCTGCCGCCATGGCCCCCCCCCCGGCCCCAGACGGCGCCGAGGAGGAGTGCACCGTGATGGCGCCGGGGCTGTCCAGGCTGTTTGACGCGCGCAAGGTTGTGGTGATTGCCCTGCGGGGGTACTTTTACTTCGGGAATGCGCACCTGCTGGCTGGGTACGTGGCCAGCCTCCTGGCCCTGCACGACATGCCAGCGGGGGAGTTCCCGCGCAACCTCCAGTACAAGCCACAGCGCAAGGCGATATCGTCCACACAGGTGCACAGTGCTGCCACTGCCGGCATTGCAGTGTCCATGCCCGCAGACAAGGGCCGGCGATCCCTCCCCCGATCAAACGGCAGCTACAGCAACCTGGCGGGGCAAAGCGTGGCGCTGCCACCTGCCGCAGACATCCCCGCCATTGGCAAGATCAGCCAGCACTCCACAGTGGGGCGTTTGTTCCCAGGCTTGCAGCACGGGGCAGCCATCTCCCCTCGCCCCGCCGCCGCGCCCAAGCAGGCGCCCATGGGGGACGAGCGCCGACGGCCACTGCTGCACACACCACCTGCGGAGCACAGCGCCACCGGCAGCGTCAACGGCAGCGTCAACGGTCTTGAACTGGGTGCCATCGCAGTGCAGGCCTCGGGCACCTCCGCCCTGCTGTCTTCCCGCCCCCAGCGGTGCAGCGGCACCCTGGGGGGGCTCATCGTGGACCTGTCCAGGGTGGATGGCCTGGATGCCAGTGCGGCCAGCGCCCTCATCAAGGTGCGCAGTGAGTGTGCCACACGAGGCATCCACTTCCTGCTGGTGGCGTCCCCGGAGCCCAGGGTGCAGAAGCGGCTCACAGCCCTGGGCGTGACCCATGTCTCGGTGCGCAGCCCACTGCTGCTGAGCCCCCCTTCACAGGCTGGCCAGCTACCAGGGGGCATTGCTGGCTCGGGCATGTCAGTTCGCAGTGAAAGTACTGGTGCTGCTTCAACGGACAGCTTCAGCAGCAACAGCACGGTGTTTCAGAGCGCCCCCCCTCGCCTGGCCTGCTCGCCCGACAGCCAGCACCACAGCAGCGTGAGTGTAGACAGCCTCCTTCAAGCACTGACTTACCTGGGTAGACCAAGCAAACCACAAAGGGTGCCAGAGTCGCAGCCCATGTCTCCTTCGGGCATGTAGGGCCCTTCACCTGGCAAGCCGCTGTCCGGGGCTACGCCGGGCATGAATGCAGTCGGATTAATTTCTGTGGCTTTAGCGAAAAAAGACACGGTTCTTACAGCTGCAATGTACGCTTGCTTCAACCAAGGCGCACTCGGCGGGTCTTTGGCTTGTTCACACTAGCTTCCCACACACTTGGTGCGCTGGAGCCCCCCCACCCACTGCCTTGGGACGAGGGGGGGGGGGGCATCCCACGCCGCGCCAAGTAGTGGGGAGACGTCGCGCTGGCCTCTTGGGCCATGCCTATAGACGGGGTGGGCCACTGCATCGCAGTTCTGCCGCCACCGCCCTCCACACGAATTCGCACGCCCCCCGAGGCAGCCGACCTGGCGGCAGTGCTTGACACGCCCCCCGAGGCAGCCACGGCACGGGACCCTGCGCCCCGCAAAGAAGCAGATGCCCGCCGTGGCTTTGGCACAGTGAACTCGTCATCGTCAGACTCGCTCGTACTGTTGCCGCCGGACAGCGGCCTCTGGCTGGTGGGTGCCCCCGCCTTTGGGCATGAGGCTTGCCTGCCCCGCCCAAGGGAATGGTGCTGAGAAGCGTACTCGCCACTCATGGAGAATGCCTCTGTTGCATCCACCGATGCGCTGTCTTGTTGTGCCCAGAATGCATCAGCGGATGCCGGCAGCACCCCCGAGGCCACAGCAGGGGAGGGGGAGCTGGGCACAGGCGACAGCACAGGGGCCAATCGCAGCGAGGACGCAGCATTGGGTGTATGCCGTGCACTGCTTGGCCGCCGCTTGTTGCCCTGTTGCACAACAGTAGATGCACTGGAGGGCTGGAACCCCCCGACCACCGCCGGACCCGCCACAGCCAGCGGGGATTTCCCCAACACAGCGGCAGAGCTGCCGTGGCTATGGGCGAGCGAAGATGCAGTCAAACTCACACTGCCTCGACGAGCGCGGGCCAGGGATAAGCGCGTCGCCCGCAAGCTGGACGCAGGGCGGTAACTGGGCGCAAATACCCCCGGACCCGCCTGGGTCGCCCCCTGTTTCGTCGCCTGCAGTTGCAGGGCATCCAGTAACTGGGCCCTGTCCTCGGCTGCACCCACCAGCACATCCTGCAGCACAAACGCGACATCGCAGGGACGCACTGCAGCCAGCAAGCCCGCCCACTGCCTGCTGCGCTCCCACATATTCCGCCAGGCGGACATCATTTGAGAAGACGCCAGGCGTGCCCAGAACGGCTCTTCCGCGTCCCGACCACGCTCCCGCAGCGCCGTTCCCAAGTGCAGCTGTTCACCAGCCCCCAGCAGGTCTGCAATGGCACTGCTGTGGTGCAGGGTGGAGGCGAGATTGCACAGCGCCAGTGCTGCGTGTGCCGTGTCATCTCGCTCTGCTCCCTGGGTGTCACGGTGCCACACTGCTGTGCCGCTGCGCAAGGCAGCCAATTCCTGCCCAGGAGAGGCTTGTAGGATATCCCATAGGGAGCCTCTATGTGCGGCTTTCATGGGCCACTCGTTGCCTCCAGCCGAACGAGCTGCAGCCGCTGCTGCCTGCTTGCCCTTGGCGGAGCGCCCACCAATGTGCAACGCTGAACACAGAACAGCAGTGATGTACGCCTGCAACTGCGATGCCACATGCAGCACCATTTCTTGCACTTCACTCATGGCCTCAATGCTGTCTGTGTGCCCCTGCCCAAGCTGGACAGCGGCAGTAGGCAATGCCCCGACTGATGCTTCAGCGTACCCAGCAGCGACCTGCCACCCCGCTGCAGGGATATCCCACACAGCGGGGCCTGAGCAGCCGTCTTCTTCGAGGTGCGTCATGTGCTCCCTCACCATCAGGGCGCCCGGCGCCAGCAGGTGGTGCAGATGGGACATGAGGGGGGGCTGCATCAGCAGGGACAGGGGCAAACCCGCACCTGACTCGTCCAAGTCATCTCCACCCAGCTGGGACGCATCCCCCGATGAGCAATGCATGATGCCTGTGTCCAGCGCCAGCAACACACACTCGTCATCAGGTTCCCAGTCTGCAGGCAGCGTCTGCACCCCCACCAGCAGCGGCACGGGGGACTGCAGAACCATGGACAAGGAGGACGGCACGGGGCACAGCAAGGGCATGGCCCACGCCAACGGGCGGAGCAAAGCTGCCAATGCCAGCACACAGCAGCTGAGCGCGTGCAGGCCGACAGGCTGTGCACCGCCGCTTTCACTGGCGGCCACAAGCACCACCTTACGCTCCGTGAGCAGCGCTCCCATCACACCCAGCAGCGTGTCACATGGCACTCTGCGCAGGAGCTCCGGTAGACAGCTGGCGATGATAGCGCGGGTAGCTTCCCCGCTTGTGAGGGGCACCCCCATGTCAAACGCGTGCACATCCTCGGCTATGCCCGCACGAGCTGCCCCCATGACGCTGCCTGCCACGCCCCCCAGCAAAGGGCTCAGCACAGCGCTGCCAGCCAGCAGGAGGCCAGTCATGGTGCCTTCCTGCTCCGTGTCATCTAGTGCTAAAGACAGCGGCAGGGACCCCCCCTGCACCCCCGTGGCAGCAGCACGCTCCCTGGCAGTGGCCACAGCCACTTGCAAGCGGCCCAGCACGCCAGAAGGTACCGGCGGCAGCAAATCGGGGGCGCCACAGCGCACACTTTCCCACAAGGCGTCCAAGCTTGCGTGCCCCTGTTCCTCCCCCCCCTCCGAGTCGCTGTCGCTACCCCCCTCCCGCTGCA
>Ga0307982_1002234_pt1 | contig 15703 bp, 15 predicted proteins | sample OrgLakmetagen989_FD_201847 | JGI IMG/M metagenome (GOLD analysis project Ga0307982, IMG submission 201847) | Saline water microbial communities from Organic Lake, Antarctica - #989 | ecosystem: Environmental > Aquatic > Non-marine Saline and Alkaline > Saline | place: Antarctica: Organic Lake...
GCACTTGCTTTGTTTGCGCAACGCACGCGCATTCCCACTTCTGCCCGCAGCATTGGCTTCTGTGCCATTTGGGTTTGTATTAGTTCGAGTTCGAGTACTCCAGTGATTTCCTCTTCAAAAATTACCTCTAGAAATCAGGCATTTCGAACTTAAACTCCCACGTGGGTGTGGAAGTGACGTCACTCGGTAATTATTGACCAATCACAAGCCCGGAAACGCCATCAGGAAAGGACCAGGAAAGCAAATCAGGAAAACCATGGACTTTGATCAGGAAATCGGAGTGGCCTTGAGTGGCGGGTTAGCTCCCCGTGAGAGCAGAGGTGTTATGCATAGGCAATCCGCATAACCCCCCGCGGATTAAGTTGCGCTCTCCCTGTAGCCACACATGCTTCTCACTTAATAACCTCCCTGGCGCTAGCGATATGACCTCGCTGCTAGGCTGGTGGATTTCAATTAATTTCCTCGGTTCGAGTGAACCTCCATATATGGCAGCGTGAACCCATTTGAGCAAAATTCCGAAGGGGAGTGGCGACAGCGAAGGCGCAACCGCAGTCAAAACCCATTATAGAAACCACAGTCAAGGAAAGCGCGAGCACATCAAAAAGAAGCAGTAAGAAGTATTCGATTGAACTCTCATTGCGCGCCTAATATTCTCTGCCTCTCTCTTTGAGCAGGCAACTCGCCTGAGGGGCGCGGAAGGCGAAGGTCGGGAACAACGAGTGTTATACTAGCCACTTCGTTCACTCTGGCGCTGATTGGCCGGGAGAAACCATATGCCCACTTCAACAGACAACAACGACTGTCAGCAGAAGCAATACGCACGGCTAAGCGGTATGAATGGAGCACGGGGAGGCTAGGTTCAGATCTCCGCGTGAATAACGCGTACATCACGCGGAAAGTGAATATTCTACGATACTGAAGTGATTCACGTTCGTAATTTAAGCTATTTCGCAGTGACGACAGCAGAAGGCCGGAGAGCTATCCTCTTATGCTCTCTTCATCAACAAGGCCGCTATTTATCTGCCAAAAACCTCCATCTACGCCGCGCAGGCGCGCCAGCAAGAAGCAAGGCCACTACCAGTGAACTTTGCGGCTCTAGTGGCGAGATAAGTGCATAAGTACTCCAATAATGACATGCAAACGCATGGCTTATGGCCGTGAGCACCGCAGCGGAAGCCATGCCCGCGGGCATCTAGCTAGGGGAGGATTACGAGGAACGAAGTAAATTCTGCGCCAAATTAATACGGCAGTACGGCAGATTCCACCAAATAACAGCCAGTGCCGTATTTCCGTGCTTTTGCTGTACATGCACGGCACGTGAATTGCGCGTGAATCAGTGGATCACGCGTGAAAGTAGATTTACGGCCCTGGTGCGTGAATCACGCGTGGACGTGCGACTTAAATTAAAACCTTGCGGGGAAGGGCCTGGACGCCTGGACCTGGGCCCGATTTCCTGAGCCCCCCCGAGGGGGGACTGGTTTTAGTAACCCAATTTTCAGGAACCCAAATCCCGAATTAGTCCAAACATAAAAATCGGTGTCTTCTTTATTGATTTTTAAACCCAATGACTTAATACGTAGGAGTTTGGCTTTTGGTAACTTTGTGTGTCACGCAAGAGGAATAAGAATAAGGCAATACACCACAAAAGGCGCAATTAACAGTAACAACCAAGAGTAGGTCCAGGCCAATAACCAAGAACTAGATATAATCAGACTATCATTTGGCTTTCCTCGTCTGTGCTGCTGCCGCCGTCGTCGTGGCTGCTCAACCCAACACCCGACAACCCATGCGTGCGTGGGAAAGTCAGCGCTCTCGCAGGTGAGTGCAAACCTCCTTCGCCCCCTGCTGGGCTCAATTCTATCTCCCCCAGTACGCCATCGTCGCTCCTACTTTGGCTACAAGCTTCTGATCGGCCAATTTCACCCTTGTAGCTTCTACCGCTGCCGGTGCCAAAACTGTAACCACTCCTACTGCTGTTGCCAACACTGCTGCGGCTGTTGTGAACTTCACCATCCGGATAAGGAGACGACGGAGGGCAAGTCGCAAACGGTGTCGCAGTCGCGAGTGCTTTCAAGCTGGCTTTAAACTGAGCCGTAGCGCGCTGTTGCTGGTCGTGAATAGCCGAGGCCGCGTTTCCCATCACGGCTTGGGCTTCTGGCATCTCGTCTGCGAGTGGCGCGTATTGGTACCTGATATATTGCGCCATGCATGCAAGCAAGTAAAGAGCCCAATAAGTAAGCGGTGCACACCAGCAGAGGTCGCAAGATTACTGCTTTGCTATTTAGACGAGATGTCAATAAAAAGGAGGGTAAGATCTGCAGCAAGGCAAAGATAACAACGAGATCAACCAGCCAAAGTGCTTCCTCACTGTGCCTGTGCTATGCTTACTCGGAGTTTGCAGTGGGGAGCCAGAAGAAGGACGCCGGCACTAAAACACCGAACATCCAGACGTCAAAGGACACTAGGCGCAGCCACATCCATTGGTACGAGTCCACGAACACCAAGAAAGCGCCATAGGTGGTTGCTGCTAAGGCGGGGTACACAAACACCTGTGTGTTTCAAGGGTTCGTTGTAAATAGAAGCGAAAAAAAAAAAAAGCACTCATGAGGAAAGTGCGTATTGGTAGCTATTTCTCCCGCTGGCATCTATATCTCTCTACCAACCAGTTCTTTCCTCTCTATTTCTTTTCTTTTCCTCTAAAGACTGCATGTGGCTCACCGCGCGACACACGTGGGTATACACCCGCTGCTTTAAAGGCGTGTCCCACTGTAAGTTGAGCACCAAATGGTCTTCCCCGTCTTGCCACGGCGCCCCTGTCACACATATGGTGGATTGACTACATTGCGGCGGCTACACTATGCATACTACAATAAAATGACCGCAGAATGTCTACTGGGGTATTTGGTAACGTGATGGCGCCAGAAAAATCAACACCACAGCCATCACAGAAACATACAATTCTCTCCCCCTCCTACCCCGAACTCATGCAATCCTTTATCATAAGAGTCATCAACCTACACTACTATACCTCCCAACGAGTCCCCCAAATCAGCTAAAGCAGCGGCGCTCTCTTCGGCCCTCAAACTGCGCCAAGTGGCCACCGAACTCGCCGCCAACCCGCAGCCCCAGGCTCCTAACAGGGCTACATGTAGAGCAGACGCCACCCACGGCCCTGCGGCAAACAAAGGGGCCTGCAGCACCAGCAGCGCAAATTGGCCACACACCACCGCAAACGCCCCAAACTTGGCCCGTTTGCGCAGCGCGTGCCTCGTCACGAACAACCCGTCCGCCAAGGCGGTGATGAGCACCTGAGTGGGCATAAGAAATAGCAAAGCAGAAACGACACGCGCGCGCAAGGCAGAAATTATGAGAGACACGAGGCGAGAAACGACTCAATAAAAAGAACAATGTGCAATCAAAGCGCAGCAAAAGGACTTTATGCAGTAAAAAGGAAAGCAATCGTGTCTCCTCCTTTTAAGCTTATACCTCTGCAAGGGACATGAGCAAGAATCGTACAGCAGCCACGAGGCCAGCGAAAGGATCCCACGTACTGAAGCCCGCGTATATCCCACCAAACACCTGGAAGTGAACAAATTTAAGGTTTGACGAAGAAATAAATAAGAAGGCGTTTGAGCGGTAGCATATGAAACGTGGAAAAATAAGAGAAAAAAGTTGAGCTTTTGAGTGCTCATAAGAAGGATGGTTGAGTATTAGGGCTTTTCTCACCTGATCAGCCCTCAAATCCGTGTCTAAATCCAGGTGCAAGTAGTACGCAAAGGCCAGTGCAGAGTAGAGCAAATTGAACAGGAGGAAGGAAAACACTGCGAGTTGGAGCGCAATCGTGTAGTCCCAGTACTGCCGCACCCGCAGCGCCCACCCAACCGCCATGAAAAAGTACGCGCAAGCGAGGGTACCATAGAACGGCACGATCCCGAGGATTTCGTCGGGTAACGCCCCACCGCCTCGAATGCCTCGCGTGCTGCCACCACGGGTCCAACGCACCACTCCGCTGGCGCCTAATGCTTGAGGAGCGCAGTGGACCAGACCAACGTGGTAAAGACCGCCAACGTTGACAGTGACGTTCCACCGCACCATCAGCGCTGACTCGCTACTGCTGCTGCTGCTGCCACTGCTAACACTGTTGCTGCCACCACTGCTGATGGAGATGCCATCGCTGGTGCTGCTATTGAGGCTGTCGCTGTTGCTAGAACTCGATCCCTCGCCGACGTAGACGGTAATGAATCGGGAAGGATTAGCTGGCAGTGCTGCGGGCGTTAGCGTGTATGGCGCTCCACAGCCCTGGCCAATGGAGGTGGTGTCGCCATTGCCAGAGGCGGCAACACGAACATATTTCTGGGCCAGCATATGTTGTCGAATGCGATAGCTGTCACTATGGCTACTGCCCTTGCTACTTCCCTCGTTGGCGCTACATCCACAGAGTTGAGCGACCGAAGCATCGTTCAGAGGGGGTTGCTGCTGAGCATTCGGCTCCAACGCAGCATTCGAAGGGGCTGTAGAGGCTGTGAGCTCGTCGTGTTGCCAAAGGCCAAGCTGCACAGGCAAACCTCCTTGTGGCAGGCTTTCAAGGGGGTAGCCTGCCGCCAGAGTGAGCTCAAGCTCCACTTCGACGAGCGCCCCGGAATGGAGCGAGTTGCCCCGCGATTCAGCTAGCGGCGGCAGCAGTCGTACAGCAGGACCAGCCACCTGCCCTAAGCGCACGTCATCGACAAAGGCATATATATCTTGCCTTAAGAGTAGAAGCAACCATAACGCTGTAACAGCCTGGGCTCGTAGGAAGAGCATTGCGCCGAAGTTGATTTGGTAGGGTGTATACTGAAGTACTCGACTTAAGAAAGAAGAGCTTAAATCTGCTTCAAAATAACGCACGTGTCTACATGGGCATTACTGCTGCATATGATAGTTTCAAAGCTCTCTAGGAGGCGTGCCAGAGCCATGGGCACTACCGTAATCACCCAAGCTTCAGAGCTTCTAAAATGTTTGTGTTCCAAAATGTCGGACGATGCGATGGAATCATTCAGGTGTTCAGGTGTGGCTCCAGTCTTCACCCAGTCCTCCAGTATAATTACAAAGAGTAGCAGAAAATGGCCAATCGAGAACCTAAGAAGGACTTTGCGGCTAGTCATGGCATGACACATGGTCAGAGAATGCTGCTGCTCGTATATTTCTATCCTTGTTTCCTTATCCCTGCTAACGGTGTTGCCAATGTGTACCTAGGTTCATTTCGGGACTACCTGAAAACACATGGCGAGGCAAAGAGCTCTGAGCAGCTCGCTACTGAGCGGGCTGTCGCGGACGCGCGGGCTAAAGTCATTGCGCAGCAAAAAGTAAGTGGGAGAGTCTGCGATGTAGACTTGCTTTTTAGGGGTTAGCCGTGTCGCTTCCGTAATCGCGAGCACCTTAAGTTTGGCACGGTGCGCTTTGTTCACACCAAAGCTCTTGAGACACTAACGATTTGTAAACATGATGCATACGCGGCTTTACAGGTAGCGTCCTTGCAGGCATCAGGCCGCAAGATGGATGGATCCTTAGTTGACAAAGAAGTGGAGGCTCAGGCAAAGCGGGCTCGGGCGCTGGCGCATTTACAACAGCACAGCTGTGGGCCGTCCTCGCTCGAGCGAACTGGCTTACGCGAAAAGACAGGCCTGGAGGACAATACATTAGAGGTAAATGCAGTCAGTGCGGTTGTACAGTAAACTAGTAATCAGAGCCTACGCAGGTATTCTAATGAATACATTTTGGCATCCTTGTAGGTACTGGCCAGACGTAACGCCAAGGCGAAAGCCGCTGAAGCCGCCAAGGGCCAAGCACTGAAAGAACAGCTGCTCAAACAACAAGCGGAGCTGCGCAACCGCCTGCCTTCGAACGGCAGCGGCACCAGTGGCAGTGGCAGCAGTGGTTTCGTAGCGGTGGACGACGACGATGTTGCTGTTGAGGATGGGCCTTTGCCACCGAACTGGCAGGAAGTGGCGGCACCCGACGGAGACGGCGTCTACTACTGGAACGAAGTCACTGACGTGACCAGCTGGGAGCGGCCTAAGAGCATAGCGGTTGCCAAATCTGCACCCTCAACAAACGCTAGCGGCAGCAGCAGTGGTGGCGGTGCGGGCACCTCAGCGGATGGCGCTGGGTCAGCAGGAGGAGGAGGAGCCGAGGAGGGTGCGCTGCCTGCGGGATGGAAGAAAGTGTTCCATGCTGCCACAGGACAAGTCATGTACGAGCACCTCGAAAGCAAAGAGCAGAGGTGGACAGCGCCCACGGCAGCAGACGACAAAAGTGACATCAAGCCCAAGCAAGCTTTGTCGGAGTACGTCTTTGAAAAATTCCTTCTCCTTGTTCCTTCGAGTACTTACTTTTCTGTTCTTCTGTAAGCGCGCTTTCGTGCGCAAGAGGTCAACGATGTACGCTTTATTTTTTGTTTTAAGCATTCTGTGTGTGTTTTTGTCCTGTGTTCATAAAAGTGGCAAGTCGAGTGGTGCGCCCGTCAAATTCAGCTTCGGGCAATCTTCTTCTCAACTGGCGGCCAAGAGAAAAGCAGCTGCGGCGGCCAGCAAAAGCGGAGGCAGTCAAAGCGGCAGTGGCGACAGAAACAACAGCAAGTTCGAGTGGCAAGAAAAGGGCAAGCGCAACAAGGTCGATCCAATGGACCCCACAGGAGCACTCGCGGGGGCAAAGGCGCAAAGCTTAGGTCCCAACGGTGAAAAGATGGCGGACTCCACTGCAAGCGGGCCGCTTTTTCAGCAGCGGCCTTACCCTGCGCCTGGGTCTGTTTTGCGCGGCCAAGCCAAGTGAGGTTTCCTAAGCACTCGCTTTTTGGGTTTTATTCCATTGAATTCCGGTGCAATCGTGCTTCTTGATATATCAGTTTCAGAATTCTGTTATTCATATATCGTAAATCATATCATAATATGGACTAAATTGGTCATTAGATTATAGTATGAGTTACGGGGAGTTTGCAATGGGAGATGGGAGAGCTTGGAGCCCGGAGCCCGGAGCCCGGAGCCCGGTGTTTGGGAAGCGGCGCGTCTATCGCCATGAACAATTACACCGCGCAGGAGGGGCCCGTGGTCTCGTTAGAAATGCGGCAATGGCCTTCTATTCTGCCTGTGTTTATATTTGATTTTGATTTTTAAATTTGCAATGCTAGACGCTCAGACGCTAGATGCTAGTTGAATTACGGTTTTAGTTTTATTTAGGTATCGAGTTACCTACACCGAATTCGGGCTGCTGATAACAGCTAGCTCTGCACCGCAATTTTCGCTAAAGGAGAAAAGAATGAAATTCATGAAAGCAGTTGGACACCGTCCCTAGTCCAAGAGATATCCGCCGAGGAAAAGCACGAAGAACGCAGCGAGACCGCCAAAAATAAGAAGGTTCTTAGAGTCGCCCGTCATTTTATTCGTGCCGAAGCCGTACTCTTGGTTTTCAGCAAAACCCGCAATGGTGGAAGTTTTAGGAGTAAACATGCCTTTTTGGGAGAGGCACTGCGGGCAGCGCCAGGAGTTCGGCAAGTCTTTGAATGTTGTGCCTTCCTTGCCCTCATCGTATTCGTACGAGCACACCCGGCATTCAAATGCACCCGTTTCTTTCACCAAAAACACTTCGGCAGCGCGCAGCCGCTGAATTTCCTTTTGTTTCTCGGTCAATTCTTCCTCTTCTACCGGCGCAGATTCGGTTGTAGTCATAGCTTGAGTTGGTTGCACCATGACTACCTCATCATTGCTTTCCTCTGATGACTGCGCAAGCATAGGAATGGAATTGGGTCATTAGGTTGGCACAAAGGTCACTAGAATATTTACAAGAATTTTTTTTGAGAATAGACGTGTGACTCACCCGCAGTTGGTGGTGAATCGCTCGAGATGGGCGGATCGCAGGTGTAAAGGCACTGTACAGTACGAGGTACGTGTTAGATGAAGGTTGTGATTCCCGCGACAGAATAATGCACTCATTAACACTCACTTGGTTGAGCAGGCGATGAGAACTACTGTAGTGAAGATAGTTCGGATCATGGTGAAGCAGACTATCTATGAACACTGCTCTATTAATAAGGACGTGAAATGGGAGCTAAGAAATGCGATGGGTGGAAGCTGCTGACAAACATTGCACGTCATTTTCCTCACGTCATCAAGCACGTCATCGTTGATCGTTGCATTGTTTACCACCCTTATATTAGAACAACAATTTGTGGCTCGTGTCTGTCGATGGTGGTTCTTGAGGATTTTCCTACTGTAGCTAGCTAGATGACACGTGTTTTCATATTCCCATGGCGTTTCGCGTCCTCTTATAAGTTGTCTCAAATCTTTAGCATTGGGATTGCCGTCTCGGCTAATAAGATCAGGGAATCGACGCGCTAGCAATATCATCTCGACACACCAGAGCATCCGAAGATATGTCGGAAGAACCCCAAACTGTTGAAGACGCGTTAGTCTTAGCCTTGGAATCGAAGGACAAGGTTTGTTGCAACTATGTACATTTAAACCTAGATAGTACCATCGCGTCGAGAAAAATTCTAACTTTTCAAGTATTTATAACCATGCCGAAAAACACATCCTGACTAGGGCAACGAGCAATTTAAATCGGGCAATGTAGAAGCCGCGTTGGACTTGTGGCGTGCTGGCGTGACAACTTTGGAGACCTTCAACGAAGAGAACCTAGGTGACGTCCAAGTGAAAGCTCTGTTGTCCACGGTGCATACCAATCTAGCGATGGGGCACGCCAAGCTGTCGCAGTGGCGAGGCTCTTGTGAGGCCGCTGCAGCTGCCCTAGCCATCGATCCGCAGCATCACAAAGCGCTGTTCCGACGGGCAACTGCAAGACGGGAGGTAACACAAACAATGAGTACTTGCTAATTGCTTCGATCTAGCGCTATCTCCATAAGTCGAAATGTTTATCTAAGAACATGTTTTGTATCTTTGTCCGACTAGCTTGGCGAGTTGGATGGCGCTAAAGCTGATCTTGAAACCCTCTTAGCGCTAGACCCAACCCTCAAAGAACCTGCCCGAGAGTTAGTGCTCGTGAAGCGAAAAGCAGCAGAGATTCGCGAAGCTGAAAAGAAGCAGTTTGCGGGCGCTTTTGCAAAGGTTTGTACTTGGGTTTTGCGGTGTTTGTCCGGAGTCTTCTGTCTTGTAGCGTGACGTTTGCGTGTCACTTTAGCTTCAGGGAAGGTGTCTTCAATGGGCTGTTCGCCTGTGATAACATACTTTGACCATTCTATAATGCTATAATATCAGGGCTCAGGCCTTTATGCTGATCGCGCGGACGAAGCAGCCGCTCGAGAGAAAAAGAAGGCAGCAGACGCGGCTGCGGCGGCGATGAAGAAAGCCGAAGACGAGCGCCAAGCTGCGCTTTTGCGAGAAGCCGATGCAGCTGCTCGGAAGCAGAAGTGGGAAGACCACTGCGTTAGTGTGATGAGCGGAGGTGGGGCCAGTGGCGACGGTGGTGCAGGAAATGTGCCGTCGTTTGAAGAGTGGGACGTTGCAGAGCAAGCCCGTGAAGCCGAAGCGAAAGCCAAGAAAGAGGAAGAAGAAGCCAAGTTGAAGAAGGAGCGGGAAGCAAAGGCTGCAGCGGAGGCCGCTGTGGCGAAAGTGGGAGCTGCCGAAAAAAAAAAGCCGCCAGCACCGCCTAAGCCAAAAATGCCGCGCGAAGACACCACTCGCGCTCCTTCTAGCAGCAATAACAGCAATAGTAGCAGCAGCAACGGCAACGGCAACGATGACACGGTACCTGAAGGCACTGGAGGTGCGCTGCGAGGCTACAAGTTGAACGCAGAGGGGCGAAAGACGTCGTACTTCAACCACGATCTAGACGAGGAGGCAAAGGCGCTCATCGGCGATATCACCCCGCAAAAGATTGACACCTCCGCATATTCCGGAGGCAGTAGTGCTGCCGCCGGTGGGACTTCTGCTGCGGGCGCCTCAGCGTGGAACGCAGCGGGTACATGGGAGGAACGCAATTTGAACGGGTGGTGTGCCGCTCGGCTAGCGGAGTTGTTTGCATCGGGTACTCCCGTGCCTTTGAACGGAGTAGACGAGAAGGTTAAAGTGCCGAGCAACGACGAAAACGATGGGAGCTGGCGCCTCGAAGTGAGCGGGGCACTAGAAGAAGTCACGGCGGAAGCCTCGGTGTGCGTGAGCCGAGGCAAGCGCCGCTCGTTGCTTGAAGTGAGCTTTACGCTGCCCTGGCGCCTCGCAAAGCAACATGCAGATCAGAAGGAAATCGCAGTATGTGGTAAAGTGACCTTTCCCGATATTTCAGGTGATGCGTTGGCACCGGAGGATAACTTTGCTGCCGCCTTTCTCGAAGCTTGCACGGTGACCGTGGGCGATGAAGCACCTTCTGACGACAGCGACAGCGGCAGCGAGGGTGATAAAACTTCGAGAACTAAGGCTCAGACTTCAGCAGTGAATCGCTTAGTGCGGGCAGGAAACGCTGGACTACAACAATGGGTTGCAGAACGAATGCGCAGCTTACAGGCTGAATTAGCGAACAAGTAATTGATTGGAATGAATGAAGAATGACTTCCGCCTTCATGTGAAATCCTGAACGCCAAAAGGAAACCAACTGCGACCGAGCCTGGACTGTAATAAGATCCCAAATGGAGAGCTAAGGGAAGCCTTTGGTTCTAAGACGGGTTTGATTCTTGCAAGTGCTATTGTGTCACAGGCCCCGAATTACCGGAAACTAGAAGGATAACAGCTAACAGCTAACAGCTGGAATTACAAAGCAAAGAAGCCAGTCATAAGTACTACGTAAAGCATTATGGCACTGCTGGTTTTCCTTTGTGATGTACTGGCCCTTTTTGCTTTTTTTTTTCCCATGGCCGCAGGCTACGGCTGCGGCTGCACGGAAAAGGGGCGGGGGGGGGGTATTTGAGGGCATTATTCAAAAGAGATCTGAGACTCGACGGCTCATCGGCTCAGACTGTGCTTATTTCGACTGCGGCGTTTGTATATGGAACTAGTTAGTTGACGTGTAGATGATTCCAGTGCTATGTACTGTGCATTTAAAGAATTCGAAAACAAAAACGTTTCACTATATGATTATGATTATATTGACAAAGACACATACAACATACAAGAAAATGGCATACTGCAGCACCAACATTCAAGGAGTCAGAAAGTGTGCGAGTGCAAGGGGGTTGGGGGGAAGTGAGTGTTCTATTCTATTCTACGTATTCTACTCTAGTCTTGGTCTAGCAAGTCTGGCCTCAGCAGTCATGCTTGCGACCTCAACTTCACTGATGGCTTCTGGGCGGAGGCCAACGTTGGCATTCGTCGCGGCTTCTCAGGATTTGGCAGTGAAAGCAATCACTGCTGCGTGTACTGCAGCTGCTTCTGTTGCTTCTGTTGCTGCTGTCGAAGAAGCACGAGCAAGCGAATGTCTTGAACCTACGCCGAATGCGGTGCACTTCGAGGAGCGCCATTTGAAATCGACGCAAGGTAGCGTTTGCTCAGATCTGCCTCAGCATTCATACCTGCAGCCTCAGCTTCGCTGATGGCCTCTCGCATGAGACCAGCGTTGGCAGTCCTCGCAGCTTCCCGGAGTTTGGCAATGACGGCGTTTCGCACTACTGCCGTGCCCTGTGAGTCCAATTCCTTGCTCGCCGCAGCTGCAGGCGCGGGGGAACTTACGCCTGAGGTGGTCTGTGGCGCCGGTGCAGCAGCCGGAGTGTTGGTGTTTGGCATTGCGTTTGTCATGGCTTCGGCCCCTTGTGATTCTTGCGCTGGCTTCTCCACCTCAGGAGGTGGTGTCGCATCGGTGGCCGAGGTTGCTGCTTCAGAAGAAGTTGCTCCCACCACCGCAGCTGGGGTAGCAGCGCTGCGCTCAGTAGTCATCGGAGATCCGAGCATGGACATGGGGGGCATAGGCAACTGGCTGGGGTCTGGTGAGGTATGGAACGTGCAACTAGCCCAGTAGTCGTTGGAGAGTGGCATGGCAGGTGGTTGTGGAGGTGGAGTTGGAGGTCGTGGAGGTGGAGGGGGTGGTACTGGTGGAGCTACAGGTGGCGCAGGAGATTGACCTGAGAGGGGCACAAGGGCATAAGATTGAGCGTAGAACAAGAGACCAACGTAAAAAGAGTAGTGCCCTGTTGTAGTCGAACAGAGGCAGTAGAAGAGCAAAAGGTGTGCAGAGAAAGCATAGTGGCGCAGCATGAATAAAATGCAAATTTTGTGCGTTCGAGCAAATATTTGGCTTTTCTACTGCAAAGCATTCGATCGAAAATATGAGGCAGGAAGAGAACAAATTTAAAGCAATAGACAGCAAAGAAAACATACCGTCTGCTGCTAGGCAATTATCCCTGCAGAAGTCTCGCACGTCGTCCAACAGTGTCTTCGCGAACAACATGACTTGTTTTTGAGGCGGCGCAGCCTTAAATATCGCTTCCACATCGCGGCGCACGTCGGCATATTCGAAGAGCGCGTTGCCCTCATCGAACACGAAGTGCTTCAAGTTGCGTAATTTAACAGCGCCTGTTTTCACTAAGCTCTTCATGCGAACTGGAGTCGCTACCACGATGTGTGGAGGATTAGCTTTCAAGCGTGCAATGTTTTCCCTCCAAGGGATTTCTCCGGAGCTGACTTCAGTACGCAGACCCGGCAAGTACTGCGCTAAGCGGTCGTACTTCTCTTTGATTTGATTTGCCCGCTCTTGTGAGTGGCACAGGACCAAAACAGAGACCTCGCCGTCGACAGGCACCAGTTGTTGCAGAGTGGCGAGCACGTAGAGCGTGGTTTTGTCCGTAAGCGCTCTGGTTGCCATAATGACGTTCATTCCAAGCAACGCTTGAGATAGCCTTTCCTGGTGCATGGCCGCAGATTTTTTTATGCCTTGTTCAGCGAGCGCGCTCAATAGCTCTGACTTCAATGCAAAGTCTCCGAACTGAGACGTTTGGGCACCATGGTGGGGGGCTTTTTGAAGAGTGGCAGATACTGCTGCCACGTTGCCATCAACTTTCAAAGAGCCGCGGCCGCGAGCTGGCTCATCCAAGGTGTTGATGGGCATTTCTGCTGCACCCTCACTCGGAGAAACTTGCACCGGTGTCAATGAAGCAGCAGGCCGCTCGTTTGACGACTTTTTGGTTCTCTGCTTAGACTTCTTACCGGGGATACTCAGGTTCGGTGGAGCCTGCACAACTGCCAGGCTATTCTTTCCACAGAATGCTCGGACGTCGTCTGACATAGTCTTCGCAAACAAGAGGACCTGTCTCTGAAGAGGTGCAGCTTGGAAAATCGCCTCCGTCTCGCGGCACATGAGGTGTTGGTTCATGAGAAGCACGTCGCCCTCATCGATCACAAAGTGCTTCAGCTTGTCCAATTTGACAACTCCGTTGTCCAAGAAAGTCTTCAAGCGGCCTGGACATGCTACCATGATATGTGGAGGATTTGCTTCCAAGCGCGCGCTATTTTTCTTCGCGTTAGTTTCGCCGGAGCTGATCTCAATTTTCACATCATACATCAAGTACTTGGCAAAACGGTCAAATTCACCTTTAATCTGGCTTGCCAGCTGCTTTGTGTGGCATAGAACCAAAACAGAGACCTCGCCATCAACAGGCACCAGTTGTTGCAGAGTGGCGAGGACATAGAGTGTGGTTTTGTCCATTGTCCCTCCGGTCGCCATAATGACGTCCTTCCCAAGTAACGCCTGCGATAGGCTTTCCCCGTGCACGTCCACAGCTTTTTCGAGGCCATTGTCAGCCAATGCGCGCAGCAGCTCAGGCTTCAATGCAAAGTCTTCATGTGTAGGCGCTTGGGTAATATCGTGGTGTAGGGAGTTTCTTGCACGTTCACCATCTGCCCCCGAATCATTGCGAGCTGGCTCGTCGATGGCGTTGAGGAGCGCAAGTGGAGGCACTTCACCACCACCTTCAGCTTGAGGGGCATGCGCTGTTTGTGATGCAGTCGCCGGTTCTGGTGCACCAGATTGTGCAAAATCTTGCTCTTGCTCTGGCTCTGGCTCCGGCTCTGCCTCGGGTGCTGCCTCGAGTGCTGCCTCGGGAGCTGCTTCGGGAGCTGCTTCGGGTGCTGCCTCGGGTGCTGCCTCGGGTGCAGGTGTTGGTGCAGGTGCTGATGTCCGTTGCTCCGCTGCAAGGGAAGGCTTCACCATTGCGGGAGCAAGGGAAGATGCTGGCTCCACCTCAGCAGCGACCGCTGCGGTACTAATCTCATCAAGCATTGGTTCATCAGCAACTTCTAAATTCGAGCTCACTTCCCCTTCGTCAACTTTGACAACGGTGGCAGGTGGGTCCAGTTTTGACGTTGTCTCAAGGGCGCATTCAATTGACAAGGATGAGGCACTTGTAGAGGGCGATGCCGCAGCAGCTGAACCAGACGGGATTGCACTCATGAATGCGCTCAGTTTTGACACGCTCATCCCACGGGCTGAAGCTGCTGCTGCCGGCATCGCTAAGTCGTCTTGTCTCATGCCTGCGTCCAACTTCCCTTGTTTTTCTTCGACCACGAGGGCAAGTGGTTTCGAGTCTGTCATTACCTGAAATTCAGAGTCAAAGAGCAATAAAAAATCATTATAAAATGCTTAGGGCAAATTTAACCATACAAGTAGATCATCGCACGGCAACTGCAGACAGAATTCAACACTCTCATGTCACTTCCAGAGTAAAGGATGTAAATATGAAGCACACGTGATACTGAAGCTCAATACTCTCTTATGCTTGTGTGTTTTCAGTACTCACCTTTGATTCCTCGTTTGATGTCGTGGGTACCGTCGCAGGCTGTGAAGCTACGGCTGGAGTGAAATTAGTTTCATATGTGAAGACCGAGGAAGACGGCGTTGCACTCATGAATGCAATGAGCTTCGACATGATTCTCGTTGAACGAATGATAAGGTTTAGTCGCTTTCTTGTATATATAAAAGAAGCAATGGATGGAGCACGAAGGTTGCGCCACCAGAGCGCCGATAGTAATTATCGTTCGTCGAGAGTTCGGCGAACTTTCTTCACGGAAAAGATAAAGATGTATTCCTCTAGGAGTATTTGGGTCATTTGAGTGTCGTATTTCGAATGAGGAAGATGACTCGGAACTCGGAGCTGGCTGGAAATGCGTGCAGCAGAGGAATTATGAGTTCTCCAAATGGTCAGACACGAGTGACTCCACTGAAACTCTGAAGACGGAGAGGCAACATCAGACACGCTGTGTATGAACTGCTCACCATGAAACCGTGAAGTGTAGTTAGAGTTGAAAGCCTCGCGCGTTGGTGTAGCCTACGAAGAGTTCGGCTCTCGGAGCGTTTGAAACGAAAGCTTCGCAACCTTCACACTTGTAAAATTAAGAGCTGAGAGCCACGTAGACTCGAAGTGTTTCGAATCGCACAATGTGAAATTTCTTATTAGAGTTGAGAGCTTCGCAAAGTTCGCGTACGCCTCGGAGCATTTGAGACGAATGCTTCGCAACCACGAATTTCACACTCATTAGAGTTGAAAGCCTCGCAAAGTTCGCGTAGACCTCGAAGCGTTTGAGTCGATAGCTTCGCAACCTTCTCTTTAGCTTCGCAAAGTTTGCGTAGAATTCGAAGGCACTTCAACAACCCACAATTCAAGTTGACTTTCCTTAACACTTGCAGAAGGTAAGCCCCTTCCAAGAAGTCTAAGTCCACAACATCGTACACATTACGAATGCAGTAAACACATTGCTTCATCCGCATCATGTTCGCTTCGCGACCACTGCACAAA
>Ga0307982_1002235_pt1 | contig 15698 bp, 11 predicted proteins | sample OrgLakmetagen989_FD_201847 | JGI IMG/M metagenome (GOLD analysis project Ga0307982, IMG submission 201847) | Saline water microbial communities from Organic Lake, Antarctica - #989 | ecosystem: Environmental > Aquatic > Non-marine Saline and Alkaline > Saline | place: Antarctica: Organic Lake...
CTGCGCTGCCGAGCTTCTGATGACCGAAGTGACTCGAGTGGACGACGACGCCACGGCTCGAGCAACGGCAGCGGCGCTGGCTGCGCGCCGTGCGCAGCAGCAGGAAGCGTGGCACTTGGCGGTGGCCCAGCACAAGGCCGAACAGGAAGCGCGGGTGCAGCGGCTGTATGTGGAAGCGGCACAGGCGGCTGCGCGCACGGGGAGGCCACCCCCCGCCTACAACACGTTTGTTGAGAATCTGGCCCAATCCAGCCCTCCGTCACCACCGCTACCGCCGCCGCCTACCTTGAGCGATCAATTCGACGACACCGAATCTGCTGAGGGTGGCACGGGGGTGGTGCCACGTCAGCAAGGCTTTCGCACTCGCATGCAGGCAGCGGCCCTGCGCGATGGCTCGTATTTACGGCATTTGGCGAGAGCTGCTCTCGGAACTATGGAAGATGGACACAGCAGCACCAAGGGCAACAATAATATGGTTCACGGCAACAACAACGGTGGCTACAGTGGAGGATCCTCGACTTCTGCGTTTCTGGTGAGATATTTTTTAGACTTTATTTACCAAACGAAGGTTATTGGCGGCAATTTTGCAAGCATGTACTACTTGTCTACTTTTGAAGTGCATATGCAACACAGGCCTATGATATCCTAAGTGTGTATTCTGATTCCTCTCAAACAGGTATCAGTATGGTCGGCGGGGTCGCCTGATGCGCTCTCCCTCTTAGCCCGCTGCTTGCCTGTTAACCTTCTCAACGTCCTCTGGGACTCGAACCCTCTGGTGCCGGAGATGCTGAAAGCATCCAAGTTGAGAGCTGTGAAGCGCTTGTTGCGCGGCGAGGTCACGTCGAACGACAAAGACACATCGAATGGTAACTCAATGTGCTTTCTTTATCTTCACGCAGCCGTGTACTTTCATGCTATTTATTATAATATCGTTTGTAAGTCTGTTTGTAGGTAGTGTTTTTGATTTGAACTGTGTTTCACCGTTAGATTCCTTGGATAACGAAGATGCTGAGACTACGGACGACGAAAGCAACAATTATGACGAGGACAACGACGACAGTGCTACGTCACCTCTTTCTTCCGCTACTGTGGCAGCAGTGGCGACATGGCTAGGCCCCTCTCTGTCTCGGCGGCGGTGGGCGCTCCTCTGGGACTTGACTCGTTGCGGGCAAGTCGACTGCCCCTCCTTAGTGTGGCACGCTACAGCGCGAGCGGACTTTTCCCGCGCGTTGACGTCTCAAGTGTGGGCGCTCGATCGGGCTCAAGCAGCCGCTGCTACCACTTCTACGATTGCGAATGCTAGTGGCAGTGGCGGTGCAGGCGGTGGTGCTGCAGCCGCAGCTGGAAAATCACCCAGCCCCAAAAAGGGTGCCGTGGCAGCTGATCCAGTGGCAGTAGCGTGGAATTTCTCAGAATTTGAGGTGGTGTACCCCAGCCTGTCCAAGGAGCGGAGCGTTGAAGGCCTATCTCTGCGGCCATTGTGTAACCTCAAGTCAGCGAGTGCCGTGCGCAATATTCTATCCCGCGCTGCCGCCACTGCCGCTGCTGCTGCAGATGCTGCAGGTGCTCCGAATGACAGTGAAAGGCATGGGACGATGGTCAGCAAATTTGTGCGGCATTTTGCCGAGGAGATGCTGCAGATTGCTCTGCTCGACCCCCAGCCGCTGACGCAGCGATTAGTGCTCTCCGCGCTCGACAAGGTAGTGCGCGCGTTTGCGAATGTAGCTTCCGTCACTGAGGGAGCAATGTCAACAGGCCAAGTCAAAGATGACGAAGAAGGAGATGGCGCTACACGTGATTTTCCTTCAGAAGGCATTTTGGTGAATTGGGCTTTCCCTAATATGGTGGTATGGTGCGTTAAGTTACTCGACGCGACCTCTGACCGCGCGGTCTTTGAACGCTGCTTGTCTTTGCTCCATGCTTTACTGCACGCCGCTCCACTGGCCAATGGCCGCGCTGCGCTGACACCGCTGAGGGAACCTCCGGGCGACGGTAGACGCTATGCCTACGACAGACAGGGCACCACTGGCGATGAGGTAAATGCAGAAGGGAAAAGCTCTGATATTCAAGATACAGGAGCAGGAGGAGAGGCCCAAGCTGGCGCTGCAGGAGCTCTCGCAGTGGTTGCCTCCCTAGTGCACCGGCGAGATGCGCTCAGTGACGCTGCTGCTCTGTCCAAATTCGCTGTGAACAAGAGGCCCGTCAGTGCAGGGCCCGCAGCTCACCAAGTGCTTCCTCAACTGACTTCGTCGTCGTCGTCGTCGTCTTCATCGTCGTCGCTGCTCACTCAGAGCGCTTCCACTGGTGAGCAACGCAAGGCTTCTGGAAAAGGAGTTCAGTCGAATGGGGAGGTTTTCGACGAGGATGAGGACGAGGGCAAAGAAGATGGGATAGTCGTTGACGACAGCCCCCAGGACGAAGCCCAAAATTCTGCATCAAAAGAGGAAGACGCGCCAGACGAAGACGAAGGTGTTTGGTACTATTTATCACCGGGTCAATCGACGAGTGCTGGGTCTTCTTCGGATTCGTCATCTTGCCATGGCCCCTGCACGGTTGACCAGCTCCGCGCCCTTCTAGAGTCCGGTGCCATCACACGCCGCACGAAAGTCGCCCCCAAAAGCGCTGCCACTTCAGCTACCCCCAAAACTTCACCAGCTGCTGCTGCTTCAGCTCCTGATGCTTCTTCTGTTACTGCTGTTACTACTAGTGCTCCTGAGAGAGCCGCTTTTCGCCCGTTGTCGAGCGTGCGGCAATTGCGGTGGACTTTGCTTCTCCAAGGCCCTCGCACCAAGTCTAATGCTGAGCTCTGCTTACTTGCTCTCGATTCGCTGCTCGTGCTCGCGTCGGCCCACAAGGAAGGGCTCGGTAACAATACCAAAGATGATAGTCACACTTGTGCGCCTGTAGTTTGGCCGCCGCCGCTCGGTGTGCTCCGCTGCGCGTCGCCCTTGGTGCTGCCCCATATCGCGCAGTGCTTGCTGGCGGTGGGGCGGCCTCTCGTGGTGGATGCAGCGGCCAAACTCCTCTTGTGCTTAGCGCAAGTCCTCAACACTGGCCCGTTAGCTGCTTGCATGGGCAGTGGCTCTGCTTCACCTCTCGATAATCGTGGCGGTAGTGGTAATACTGGCGACGGCAGTAGTGGCGATGCTGGTCGCGGCACTGGCGGTGGTGGTGATGGCGGTGGATCTGGGCAGATGTTCAGCTCTGGTGCGCTTGGTGGCCCGAAATTGTACACAACGGGCGCGTTTTACTTTTGCTTGTCGTACCGGGGCTCAAACTTGCAGCACATCGCGCAGCTCTTGAAGGCAGCCCACGCGCAGCAACGGTTGCCGCACGGAGGGCCCCCGGGTGGAGTGGGCGCCGACAGCGAAGGCTCGGACAAAGCCACGCCAGCTGCCAGGTCTAACGTGTAATTGTCTCCTGCGCCAATCAACCTTGCTTTTATGATAATCCAATGAAGTTCAATGCAGTAGCATTACCTTTAGATCGACTTCCCGTGCGCCCTGTGTGATTTCGTTGCTGAGTTTAAATTGATTAGGAATAAGCTGCACCACCATTCTCAATGCAATATCCGCCCATTATCCTTAACTGCCATTTCCTTCGTGCCTCATTTGCTTTATTGGCCATGTTTCCATGTTCCACGTTTCTTCCTAGGTCGGTGCTGCGCCCGTTGCTGCCAGACGCCATGCTGCATTTCTTGGCCAACTACTCCGCGTCTGCGTTTGCCGACACGTTCTTGTCGGATGCCGACACGCCAGAAGCGAAATGGACTCCTCGTATGCGCTTCGCCTTAGCTGATACCGTTGATCAGCACCTCTCCGAAGGCCTGAATGATGAAGAGGACAACGATGGTAGTGGCGAGAAAGGTGGTGACGGTGGAGCTGTCCACAGTGCTGACCATTCAACGGACAAATTGCGGCGACGGCTCGCGCAGGACACACTTTTCCGGTAAAAATACCATCCACGCAGAATCCATTGATTCTTTTTGCATGCTATGCTTTCACCACTGTCTCATTAACATTTTTTGTACTATGAAATATCAATTATCGCCTTATGTATGTTTGTTTCCATTCTCACGATGAGGCGCTCCGAAGCAGGTACGAGTTTGTGCCCATGCCTCCGGTGCGCTACCCAGACCTTGAGCGCGAGCTCTACTGTCAGGGCTATTACCTGGGCAACTTGTGCGCGTACAGCGCTCGCTTTCCCGGCGAAGCAGGAGGATGGCCTTTGCGGCAGCCGGTGGCGTTCCTCAAAGCTCTCTTGAGCGCCCTGGCAAAAGTGCACACGGCCCTCCGCGCCCCGCCTTCACTCACCAACACTGACGCTCTCCGAGTGCTCGGGTTCCTTCCCAAGGACCAAGACGACGACAAAGCAACGGCAAATTCCGGGACAGCTCCAGAAAAGGCCAAGGCAAGCTCAAGTAACACTAGGCCGAGTGCAAAAGAGCTGAGGAAAGCATACCATGCCTTGGCTCGAGAGTGGCACCCCGATAAAAACCCGAGCCCCACTGCGCGCGTGCGCTTTCAAGAGGTCCAGCGCGCGTATGAAGCTCTCGCCAAGGATGCTTTGTCCTACGAAGACACTGCTTGCAAGAACCAAAATCAAGACCTAGATGGTAGTGCTGCGGGTAAATCTGATCATGACAAAAGCAGCAGCAGCAGCAGCAGCTCAGGCGGCCACAGCAGTAGCAGCAGTGGCAGTGCGAAGGAACCCCATGCCAGTTATGAGCTTCGGTTGATTTTGGAGTGCCACGCGCTCTTGTTTGCGCAGCACGGAGCCCTCTTGTGCCAGTACCGCTACCCCAGCTATCCTCTGCTGCTCAGTTTCTTTGGGAGCGGAGTATCCAGCCACGAGACGAACAATCCTTCTTCTTCCTCTTCTTCTAGTGGTAGTAGCAGTAGCAACAGCCAAACACCTGATGACCAAGGACTCGCCACCTGCCCTGTCACCTGGCTCACTTTAGTCGCTCGGGTGCTCTTGGCGACCGCCGGCGGCACTTTTGGGAAAGGCAACCCGGGTAATGCGCGCGCCCTCTGTGTAGACGCCCGCGGTGGTGCTGCCTGTGCGCTGGTGCTGCGACGAGCTCTCAGCCTGGTGAGCGAAGCGTCAACTGCCATAGTCAGCGCTCAAAGCAATTATGGCACCAGCAGCAGTGGCAGCAGCGCCCCCAATGAAAGCAATTCAGGCTTCACACTCTTGACTCCTCTGCTCGGACTTTTGTGTGGACCTTTCGCTGGCCTTCCAGATTTCAAAGCCTTTCTAGAAGCACCCACCAGCATTAGCGGCAAGGAAAAGATGGGAGTTACAAATGGTGCAAAAAATGACAATAGTAGTGGGCTACAAGCAAGTAACTTGCTCAGTGGAGGCAGTGAAGGTTTAGGCATGGGCTGCGTGCAAGACCTTTGCAAGTGCCTGAGTTTGGCGAGTCAAAAGCCAGAACTGGTTACCCTCGTGCTGCGAGGCATCCTCAAGCTCTTATGCTTGCCTCTGTCTGCTGCTGCCATAGCTGCTAGTCACGCAGCCACAAGTAACGCCACGTCGTCTACTGCTTCCACGGTTGCAACAATTGAAGACAAGAACGAGGAGTCGGAAAGTGAGCGCTGCGAAGATTTAGGGCATCGCCTACTAATTTGTCCTGGCTTCTTTGCGACTCTTCTGGACTTTCTCTTGAGGTACGATAGTAGCTTGCCTCTGCCTCGTTCAGCCCAAAAGAAAATTCCAACAACTGCTACAGCTGCTCCTGCTGCTGCTGCTGATGCTGCTGACTCTGGTGGTGCTCCTGCAGTTAACGAGAGTAATGCTGGCGTTCCACCTAGCAACATCCCCCTTCAACTGGCGTCGAACCACCACGCTCTCCTCGCGCTGCGCATCTTTCGCCAACTCGCGTCACCAAATAACAATATCACTGCCACTGCCACCACTACCACGTCATCATCATCAGCTGCCGTGGCGACCACTGCTTCAGGTGTGCGTGTGGCACTGCAAGCACTTTTGCCAGGAGACCTCGCATGGGCCGTGCTGGGGCTCGAGCGGAGTACCAAGGTTTCACTTGCTTCAAATGCTGTTGCAGACCCATCAGAGTTATCGCCTGAGAGGTCGGTGGCACACGGTGTAGCGCTCCTGGGCGACTCCGGGCCAAGTGGAGTCGACTCCCAAGCGATTGTTGATGCGACCGTGGTGTCCTCCTCGCAAATAACTCCTGGTGGTGGTATCGCAAAGTTAGAAGACGAGCAGTGCATTGATGCTAATGAAGAAGCAGCTCTGGTTGCGCTAAATGCCCCGGCTGACACTCCATTGGTAAGGAGATACATGTGTGTGTCAAGAACGTAATCTTCAACAATCTGCTCCTTCTTAGTTTGCCTCATTTGTAGATAAATATATTGTGCTTGATATTTCAAGGCGCCATCGCACACATCCCTTTTGTGCATCGGCCATTATACGCATTTTTTCATGTCTTCAACAGGTGAAGTGGACTGGCGACCTACAGGCAAAACTACTCGCAGACTTTTGCGCTCCTCGCATTGGTTGGAATGCTCCATCAGAAGCTCCTGAATCTGAATCTGAATCATCATCTACCAGTCTATCGCCGCCGGTTCTGGTAGCCGCATCGTCATTTCGGTACTCTGAGTTGAAGGACGAAGTCACAGTGAAGGGTGTGTTCTTGCGAGCCTTCGTAGAACAGCACAAGGATGGTGGCAGTGGTAGTAGTGGAGTCGTTTCAAGCGAAGTGTCTCGGCGCACATGCGACGACAACTTTGCCAACGCACTCTTTCGGGTTCTCCAGGGTCAGAACAACCAGATTATGGAGGGAGCTGCACCCTCTACAAGTGAAGGAGTTGAGTCAATCGTGCCGTCGAAGCCACCTCCTGCTGCTGCTGTAAACCTTTCAAGCTTAGAGCGTGCAGCTCAACATTGGGCCGTCCGCGCGCTTCATACGCTCCTCATGTCACCTCATTCGCCGCCTCCTCAAAACTCCATTCCATTCGGCAACCCATCTCATCTCGCCATTGTGCTCGATCGCTTCTGGCAAAGCCTTGAAATCAACTCTCCATCTCGCAGTGAAGACAAGGAAAGCGAAGACACGTGGTCGTTGCAACTGGCATTGCGTCTAGTAGCTCACCCCGCAGGAGCACGCGCGCTCGCTGGATCACCTGACGTGCTTAGCAAGTGTCTGGCAGCTTTGCACCTTACTTCAGCCACTGCTATTACTTCTAGCATTAGCGCTGCTAGTATCAGTGACAGCAGTAGCGCAGGCCACAACGCTGCTGCTACTATTGGATCCGAATCCGATGGCTCGTGGGTGCAGCAAGCGAGCGCGCTGGCATTGGTAACTGCGGCGTGCCGAGCAAGCGACGATTGCTGCTCTCAGGTGAATGAACCGATCAACAAATGAGGATTCAATGGAACATTTACTCGCATTGGGTTTGTCTGGGTGCGGTGGTAAACTCCCACCTTTCACGATTTTTTTTTGTTTGAAACCTGGGCCCCCCCCCCCCCCATAAACACTGCGCTTACATGTGTTCAGGTGTTGGAACGCGGCGGCCTTCTCGATCTGCTTGCCCTCGCCATGCCTCCTCCGACAGAGGCATCTAGCGCAGCGACTGCTATCACAACTCCTGCGATTGCAGACAGCGGCGATGGCAACGATTTGGGCCACAAAGTGCGCGCAACAGCAGTGGAAGCACTCAGTGTGCTGTGCAACGGTTTAAGCTTTGGAGGAGCAGCCGTGGACGCGTTGTCCATCTTCCTCCCGGCTTACTTCGTCGAGATGCTCCTTGCTTTGGTGCACAAAATGCCGGTTGCCATAGCTGCTGACCACAGTGATGTTGTTGTAGACTCTTCGGGAGGTAGTGCAAGCAGCAAAAGAATAGAAACATCTGAATTATTGCGCCAAGGCCGCCGCTACCGGGCTAGCTCGCTGCTCTTATCGCCTTCGTCGGTTGCAGTGGACTTTCTGTCGATGCTAGACCGAGACCATTCAAACCCAGAGCTGCAGTGGAGCAGCGCCCACCGCCACGAGCTGCGAAGGCGCGTTGCTGACGTCATCAAAACGCGCCAGTTGTCGTTGAGCGGAGCGTCGTCGTTGTCGTTTTGGCAGCTTTTGGACAGTGTGCGCGTGCGCTTCAGCTTAGGCAAGAGCGGCGGCAGCAGCGGCAGCAGTGTCGTGTGTGGAAAAGTTGACGTGCCGCTGTTCTTAGCCAACCCCAGTTTCGAGCTCCGTGACCCCGAGACTTTCTTGCGGGCTTTGATGGACACTTTGTGCCAAGACCAGCAAGTGGTGGAGGATACAGCTTCAGCAGGTAGAGCATCATCATCTTCGACAGGCGGTGGTGGGGGTGGTGGAGGTGCAGACACGGATACCAGTGACGAAGAAGGCCCCGCGGGTGGCGCGGGTGGCGCTAGAGCGGCAGCTGCCAGTGCCCGAGCGGCGCATTTGTGTGCTCGTGCGGTAGTCGCCCTCCTCGAGCACTCTCCCGATGCGCCTCGCCTTCAAGCCTGCGCAGCGAGCCTGAAACTGGTACTAAATTACAGACACATGGGGAGGGGAGTTGGCGTTTTGAGACGCCGTCGTGATTCTTGTCGTTTTCTTGTGCGAGAGATACGGACGGCTCAATCGTTGCGTGTATCTTTCTATCATTTTTGTGACGTTCACTAACGCTAACCTCACACCCCCTGTGTGCACGACATCTAGGCGCTTCCGCTCGCGCGCGTGTTACTTGCCCCCATCACCTGTGCTCAAACTCTGCGCCATACCGAGCAAGAGTCTCTTCAGGCGGAGGCCGCTGCCAAGGCCGCTTCACCGGGTGCATCGCAGGAGCAAGAAAACACCCGTGCGGGGGCAGCGGCGGCGCGGCGGCGGGGCGCCAAGAGGCGGGCGCGAGCAGCTCTGCGGCGTGCGGACGACGCAGCTCTAGTGGTGGGCGCACTGTGTGGCCACTCTCCTGCAGTGGCCGAACAATGCTTGCATGACCCAGTGGCGCGAGTAAATTTAGCGATTTCAAAGGACGTCGCCGAAAGTAGCGATGCTGACGCCGGCGATGGTAGCTCACTTGCAACTTCTTCAGTTACCGTAAAAATGGGGGTTTTGGGAGCATTGGCAACGGCAGCTGCGCCCACTGCGCTCGTGCCATCCTTGCCTACAGCCACTCCTGAAAGCAACCAGCCCAGCGTTGCGACATTTGCGGCGCTCACCGCAGCTGCTGGTAAAGAGCGTTCTTGGAGTGCCACTGCGCTGCGGCTTGGCGCGATTGCTTCGCTGATTGGGCCAATGAGCGAGCCAGGAGCTGCCTCAGGCACTGGTGGTCAGCAGATTTGCTTACCTAGTGGGAGTACCACTGCTGCAGGGTTGGAAGAGTTTTGTGCTCAGGCACTGCACAGCGGTCTGGCAGCCGTCTGTGTAACCATTGTGGACTCTGCAGACAGCCAACCTACCAGCACCACTAGTAGCACCAGTAGCAGTAGCAATCCCGGCGGCGGCGGCGGCGAAAGCAGCAGTGACAACGACGACGATGAAGACGACATCTTCGGCGAAGGCAGTGAACAAAGTGCATCTTCGCCGGCACAAGCTCGTGTTGCCGCGCAGGTGCACGCTCTGGCCATCTTACAAGCACTCGATGCAGCGAGCACGCAGACTACTCCACCCAGCCTCAGCAGCAGCAGCACCGGCAATAAAGGCGGCAGTAGTGGCTATAACGGTGGTAATAGCACCACTGCTCGCACAGCAGTGGCAACCATCTTGGCAGGCAGTGATGGCTGGAGGCGAGCTCGCGGACAGCGGCACGATCTCATGATGGTGAACGCATCCGTTACTGGATACCTGACGAACTAAACCTGGAGACAATTGACAATTGCATGAAAATTGAGATAGCGGTCCGCCAACTGCCGACTTGTGTAGAAGGCCATTTAAATTTTGGTTTTCTAATGGACGAATTCCCCATTGATTATAATGCTAGCTATTAATATCAAGGAGGGGTTCCTTGGTATTATGAAGTGTGAAGTGGTATCCCATTCTCGAAATCGCAAAAACTACCAAAAACCTTTATGTTCTGCCTTATTTAGCTGCAGTGTAGCGTGCAGCACTTCTCGGTTCTCGGTGTCTCATGAATACCTGAATAGCTATAAAGAGGAAATAAAAAACTCGACTATGATATGTTTCTTGGGTTGTGGGTTGGTTGAAACGGAATGTCATCACGCGGATATATCTCTTTGAAGCCTAGTTCCGAGCTCACCGCGAGCCAATAGGTCCAAGAAGCCACCGCCCTCTCTTCTTCCTGTAGCCTTCACAGCAGCAGTAGCGGCATCCGAGGGTAGCTGCACTTCGAGACCTGCCTCTGGGGCAGAATCTGCGTTTGCAGTGGAGACGGAAGCAGCTGATGAAGGTGCGGTAGGTGGCGGCAAGCGAGCTGTGAGCTTGGTGCTGAGGGCGTCTAAAGTTGCATGCAAATTCACCACACACGCTGCCACGCTTTCGGCGCGCGCGACACTGCCGCTGATACTGTTGCTGCTGCCATCACTTTTACTGCTACTACCGCCGCTGCTGCTGTTGTTATCGTTGTTGCCGCGTAAGCTAGCTTCAGCGCGACGAGAGGCTTCGCCCAGAGGAGCAATGACCTGAGCTGACGTAGCGCGCCTTGTTCCCGCTGCCTGGCCGGTGGGGCTGCTGAGTTTGGCTAAAGCCATTTGTAAGCGGCGCGCCGCAATTGCGTCCTCGGCCTGCCAAGCACTCACACTCCATAGCCGCCCAGCTTCGGCTTCCAAATCAGCCGCACTCAGAATGGCTGGTGGTGGCAGCTCTGCATCGTAGGTCTCGCTCCCTGCTCTCCTAGAGGCCAGGAGGGACGATGGCCGCGCGTTTCGGTTTTCCACTGATCCTAAACCTCGATTCAGGGCAAGCAGCGGCGACGAGGGCTCTGCATTTGGCAGCTCAGTTTCGCTTAGCAGTTGGCAGCGCCCGTGCGGCAACGACAGCGTCAATTCGGGTGCCCCGTCTTTTTCTGTGCTGAAGTCTGATTCATGAGTAGCGGCGTGAGCTGCGATAATGGTGCGCTGTAAGCCAGCATAGCCGCCTCGGAGAACAGACACGCGCGGGAAGCCCCGCGAGGATAACAGGAACGCCATAGACGCAGCCACCTCATCCACGCTGCTGCTGACGTCATAATTACTGTCGCTGACGTCATCACTGCTCGAGCTTGCCACCGTTGGCCCTTCCCCGAAGACCACCACATGTGGCGACAAGTGCTTGGGCACGGCCGCCAGCCGCGCCTGTAAGCTGGCGACACCGCCAAAACGTCCAGTGTACTGCAGATGCTTGGCTTGAGGCGTTTCCAGCTCTGAAGGTGGTAGTCTCACTGCACCGCGCACCATATTAGTACTACCACTGCTGCTGCTGCTGCTGCTGACACTGAAGGTGGAGTCGTTGTGTGGGCGGCAGTCGACGAGCAGGACTGGCGCTTGAAGCGAGGTCCATGGAGCATCGAGTGCACTGCGACTCCCGGGCGGTGAATTGCCTGCTGCTGAAGCGGGCGACATTCCAGTGGCGATAGTGCGCGGCCGAACTCGCGGGGAAGAGGAGTGTCCAGCCAAAGGTGGCGCAGGCGGCAGCTCTTTGATATTAGCCGGCGAATTCGCCGAATCGCCTCCTGCCTCAGCAGAGGATGATGCAGCATCGGACGACAGCGTTGGCGGCGGAAGTACCAAGTCTGACGGAGCAGCACTTAACGTTGCACCTTGCCCTAATGCTGCAATTGCTGCTGCTCGTGCTTCCAGAGGCAGCGCCTGTAATCGACGCCCATGTACGCCATCGCAAGTAGTCTCGTTTTCTACCAGTCCGTAGCAAGCTCCTTCGACGAGACGCACAAAGCTTGGGGGAGTAGCGGCACGCAGGCTAGCAGCTTTGCGGACTAACACCTTCACTTCCGCCACTGACTCGAGGCCTAGTTGAGTGATGGCTTGTGGTAACTCATCCGAAGCTAGTGAAAGCAATGCAGCGCGCTGCAGGCTCAAGAGAGCGACGCACGCATAGGGCACGAGCGACGGGTCACCTATCGCCGCTTGAAACGCCAATGAAGGCGTGGAAAGGTTAGGCGGCGCTGGAAGCACGTCGTCCTGCGGTCGGAACAGAAGCCGATCCCAAAGCGCAAAGAGCACCATTGGCTCCGAGCGACGTGCCAAGAGGGTGACCAACCAAGGCGCTGCGTACACAGCAGGTGTCAGCTGAGCTGCCTGCAGGCGCGCCACTAGCGGCGCTTCGTGGTAGGCGGCCAAGTCGCCGAACGCGCGCAAGTGCGATCGAAGAGGTGAGAGGGCTGCGGGTTGTCCGGCGGGAGCCAAATGCTGCTGCGCCGCAGCGTCAAACAGCGTGGGCGCTAGCTGCGTAAGCACCGCACGAAACAGGCAGAAATGCAATGCTCCCGGGCCTTCTGGGCTAGGCACCATGCCATAAGGCTTCTGTGGGTCCTCCGCGCCCATTGAATCATCGTCGTTTTTAGTAGCATCGAGTAGCAAAAAAGGCGCCAAGATTTCGTTCAGCCCTTGCATGTACTCTGAGCCTAATTCATTCCCGCCGCCACTTCGGTCAATGCAGACGAGTGCTAGGGCGCGTCGCATCCACGCTTGCGTCTTTTCACTGCGGTAGTAAGAAACATCTTGGCGGGTGCGTGCCACATCTTGGCCAATCACATGCCATTCAGCAAACGCTTCAAGCTCTGCGTCCGGCGTAGCCAGGAGCCGCTCCGCTTCCGCTATTTGAGCAGCTGCGATATCGGGCGGGCCCAGGAGCAAGAGGGTCCATAATGATATTCGGAGGTGGCCTGGGTAGTTGAAATCTAAGGCTACTGCTGCTTTCAAGGCTTCGCTAGAATCTCCAGCAGCCAATGCCCTTTCGAGCGCGCCTGAAAATGCGCCCAAAGGTAGGTCAAGGGTCATTTTGCATTACTCAGTGATCAGTGAATTCGGTGATCCGGTGTGATGGTGTGATCGTGTGATCGATTGGTACTCAGGAACCTTGCAAAAGAAAGAAAAAAGAAAAAAGAACGACACGCTATCACTCTTCCAATGCCTTGACGCGTGGACGCCTTCCTCAACACCTAGACGTTATTTCTAAAGCCCTTTACTGTATTTCCATAGCTCTGTTCCTGGCTCTCCTGTAAATGCGATAGCTCAGTGGAATTTAGACCTGGAAATTACTCAAAGCAGCTATTACTAATGTCTAAAGGAATAAGCACAAATCTTCGTTAAACACACGCGCTTAAACGAGCTACGCAGTCCGTCGAAAGGAGAGTTTCTATAAAAAGCTCCATGGCTACCGGATTTATTTACAGCGTGGCGGTATGCTTACTTTACATGGCCGTCGGGCCGGCTCTAGTCTTACTTAACAAGCACATTTTGAGTGACGTTGGCTTCCGGTACCCTATCATCTTGTCCTCCCTCGGCCTTTGCTTCGCCGCGCTCACGGCGCACGTGGTGAGTCACGAATGCACCGTAGCTGCAGAGACTTCGCAACAACATGACTAAATGATTCTTCACGATTCTCGATTGTAGTTCCTATTACAATGGCATGCTCTGTGCAGAGCTATCCAATCGAACCCTAAGCTACTGGATGTCCATGGCAAATATTCTCGCCTATACTAACACTGCCTGCGGCTTTCTTTGGATTTAGTTGGCGTACTTCGGCGTAATAACAATTGGAAAGCGGGCCAAGCAGCAGGTCACTTGGCGATTTTGGGTCATGCGCGTGCTTCCCGTAGGCGCTTGTCACGCCGCTACCTTGGTTAGTATATACTATAGTGTCCTATGTGTACATTGAGTTCATAGGATTAGAAAAACGTAGAACGACGCTAAGGCGCAAATCTACGGCTCCAGCCTCTTTACTATACGTGTGGCCTGCCCGCTTAGCCTTCTTCTTGTGTGTTCGTTGGACAGGCGTTTGGCAATGCTCAGTACCTTCACATGGGAGTAGCGCTGATCCAATTTCTAAAGGTTGTGTTTATGGTCTCAAACTATCCATATGGCTATGCGTGGTCATTGAATTTCATGCATTTGCATGAATGACGTTCTCAATTGGTAGATTGCCTATCTGTCTCTGCCTCCATGATTCGCTCACTGGCCTTTATTTGTCTTTGCGTAGGCGTTTACGCCCATCGTGGTGACATTGGTGGGCGCAGTCCTCCTGGGCAAGATCCCCTCACTCCCCATTGCAGCTTCTCTCTTTGTGCTCTGTGCTGGTTCCTCGGTGAGTTACATTGGTTGAGTTATGAGGCATTCAGCATACCTCAAGCAAGACTTTCTTTTTTTTTCGTTTTGGTTATTGTACCGTCAACTCTCTCCTGCAATGTCTTAATTCATTGTTTTTTAACTTTCGGCTTTTCTTTGTTTGATGTGTGGCTGTTTGTATGCACCATCTCTCATCCAAGGTCACGGCGGCAGGAGACATCTCCGTTACCAGCGCTGGCCTATTGCTAGCGTGTGGGTCTGCCACCACAGAGGCCATCCGGCTGGTGCTCACCCAATTTGTCCTACAAGACTGCCGGTTTAGCTTATGGTAATCCTAAATCTTCCTTCTTTTCGATTTCATACGCTTTTGTTGATGGCTTAACTATCATGTTGACCTATTCACACCAGTCGAGGACAACTTCAAGGGCATTTCAGGGGAATTTAGTGTGAAATGGGCAGACCTTGCATAGAATGGTTGTACCCTCATTTCCTTCATTTTCTCGTTTTCACTGTTGTTGTTATTTCATGTGATAAAAAACAACAACAACAGGGAGTCTCAATTCTATTTGGCGCCAGCGGGTGCAGTGTGCCTGCTCGCGACTGGCAGCTATTACGAAGGATCTGCGCTTTGGGCCAGCGGCGACTTGCGACTGCTGCAAGGCGCACCTCTGGTGGTGGCAGGGGCAGCTTCCCTCGGGCTTGGCGTGCAACTCCTCACGGCCGCTGTGATTCAGGTGTGACTCGTTGCTCTTCTTTTATAGGCTTGGGTAATTGGCATCACGCATTTGCGTGCGGTTCTTCTTGTGCCTTAAGTCTTGTCAAGTATTTCGTGATTCGTGGAAAAAATCGATTTTGTTTAGTGTCTCACTTCAAGCATTTTCAATGGGTCATATCGTGCTTTGACCTCTTTTCTTTTGATGAGCTGAAACATGGTATGATACGCACGCTCGGATGCCTACCGGAGTTTTCTTTTTTTGTGTATCTGATGCATGCATGGCCCCTCCTCTTGTTCATCCATTGGTGATTTTTGCAGGGCCCGGGAGCCGTTACGCTCAAAGTGTTGTCACAAGTGCGCAACGCCGGTTTGGTCCTGGCTGGAATTGTGCTCTACAGCGAAAAAGTCAACACTGTACAGGCAGGGGGCTATCTCGTATCCCTCATAGCATTTGGTGCTTACAGTGCTCTGGAAAGCTCCAACAGCAAGTCCGCGCACAACAATGGCAAAGGCGATGTTTCCGCTGCCGCAGAGCCGAAATCAGCCAAAGAAAAGACGTCGAGCTAGCGGCATGCCAATTTTATACGTCTAGGACTTTACGCTTTTTGTGTAATTGCAATAGCTTACGGCTTTCTTCCATGTTGTACTTTATGTTGTGTTGGTAAAAGAGGAACATAAAAATGAAGTGCCAGAAATTGCAGTGCGAGTCCAGAGCCAGAGCAAATTTTGCTGGAGATCAAGTGTAGCAGCTGTAAAGTGGTTCTAAAGTATT
>Ga0307982_1002236_pt1 | contig 15697 bp, 12 predicted proteins | sample OrgLakmetagen989_FD_201847 | JGI IMG/M metagenome (GOLD analysis project Ga0307982, IMG submission 201847) | Saline water microbial communities from Organic Lake, Antarctica - #989 | ecosystem: Environmental > Aquatic > Non-marine Saline and Alkaline > Saline | place: Antarctica: Organic Lake...
TCTCCCTCGTGAATCATTCCGCACTTGCTTTGTTTGCGCAACGCACGCGCATTCCCACTTCTGCCCGCAGCATTGGCTTCTGTGCCATTTGGGTTTGTATTAGTTCGAGTTCGAATTTCTTTCTAGGCGAAAAATACAAATACAGAAGGCCCAGATCAAACAGGAACCAACAATCAAGCACCAGAACCAGCATCAGGCTTGTGGAAATATATATACAGTCAAAACATTGCGTTGACGAGCCGAAAATCGGTGTCATGAGTGTTTTCGAGTTTTTTGTTGGCTTCGTGATCTTCCTTTTGACAGGTAACGTCGTCTACCGGAGCAGGCGCCAGCTGTCATCTTGGGACAAAATTGCTGCTTTCAGCTCAAATCTGCACTCGTAGCGGGAAACACAAGTGCGGTCAGCTTACGCTGCTCGTTAGAACGCGCGCCCCTGGGCTTCAGTCTGCCCAGCGCGACATGGTCTTCCTCGCCACGCGCTCTCGCTCCGGCACCGGCTCGAGTTGAAGTTGAGGCTCGTTGGCGTCCCAGGGGTCCACCCGGTCGGCGAAGAGCGCGCGCACGTTGAGGAGCCGCAAGTCTTCTAAGCTGTTCACTTGTAAGTCGGCGACGGACAGGTCGCTGGGGCGGTAGGCACTGATGAAAGGACGCGGAGGACGAAGTCGAAAAATGAGATACGGTCAATACAAAGAGAAAGAGAAGATTTAAAAAAAAGAATAATCAGAAAATAGCCTCTGTGCAAAAAAAGACATAGCTTCCTGATCACAGTCAGCAACAACAGCTCCGACGCTTCAATCTTTATTGTTACCTGCTCTGCCGCACCGCCACTCCGCGCATGTCCGCCTCGTGCGCCGCCATCATCGCCGCTGGGCCGCAGTCAAACACCGCGCACTTGCACGGCGGCCGCTCCAGCGCCAAGCTAGCGCCCAGGTACAGCTGAGGCATGCGCCCACGGCCGGACTCTGCGCACACCAGCGCCACCGGTTGGCCGTTGCCGAAACCTCTCGAGGTGACGATGCCGTTGCTTGCGGACGACGGCGACGACGATGCGAAGGCACCGAAGCCAATGTCGTCCTCTTCGTCTTCTTGCGCTGGTGCTTGTGGCTCCGGCGGTGGCGCCACTTCGAAGTAGTCTTCCCAGAGCCCCGCCGCTTGCAAGGCTGCGCGCACCGTGGCCAAAGGGTACGACGACACCACGGCGCAGGGCACCGACGCGCTGCGCAACACGTCGACCCATTGGGTGAACCCGGGCATGACCCGGGTGTCCCGCAGCGCCCGCGCCACGTTGGCCGCCACCTGCTCGTCGCTCGTCGTGTCCGCCGACCACCGGTTCCTGGTTTTGGGCCTTTCGACCGTCGTCGCCGTGGCGACGCCGGTGGCTGCAGCCGACCGTCGAGGCGGCCGCGTGATGATGTGCTCGCTGCCAGCTTCCTCCCGTCCGCCTCTGCTACCGGGGAGTTCGTCCACCTCAATTCCCCACCTCGACGCTCCGCTCAAGGTGCTCGGCGTCGCAAGCACTGCTCCTAAAGGTTCCGTGCTGCTCGAGCCGCTCTTTGCTTCCTCCTGAGCCTTGGCGATTTGCGCAAACGCTCGCTGCTGCACTTGCGCGTGCACCAAGCTGTACTTTTCCACGTCGGCCGTGGCGGCAGCGCTCCCGTCCCGCACGGGGTTCACCCAATCGAAGCACTTCCGGATGGCTTCGTCCGGCGGCAAACCGTTGCTTTGCTTGAGCGCCGTGTCGTCGGGGGTAGGCAAGGCTGCCTTGGACGGTAAAGTACCCGATAACCCACTAGTGCTCGCTCCACTTCCTGCTGCTGCTGTGGCCAAGGCCTCAACTGCTGGAGACGCTGCAAACTCAGCCGCGACTGCGCCCCAGAGCGCGCGTTTTAAAGGCAACAAGTCGAGCACGACGCCATCTAGCTGAAAGACGGCGCCGTAGCTGGAAAAAGAGCGACGCCGAAAAAGAACAAAAACAAACAAGAAGAAAACAAGCAATGAGGAGCTTGCCTCAGTTGGAGTAAGATTAGGTACTGTACGCGCGAATCGTTTCACGTCAATGATCGTAAAACCACACCTTGCATCGGGGTTCATAACGTTGCGGTTGCGCTGAATGCTGTCGGGAGCAAAGAGGTCCGTTAAGGTGTCCACCCGGAGGTCGCGGGCCGTGTCGCTCTGAAGGTCAGCAATGCGCTTGCGCTTCCACGTGTCCTGTGTGCCACAACCGATCAATCAGGGGTTTAAAAAAAAACAGGGATTATTCTTTGTCTACACGCACCAGCTAGCCGAATAACACGAGATATCAGGTTGACATGCAAATGAACCGGGGAGATAAAAGGAGCCGAAATAGATTCACATGTAAATGCAGGTGCAGCGACAATTGCGCAAGGATAATGAAACCGCAAAGGTGCTGTAAAAGAAAACTGCCAGCGGCTTCTCTTTTCCTTAAATGCTCTGAGCTTCTAAACTTGTGCAGTATGGAAGGATGCAGCAGGCCCTCACCGAACTTAGGATAGAAAGAACGTACCTCATATTCTGGCTCAGCACGAAAGGCAGTAGGCCCACGTGTTGCTATAACTGACAGCAGCTGCGGATTGCGACGGCGAACCATGCGTTTGGTTGTTGTCCAGCGAGGCGGGGCCGAAAAAGCCTCAACAGAGCCTCTTGAGTTGAGAGAGGTTAGGCCACCTGCCGCTGGAGCGACATAGACAAGGGTTGGAGGATGAGAGAACGATTTAAAAAATGAGCATTCTCGCACGATGTGCATTTTCAAGCTACCGGCGAAGACGAACAAAGCCAGAACATGCCGTGCTCCGGGGGGCATCATGGTATTCATTGAGTTGAGGACGGAGCCGGATATGGAATTTTAACCGAATTACGTTCACGTTCACCCGAAAAAATGGGTGCCACGACTTCATTTTCAAGAACCATATTAGGGAATTGTTTGCTGGAAAGAAGTAAGTTCTGTGATGGACGGACGGCGCGTCGACGTGTCGATGTTGGGAATTGGCGTGTCGACGATTGACCTTGTTGTCCTTGTTGTTGATGTGCGAATTTTTGTACACAGCTTCCTACAATCGTGCTTCATATGATGCAGCATTGCAGTCGAACAGAATTGAATTAGATTATCACTGGTTGCCGAGTCTTCTCCATGTATGTTTCTTGCGTCTGTGTCTGTGCACTCGTGCAACCTTCTTGTGAATACAAAAGATGTTTAAACGTACATTCGAGTTCAGTCAACCGCCCATGTTTCCCGGAACACACCTTTCGACAAACATGTTTACAATATCTTGGATCATGTGTTCTTGTTCTTAGTTCAGATGCTGCCATTTTGTGAAGAGAAAGAAATGCAGCGAAGCTTTGGCTTGCACTGGATGCTCATTTTTGTTCTTTTGAATCCGCTCTTGATTTCGGGATATATAACAAGGCCATCAACTCCTTGTGGGCTCGATTTCGGGTTCAAAGTTCATAAAAAATCATCTACGAGGTCGACTTCCGAAAATTGTGCTTTCCGCCCGACTGGTAATCGGGCGCAATTTTTGGACAATTGTCTTGATGATGTCGAGGGCATCGATGGTTTTGACTTTTTCGAAGAGATTGGGCTTGAAAACATCGTCAAATATAAGAAAGACAATGAAGGTAAAATCGAATATCTCTGGAAGAGAGCCGCCAAGCAGTTTAGAATCACAGCGCTTCGAGCGAAAAGTGAGGTGAGAAAATCTGCTGAAGCTCGCAGTTGGCTTGCTTCAACCTTTAGCGACTTCGCAACGCTTCTTGGTTTTGGCCTATTCACGTCCGCTTTGCCTTTTTCACTCGACAAGAAAACATCTGATGAGCTGCATGTCGCAATTTTTGGTGCTCTAATCAATGCAACCACCGAAGTTCTCGAACATAAAGGTAAATCATTTACAGCCTCGGAGGCAAAACCGGAGAAGATTACCAACTTCGTGGTGCGTAATGCGCTGGTGCCTGCAGCATTGCACCGTGTTGTTACAATAGCAACTGACATAATCGTTCAAGATGCAAAAAGTGTTGAAAGTTATGCAACCATCGAATTGAAAGATGTTATTGACAAAGTCTTACCTTGTTTGCAGCACCTCTTTCCATTTCTTCACATCTGATTCACTTGAGCTAAATTGACTAACATTTACAAACAAAGTGACGATGAAACTCATGTTCGAAGTATGGCCGCCGCATGATGATTGAATAATTATAAAAAATGCTCGGCAAAACTATAATTCAATTTTATCTCGGTTTATGTTCCCGGATCTCCTGGAATCTTATGTATTATGAACTAAGTTTAGATAGAAGCCGAACCAACGAGTACGGAGAAATTACCCTTGTATAATTCAGTAAGAAGAAAGCTTAAACTTCAGAATAATCATGTATGGGCTCTGAATCCTTTCGCATATAGAACTCGCATCATACACTCACGCACGAATCCTACTTCGGATTTTGTTGGACGTGAAAGGTGTTATAAATGGAAACCCGCCGCCATTTTGCGTTATTCATTAGCTTAGATGTTAAATGCAGTTCGTGGTATTCATTGAGTTGAGGACGGAGCCGGATATGGAATTTTAACCGAATTACGTTCACGTTCACCCGAAAAAATGGGTGCCACGACTTCATTTTCAAGAACCATATTAGGGAATTGTTTGCTGGAAAGAAGTAAGTTCTGTGATGGACGGACGGCGCGTCGACGTGTCGATGTTGGGAATTGGCGTGTCGACGATTGACCTTGTTGTCCTTGTTGTTGATGTGCGAATTTTTGTACACAGCTTCCTACAATCGTGCTTCATATGATGCAGCATTGCAGTCGAACAGAATTGAATTAGATTATCACTGGTTGCCGAGTCTTCTCCATGTATGTTTCTTGCGTCTGTGTCTGTGCACTCGTGCAACCTTCTTGTGAATACAAAAGATGTTTAAACGTACATTCGAGTTCAGTCAACCGCCCATGTTTCCCGGAACACACCTTTCGACAAACATGTTTACAATATCTTGGATCATGTGTTCTTGTTCTTAGTTCAGATGCTGCCATTTTGTGAAGAGAAAGAAATGCAGCGAAGCTTTGGCTTGCACTGGATGCTCATTTTTGTTCTTTTGAATCCGCTCTTGATTTCGGGATATATAACAAGGCCATCAACTCCTTGTGGGCTCGATTTCGGGTTCAAAGTTCATAAAAAATCATCTACGAGGTCGACTTCCGAAAATTGTGCTTTCCGCCCGACTGGTAATCGGGCGCAATTTTTGGACAATTGTCTTGATGATGTCGAGGGCATCGATGGTTTTGACTTTTTCGAAGAGATTGGGCTTGAAAACATCGTCAAATATAAGAAAGACAATGAAGGTAAAATCGAATATCTCTGGAAGAGAGCCGCCAAGCAGTTTAGAATCACAGCGCTTCGAGCGAAAAGTGAGGTGAGAAAATCTGCTGAAGCTCGCAGTTGGCTTGCTTCAACCTTTAGCGACTTCGCAACGCTTCTTGGTTTTGGCCTATTCACGTCCGCTTTGCCTTTTTCACTCGACAAGAAAACATCTGATGAGCTGCATGTCGCAATTTTTGGTGCTCTAATCAATGCAACCACCGAAGTTCTCGAACATAAAGGTAAATCATTTACAGCCTCGGAGGCAAAACCGGAGAAGATTACCAACTTCGTGGTGCGTAATGCGCTGGTGCCTGCAGCATTGCACCGTGTTGTTACAATAGCAACTGACATAATCGTTCAAGATGCAAAAAGTGTTGAAAGTTATGCAACCATCGAATTGAAAGATGTTATTGACAAAGTCTTACCTTGTTTGCAGCACCTCTTTCCATTTCTTCACATCTGATTCACTTGAGCTAAATTGACTAACATTTACAAACAAAGTGACGATGAAACTCATGTTCGAAGTATGGCCGCCGCATGATGATTGAATAATTATAAAAAATGCTCGGCAAAACTATAATTCAATTTTATCTCGGTTTATGTTCCCGGATCTCCTGGAATCTTATGTATTATGAACTAAGTTTAGATAGAAGCCGAACCAACGAGTACGGAGAAATTACCCTTGTATAATTCAGTAAGAAGAAAGCTTAAACTTCAGAATAATCATGTATGGGCTCTGAATCCTTTCGCATATAGAACTCGCATCATACACTCACGCACGAATCCTACTTCGGATTTTGTTGGACGTGAAAGGTGTTATAAATGGAAACCCGCCGCCATTTTGCGTTATTCATTAGCTTAGATGTTAAATGCAGTTCGTTCTCAATTACCTTCGTTCGTTTCGTCCGTCAACGGAGTTAGCTGTACAAGGGGCAAGAGACACAGATTTGGTTCGTACCAGCGATCGAACAGGACGCAAGAGGGATATGTTATTAATTAGCTTAATCGTACAATACGAATGATATTACGATTATTACGTACATACATAAGTGCGCAACTGTACAGTACAGATCTGTATACAGCCAGTTGCGGGTGATAAAAAAGCAGGAATTACAATTTCATTACGCAAAAAGACACTCAGCCCAGACAGACTTGTTCTGAAGGTTACATTTTTCTGTTGCTATTAGTCACAATGGTGTTTCTTTGTATTTTTGGGGAGTATTAACTAGACAAGACTAGAAAACGGCCGACCCCCTCGTTTCTTAAGCAACAATTTCTTGGATTCCCGTGTGCGCACCCCTCTGTTTCTTAGGCGATTGGCAGACAGGCAGGGCAGGAAGGCTTTCGTTTCTTAAAACCGGAGAAACACCCCTCAGTTTCTTTTATAAATCAGAAGGAACACCAAATTTTACCCCTCAAATTCTTAATGTGAGTGTTTACCGCCACTACTGGCTGTACTTCCACGGTAATGCGGTACAGTTGCCAGTACTACGTACGGTATACAGATAGTACTGTACTAACAGGAGTGCGCGTGTGGAAAAGAATGTTGTGATGAGAGGATGAGAGAGTGCTGCAGCACTCCTCATCATTCGTATTCGTAAACCTACGTCGCAAGCTTTCTCCGGTCGAATACTCTTGGGTAGGAGGGTAGGATTCTTTGTCACAGGCGAAATGAGTTTTCACGTGTGAGCTCTAGATTTACCTTGCGACAAGGCGTCCTCGCATGTTAGCCACTGTTGGCCTGCGCGCCTAGAGACTTGGCCATTCGTATTTGATCCCGCTCTATTTAGCTCCATGGCATTTCTATTTAAAACGGATTTCAGGAAGGTGCTGGACCCACACCACGATTTTCGCCATTTTGAGTAGCTTTGAAGGACATCCCGATCGAGCCATTGGCGAAGCTTTCATCAGATTGTGCATCGATAGCGCGTAAGGTAACATAAAGATAATCGATTTTGTTGCGGGGGGCGGGGTTCGCCTCGGTCCGTTATCGTGCGGTATATGAGGGGGCGTGGGGTATATTCGACCGGAGAAAGCTTGCGACGTAGGTTTACGAATACGAATGATGAGGAGTGGTGCTGCAGCAGGTCAGTATCAATCAACTCATCACCGAAGAACAAAATTTCTGATTTCTCACAAGTCAAAACGCGAAAACCATTGATCCATCACCCTAGAATGTCTCTGTCATGTAAAAGTTAGTTAAACTTATCTCCGAATGATGTGTAAGCTTCGTGTTCGCTTAGATTATTTTTCGGTCCGTTTGCAGCTCATTAGAACAATTGGATAAATCTATTTTGTTATCGACAAGACGGAGTACAGAAACATGGTCGAGTTACAGCTTCAAATAGTTCGCAAAACTTGCAATCAAAATTTGGGGTTGACAATTCTTGCAGTAAAAGATAGAAATGAACATGCAGTTTTAGTAGGAGAAGTGACTCCAAGAAGTTGCTCTGCACTCGGGGGGCTCAGGGTAAGATACTTCCTCTATACCCTATATCATAGTTGCCTCCGTTTCACCTGTTTTGGCCTCGAATTCGATTCTTCCATTTAAATTCAAAATTGCTGCAAGATCATAGTACTTGTCAATTATTAATTTGTGTGACAGTCGAGTCGATACCACTGTCTTAATGTTGCAACATCGCCTTCGCGTAGGCCGGAGATATCTTGCTGTCAGCCAGTGGCCACGCGCTATTTCCGAACCCTGGCCTGGAGTCTGTCGTGGCAACAATGAGGAATTTGCCAATTAATTTTAGTGTCACTGTCAAGAGGGAATCAGCGTGCGAAGATTTAGTTAGTGCTGCCGTTGTGGCAACTTGCAGCACTGGCAAAAGTAGCAGCGACAGTAGCAGCAGTATTTTGCCCAAAGCTCTGTCAGGTCGAGAACTTCGCGAGGAAAGCGGTATATCTAGCAAGCAACGAACTAACTTACTCTGTGGTGGTAGCAACCTTACTTCGAAGGATGGAAGCTACAAGAAAGCACTGCATAGTATAGGTGTGAGCCAATCTGTAATGGGAAGCTGTTGTCCACCTCGGTTAAATAAAGAGCATAAAGGCAACAAAACAACGGAGTTATTTGAGGCGATGTCAACACCAACAAAGAACAATCATGACCACATGATAGATACGTCACTTTATGACGGAGTCGATGAGCCGAACAACGTGCAGTCTGACGCGCATCAATTAGCTAAGTCATGGAGCGCAACAATGGGAATCAATGAATCGTTGTTTGACGGCGATACTGATAGTAGTCGTAACAGCGATGACATTAGTCCGAACAGCGACAGTGGTGGTTGCAGTGGTGGCAACAGCGATAAAAGAAGCAGTGATTCCGTCGGTGTCTGGCACAGCAGCAGCGACATCGTCAACAGTATTCCGTCGCCTGCATGGGCAACTATTGGTGCAGCCAACGCTAATGACACTGAGGTTTGAGGACATTCATAACCTCAGTCTGAAAAATATGTGATTTTTTGGAGCTTTCCCCTGACCCCACTTTCTTTTTCCGCCCTATACTTCGTGACTCAATCGGCATATCAATTACTTTTTGATCTCTCAGTTACTCAATGCTTTTGTTACTTTCTAATGCAACAGGTTTTACTTTATGCCCTACTTGTCCTTCTTGAATTAAATGGTAGTCCAAGAAAAATCGACGCATTTACTAGCACGGTAATGTTCTTATCTCTGCTTGATCTCAACTCCCCCAACCATATCCAATGAAATTTTTCATCCTCAGAAGACTCAGTACTTTCTATTCAACTTCCACCTAAAATTGAATGCATTTGATGATACTTGGCTTCTTGTGCGTTTTTTACCTCTTGATCTCTATTTCATCGAATTGCGTATCATACCATCATTGCGTCCTGGCTATCTTCAGTATATACATGTTGCTACATGCCTGTAACATCTTGTTCTGTCTTCAGATTGACCATTGTATGGAAAAACATCAGCAAGAATGTCGAAGGGCGCAAAGGCATCAGCCCAATTGCCATAAAAGTAATAACAAGAGAGAAAATGACAACGGAAGTTCACGGTTTACTGGTGCTTGGTGGTCTGTAATTACGGACAGTAATGGTAATGGCTACAATAGTGCTTCTCTAGCAGATGCGCCTCTCTCGCCCAAGGTATACGCGCTTTCTTCCTCTTGTAAATTCCCGTTGAACTATTTTTGTCTTAAAGCGCCTAAGTTCTTTTGATATTATCTGTACTCATTGGCCTACGAGTACTGTATCTACAAGACAGTTATCAGTTTAGATGTCGTTTCTCATTGTTCACGATTCCTTGTCATCAGGTGTTGTCCATCCTCGATCGAGCCTTGCGCCCTGTGAAACAAGTCGGCTCTGCCGAATCTCCTCTAGACTCTGACAGCAAGGGCAAGAAGGACAGCAGCAAAAGCAGCATTGTTGTTAGTACCAGCTCTGCTCAAAAGCAGAAAACAAATATATACAACAGTAGTTAATTTAGTAAAGACTCAGCTTCTTTAAATAATACATTTAAACAGCTCTATTTGTCTGGTATTACGGAAGTAATGCTGATATTTCAACGCTGCACCTACTGAATAGGTGGCCGCAGCAGCGACTGCGGCAGCACCTCTTGAAAGGGGAAGAGGCGAACATGCGAAAGAAGCCACATTGCCAGTAAGAGCGCAAGCAGGAGCTTCAGAAGCAACAGGACCACCATCAGGGCAAGAATCAGCTTGGCATACGCATGTAGCTCAACTCACGGCTGCAGCCTACGCCATTCAAGCATTTCCAGGCCGAGGTGGAGGCTTCCGTTATGCACCTACTGAAAAAGCGACTAAGATAGATGATACGGTCCCAGGCAATTTTGCTCAAGCAAACACTAAGGGTGACGATGATGCTCCTGATATTGCAATTGTTGAGTATCAGCTTGGATGGCGCGACCTCAACGAGTACTTGAGCTATTATGCTGCAGAACGTTACCTCACCGGTGGAGTTGCGAACCGAAGTGGCCCTCCTTGGGCACGTCGAATGTCTCAGATACCTTCAGCTTCCAACCACTCTCCATTGCAGCTTCGTGCCCATGCATGTGCTGCTCGCATAGCTACTCTACTGTGGGAACATAGCGATAGTTTGTGGCGATTGCTGAGCCGCGGCGACCGCTTTCAAGGTTTTCGTTCTGTAGTTTGGCATCCATGTACTTCACTTTCAATCATCTTTTGATTGATGTATCTTTGTTGCTTTCTTTCTCTTACGTTTTTTTGCCTGTGCGCATACGTCCAAACGATCCTACAGTGCTGCCTCTTTGGGAGTACTACAACGCCGATGCTCACGACACCTGCGCAAGTCTTGCCCCAATCTTGAAAGTGCCTGCAAAGCACTTGGTTGCTATCAACGCTTGGAGGTTTACTGTTGTTGTGGACACAATGATGCTAATTTTCGTATTGACTTATAGCAGAAGACTCAAAATATTCCTCAAGAATGTGCAACGCAGTTGGATTCATAGAAGGACATGACTACTTTCTTTCATTCTCTGTGCTTTCCTTCCATTTTCGGATGTTGTCCTACAGGTACCCCGGCATGAAGAGGACTTCACGCATTAGGCCAGGTAGTCGGATCGACTACCAGCCTCACCGAGATTCCCTAGACCTGCGATTCCTTGGCAGCTACGCGTATACTTTAGCCCAGCAGGTATTGCTACGTAGTGCTTTACTTTGTGTTATCGTTTGCTTTAGATGCATTGCTTCTTTTGCCACAGTTCAATCATAACCTCCACGTACTTCTAGAACTGTAGATCCATAGCAAACTTTCTAACCTTGTACGTTGATTGATAGGTTTCAGCCTACATGCCGCGCGCTGCCGCATTTTTTGGCATAAATGACGTTTCTGAGCATTCAACAGTTGTTCAAGATTCAAGAGGAGGGCGAGAAACACATGCTGAGACTGATAACAGTGCAAGCTTCTACAACGGGCGCGGTTGGGTTGGGCGGCAAGACGGTTTGTTCCAGGATGATGTAGCAGCACGTCGGCACAAGGTTTGAGTTCATGACATGTTTCTCGCAGCATAGATTTCTTGTTTGTGCACTCACTGATCAGCAATTCTTTCCTACCTTTTGCTTGTCTTCATTATTTTGGAGATTCTCCTCATCCTCTTCAAAATCCATACGCATTTTTCCTCTACCTCTTATCCCCCAACCAGGCGAGCCGTAGTGTCCTTCGCGCTACTCACGTTAATGCTGCTAAGGATGTGGCCAATGGTGTCGCACAAGAAGATAGCCCCACTCGAGCAGACTTCCTGGCGGCGCGGCAGGGTGGACGAAAATGGCGTGCTTGGGAGCTAGAGGCTTTACAAGGGGCCGTACAGGCTTTCCGGTGGGAGTGAGGGACTTCAAAGCATTGCGTTCACATGGAAATTATTGCATTGACGATAGAGTTTGTTTCCTTTCTTGTTTTTGACAGTGGCGTCCATTCTATGCTTGCCTCTGAATGAACGCGAACAATTCGATTGTTTTTTTGTGTGTATATACATGTGGTTTTTACGTACAAGGTCCCGGCGGCGGCGCAACCTCGACCAGGTGGCTGCTCGAAGTGGGCACGAGGGCGATGGCACTCAGCTCGATAAAGCTGAAGACGACCACTGCAATGATAATGAGCAGCGACTTCCCTTGGCTCTGGCATGTGATAACACAAACATTTCTGCTACATCCGTTGCTCTTGATGTACGCGCACCATGCGATTCCAATAGCATTGAGGAGAAGAGTCCAACCACTAATGAGTGTTTCTTGCGCTTCAAGAATCTGCCCTTGAAATCTCAAAAAACTCTAGCAGATACTAGTAGTTTGGAATACGGAAAACGGACTCCCAACGAAGAGAGTAATCCGAAGGTAACTGCCTTAATGCTGCCAGGGAAATCTTTTGATCGCCAACGTGATGGTGTCGTCCCCGGTTTAGCGAACCCAAACCAAGGTCCTCGGCACCGCCTTCTCACTGCTGGGGCTATTTTGTCCAATAAAGTTCAGTCTCTCATTGAAAATTCGTCCACCTCAGCGGCAGCGGCAGCGGTAACAGACGCTGCATGCTCGTCTACATCATCAAATGTATCCTTGTCGGCGTCATCAAGTGTGCACGATACCTTAAAGTACGCCCACGGCAACACTGGTACTTCCAGAGGCGCTGCGTCGGACTTGTTGTTACCACTTAACGATGTTAGTGATGTCGCTTATCCAACAAAGCGCACGTGGGAAGCACTAGCTGCATCATCACATGCGCCGTCTCACGCGCGAGCAAGGGAAGTTTGGCGATGCATGCAACGCAGCGAATCAGATGTGCCTGTGAACAACAATGGTGCAACGCCGATTGATCTTACCGAGGCACAGCCTAATCGTACTTCGAAACCATCGCAAGCAGTGTCACGAGAGGTCTCACAACTGCCATTGCCTAGTGCTGTGCTGCAGCCGCTGGTGTCATCAGCGGTGGATTTCAACGCGAATGGCACTTGTAAAGTGTGGCGCCTTACCCCCGTGACGGTTCGTTTCTTCTTTGAAACCTTCCGTATTAGTACCTCCTATAGATATATCTGCGTTTGCCGCTAGGAAAACGTAGATAATCACGAAAGAAAAAGTTTGAGCATTTATGAAAGTGTTGATCCTCACTTTGCTGCACCTTCTTTATCCACGTGTGATAGTAATCCACTCACCTCGGTGCTTTGTCAACCAGGTTTGGCCAAGTTCTAAGTATACAACTTCTTCGTCGACTTTCCAGCTTGCGCCCGGTGCCAATTTCAGATACAATGCCAAACGCACAGAGGTTTCCACCGACGTTTACTTGCATGATCTTCCTTTAGAATTAGCAACTTGGCTTCATGTTCACTTGCTACAGGCACCTTATGAATAGAATTGAGACACATTGATTGCGCTGTTTCCAGGAAATTCTGATAGGAGGGCGGTGTCGGCCAGTCACATTCTACCGCTTAAGCCTTGGTGCTCACGGCATGGGTGCGCCATGGGCAACTTCTTCGAATGAAGCCTGGGTTCATGATTTACCGCCTTTTGAAGGAAAAGCATCCCCACTATCATCTCCCTCATCTTCTTCCGCATCTGCGAAGGGCCCGTTTTCCGCATATTTGGCAGACAAACTAGTGCTACAAACTTTGTCCGAGGTAACATCAAGCTATAGTACGCGGGTCAATTTAATCTTTATGGTGAGTGGGTTGGTGAATCTGGACGTGGAGAGGGTTGTATCATGGCGTATGACTTTCTCTCCTCGCGGCCGTAGATACATAGATGTCTGTGCAGATACTTCAATTGCTGTTGCTGCCATGACTTCCCTCTCTATCCTCCTGTGTCGTTTCGACATCATGACAATATCTTATAGGACGTCAACGTAGCAGAAGTTGGAGGCGCTGAGTGGGAAGACTTCGCCGCAGCTGCTGGATTAGGCCTTGAATTTACGGGTGGGGAGTGCCAGGACGCATGGGAGCAACTTTGGCATGACGACTCTGCACCAGGCTTCGAGGTGAGGCTCGCGAAAGATCTTTATCTCTCTTCTTTTCTTTTTTGCTCTTCGCAATACCTTTTTTGATTGACTTGCCTACCACATTATGGTTCATTTTGGCTGTTTTATTCTTCCCATGTACATAGTGCGTCGTCTTTAATAGGTGTACACATCGCAAGGGCTGAAGCATTCTTCTGCGAAGTGTGGCCAGGTTTGTTGTATTTCCTGGATCTATATACTATAATCTTTGCTTTGAACAAAAATTATGCCCTCACTGTGTTTATTTGATATTTTCTTCATTGTTACTTTTTCAATCCTTTATCATTATTTCTTTCTTCGCTCTTGCTTGAAAAAGCAGACCGCTCAAAAACGCTCTCGCCTTCAGGGCGAATTCATACACCATTATGAACAAGAAGATGGCGAAGAAAAAGAAGAGCAGTCTGTTGCGTCCTGGAAACGTTACAAATGCCCCGTGCTAGGATGCTCGAAAAGATACTTGATCAAACGGTAAGCAAATGTATTATGTTCTTTCGTCACAAATTTATTGTATTTCTGTAGTACGCCATCCTCCGACCTCCGACTACCAGCTAACTTTTTCAAAGAACATAAAGCCAAAATTTTATCTTACTAATAAATTGCTTTTGCTATAATTTAGTCACTGGCTGAATTGAGCTTGAGAGAGTCATGCAGATCTTAGACTGATGTTTTTCAATCATTGATATATTTCATTGCGGTGTATTCTGTGGTACGATGCGACAAATTTCGAGCAGTGTGTGTGCGATACACTCGGACCGGAAATGCATCAAGGATTTTCAATCATCCACTAGATCCTCTACTCATACGTCACGGAAACGTGCAGCACTAGCAGCTGCAGCACAGGAACATGCACCAGATGAGGTTTTATCTATCTTCTTATCTTGAGGCACTTTTCTGAACTTTATCTTTTATCATTTTTTTTGCCAATTCTTGAGTGATACTTGGCGTTATGGATTATTGGATGTGCAGGGTCTATCCCGGATAAATTTCTGTGACGTTTGCGGCAGCAACACCGAAGAAGATAAGCTTCTCATTTGCGAAAATTGTGTTACGGGATGGTCTTCCTCTGAAGATGAAGAAGTGAAACCTGATCAATTGGATAGATATAGAAAGCAATTGACGCAGCATGAGAAGTTGCGATGTTTTGGATCCGCTCACACTTTTTGCATTGGGCTTCAAGGCGTACCCAAGGAGGACTGGTATTGCTCAAAATGCACGTCTACCAAAACTCATCAGGTGGATTAAAAACAAAATTACTGAGTTCTCGCAACTCGTGTTCTAAGAACAGCTTTAAGCTTAAAACACAAACCATACTTCAACTCAATCCTAACATGTTGCGTGTCTTTTTGAATAAGATGATACTTCGAAATTTAATCTCGGACAATGAATATTATTTTATTCACATTTTTATTTCTTTTGCCCAATTGATTGTGTCAGGAAAAAGTTGCGAGGAGTAATAAGCGATACTATAATGCTCGCCCTACTATCAATCTGCAACTTGCTGACTGCGCTGCTGATCTTCCAAGTGGAGCAGGAGATAAAGAAATTTATCCCACGAGTGATGCTGATCTTAGGAACTTCCACATCGATCCACAAGATCGAGCTCTGGTTGGGAAAACTTGGATCGACCGAGAAGACAACGGTGCAAAATTTACGTTGAAGTCAATAGAATGGTCTCGCGTCGATAGTCAGGATGGCGTACGAACTCCAATGCTCATCGGAGATTACGGGGAGGTGGGCATCAGTGGCAAGACGTACTGGTCGGACATGAGGGAAATTCGCGAGTGGATCAAGGAGAGCGCAAATGATGAGGAAGGCAAAGTTGATAACACATTTGCAAGTAAAGAT
>Ga0307982_1002239_pt1 | contig 15685 bp, 3 predicted proteins | sample OrgLakmetagen989_FD_201847 | JGI IMG/M metagenome (GOLD analysis project Ga0307982, IMG submission 201847) | Saline water microbial communities from Organic Lake, Antarctica - #989 | ecosystem: Environmental > Aquatic > Non-marine Saline and Alkaline > Saline | place: Antarctica: Organic Lake...
GCATGCGGGTGATGTCTGCAAGAGTGAGATCGTCAAATGCAGCAGCTGTGGCCAGCTCGGCAGAGCAGCAAGCCGAGTCACTGCGTGCCTTCCTACAAACAGCCCTGGCTGGTCATGAGCGCATTTCGGTGCCTCGACACCCTACCCTGGCTTCACCACAGGGACCCCCCCCCGGCATGGCACGGAGGGGCCCCTCGACTGTGCACGCGAGTGCAGCCCCCGCGGGTGACACACACAGACTGCACCCTCGGCAAGGCCGGGCTTCATCGGCCTCCAGCCAGGTGCAGTCAGATGAGGGGGGGGTCACTCGCCCAGACAGCCCCCCTGATCCCAGCGCGTTTCTCGATGAGGCTGCCGAGCTCATCACACTGCATGGTGTCGGAACACACAGAAGGCAGAACAAGCAGCGAGCTCCCATGGGGCATGAGGGCGAACACGGAACAACTCGGCGTTGCGAGGTGGAGCGCCGAAGGGCACGCGGCAGGGAGCAAGTCGCTGCCAGGAAGCGGCAGCGGCAGACAGAAGCCAAGCAAGCTGCCGCTGCCCAAGCAGCAGCTGAACACCGCAGGCAGCAGGCCATGGCTTCTCTGCAGGCCTCGCAGCGCCGTGCCGTGGGGGGACGAAAACCCGCGGTGCCAGCACAAGGCCACTCACGCAGAACAGCCCCTGGTGCAACTGCAACTGCAACTGCAATCAAGCACTCAAAAGTGGAACCAACTACAGCATATGGGCCTACCCATGGCCCAGGTGCTTCCCAGGATGACCTATATATGCAGTGGATGGGAGCACAGGCTGCAGAAGTACGGGGCCCCTCGCCATCGAAGCGCCCCCCCGTCGATGAACGCTCAGGCAGCCCCTCGGCATTCATGTCCCCTGGGGCACACGGCTACACATTCAGTGCTGCCGGCTTGCCATCGTCTTCTGAGCTGCAGCGCAGCTTCAGACATCCGAGGGGCTCCCCCTCGCCCGAACAGAGGGGGGGTCAAACAAGTAGTGAGGGGGGGAGTAGCACTAAGGCCACACAGCTGCATGTTCCACAGCTGCCACTGGGTGCGCTGGTGCGAGAAGCAAACACGGGCCACCCCGCACCAGACCCCTCCTCAAGTCTCACCACAGGGGGGGGGTGGCGTGTCCCCTCCCCCTCCACCACTAGTGATGGCAGCGGCAGCCTGGACTTGCCTGATGGCCTGATGGGTGGGGCACACACCACTGGTAGCGGGGGGGCGTATGGGCCCACCTCTGCCCGCACTGCTGCCTCCCTGCCCCCACACTCCTCCCGAAGCGGCACACCCCCAATCAGCTCCGGTCGAGGGGGGGGTCGCACCTCCAGCTGGGTGCAGCCTGGTGCTGATGAGGAAGCCGCCGCACCCAATGGTAGCAGCCCGCATGGCGAGCAGGGTGAAGGGGGGTTCGATTTGAGCCCCCGGACACCCCATTCTGCCAACAGCACCCGCGAGTCCAAGGGATCACTATCACCCCCTGAAGCTGCGATGCAGGGGCGTACAGGGGGGTTTCAAGACGACATGCAGCATTCTATTCGGAAGCTGCAAGCCCAAGTCAAGGCCCTGGCCGCAGAGCGGAAGTCGGTCGGCCATTACGGCACCCCCACTCAAAGTCCCCGCACCCCGCCCTCAAACAGCAGTAAGTCGGATGCTGTGATTGCCATGGAGGGTTTCATGGCGCGTCTTGCTAGCGCGGCACACACACTGGAAGCTGAAGGGGGGGGGGGGCTGACGGCTGCTCCAGGGCCCCCCCTACACCCCCCTCTCGGCCCCGGCAGCACTGCTTCGGGAGGCAGCTCTGCTCCTTCGGAACGATTCATGATCGCGCAAAGTGCGTTGTTGCTTGCTGCAAGGGGGGTCCATGGGGCATCAATTGCTGGAGGCGACCAATTGTCGTCCTTGATGGCACTTGACCTAGGGGGCGACAGTGATGGGTATGCAGGGGGGGCTCATATTTTGAGTGACCCCCCCTCCGGTGTGCACTCTGTGTCCAATATCGCAGACACCCCCCTGGGGGACCGCTTCCAGTCCAGCCTGAGGCGGGAGGTTGCCCCCCCCTCGCCCTCCGGCAGCGCCAACAGCAGCGGCAGCAGCGGGCTTGACAGCGCTGACTTGCAGTACGCGGCTTCACTGGCAAAACGCTCCCTCGGGCGCCGGCACTGGCAGCAGGCAGCGGAACACACTGTGAACAACGGTGTGGTTGAAGTGTCTCCTGCGCGGGGCTCACGAGGTGAAGGGGGGGGTGTTTCGCCAGTGTCGCCCCCACCTACAGGCTTTTCCATGACAGAGCTGCTGGGTGATGAACTGGAACAGTGGGCCCATGAACACGAGGTGGAACATAATCCCGACTATGTTGAACCACACACTTCAAAATACAGCGACGAAGAGCTTCAAGAACAAGTGCAGCAGGTAGAACGTGACGCTCAGTCTGCAGCAGCTGCAGCGGCGGCGGGGGGGGCGGCGGGGGCTGATCGGGTAGAGAAGCTTGCACACGCCCACAGAGCTGCGAGACGCTTCATGGAAGAGCGTGCTCAGCAGCAGGGCGGAAGTGCTGTCAGTTCCGATCCCGCCCAAGCGAAAATAGCAGCCACGCTGGCGGCGCTACCCACGGCCGCCGCCAGAGCGTACTTCGAGCGCGTGATGGGTGAGCGGTCTGGGCTTGGGCTGCCGGCGCCTGCATCGGACAATGATGCCGTGTTCCATCCTGAGCCTGAACACCTGCAGCGTGTTTCTGCCCAGGGGGGGGCCACGCGTCGCGACGAGGGGGGGGTAGTGGCCAATTGGGTCGCAGAGTACCAGTCTCTGGGCATCGCTGACCCCAAGCGCCGGGCTAAGTGGCTGGGGGACCGCAGGGGGTATGAGGGGGGGGGCATGTCGGAGCCGGACAGCCCCCCCCGTCCCTCCGCTGCTGCACTGCACCAGCAAGTGCTCGAGGGTCTGACCGCTCTCGATGCGCTTGCCGCCACCGAGGACAGCCTGGCGCAAATGCAACGGAACAGGGAAGCAGCAGCAGCTGAAGCAGAGCTGGTCGCCATGCGAGAGGCGTGGTCGCAGCAAGCCACTGCTGCAGCAGCTGCCGCCCATGCGGCAACTCTGGAGGTCACCACGCAGGCTGCACTTGAAGCAAGAACAGCTGCCATGGGTGCGGAATATGAAGCAGCTTATGCGGAACGCATGTCGGAACTGGCAGCTCTGGCTGAGGAAGGCCAGCTGGCCTTGAAGGCGGCGCGGCAGGTGGAGGGGGGGGCACAAACGTCACCCCCCCCCTCGGCAAGGTCGGTGGGTGTGGAAGCCGATGAGGCGGAACACAACGCCGAGTATGCAGCCCGAACATTGCTGAACAGGGCTGCTGCAGCAGGCCTGCAGTGGCCGCCCCACACAATGGAGGCGGGTACACAGGCAGCCTCCGGGGTGGAGATCGCCGTGGGGGGTGCAGGGGGGGTCGATTCTGGCACCTCGCCCCTCAACTTTGTGTCGCAGAAAACGCCATCTGGAGTGCATCCCCTGCGACTGCAGGCTGATGCAGAAGGGGTGGGGGGTGTCCCAGCACCCCCATTGATCCCCTTTGAAGACGGCTCCCTGTCCCCTGGGGGGATAGAGAGTGCGTATGCCACCCATGCAGCTGCCCTGGGGACAGCTCTAGCAGCTTACCAACGCGACCCCAGGTCGTGCACCCCAGCACAAGTGGCGCTGCTGCGACAAGCATCCAAGGGGGTGTTACCTGGGGCAGGGGGGGGTGCATTCAAGACTGCAGTGCCGCACCTGCCATCACTTGAGGGTGTGCAGGGGGCCTCCAGGGCTCCACCTGTGCACCCCCACACCAGGGCCGACACCATTGTACCCCCCCCTCGATTGGGCCGCATGGGGGGGTCCGCCCGCAGCTCCATCGCGTCCTCGTACGCCTCTGGGTACAGCAGTGATGCCTTTGAAGAGGACGAGTACACCGCGGAATTCGACGAGTCAGGCCACTCAGCACACGACGCAACTTCTATTTCGGAAGCGTATTCCGAGTTTGGGGGGGGGGCACAGGGGGAGCAATCTGTCAGCGCTGCTCGGCCAATGGTGGGCGTTGTGGGGCAGGTGTCTGATGAGGAATCCCTAGAGATCGTCTCTGAAGCTGCCTCATCTGTGGCGGACGAGGCTGGCTCTGGCGCCGGCACTGCCAGCCATGGGGGGCGCTCAGTGCAGTCTGACTCGCATTCGCTTGAAGTTGAAGATGAAAGTGTAGCGTCTGACCATGGAATTGTTGCGGAAGTATCGGAATTGCAGGGCCACGACAGTTCCGCCCACGCCCTGACAGTTTCGTTTGCGCCGTCACCCGATGCGCACAGAGGGGGGGGGTCAATGGGACCTCGAGGGGCCCCTGGTTTCGCCAACTTGGTGTCGCCAGACACAGCCGCATCATCCTACACATATCTCTCCGAGAACGACAGTCCAGACTCACCCCCTGCTGAGGAGGTGTTCGAAGGGGGTGAAGGGGGCCTGTCATCTGGACGGTCCCTGCAGCTGGCTAGAGCTGCCTCATTCGCAAGCACTGCATATTCAGTGGATGACTTTGAGCCAGAACGGGAAGATGCGCAGACGCGACACCCTGTTCGCGAACGCGCCATCGTGGCTAGCAGCGCTGGGCTGTCTGCTAGTCGGCAGTCAAATGCAGCTCGGAACACCAGCGCTTCTCTGGACTTCAGCCTGCTCGATGCCATGGTGTCCAATGGTGAAGCCCCCCTTCACCTGGTTAACACCTTCAAGTCCAGCCTTGAGGCGCGGGTGGAGGGACAAATGCGCGTGCTTGACGCCAGTGAAATGGGCGTGGCGGCAAGACGCACCTCGGACGTACAGGGCGGCACCCCGGAGTTCGTGGCCGCCATGCGTTTCGAAACTGAAGTGGCTGGTATTGTGCGTGCACGGGCTGATGTTCGGGTGCAAGCATACCGTGACATGGTACTATTCCGGTCTCAGGTGACTGGTGACTCCTCCTTGTTGAACATGCCTGTGTTCCACCACACCATGCAGCAGCAGCAGTCCATGTATGCACCGCTGGCGCAGGGACCTCAGCTTGCACTGCAAGACAGAACACCCCCCAGCCAGAACACGCAGCAGTACCACGCAGCACTGCCCACCAGCGCTCCGCCCTCAGGCGCCCGCCCCCCAAGATCCGCAGTGGGCCCACTTGCCGCAGGGCGACCATCTCGCGAATCTTCTCCTGATGCATCCGGTGCATATACAGACAGCTTCGTATCGGATGCTGTGTCTGAGTATGAAGCAAATGCCGTTGCAGACACAGTGGACGACTTTGCTGGATCGGTGAGTGAAGATGGCTCCTCTTTGGAAATCGAGGAGGAATTGTCGGAGAGGGGGTCAAGTGAACACGATGGGGGGCTTCCTTACGAGTCACTCCCCCCTGTAGTGGCGCCTTCTGTGCCGTTTGACGCAACATACGGATCAGATGTCTTCGATTCCTTCGGCGACGAGGAGGGCGGCACCGCTTCCCGTGTCACTGCAACTGCAACTTCAATGGCTTCCGACGGGTACAGCGACGCATTTGTGGACGAAGCTTCACCCGATACCTCAGCTCAAGTGGCTCCTGCAGTGCCGGCAGCTGCATCAGTAGCCAGCGTGCAAACCGACGAGAGCCTTGAGATTGGGTCGTCTGTGCCCGATGAGACATCGAAGCACGGGGCATCGCCATCTGGAACAGTTCAAGCGGAACAGTCTGCTGGCAGCGCTGGAGGCTACACTGATGAGTCCTTCGTGTCCGCTGCTCCTTCCGTGGAGTCAGCACTGGCCCCACCCACTGAGTCACTGCAGGAGTCACTGCCGCAGGAGGCACAAGCAGATGCGCAGCGCGGAAACACGACTCTGAACTTGTCCGTGTCTGACAGTGGCGTCATCACTGCAGCTGCCCCTGCCGGTGTCGAGCCCCCCTCGACCACCCTTGGCAGTGGGCGGCAGCCCGGCTCCAGTCTCGGCCTCAGCCTCACACAATCATCGTCATACCTTGAACTGAGTCAATCTGCCGCCGCGCAGGCTGACGTGGTGACGGCACTGCGAGTGGATGTGGCAGCGCAGCGCAAGGCGCTGCGGTCTGTTCGGCGGCGCATTGCTTCAACTGAGAACAAGGTTTTGCTTAAGCAGGAGGCGGAACAGCTGCAAGCTGAGTTGGAGCAGCTCACGTATGCCCTGAGCTCAGAGACACAGGAGCTGGCAGCACTGCAACGCGTGCTTCTTGACACGCCAGCGGAAGAACACGGAACACCAGAGGCGTTTCCAGGTGAAAGCATCCCCCCATCACCCCGCTCAGAGGGGGGCAGTGGGGCTGCGGTACATGCAAGCAACACCCCTGGTGGCCGTGTGCACTCTGGTGATGATGACTCCAGCGATGCATACTCCAGTGATGCGTTCACGGACGAAGAGGAACACGCCGAGGAGGAACACGGAACAGCAAACAATGACCTGGACAGCATTCCCAGCGAGCTGCCAGATGAGGTCTCGGATGGCGAGCACAGCTCAGATGGCGAAGGCGAGGGGGGGGGCCTCAGCATCTCCCTAGGGGGGGGTCCCCCCGGCAGCCCCGCCGCTGAACGCATCGTGGAATCCACTAAGTTGCAGTCACCGGCGCCCAGTCCCCTGGTGGTGCAGGCACATAGCCCCGGGGGAGCGGGCGAGGGGGGTGCGGGAGGGTCCCCCTCCCCCCCCTCTGCTAACTCCGAGGGGGGTAGTCAGTACTCCGATGACTCATTCGCGGCAGATGCACACAGTCATGGCTCGCAGCAGGAACATGCCGATGACAGCCGGATCGCAGATCATGAGGGGGACCGTGACGGGTACAGCACCCCCCCCACCATGGCCCAGCCCACCTCAGGTATGGAGGCATCACCCGGCTCAGGACTGTCCCCTGTGTCTGTGGGGCGAGGGGGTACAAACGACCCCCCCCTGCACATGCCGCAGCCCCCCCTGGAGCTCATGGGGCAAGTGGCCTCCCCACACTCTGCTAGTCCCTGTCAGGACGGGGGGGGTGCCGGGGGCTTCGAGGGGGGGTCATCGGTGGAGGACCTCACTGAGTCACAAGACCGCATTGTACTGACACCATCTCCCCTGCACCCTGTAAGTGTGGAGCCTGTGCAAGGGGGGGTCACTATTGTGGCACCTAACTCATCTGGCCTGGGCCAAGTTGCACCAGGCACAGTGCTTGCAAGCAGCAGCAACGCATTGTACCTCACAGAGGCGCATTTCCCCCCTCGCATATTCGTGCCTGAAGCTGATGTGATGGGGGGGTTACTTACCAGCGAAGCAGGTGAAGGGGGGTACAACCCATACCTGGGCCAGTCTGTGTCCTACTCGGTAGGGGGGGTGTCCGGTGCAGCCATGGCGCTCTCACAGCCGCACACTCCCGTTGCAGCGCTCATTGGCTACGTCAACTTCAACGAGGACCTGGTTGAAGTGCAAGTTGCAGATGCTGATGCAGACACGGACCAGGACGCCACTCCTGCCGCCTCACCTGTCCATACAGCAATGGCTTCGGAAGTGCCTCCGGGTGACATTTCCGACGGCTCCATTTCCGACGACATTCCAGATGCTGCCGCTTCTAGTGACAGCGACAAACCGTTTCTGGCGCCCCAGGCAGTGGTGACGACAACGGCAGCATCGCAGGTTGCACCTGCAAGCCCTGACGGCAGCGCATATGACTCCGCAGAGCCACCGGCAGCTGATGGTGCAGCCTCGCCTGACGACCCCCCCCTTGCCACTGGCGGAGCACCGCCCCTGACTCCTGGTGCTGCATGCGACCCAGCGCCCCTGCTGCAGGCACTGATTGACGAAGCCATTTCCGACGCACTGCAGGTGAAGCGCTTGAAGCAGAACACATATTTAACCCAGCTAGCGCAAAAAGCACACCCAGTAACGGAACCAGTGACTCCACCGGGGAGTCACTCACCACACCCCGTGGGTCACCGTGCCGCCCAACCCGCCATGGACGCACACTATCGCAGTGACTCATTTTCTGACGACGACTCTGACGTCAATGCGGAGCAGCTCAACGAGGAACACCATGCTGGATTTTCACCCATTGTAGCAAACGCCGCAGCAGAAACATCGCTGGGCGACGCCTCGGACAGTGGGTCGCTATCGCCCCCCCTTCCAACTGAGGAGAGGGGGGGTGTCGCAATAGACCCTGATACAGTACTGGGTGCCTTTTGGAAAGACCTCCTGCATGGAACTTGGGCTTCAGCGGAACAAGCGTACTCGACGAAACGCCACGTTGAAGTCCCCCGCTCCCCTCCCCGGCCTACCGTCATCACCAGCAGCCCAGTGCTAGGGGGTCGCGAAGGGGGTGTAGGGGGGTCACTTCCATCCCCCTCCCAAACTTCCCCCGTTGAGCTGGACGCTGGGGGCTTCGGGTCGCCCACGTCCACCCCCCCCCCAAGTGGCTATGGAGGGGGGGGCTCGTCCCCCCGTGGCTCGGATGTGGAGACCTTCGTCACCACCGCCTTAGCAGCAGCTGCCCGCAAATCGCCCGTGGCTGCCATGGTGTCAGGGGGGCTAAGCCCTGCCTCCCCTGACTTGCACGGTTTAGGGGGGTCACATGGGGGGTCTCCCCTCTCTGCCCCCTCGCGGGAAGACAGCGAGCCTGACCTGTACGCAGATGAGTCGTTTGAGCTGGACAGCAGTTTGGGCGACGGAGATGATGACGCTTGGTACAACTTCGAAGGCATGGCGGACAGCTTAGGGGGTGCAGGGGGGAGTGCCCTGGGCAACACCTTCAAGAAAACGGGCAACGCTGCAAGTCCCCCCTCCACCCCCCCTGGTGTGTCTTTGGGGGGGTTCCCTGCCTTGGCGGGGCAGAGTGTCCCTGGAGAGGACACTCGCCCTGGATCAAGGAACGGCGAGGGCGACAGCGCGGAACACAACGTGTTCGTGCAAGTGGCCAGGTCAAGGGATGAGTTGAAGCACGCGTGGGTGCAAGATTGCACTGAATTCTGTGCGGAGGTGTGGGCCCATATTGACGAACACGCCGCACTAGCCAAGGCTGCTGGCAGTGCATCGGGCAGGTCAGGGGGGGCGTCACTATCCCACAGCAGTGGCTCAGGTTTGACCCTCCCGATGCGCCTAAGTGTGGCACGGTGGGCCCACTTGGTGCTTTCTGTCCCTCCCAGCGGTGTTCCGATCACCGATGAACAAGCTGAGATTGCTGCAACAGGGCCGGTCCCAGTTGATTTGTTTGTTCTGCTTGAACAAGCTAGGTCCCACGTGCCGCAGCGCGGAATACCACGGCTCTCTGCATCCCAGCTGGAGCGTGTGCAGGTGCGACACAAGCTCATGTTTGACTTTTTGAACGAAGCTTGGGCTGCACCGAAAGAGGTCGCCGCTCTGCGCAAGCACTTAAATCGAGCCCGAGCAGCTCGGGAGGATATGCTTCAGGGGGCGCCTGGGCCTAATGATGCTGCAGAGGTGCTGGTGTACCTGTCGGCATCCCGGGCGCAAAGCGTTTCACGTGTAAAACGCATGGCTGCAGCGCTGACGCTGCCTGCTCCACGGGACGCGGCCAGCGACGACGCGTTGGCGGCGTATGCAAAGCACGGGTGGGTGGGCCCACCCCTGTTCGGTGAACACGCCCTGACTCGGGCCAGCGCTGTGGGGCGCAAGTCTGCCCGCTTGGCTGATGCTCCCTTGCGCATGGCTGGGGAAGAGGTGAACGCACAGCAGGAGCAGGTGGCGGCGGAGGTGGCAGACAGCATTTTCCAAGACTTGCTTGCGGAAATGGCTGAAGACGTGTTAGCTATGCAGGAGCTGAAGTGAATGCATTGCCGCTCAAAGTGTGCACACAAAGCTGCTCATTTGAGTTTCATTTGAGTTTCAGCCTCAAATAGGGATCTGCGCAAATTGCCGCCACATCTGGGCGCAGCGCAGCGGAATGTGTTAGGCAGCGTCGAATGAACGCTTTCGCTTCCGGAGTCACGGAGGGTTTCACCGGAAATGTGACTTCGTGTGCTCGCAGGATGATTTTCTCATCCAGGATCGTCTGCTGGGTCTGCCCCTCGCCGAAAGGCCGCTTGCCAAACAGCACTTGAAAGAAAATCACGCCCACAGACCACACATCAACTTTTGATGAAATGCGCGGCGGGGCACCCGTTTGAAAGCACTCTGGTGGCAGGTAATAGTACGTGCCGGCGCCTTGCGAAGTCAGTTCCATGGAGCTGGCCTCGGGGCCGGCGGAGTCATCCATGATTTTACTCAAGCCGAAATCAGTCACTTTCACAGCTCGGCTGTCGTCAAACAGGATGTTGGCGGGTTTCAAGTCGTAGTGAATGATGCGCCCGCGTTTGTTGGCTGAGCTGTCGCCGCTGCTGCTGCCTGCTGACGCGGCGCTGCTTTGGTTTTGGCTGCTCCCATCGTCCTCCACTTTGTTCAAATACCGCAGGGCAGACAGCACCTGCATGATGATGGCCCGTGCCTCCCGCTCCGGCAACAGCCCCTGCCCCTTCAGCACATGGTCCAGGTCCGTACCGCGACAGTACTCCAGCACAGTCGCAAAGGAGTTCAAATCGATCTCAAACACGTCATGCAGCCGCACCACATGTGGGTGTTGCAGAGTCTTGTGGATGGCGTACTCCCGAGTCGCGTGTCTGATGTAGTTCTGTTTTTTGCTGTCGCCCCAAGCAGGGTTCAATTGATGCACCTTCACAGCGACTTCCTTGGCCGTGGTTAAATCAAGTGCCTTCCACACTTCGCTAAAGCCCCCCTTGCCCAGCATACTCAGCAGCAAATACCGCTCGTTCAGGGTGGGGCGGTGACCCAGTGCAGAAGAGTCTTCGTCCCGAACACGCTTCAGCTCCTTGATGAGCAGGGCCTTGGCGTGTTCCAGCTGTGTAATACGCTCTGCTACCTTTGACTCCTCTCTTTTCAGGGCACTCAACTGCATGCGCACACTGTCCTCGCGCTCAATGGCCCCAAGCTCCGCAAGCACATCACGTGTCAAACACAGGGAGCGGGACGATGGAGGAGCCATCGCAGACAGCGACGAGTCATTGGTGAAGTTGCCGGGACTGGCGGTGGGCGTTCCGGGTTCCGCAGCGCTAGTGGGCGTGGAGCTCGTGGAGCGTTTCTTGGAGGTGCGTGCCATGGACCTCCGCAGTTTCGTCAGCTCGTCGATCTTGCCTGCAATGCGTTTCGCTTCTTCCCGTGCGTTTCGCACATCTACGCCATCTTCCCAAGCTTCAATGACCGTTTGTGGGCCTGTGCGGTGGGGGACCACTCTTCCAATTCTGTGCTGTTCGTCCATGAGAGCGCGGCGTAACGCGCGTTGGGAGGACCGGTTCAAATCCCGCACAAACGACTCCAGCCGAGCTTTCACTTCGCCTTGTTGTTCTGAGTGAGCTTGTTTGTCGGAGTGGGCGCGCTCATTCAGAACACTCAGCTCCCGCTGTTGACGTTGCAGTTCAGACTTGAGGCTCTCGATGTGTTCCTGGAGAGCTGCCCGCTCCGCATTTGAATCATGTAGCTGCCGCACCAGCGCTGCAGGGGGTGGCTGGCTGCCAGCGGCAGCGGCAGCAGCTGCTGCACTCTTCACTGCAGCAGCTACAGCGGGGACGGGAGCCGGGGGAAGCGACCTGGAGTGGGGGGACGATGCGAACAGCCCGGTGTTCGCGCTTGGAGGGGCGGAAGGCAGTGCTGGAATGGTGCTGCCTCCAGTGCGGAAATAGGAGGAGATGGGCTTCGCGGCACTGCCGACGCCGCCGGCAGATGTGCCAGCGTTGGGACTGCGCCGTATGCGGGACTGAGAGTCAGACCCATTGGACAGAGCGCCGGTGGTGACTTGCACGGACGCTGCGCGGGCTTGGGGACTGCTGCGGCTGTTGGTGCCCCCCCTTGACTGGCGGGAGTCGGACCCCCCCGTATTCCCTCCTGACGCCCCCCCCCCTGAAGCTGCCCGAGCTCGCCCAGCTGAAGTCTGCGCTCCTGTCGAGGGGGTCGTTGCGCCCCCCGCAGTTCCGCCTGCAGTTCCGCTTGCAGTTCCGATGGTGCTGCCCCGCTTCACGGGTGCAGACTTCCGGGAGCGTTTCCGTCCACCACTGCCGGAGCGGGCCCCACTGTGAGTGGCGTCAGCAGCTGATGTGCCTGCTGGTGGTGTTGCCCCGTTGTCATCTCGCCCCCGCTTGCCGGCACCCGTTACGGTGACACCGGCGGCGCTGCCGGTGCCAGTGCCTGACTGTCGGCTCGAATCATCGGCGACACCAGCAAAAACTCCATCTCTGCTGCGCATTTCAGAATCGTCACCCTGAGAAAATCCCGTAGAAATGTATGCCTGCACTTGCGCAAATTGGGTTTGTGGGTCAGGCAATATGTGCAGTGCAGACTGCGGCTTTTGAATGCAGTGCTTACCGTGCTATCTGCAGCATCTGCTCCGTCGCGACTACGCGTCATCAGTGCTTCAAGCACTTTAGCTTTGGGGTCATTGGGATCCATCTGACTTGCAGGCCTGGGCAAGATCCTGTGTGAGGCTGAACCTGTTGCTGAAAAGCAGCAGTGGCGGCGATGATATTTCTCGCGGATGCCGTTTGCCCTGCGCCCAGCAAACAATGCCAAAGAAGGGATCCAAGCCAAGGTACATTTGGACTGAATTGGCACTTTCAGCCTTTCACATGTAATGTTGTTGAATCCTCACTTGAATAAGCCGATCGTGGCCAGAGGGGGGGTGCAGGCAGGGGAGAGCACCTCCCGGCGCGTTGAGCAAGGCCGACTTTGATGAGGTGTCTGGTCATGCATGTCATCAGGGACAGACGACCAGAGCAGGCAGGTAAGCATGCCATTTTTGCGGATGCTGCCAAGGTTTCAAGCAAGCATCTGCCCTGCGCTGGCATGTGTGCTGCTCCGCAGACTCCTATACACAAAGCGGTCTGCTCTGGCTGGGGTCCCACGTCTAGGGCACACTGCTGCCGAACCTTGAGCTCGTGTTGTGGTGACTGGCTCTGGGATGCAAGTGGTAGTTCATTCAGTCATGTTGCTTGGAGTATTTCGTTGTTGTTGTAGCTGCTGGCACTAGAGGGGCTAGCCGGCTGCTGCGGTTGGCACGCTTGGATATCTCTCGATTCGACCAGTCCAGTTGGTGAGGAGGGGTGAGAGACGGTTCGTTTTGCACGCCATCTCGCTTTCGGGCTCCCCTAGAACTGCAGTGATATCGATGTCCTTGTTGTTGTTCCTTCCTTGGTAGAGGGGGCCCGGGGTGCTTCCTTCGGGTGTAGTTTCTTGGCATTTGGGTGGCCGATCCGACCGTCAGAGCAAATAAAAATAGGTAGGGGGAAAAAAGGGGGGACAGACAAAGACAGGGGACGGGGCTGTCCGGACGGGAGAAAAAAAATCAAAAATCCGTCAACCCGTTGAAGCTTGGCGAGGCTTCTCCTTGACTTAATGTTGCTGTTGTCCATCCGAGTGTCTTGGGCTAGTCTTGAGTCTTCGTTCGTGTGCATAAGTTTGTTTGGTGGCTTGCTGCTCCCTTCTTGCTTGTTTGACTTGCGCCCCGCCGCCTTGCCCCCCCTGCCTCCACGCACATCTCTCACAGCTTCGCAGCCGACGAATCTCGCTCTGGGTCCTGCTAGTCTTCAATACTTTGTTTGTTGGCTCAACAGCGCATTTCTTTGCTTCGCATTCCAGGTAGCCTGTAGTCCTCGCTGCGCTCAAGTCCAGTTCACCACGCCGAGGCATCATCTCTTGCACCCGTTGTACGCATCCAGCACGCAACTAAATCGCCATGGCTTCTGCAGCAGAGAATGAAGCTCGCCTGTTTTCGGCGACATCTTTGAATCGCAATGTCTCATTCTTCAGCAATACATCTGCCTGGACATTCTACATCCTCGCAGTCGCGGTGCTGAGGTGGGCAGCGTATGCATTCTTACCGCACGACATTTTTGACACAGCAGCACAGTGGACAATTGTCCATCTAGTGCATGGCTTGGTATGTGATGCTGCCACTACACCCGTCCTTGCATTGGTCTCGCTCGACCGTGCGGCAAGTGCGGAATCGAAACTCTGTGAAACTCCACACTTTGCAGCTGACTTTCGTGGCGCTGCATCTGAACACAGACAGCCCAGATTGGAATGACCAAGGTGTGTTAGTACTGTGTAATTTTGTTGTCACTTGCAGGCAACCCGCTTCTCTCAAATCTGCAGGTGAACATATCCATGAGACAGTCTGGGAGCAGATTGACAACAGCATGATGTGGACTGGCGCCCGCAAAGTGCTGCTTATTGTGCCAATCGTCCTGTATGTATTTGCTTGTTTTGCGGGGCTAGGTTGTCCCTCGCTTGATCATGCGTTTGCCCCTGATGGCCTGGTGTGGCTCGGCGAGTGCGGTGCCGGCTTATCCTGTCATCATGAAACTCTGTTTGCAGGTTTGTGTTGACGATGAATTTCGTCGGGTACGACAGCTCTTTGCAAAGTCTTGCCAATATTGTGATGGTCGTCCTTGCAATCGTGCCCAAGATGCCGGAGATGCACGGTGTACGCCTGTGCACCTTGCGCCGGCACTACGAGTGACTCCGTCGTGCACCATACGCCGGCAGCTCGCCCTGTGCATGTGTTATGCCTGTGTCTCCCCTGGCGTAGAGCTGTGCCTCCAGCATATAGTCCTGCCCTCCCAGGGCCCTGTGCACCGCTGCCCGTGTGTTGGGCACGCATCGCTTGAAACCGGCAGTCAAGGTGCAGTGCACCCGTGTGACGCCGCCACACTGGTGCGTGCGGCGGATACAGTGCAGGGTGTTCAAATAATGCAGTACTGCCGGGGCACAAGGCCCCAACACTGTGCACTCACCAGCTGCGTGCGCCGTGGAATGGCGGAGCCGTAGTGTGGCTGCAGACTCCAGTCACGAGTTACAGAATGAATTTATACTGAGCAATGGGCACACACTATGGTGTGCCTTCCCATGTAGTTATGCCTTGCGCCCCCCCATTCTCCGCGAAGGCAGTGCTGGCCTGCTGCCTCGTGACATCGCTAAGGCCGCAGATGCACGCTTGGCATCAAAGTGCACCACATTTGGTTGCGGGGAGTCCGTGTTTCTGCCTGCGGATAGCACAGGGTCTCTCGCTGAGCGCCGTACTGCTTGTGGTGGGGCCATGACTGCAGACTTGCCGGTGTCATTCTCACTCTGCCGCCCAGCAGTTACAAGCATTGGGTTCGATGTGATCGGAACACCCATGGCCGAAAAGCGCCGAAGTTTTTGTCCCACTGCGGTGCCTACAATGTGCAGCTGCTGTGCAATGGATTTGCGCGCTGACGTGCGTTTGTTGGACCCTGGCTTAGAAAGTGGCTCAGTGTCGGCGAACGAGGCGTCCACGTTGTTGGCAGCCCCCCCCCTGATTAGACGCAGACGAATGATGAGAACAGTCAGCACAAGCAAGAACAGCGCATTAGCCCCCACCACACAAGCAGTCACGACTGTGCGTGCAGAGGTGGACAGTGTCTCCTCCCCAAGGTACAGCCCCCCCAGCATGGTGAGGATGGTGACGATGAGGCTGCCTTGGTCCGCCACATTGGCAGTCCCCTGGGCGTATGGGCGCACATTGTCGTGCGCCAGCAGTGCCAGCAGCGCCACCACCAGCACACTGTACACCTGCAAGTGCAGGCCAAAGGGTGCCAGGAACACCGTCACCACCGCAAAGCCCAGCTTGCGCAGCATGACGCACGTCTCCC
>Ga0307982_1002240_pt1 | contig 15684 bp, 4 predicted proteins | sample OrgLakmetagen989_FD_201847 | JGI IMG/M metagenome (GOLD analysis project Ga0307982, IMG submission 201847) | Saline water microbial communities from Organic Lake, Antarctica - #989 | ecosystem: Environmental > Aquatic > Non-marine Saline and Alkaline > Saline | place: Antarctica: Organic Lake...
GGGCGCCGCTGCTGACCCACGCTCAAAAGCTAAAGTGCACGCCCAGGAGCTGAAGGAACAGGCGGAGGCGGACGCGGAACGCAAACGCAAGGCAAAACAGGCGGAAAAGGTCTACGAGCGCAAGAAGCTTAATGAAGGGGGGGCACCTTTTGGTGGAGGGGGGGGTCGCAGTCCTGCGCAGCACCAGCGCCCTCCGCTGCACATCCCTGGGCAGCAGCAGCAGACTGGTCAAGGGGGGATGCAACAGCCACAATATGCCGCCCCACACAGCTCAGCTGACCGAAGCCGAGCCCCTGCCCCATTCGATGCGCTGTCTCCAGCAGCTCGGGCTAGGGAGGCCATGCAACAGGGGGGGGGGTACTTTCCCCCCGCATCCAGCGACCATGGGCCCATACATGCGCCCAGTGGTGGCAATGGCGGGGTAACACGCCACCCTGCTATCTCATTGAAAGCTGCCCCCAGTGATCCAGATGTTTACGCTGAAGACGGTCTCTTTGCTGGGTTTGGTTCAAGGGGGGGGCGGCACGGTGGAGGGGGGGGTGAACCCAATCGAAGGCCCCCCTCTGCACCATATGCCCCTCCCCAGGATTACAACGATGCCGTGGCAATGCATCCTGTAACGGTGGGGGGGGTCGACTTCAGTCAAGTCGGCCAAGATGCCCAAAGCACCGGTCGTCGTGATGGGCCCAGCACCCACCACAGTGAGCCCATGGGTGCCCAGCACCAGCCTGGCACTCTAGCGTCCCCACCAAGACCTGTGGCAGCCAATCTTTCCGCCGCACAAGTCAAGGCGGCTGTGGCTTCAGGGGTACGGTTCACGCGAGGGGGGGGTACAGGGGGGGTCGACCCAGCTCAGGCGGAGCGCAATGCAGCTGCAGCCGTACTGCGCAACCAGCAGGCTGAGGACCTCAAGCTCCAAATTGAAGAGAAGAACAGGCGAAAACGTGCGGAACAAGATGCGGAACGGGAGGCGGAGCGGCGGGAGGCCGCCAAGCTGGAAGCGGAGCGCCTGCAGCTAGAAGCCAAAGCACGTGCGGAAATTGAGCAGGAGATCGCGAAGGAGGGCGATGGTTCCCCGCCCAAGCATCTGCTGGCCCGACTGAAGGAGCTGAAAGCAAAGGGGATGCAGGGGGGCCACACGGATACAGGGGGGCTAACAGGGGGTGTGATGCGCTCCCCTGGAATCGGCGGAAGGCCAAGGGCCCGTATGGGTGGCACAGGGGGCCTTAGTTCTGGTCCAAACTCTCCAGAGCAGCATGCTTCAGGCGGTATGCAGGCTCATCTTCACCCCGGGAATGATGTGGGGTTCCGCCCTGACATGTCATCGCCTGCAGGGGGGGTGCAGTCCTCAAACCCTGTGCACGACGCCGTGCAGCGAATGCGAGGGGGGGGTGGAGACAGAGATGTGCACTTCATGCAGCCCCCCCACATGAATGACGGAAGGGGGGCTGATTTCGCGCCACCTCCCGGCCAATGGCCGCAGTCCCACGGAGCAGACTTTGAAAGCGGAGTGCCCTCATTTCCACCCCCCCCTCGGGGAAATTTCAACCCCCCGTCATCCAGTGACTCCTCCATCCACGCCGAGCTGCGCCTGCTGCAGCAGCAGCAGGGCATGCTCATGGAGCAGCTTCGACAGCAGCGAGACGCCATGCGGGAAATGCAGGAGGGGTACCGAAGGGCGCAGCAGGAAAGCGAAATACTCCGCATAAAGTCCGCACAGGCGGACATCCACTCTCGCATGATGGGGCTGACGGGGGGTCGTAGTGGGGGCTACACGCCCGCCTGGGGGGGTGCAGAGGGGGGTCACTACGACCAGTACGGATATGTAAGGGGGTTCCAGGGAGTTGGCCCCCATGGTGTCATGCCGCTGTCAGGGCCGGGGGTGTTTGGCGCAGAGGGGCGCGGGGATCATTTTCCGCACTTTTATGAACAGGAGAGTGGACGGCAGCCCCCCTACCCCAGACAAGGGGGGGACCGTTGGGGCACACAACAGGAGTTGGGCGGGCGGGATGTCAGCATAAGTGATGAGCTGCTAGGACCAAGCACACATGTGCAGCATCCTACTGTGGGGAGCCCCCTGCGGGGGTCTCAAGGGGGGGGGCTGGTGTCTCCCCCCTCCTCACCCCTCAGCTTCAATGCCCAAGGGGGTGCATGGGGGTTCGACGACATCCGCTTTGTGGGGGGAGATCGGCCTCGCACCGCCAAGGCAGGCGCCATGGGCCCAAAAGGGTACACTCTGGGGTCAGGACGCCATGGGGGTGTAGGGGGGGGTACTTCTGGTACACCGCTTGTGGAGCAGTCTTTGGATGGCCGCTCGACTCTGCGCGCTGCCCTGGACGCCGCTGCCCAGGGCACTATCGCTGACACCCCCCGCAGGCAGGATGCATTTGCAGCCCTTGCTGGCGCTGAACCCCCCTTGACCACCACTAAGGCCCCACCAGCCAGTCGCGCGAGTCGAGAGGCGTACGTACAGGACATGGTGTCGCGGTACACTGCTGCCACAGCAGGTCGCAGCGACCTAGACAGCGACCAACGGCCTGCCACAGCACGCATTGGCGAAGACAGCGGCCCCATTCCCGATATTGAAAGTCTCAAAAGGGGTACAAGCGGGGTCGAAAAGGACGTTGCCCGGCACCGCCGGGGCTCATCCCGGTCAGGGGGGGTAGAAGGCGACGAGGGTGCCACGCGACCGTTTTCTGCCGGACCCCAGCCCAAGCCAGACGCATTGGATCGGCTCGAAGCCTCCTTCAGGGATGGCTTCGACCAGTTTGCATCGCAGTCTGTCAAGGGGGGCCCTCGTGGCTCAGCTGCCCCCCCCTCCAGTGCCCGTGGTGGCGTTGAGGCGTCTCTGGATGGCTCAGCCATGTTTGTGGGACTCGGCGGAATTGGCACTTCCGATGGGCGCAACATGGTTGGTTCCGCCGCCGCCGCTTCTGTCACCCCTGTGCAGGAAGGAAGGCGACCAAGCTCCATTCTGCGGGCAGCTGGAGCCCAGTCCACCGCCTCAAACAAATCCCTGGGATCAGTGTCCACAATTGCAGGGGAAGGAGAAGGACGTGTTTCAAGGGGCCCCTCCCCCGGATCGGAGGGGGGGGGCACTTCGCATGGGCCGCCGCGGCCGCTTTCGTCAGTGGATGGAATGAGTCGGGGCGAACTTGAAGTTGCACTTGCGGAGGCTGAAGCAGCTGAAGTGCAACTGCAAGAGCGGCTTGCCACCCTGGAGCAACAACGCTCTGTTCTTAAGCAGGATTTGAAATCGTGGGAGGCCGCTTACTTAGCGGAACACGGTGGGGTGCGCGTGGATAAATCAGGGAAATTGCAGCGAAAAGCTGACTACAAGGCATACGCCAGGCTAAAAGCTGAAACATCCTCCCTGGTAGCACTGGCTCCTCTGGCAGCTCGTCGCATTCGCCAGCTGAGAACAGCACTCGGAACAGCGCAGGCAGGCACTGCAGCTGCTTCAGCCGCCAGGGCAGCGCGGCAGGTGCTCACCAAAGACACCTCCGAGCGGGATGCCAGCATCGTCAGCTCATTCACCGCAGGCGCGGCCTCTGAGATCTCCGCAGGGACCTCTGCCCGTGATGCGGATAGCCAACTGGCAGAAGCCCGCCTGCGCCGCGACGAGCGATCCCTGTCGCTTCAGTTGGGGGTGTGGACACGGGAGGTGACTCGGGATCAGGGGGGTGTTCCTCCCACACCGGAACAACGAAACGCGGAAATGGGCGAAGTGGTGGCTGAGCTGGCAGCTGTACAAGCTTCCCTCATCGATCGAGACTTGGAGCTGCGGTCAAGCCCTGTTCACCACGTGAGGGGGGGATCACCCGACGATACAGACTACGGTGGGAACCGCAGTCTGGATTTCAATGTGTCTGACTTCACATCTGGACCGGCTATGTCCAGCTTAAGCGTTCCAGCGCCGTTTGGTGGGGCCACACACACCCATGGCGGCAGCACCACAGAGCAGCAGAACAGCACTGCAGAACACGAAACCACTCCCAGTGGGCTGGCTACAGCAGATGTCAGCATTTCGTCATTTTCGCCCCTGCCAACGAGGGTCCCGGGAAGTTTCAATGTTGCGGCAGCTTCCATCCCCCGCGCCGAAGACGAAGGGGGTGAAGGGGGGATCAGATCCGTGTCTGCCACAGGCACTTCGGCGTTCAATTTACGCTCGGATCAAGCGGCCATGCCGGCTCCCAGCGCCTTTGGGTATGGTCGCAGCGACACAGGACGCACCACGGACACGGATGCGGCAGTGGAATCTGAGATGCACAAGATTTTTGAAGGGGGTGTAGGGGGGCTCCACGCCTCCCATGATTCCTCTGAGGTCAGCAGTGTGGTGGACAGTGTCATGAAATCAGCCCAGCAATCCGTGGAGGGGGGGTCCAGCTCGATTTCGTCCCCCGCAGCTGAGCCCGATGCCGACGATGTGCGCTCATTCTTCGCCCGTGTGCACGCCACTGTTGCTGAAATGAAGGCTCGGGCAGACGCCAGCGATGACGAAGGTGAGCCGCGTGTGACGTCAGCGGAGGGCTTTGGGGATGCCACGGAGCACCTGCCTGACGTGGCAGCCGACGGTGACGTCAGTGCCCACAGCGCCTCCTTTGTCATGGGGGGCAGTGGTCTGGTGCCTGTCGCTGCCCCCCATGGCAGGCCTGCATCTGGCGTGAGCTCCCCCGTGCCGGATGAGGCCAATGACGATGCACCCCCCCTCGATCTCCCAAATGACGATGAAATCGCCGCAGCCATGGCTGGGCTGTCAGCAACAGTGGAGCGCAGTGACCCAGCCGCTGTAGCTACAACTGCAACTGCAGCTGGTGCCGCTGACTCAAAGTATGACGAGGATTGGGAGGAATCAGACAGTGGGGATGATGAGGGCGTGATTGGGTCGTCCCACAGCCCCCCCCAGAAGGCCACTGGGGGGGGGGTGTCAGCTCATGAAACCCCCGAAGCAGGAGATCATGATGATATGGTCGCATCTGTACGTGAAACAGGCACCGTACACAGCGAAGACACGGGGGGGGTAGACGGGGCAAAGCCCCCCTCCAGCCAACAGAGAGTCTCGCGCAGCGGCAGCTTTGTGTCTAAGGGAGGCAAGGGGGGTGGCAGTGACAGCGACGGCCCCCCTCGTAGCGTGGGGGGTCGTCTTCGGGAGGATGGCTCCCTGGGCAGCTCTGCTTCTGTGGGGGAGTCAATCCAGGAGGACACCCTTGGGGGGGCTGCAGGGTCCCCCCAGGGGGCCCTGGATAGCAAGCAGGCTGACAGCGAGGGGGTTGACGGGGATGAAGGGGGGTCTCAAAAGGACACCACATCCAATGACGACAGTGCCTCCGATGAAGCAGGCAGCGATTCCGGTGAGAGCAAGTCAACAGGGGCAGGGGGGGCAGCAACTTCAACTGCAACTTCAAGCACCGGCAGTAACCACAGCTCGCAAGCCAGCAGTGCAGAAGCTGGGGAAGCAGGCGATACTTCCTCCTCCTCCTCTGCGGGCAGTGCTGCTGCGTCAGACAGCCCAGCTGCCTCCAGTGTTGCATCTGAGGGTGAAGCTGGCAGCAGCGGCAGCAGTGGCAGCAGCGATGGGACAAGCAGCAGTGGCAGCAAGGGGGCAAGTGCAACGCCAGATGTTGCTGCTGGCAGTACTGGGGCGCTGAATGCCGAGTCGCAGTTGGCGGCCACGCGCATACAAGCCCTGGCAAGGGGGGCAGCAGCGCGCCGGTCAAACGAAGCCCCCCCTCCTCCCATCCAAGAGCCCCTTTCCGTTGCTGTGGATGGGGGCCATGCAACAGAAGTCGTCCAAGTACAGCCCGCAAAGCAGCCTAGTGGTCAAGCTGCCCGATTGCTGGCTGCTCGCCAGGCTGCCAGGGGGCAGTCGGGGCTGAACCTCAAGGGGGTGCAGGGGGGCTCCAAAGAGGATGTTCCGCAGACTCAGCAGACTGAGCCTCCCAGTGATGCGAAGAGTGTTCCTGCATCCGAAAGTGTTCCGTCTCCCGTGCGTTCTGCTTTGGGTGCCGCCCAGCAGGCCGCTGCTGCCGCCCAGAGTATCGACCTGCACAGTGCAGCAGCAGCTCGGCGGGATGCCAACGCTGCACGGCTGGCGAAACGTGGCAGTGGGAACAATCTGCAGCAGACTGTTCCAGCACAGGTCACAGCAAAGCCCGGGGTGCAGCCTGTGGGGCCAGGCGGCAAGTTGCAGTCAGGTGGGCTGTTGACCGGTGACTCCGATAGCGACGGCGACCACGCCACTGTAGCGGTGCGGGGGTGGCAGGTGAAGCCAAGTGAAGTTCATGAAACCAGTGAGGGCTCGCAGTCAGCTGGACAAGCCGCAGGGGGGGGCGAACAGGGGGCGGAGGGGGGCTACGAGGATGATTTTGAAGCAGATTCAGGCGCCCAGGAGGTGAAAGCCGAAAGCGTTGTGGAGGCAGCTCGGTCCGGAACAGCCATGGGCTCCGTCATATCGGAACACCTGCCTGCGGCCTCTCCGCCCAGTCGAATCTCCCAAGTTGACGAAGACATTTCTGCCAGGCCTGGCAGCCGGCTGGCTGACAGCGCCATTAGCGTGCCAGAGCTGGTCACACACGATGCCCTTGCCGACAGCCAGGCAGGCCTGGACGACAGCATTGCGGAGGATGCAGCTAACCTGCCCTCCCGGTACGCCCGCCCAGCGGTGCCCCTTTCCCCCTCACAGCCGAGAACACCGGGCAGGGGGTGAAGCCAGAACAGGATGAATACAAAGCAGCACAATGTTGGATTACGTGTAGTGCTGCATATCCCTTGCGGTAGGTTTGGGGGTCGAGCTTGTACCGCTTTCCCGGCAGCCAGACCACCCCCTGGAGTGGCGCTCGTCCCAGGAAGCCCCCCAGCCAGAGTTGATCCGCATCCTATCTGTGAATGCGAAACGGGCGATAGCTATGCAGGCAAGAGCAAATCGGCTTTAAGCGATGCATTGCCAGTGTGCAAGCGTGCCTGGGTGATGCAAACGAGGCTGCCAACGCGGCGGTGGCCAAAGCGAATTCTCCAGTGCTCCACTTTTTTTGCATACACGGCTGCAAGGTCCAGTGGATAGCTCGAAAACAGAAAGCTGTGCTTACCTTTAAGCAGCCCATTTGCTGCAAGAGTATTGCTTGATCGTCTGCCATGCAGCCAGAACCTGCAGTGCCTGGCACGGACTGGCCAAGGCTTGCTGTGGCATTGATCATCGGATCGATTGCCACCTTTGCGGCTATCAACGGCATGGAAAAGACAGTGTTTTGTGTAATCAAAGTCGGCAACTGCATACTAGAGAATGCTCTCGATGCAATAGCACCTTGTCTGCGCTACTTTGAGGATGCAATGGCACGGCGGAGCCAGTCGGATCAGCCTGCGGAGCAACCAAAATCCGCACCTGGTCAGCTGCCTGAAGACGACAGCTCAGGCGACGACACCCCATCCAGACGCCATCAGCGGAGCAACACAGGTTTATCAACACTTTCATCTGCATCTGATGTGAGCGGTGGTGCTCCGCCCGCCGGCGCATCTGCGTTACGTGCTGCTTCAGCGGCTTCCGTTGCACCAAATACCGCCATTCTGGGGGAGCAGTCCCCAATGCCTGACGCGGGCTCAGCAGCTCAGCAGCCGCATTCAAGGGGAAACAGTATCACTGTTTTGCCTCCTTTTCGATCTTCGGATCGCCGCACTTCCACACGCTCATATATCATTTCGCCTGCTGGCGTGCGCCCCCACGTTTCAGAGGATGGCCTTACGCTTCAAATGGCCCACAGCGCGGGGCAGCCTGGCACTTTAGGCACGACAGCTGTCACGCAGCACTTCAGCAGGCGTGCACTCGGCTCTGCTTCCGGTCAGCAGCTCGTGGCCCGCGGTGACCGCAGCGGCACACTGGGCGGTTCAGCTGCACTTCAGGAGCGGGGGGGCACGTCCCAACCCCAGATGGGGGCTCAAGTTATCCAGCAGCCCCCTCCCCCGGTGGATACTCTAGCATTGGCTCGTCTGCGCGAAACACGGGCCAACACGCCTCTTGCAGCTGCAAAGCGCACGCTTGAGGTGACTGCAAGCCAATGGGGGGGTGCTGCCGCACAAAGGGGGGGTTCCCTAACCGGCATGGACAGCCTCGCCTCTGAGATGATGGATGAGGAAGGAAACCTGCACCTGGAACACAGCAAGGGTGTTCTTGACCTTTTGCGGCCATCTGTGTTCCTGCTCCAGCATGTGGCGGGAACTAAGGCTCATATTACGAACAGTGTCTCGGAACAGGCTGTGACTGCATTGCACCGCGCTCATACCAATATAGGCCCGGACCACGTGTCCAGGTTGAAACAGGCTGCCGCTGCCACTGCCCACAAAGCCTTCGGGTCGCTGCCCGGAAACGTACTTTCGGAGCTTGGCCTTGCGCTGGCGCTGCGACATTCAGCAAGTGTGCGCTCAGCAGCAATCAAAGATGGGGTGCGCATTAAGAATACGGAACAATCAGTCATTCGCGCTCTGCTGCCCTCCCTGCCGGTGTACGCGGGGCGCCTGCAGCCCGGCAGGAATGGCCCCCTCCTGCGCCCCCCTCCGATGGGGGGTGCCGGCAGCTTTCCCACCTCATCTGCAGCAGCAATGGCACAGCCCGGTGCCGCCTGGATGGCACCGTTTCTCCCAGAGGACCCCAGGGCTGGTGCAGTCACCGGCCCAGATCCCATCCGCGCCGCCCCAAGCGAAGCACTGTTCGTGCCGCTGCTGGCGAGCATGAAGCTACCCCCGCTGGCATACGTCACACCAGGAGTGCATGCCATTGCAGGAACACCGCAGGGCTGGCTCGCGATCTTAAGTCGCGTGTTCGGCCTTGAGATGCCGCAGCGAACGGCTGGGCACAAGGGAGTGGGCATCACGGAACAAGTATCGCTGTTCCGCATTGCATTCAACGTGTTCTGCAAGCGCGCATGGCTGGAGCAGCCAGTGGCTGCAAGCGGAGTGCGCCCATACCCCGCATCTGACTCCGAGACCACAGCCCGCCTGGGGTACTTTGTTCTGACCGGAACATTCCCGCCAGGCCGCATGTGGCGTGATGATGACGCCAGAGCACCCCAGCCGGAACGAGCGCTGAACCACCTGATGACTGTTCTGAGTCAGCGGCGAAACGCCAGTGTAACGTTCTGCCGCGTGGCGCTGCCGATGACAGCTGCTGATGTTGCCAAGGTGTACCACGATGGGCAGGCGGCCCCTTCCCATGCCACCATTCAACGCACAGGCTCCCGGGCCCAGCTGCACTTCCAGCACTCCAGCAGTGTGGACAGGGGCCTGGGAGGGGGGGGCTCAGCCAGCTTGCCTGCGGCGTATTCCTCCTCCATTGGGGGCGCCTCCGGCGGCCTGCACTCCCTTGTGAACAATGTGTGCTTTCTCGTTGTGAAGCCTGGGGAACACGACCCGGAGATCACAAGTGAAACCAAGAACAAAGTATGTGTGTTCATGTCTGCCGCAGGGCACACAAATGCTGTGGCGCACTGGGTGCCCTGTACTGCGCAGGCTGTGCTGCTGCATGTTGGGCATGTGGCCAAGTTGCAGTGGAGCAGCGCTTGGTACAAGTGCAACTTGCACACACACGTGTTCGGAGAAGCAGTGTCTGACGCCCAAGCTCAAGCCCTGGAGTCTGCACATGCAGCTGCGGTGGCACATACCACCCGCACTGCCGACGCCATTCGGGCAGCTGCTGCCCGGCGCCCAGACATTCTGCAAGAACATGGTGTGCTTGACAGTGACTCACAGCAGAACAAGGGCTGGTGGCCCTTTAAGAAAAAGGCATCTTCAACGGACTTGGCAGATCCACGGCAACACCCCGTAGCTAGTCTAGGGGGGCTCGATGCATCGCTGGCCCTGCATGACCACGTGCGGCAATTCAGCCCTCCCTGGAGAACACACGAGGACGCGCCTGCGTATGTGCTTGGTCTGCCACTGAGAACAGGGAACGGTAGAAAGGGCGGGCTGTCCAGCACTGACCCGGAACACACTCACTCCTCTCAGGGGGCTGCTTCACTGGCTAGCAGTCAGGTGCACGCCCTTGCAGGGGGTGCGGGGGGCTTCAGTAGCTATGAGCCCCCAGGGGGTGTTGGTGCCCTGGGCAGTAGTGTGCAGGGAATACAGACCGGAACAGAGGACACAGAGGTGTTCCATCCGCATGACGCCGAAGTTGCAGCTGCTAATACACTGGACTTGGACACCGCTGGAGAAGTGGAACACGCTCTGGGAACACTTCCGGTCGGCAGCATGGTGCAATCACACTGGGGACTCCCACCTGCGAGGCTCAGGAACACTGTGGTGCCCGGAAGCCTATTGTCCGGGGGGGTGTCTGTGTATGGGGCCCCGTCCATGGGGGTCACGCCAAGTGTGGGGGGGGGGGCCTCCAAAGCCCATTTGCACGTTTCCAAGCTGGGTTCCACCGCTCCAGTTGTCGAGGAAACAGGGGGGGGTGCTGAAAGTGCTGTGGGGGGGGTCTCCATGAACTGCTGCTCAGCCACTTGTATGCTGATTGGAAGTGCTTTCGCCCCCCTATCCTCTCCTGTCTATACGTCAGGGGGGGTGACAGTGTCTACATCACTGGGGGTTACTGGGATGGAACACCTCAGCCTTACTGCAACTGCACATTTGGTGTTCTTGATGCTTGTGGAGTACACCCCCCCCTGCTTTTTGCTCGACGCCCACCTACTGCGTGACTTCCCTGCACTTGTGACCGTTCCAGCCACCCAGTATTTGTCCAGCCTGGAACAAGGCACACTTGTGCCGCCTGCAGTGATGCAGTTGCTGAGTGGCCGCCGGTCCACACGAGACGGCCAGCGTGAGCAACTCAGTCCGCTGTCGGACACCAGTGGCTCACCTGTGCGAAGGGGGGTCCAAGGGGGAACAGGGGGGGGGTCCAGCGCCCTGCCTGGCGTGGCATCGGGTGGAATGCAGAAGCGAGGCAGCTTCAGTCGCAGTCGGGCTGACTCCTTCAACCTGACGTCACCCTCCCTGGACGAGCTCATCCGCATGGGGCAATCCGCCGCAGCGGGGGCGGAGCGGGAGCGGGAGGCGCGGCGCAGCATGCGGGCTGACTCCTCGCAGTCAGCTGCCATCCGCAGCAGCCACAGCCTTCCAGCCAAGCAGCTCAAGGGGCACTCCTCCTCCTCCTCACAGGAGTCGGAGCCAGACCCGCAGTCCCACTGAAGCAGCGATACGCAGCGGCACGTCAAAGCAATACATTCCATGCCCACACTGCACACACATGTTGGAACACTGGATCACATGGTCCATGGCATTCGGTCAATGGGGACTTGGGCTGCAATTTGTGCTTGGGGTATGTCGGTCACCGGCATCTCGCCTTGCAGCTTGTGCATGCGCAGCTGCAGCTGGCAGCTGCAGCCGACAGCAAGCAAGCCAGCCAGGAGCACCCCTCTGCCCAATTCAACCAGGCAGGACGTGCAGCCTGTAGTGGGTCCCGAAAGCTATGCAGTGCAGGCCGGTTGGGCCAGGGAGGGGGGGGGGTCAAGCGTCTGCTGGGCCCCCCTGCAGCAGCCAAATCACCGTGCAGATGCCGGTCAGCGCCAGTAGGGAACAGACCGAGTACAAGAAGCCGTAGAAGAACTTCAGGGTCCACTCCCCAATGGCCTTACCCATCCAGGGGCAGTGGTGGTCGTACCCTTCGACGCAGCGGCCGTTAGCATAGCAGTGGTGCACTCTGGTGCCTCGCCTCCAAGTGTTGCATTTTGCTGCAAACGAGCCACGCATGAATCTTTTTTGGGGGGGGATTTCAAAACTGCTGTGCACTCAGGCGTGCGTGCTTGCTCACTTACAACATAGGCTGTGGTCAAACTTGCCCTCTTCTACCAGCTTTAGCCGCTGCTGCTCAGCTTCGGCTGGGGTGTTTTGCGGCAAAAAACCCGGGTCAGACCATGCAGTCAGCGCCAGAAAGACACAAGAGGCAACCGTGAGAGCAACTTCGGCAACAACTACTCCCACATGTAGAGTTGGGGCCCTGCAGGTGAGAAATTCATGAAAGAGTCGTGTGCCGTGTTTGCTTTGCTCTCGAAGGATTCTGTCGCAGAAGTCCGCAAATTTACCAACTTACACAAAGATTGTAAAAGCTACAGCAGGGACAAGCATGAGTGCCCAAGTACATGCATTGCACGGCCAGTCTGGTCCGACGATGCCTGTGTGCCAGTCCAAGGTGTGTGCAAGCTTGCAGACATTGCGCGGCAGTATCCGCAGGCTGAGTACTCACAAACAAATGGAAACAGCTTTCCTGATCCGCACAGGTGGGCATTGTTGCCCTCCATGTGGCCACAAGGGCAACATGTTGCAGAGCCCTCCGGCTTTCGGAATTCCTGTGTGTACTGGGCATAGTATGGGCTGGCCTTGAGTTGTGCCGCGGAATTTGTTGGGTACAGAGTCTCCTCATCATGCGGTGTGGCTACGCCAGACTGCCCACCGTCCTTTGCCTCAATCATTGGAATATGCTCGCCCATCCGGCGTATCGGAAATCCCTCGTCGTCAGAGTCGCCGCTGTCGTTTTGCAGCAATACCTCAGATACAGACAAGCGCGGCCGCCGCCAACTTACTCTGCTATCTTGCGACGCTTGTGCTGACAAGCTGCACAGCCGTAGCCGCAACAATATGCATATCGTCATGTATTGCTACAAATGCTTGTTCACTCGACATTTTGAATCCGTTGTCTCTATTCTCCGATGGGGTGTGAAGGGGGGGCTGGTGCCGCCGCACGCAGCTGCAGCATCTGCGCTCCCCCCGTTAGCACACCAGTCTCTGCACACGCACAACCAGTTCTACACACAGCAGGTGCCTCCCAGCCTGCCTCGGCTGCACTCCAGCGCCTGCAGCCCCAGGGCGCCAATGCCCCGGGTGTCAGGCTGGGGGGCTGGGGGATGAGCCTGCAGCCCCAGGGTGCCAATGCCCCGGGAGTCAGGCTGGGGGGCTGGGGGATGAGCCTGCAGCCCCAGGGTGTCAATGCCCCGGGAGTCAGGCTGGGGGGCTGGGGGATGAGCCACCTGTGCACACAATGCCGCATGTCGTTCGCACGCACTTGTGACACCTGCTTATTGCCATTTCAGCGCATTTGTCACCAGAAGGCAGGGTGTGCAATGTGCCCCCCCCTCCACCCTCTGCTGCTGTGGATATGACTCGCGAGGCGCAGTCAATACGCTCAGCTCTGCACGTGCCTGGGGTCAGCACCCACTGACAGCAGTGCAGCCTTGTCGCCTGCTTGTATGGCCTTGGTGTCCAGTACTCCCCCGCCGGCGCTCCAAGCGGCCCAGGAGCTGCGAATCGTGTCAAGCTCTTTTTGCAGCCCCTGCCCCAGTTTAGGGGGGGGTAGAAGGGAGCTCATGAAAGAGCGAGCGATGCTTGAATGTCCCCGCACTTGCATGCGGGACTTGATTATGACCCCCCCTACACCCCCCTGACTGGGCTCATCGGCATGAATGGTGCTGTAACAGTGATACTCGCCAATGTGCTGCAGCGAGTCAATCACGATGTGAGCTGTAGCCTCGTTTGCTGAGTGGTCAAACAGCAGCTCCTCATCTGCCCATGCTGCGTCCAGCTGCAGGAAGCGCCGGGCAGCCCACGGCACCGCATCCAGCGCAAAGTGCAGACGGCGCCGCACACACAGCACGCCGCCAGGCAGCACGCTGCGTTGTTTTTCGTCAATGCGCAAAAGCAGTCCATGGTCAGGATCAGCATCGGGCCATCTGAACCGTTTCAAGTAAGCGTGCACAGCCCCGCCCACCGTGACACCAGCCCACGGAACGCGTATCAGTGGAGACATATTCACATCTCCTGTCATGATGACTTCTACAATACGAGGCACCCCAATAGATGAAGCATTCGTATCGAAAGGCACCAGGGAATCAGTAATTTTTATTTGGTCCGAACGGCTTGAAGTGAAATTTGACCATGGAAGTGGCAGGTGCCCCACATCCTGCAGTATGAGCTGCGCGGAAATTGCTCCAAACCCTCCGAGAGCGCACAGGGCAAGGTAGTATGCCAGTAACCCGCTGACACTTTCAGGCTTGTCAAAGTTGAAAAATGTCACCATCCACATCATGAATACTCCTACCCATGCTGCACCGGCCAGAGCAACTGCTACAGGCTTACTTGCCAGTCCAGAGGTGGACGACGCTAAGCTTGCTGCCGCAGCGACATGCCTCGAAAAACAGCCCAAAGACGGCAGCCGAGCAGTAGAATTCATCCTCTGCGGGATTTTACATATGTCAGTTTGTATGTCCTACTGTAGTTTACCCGCGAGGAGCTCATGCACGAGCGGCAGCCCTTGTCGAAGCCCGAGGGGGGCTTGCCAGCTCAGCACTGGGGGGCTTTGAAATGCAGCTCATACACGCACTCATGCCCTGCAGTCAGCACGTCCCATAATGGTGGGGGGTTGGACCGATGCTTATTGCATGTAGGGAGTCTGTGGCTCCAAAGCTCCTCCAGCTCAGACACTCGTAAGTTTCTCATTACTACTCCGTTGGCTGCTGCCTGCTGGCTGAAGGTGTGGTCCGCACGCCGCTATCGACTGTGACCCGTGCTTCACGTGATGCTTTGGAGCCTGTGCCGCTGGTGGATGCCGACCCTCGCACACCGGTGGCAGCGGACGTGTCAGAGGCCAGCGAAACACTGGAACCGGACGCTGCTCTCTTGCGCTGCATACGCTCAGCTGCTTCTTTGTGCTTGGCGTTTCTGTCCCGAGCCGCTGCCAGCTTGGCCAGGCGGGCAGCTTCTCGGCGTTGGGCGGCCGCCAATTGCTTCTCCGTCAGACCAGGTTCTCCGTCTGGACGCAAGTGTCCCCGCACTGGCACACCAGCCACGAGCCTGTTGGTCACACGTTTGTTGACGATGCTGGTTGGCTTCTTGGGTGTAGCTGCGGCTATATTGGCCTTTCCAGCTAGAAAACGCTTTCGGTGAATTTCTGCCCCGGCTGTAGCAATGCGTGCTGCCTCCTGCTCAGCTGCCTTCTGCTCAGCTGCGGCAATGCGTGCTGCCTCCTGCTCAGCTGCTGCTATGCGTGCTGCCTCCTGCTCAGCTGCGGCAATGCGTGCTGCCTCCTGCTCATCTGCCTCCTGCTCAGCTGCTGCAATGTGTGCTGCCTCCTGCTCAGCTGCCTCCTGCTCAGCTGCTGCAATGCGTGCTGCCTCCTGCTCAGCTGCTGCTATGCGTGCTGCCTCCTGCTCAGCTGTAGCAATGCGTGCTGCCTCCTGCTCAGCTGCCTCCTGCTCAGCTGCGGCAATGCGTGCTGCCTCCTGCTCAGCTGCCTCCTGCTCAGCTGCCTCCTGCTCAGCTGCGGCAATGCGTGCTGCCTCCTGCTCAGCTGCGGCAATGCGTGCTGCCTCCTGCTCAGCTGCCTCCTGCTCAGCTGCTGCAATGCGTGCTGCCTCCTGCTCAGCTGCCTCCTGCTCAGCTGCTGCAATGCGTGCTGCCTCCTGCTCAGCTGCTGCAATGCGTGCTGCCTCCTGCTCGGCTGTAGCAATGCGTGCTGCCTCCTGCTCAGCTGCCTCCTGCTCAGCTGCGGCAATGCGTGCTGCCTCCTGCTCAGCTGCCTCCTGCTCATCTGCCTCCTGCTCAGCTGCGGCAATGCGTGCTGCCTCCTGCTCAGCTGCTGCTATGCGTGCTGCCTCCTGCTCAGCTGCGGCAATGCGTGCTGCCTCCTGCTCAGCTGCGGCAATGCGTGCTGCC
>Ga0307982_1002241_pt1 | contig 15676 bp, 15 predicted proteins | sample OrgLakmetagen989_FD_201847 | JGI IMG/M metagenome (GOLD analysis project Ga0307982, IMG submission 201847) | Saline water microbial communities from Organic Lake, Antarctica - #989 | ecosystem: Environmental > Aquatic > Non-marine Saline and Alkaline > Saline | place: Antarctica: Organic Lake...
GCGTATGACGCAAGTGGCAAGTCATCCCCACTGGAGTCGTCATCCACCAGCAGGGGTGTGCCGTCCCCCGAGATGGTCTCGGGACGCCCAGGTTGGGAGCCTTGTGCAGTTTTGCCTGTTTTTGACCCACCTTTCTTCCTCTTGGGCTTGGGCTTGGAGCGGGGGGGAGGGGGGGGTGAATCGGATGCAGATGAAGCAGGGGCCCTGGGGCGTTTGTGCCCTCCCAGGGTGTTAGCAGCGCCTGCACTATTGCTTAAGGGGGGGAATGGGGGGTCCCCCAGCCCCAGACCCAGCGCTGACGCGAAGTCCGAACCCTCCAGTCCAGCTGCGCTTGCAGACAGGTCAGAGCTGAATCCCCGGGACAGCATACCTGTGGCAGACTGTGCCTTGGCCACGGCTGCCGACACAAGTGCTGGGGTGCGCCTGACTGCTGCAGCGAGAGATCCGGCCTGCACCGGGTTCTTGAGCAAGTCCTTACCAGTCACATAGCACAAGTGCAGGGGAACGCGTCGGGCACAGGTGACTCCGTGACTCAGCCTGTGGGTCCACCCATCCCGCAAAGCGCGGAGTTTTTGCCCAATGGCTGTGACACTGCGGTGGGCCGAGTGCCCCTCCACAGCCCCCAGGGCGGCAGCAGGGGACACAGCGTGTTCCATCAACCACTCCTCCATGCAACTGCGAACACCTTCTCGCGAGGGGGGCGCAGTTGCAGCCTGCAGCCATTGCATGGCCCAGCGCAGCTCCCGCATTCGGTACCCCCCCTCACACCACAACACCATCATATTCGCTGCTGCATCCTTGTCATGCTTGCTGGCTGAGGCCCCCCCCTTGTATGTAAAGAGGGGGGATAGCGTGGCTTCCAGCAGCTGTGTGGCAGCTGACAGACAAGCTTTGTCGTTGCTGGCAGCGGGGTAGGAGGACTCGATGTAGGATTTGACCCCCCCTGCCTCAGCCTCCATGTCCCCCTCCACTCCAACGATAGAGTTCCCAGCGTAATACGGCATCATCTGTGTGGGGTGTGCAGGGGGGTGGTCGCCCAGAACCTGCAGGCACACATTCAAATTCCGCAGAGCCTCCCCCAGCTGAAACCCGACTGACTTGAGGGGGGGACACTGCAAGTGTGCTTGGGGGTTGGGGTCACTCACCCCCCCCACGAAGTCCCCTGCAAGCCGCAGCTCAACAGGCTTGCTTCCTCGAGCCAGGGTGAGCTGCGTAAGCGCCTGCACAGCCCGTGCCAGGGGGGTCAACAGTTGCACCAAGTGGGCCCATGCCAGCTTGCAAGTGGTAAACACGCCTTCTACAGGCTGCCACGTGGCGTTCTCGGCGTCCAGGGGGTATCCTATCCACTTCACCAGCGCAAGGGCCCCTCCCGCTTTCCCCCCTGGGGCCCACCCCAACACTCGCTCCAGGCAGTACTGTCCCAGCTTCTCCTCTTGGCCCTTCATGTACTTACGCACGCCAGCGTGCACCTTTGGGCGAAACCAGCCAAAGGAGTCCTCTTGCAGCAGCTGAGGGGGGCCCCCCTGCACCCCCCCCGCGGGAAACCAACACGACGCGACGTTGTGTCTGTACCTTGGGGAGCCAAACACAAAGGTCATGTAGCCATACTCGCCACTGGGCTCAGTTTCACCGAATATTGTCGGAAGGGGGTATGATGTTCCGCTCTGGGGTGTTCTGCTAAGCAGAACACTGGTGCCGGCGGGGTCGATGCGTGCTTTGCACCCCTGTGGGTGGGAGTTGGGGGGATCAATTTTGGCAGCTGCTGCACTGTTGGATTTGGCTGCTGCACTGCTGCTGCTAGCGTTTGATGCCGGCGTGGTAGGGGTGTTTGGGGGGGGTGACGTGCTGCCTTGTGGCAAGGAGGGCAGCCCTGCCCGCTTGGCGTAGGCGGTGTCGTCAGCTGAGGAATATGCGCTGGAGTCAGACAGATCAGATGCGGCGTCAGTGGCAGCTGCACTGCGGCGCAGGAATTCGTGGGGAGTGTGGTCGCGGTCACGCCTCTGAGAGGCAGACTGCCACAGCCAGTCCAGCGAGGCAGTGCCCTGGGCAAGTGAGGACGGAAGTGGAGGCGTCACAATAATTGTGTCGTTACCAATTACAGCTGTGACTTGTCGTGTGTATCCAGCTCGCTTGCTGGATGTCTTGTCTGCAACGAAGAAGAGTTGTATTGCAGCCTTGGAGATTTCAAAATCCGCACAGCTCACAAACTTTGATGGCATCGGTCACCGGTGGTAACTTTCCAAACCATACAAAGTCACCCGGCTGAATGAAATCGGAGAATTGTGCCCGTTTGCCTTGCACCAATGTTCCATCTGATGAAATGGCCGAGATTGAGCCCTGTCCCCGAGTGTAATAGACAATCTGCAGCAAATGCGGCAGCACAATCTTGCTGTCACTCAGCATGGCACAGCAAAGGGCAAGACTTACACTGCGCAAATTGGTCCACCAAGATTCATCATCTTTTCGATAGCGCAAAAGATGCACTGGGGTGCTGATCTTGCCAAGCTCTGCGAGTCGCTCAGCGATACCTGGCCCTTCGCTGGACTTCAGGAGTGACTTGGCATGTGCAGAGTTATCAGCCACGCGTGCAACATCGCCGAAAAACCAAATGGAACGCCATTGTTGGTGAGGTTTACTCCAAGCACGCCACCTCACCAATAGCTGTGATTTCTCGCGTGGCTCATTGGAGCTGGCCATACCGACACAATTCAAACCGAGGCCGAATTCCGCAGGTCGGCGTAGCAACTGGCAGGACGAGCCGCAGCGGCCAGGCTGAGTGAAGGATGATGCATTGCATGTCATAATAAAAATGTGAACCAATGCTTGCTTATGCATCATTGCGGGCAATGTGATGCCCCCCGCAGCTTGTTTGACTGCCCCCCCATCCCAACCCCGACCCCTGGCTATTCATCTGTCCAGGCGATTCATCTGTCTAGCGCCTGCCTCAAGGCAGACACCTTTCGTCCAAGAGGCTTGTCAAAATGAAATGCTGCAGACACATCAGCAGCTTCTTTGAGTAGCGCCCGTGCGGCCCCCTCACTGCCCCCAGTTGAACCCGCTTGCCCCCCCCCAGCACCCCCTGCAGCAGGCGCCACTCTGCCCAGCAGCCTCGCGTGATGCACTGCGCCATAATACGCTGCGTGTGGATGCAGCCAACTGGTTGCCACATTCACCCGCAGTCCCCCCTGGGGAAAGCTGCGGTTGGGCACGGGGGGGTCTCTATCCCCTTGCCCCCCCCTCGATGCCGGCACAGCACCTATCTCATTCACACAGCCAGTTTTAGTGAGCGCAGAAACCTCTTTCAACAGGCTGAGTCCCAACTGGGATAGCTCCAGCGCACTCCACGCATCAGTGAGCAGGGACACTTTCGGGGGGAGGGAGGCCCCCCTTGCCGGAACAGGCGCCCCCCCCAAGTGATCTTGCAAGCAAGACTGCAAGTCTGCAGCAACACCAATATTCAGATATTCCTCCAGAGCACTCAGCACTGGTGAATCGGCCTTGATGCCCGATTGGGAGGGGAGGCTCAGAGAGGTCTGCGCTGCTGCTAACCACTGTGCAACTGGCAGAGCAGGCACGTGTTCTTCCACACTCGGAACACATAACGTATGTGCAGCTGATCCAATTTGAATTCCTTGCTGCTCACTGAAATCTGTAGCTGCGAGTTGCAGCAGCAGTGATAGGGGGGTTATGCCACCCCCCACCCCCCCCACTGTGCCAGCTTGATACGTCGCCGCAGCAGCCACAGCACGTATGGCTGCCCGTGTATGCTGAGTGCCTGGTGGTGGCACCAATCCGTTTTGGGTGCCTGCAGCTGCCGTGAGAGACGCAGTTTTCAATGCCAATGCCGAGGGGGGGACTGCACCCTGGGATGGGGGGGGGGTGTTTGCTGCCTCCATGTCCCACATAGCGTGTGCTGTGGTCGCCTTGACGAATGCAAAGTACGCCACGTCGCACTGCGGTTGCACTGCAGCGTCAATAGCCAGCTGTGGCTGGCTGTAACTGGGCAGCCACCGGTGCACCCACTGCAGAGAATGCCCCTCTGCTGGTGTGTGGTCTGCATTTGCTGTACACAGCACATGCTGGGTGTCTGCTGCGGCGTCTGCTGCTACAGTAGCACCAGTGCCCTGTAGCAGGTGCACCTCTGTGTCATGCAGCAAAGCAGCAGCGTGCAACAAGAAACCGCTTTTGGCGAAGTTGAAGGCCAGGTAGGATAAGCTGCCCAGCAGGCCCATATGGCCGCCACAGGCGAGGTACTGCGCTGCGATATCAGCGGCAAATACGTCGAATGAGAAGGCGCCCCTTGCCTCAAGGGGGATCTGCTGCATGATCCGAACAGCCAGCGCCAGATGGCCCAGGTAGTGCAAGCAGTACGCAAGATGCAACAAGGCCCAAGCCCGGTATGCATGTGATCTGCACGGAAGAAAATGTGAGCTGCAGTATGTGTGAAATACACAGTTGCCCGTGTGGGGCCTCACGAATACGCACTTGTAGTTTGCCAAGAAATGCGCAAGCAGCAACGCAGCTGCCTCCCAGTGTGCTGCCCGGAACAAACACCACCCCACCTCAAACTCCGCAACCGACGCCAATGAATGTGCAGCAGTGTCTGATTTGGGGGCCCCGGCAACGCAGGCATGGGTTTGTGCAAACAGAGCTGTTGCCAGGGGAAGGTCGCCAAAACGCCTGACAACGTACCCACCGATGTACCCGAAGCCAACAGCCTGCACAGGGAAACGCATTTCATGTTGAGTACGCACTTGTACAGCATTTGCTTTGTTTTTCTTACCTGTCTCCAGCGCAAGACGCTTTGGCTCAGAAGCCGGTCAGCAGCGCGCACATCTCGCACGAAAAAGCCTTGCACCCACAGCATGATCAGCGCAGCGAGGGGGGCGGCAGGGGCAGCCTCTATGGGGTAGCTGGTAGCACTGGCACATGTGCTGGGCACGGCAGCTGCTTCAGTGGCGGCGGCGGCAGCAGTCATTTCAGCCGACAGCAGGTGCTGCACATTGTCCAGCGCACCTGCGCTATCGTGTGTGACTACCCCCCCCTGTGCAGCTGCAGCACCCAGCAGGATGCGGGCTTGCTCTGCGTCCGGCTGAAAGCCCAGGAGGCGCAGCAGCCAGTGGTAGGAGGCTGGCAGGACGCTGGGCAGGAAGAAGTAAGCTGCCCCCCGTAGGAACAGAAGCTTGTTCAACCAGGGCTGCACTGCAGGGGACACGGTATAACGCAGTCCAGACTGTGTGGTGTGAGAGCTGCTGCGTGCGGCTGCGCCAGAGGGCGCTGTGCTCTCGCTTTGATCGTGTGACTGAAGCCAGCCAAGCTGTCCAGCTGCAGCCCAGCAAGACGCGATGTGCTTCACGCTCGAAGCATATTCATGAGCAGCAGAAACAAACCTTTGTTCTGAAAAACGGTGAATTGCAAGTAATATGGACGCCTCGGTTGCCTGCGCAGGCAGCATGTGGCGGACGTGCTCTGCGGCATTATCTCGTGCAAAGAATTCAGCGGATAGCAGTACAAACCTGAATTGCCGCAACGAGCTGTGCCTCAGTTGGGTCACTTTTCTTGCTGAAGAGTCCTTTCAGTGACCAGCTGATGAGCACAGCTCTGGCATGCTGTGTGCCCATGAGGGCCTTCAGTGTGTTGGCTGTGTGCTCCGTTGACGTGCTTGCGTTGATCAAGCCGCTAAGCACGATGCTCCAAGCCCTGTCGATCGAGTTTGGGGGGCATAATCCCGATGCTAGCCTGCAATGAATACGCAAGACTGTATATTTTCGTTGGATTCGTGTCGGTGCATGCACTCACTCGAAATTCCCGCTGTGAAAAGCATCTAAATAAGTCGCTCGAGGCGGAGCATTTTCCGCACTTGACATGGCACCTCAAAATTCACCACTGCGCCCCCTTGTCAGCCCAGTTCTACATTCCACCAAGCGAAGGCCGATTTTGAGCACTACTTGTCTTCTAAGAAGGGCAGGGGCAAGTAAGCTGTAACGACAAGGTGTCGACTAGGGCACTGCGCAGGGGGTCTCAATTTTGACCGCCGAATGTGTGCCAATCTTGCGGTTTTGGTGCATAGCGGCGATAAAATAGTCATACAGATTTACAATTAATCATATTCATTTTCACTGGCCAGCGACGAAGACCTACTGCAACCTCAGTTTGTTACATCGCTTGCCAAGCTATCTCCCTGCCTGTTTGCCTGCATAAAGTCTACAGCAGCAACGGCTTGGAGATTCCCAGCATGCTTAAACTCAGCACCTGCTTCGTAGTATTATGTTGGCTTCTTGCCAGTATCTACACAGCATGTGCACTAGGCCCGCAACGACCGGTTTTTGCTGTGGGTGCCAAACTGGACTGCCGAGCTCCTTCTGTCTATCGGCTAGTTCCAAATGGAATGGAGGACTGCTTCAATGGTTTCTTTTACTTCACAGATGTACTACTTATGGTATGGCACTCCTGCTATTGACGGACGCTGGATGCACTGGAACCACTCAGTGCTGCCGCATTGGCGTGCTGACGTGCAACGGAAGTTTCCTCAGGGTGGTATGTGCCCACCCGCCAGCATGTGTGCGCTGCTCTGAATGCTCTGCCCAACAAGCAGCTATGATGACTCACACAAATGCAAACACTGGCATTCCTCTTTGCAGTCACTTTCCTGCCGGATGCAGGCGAACTGCACTCCGCCTTCAAGCCTGCAGGAGGGCCGTATTCCTCAAAGGACCCAGCAGTGCTTGCTAGGCATTTCAGGCAGATGTTTCAAAACGGCATCACTGTAGCCGTCGTCAGTTGGTGGGGCCGGCCCGAGTCTGCAGGGGGCAGTGCCACAGCAGACACTCAAGGTGTCAACACCGATGCCCTCATTGCGGCTGTCCTGGACGCTGCACAAGAACACGGCGTTTCAGTCGCGTTTCACATGGAGCCCTACCACGGCCGTTCCGTGGCGTCTGTTCGCGAAGACATGCGGTACCTGCATGAACACTACCTGTCACATGCAGCGGTGTTTCGAGCTTGCACTGCACAGCACACGGACGGGGGAACGGTGTTTGGGTTGGAGCAACAGCAGTGCGAACACAGCAGCTTGCGCCCTGTGGTGTTCATGTATGACTCCTACCACATCCCCTCAGCGGAGTGGGCCCCCCTTCTACACCCCATGCACCAGGGAGGGGGCTCCAGTGTCCGGGGGACACTCTTGGACGCACTGTTCATTGGGCTGTGGAGCGAGCAGCGGCACGGGCCACAGCTGGTACAAAGCGGCTTTGATGGCGCCTACAGCTACTTTGCATCAGACGGCTTTGTGTACGGCAGCTCCAAGCGGAACTGGGGAAGCATGAACAGTTTCACGAAGCAGCACCATATGGTGTTCCTGCCTTGTGTGGGCCCAGGGTACGATGATTCCCGCATCCGCCCGTGGAATGCACACAACACCAAGGACCGGGAGAACGGCGCGTATTACGCGCGCATGTGGTCTGCTGCAGTGCACCTGACGCCCCCGCCAGCTGGGGTGGGCATCACAAGCTGGAACGAATGGGGGGAAGGAACACAAATCGAGCCAGCAGAAGCCGGAACAGTAAGTTGAACTTGATGAACAGTGCATGTTGCATTTGCACACAACTGAGCGTTTCTTCGTGCAGGTGAGCAGTGACTGCGGGCTGGATGCAGGCACCCGCAAAGCGCTTCAGCTGAGCACCAAGTACAAGGACTACACCGGAGAGGGTGGGCCCACTGCTTACCTGACAGCCACAGCCAAGTGGGCTCGCATGCTGCGCAGCGGTGAGAAGCCTAGCCACAAATCCAAGTGCAAGCGTGCGGCGGCGGCAGCAGAGGGGGGTCAGGGGGGGGCTTCACCTGCAGACACAGCACCCTCTTGGATGGAGGCTGCTATCGAGGCCGACGGACAGGTGGCATAATGGACTGCTGCTGGTGTGGCTGGGAGAGGGGGGGGGGTCTTGAGAACGGGGGGGGGGCACGAAGGAAATGCATTCAGTCCTGTGCCGCCAAGGCGACAGCAGCACACAATGCATACGTTTACGCATGGGCATACACATGGACACGTACCAAACGGAACATGGGCTGCTTCGGACGAGAGTGCCCGTGGGCGGCGGCGGTGCTTTGTGTCACCCTTGGTGCGCTGCGCCACTCTGCACCGGCAGCTGTGTCGTGTCAGCACTGGGGTTGCATGGAGCCGCTGCTTATTGGACATCAGCAGGGCTCATCACCTGCTGGCGTGCACTGAGACACGGGCTGCCCTGCCGGATGTGAGGGTGGCAGCGGCTGCCACGAGGCCTGCCGATGGCGTCAATGGCATCTTCACCGGAATGCCAGCCACTCGCATAGTGCTTGCCGGGACAGGCATAACACTGGCGCCCAAAGCACGCCCTGTGGCGGTGTGCATCGCTTCGCGCTCAGAGCGCTTCACAGACTTGATTGGCTGGTAGCGCACTGGCGGCGCTGGGAGCACGCCTGCCTTCCAAAGCAAGACTGCTGCCATGTCTGAGGGCTGAGCGCCAACAGACATCCAGTACTTGATGCGATCAATCTTTAATCTCAACTCCTTCATGCCGTCCTTTCCGTTGGGGAGAGGGTCGTACGTGCCTACCTGCAGGGAAGACGTGGGTGCGGAAATTGACGAGGCAGGCGAGTGAGTCCAGCTTCGTACATATTCAATTGGCTTGCCATTTCGCGCTTTACGCGAGTCAGTTGCCACAAGTCTATAAAATGGTCTGTGCTTGCGCCCAAAGCGGGCCATGCGGATGCGAACGACCATGGTGACAGCTAGCAAAAGTATTTCCGCAGAGGCAGCAGCGATTTATCCAGTGCTTACGACACAGCTCAACCTTTTGCCGGTGCTTCTTGGTGGGTACAGTGGTGGCAATTCTTCCAAAGCAATCAATTACTCATGGAAAAACCAACACCAATGCACACCAATACCAATTCACCTGCTTCCAATACCGGACAGCCCCTCGAACTGTGCTAGACGGCCCCCCGCAACTGATGTGCTGCAGTGGCAACTCTCATCGTTTGAGGAGCCCATAGAGATACACTGCCCAGCATGTGATAATACGGCAGCACAGCTTGGCGCAGTGGACGCGCCACCGCAGCGCCTGCAGTGCTCTACAGCCCTGGTGGCGTGCAGCGCTCAGCGCTGGGCACGGCGAGCGCCCCGGCATGCTGTGCTGACGGCCGCATGCACAAAATCATTGCATGCCACTTCAGCATAATCCACGACTTCTCCGCTTTGCCAGCTGCTGCAACGCTCACGGTGCATGGCGCAGGGGGGGGGCACGCGTGCAGCTTCGGTCATCGTTTCTGTGACTCAGCTGTCGAAACTGGTGTGCGGGTCTCCCATATATGTCCTATGGTGGGTGACGGCTCCTCCTGAATCAATTCGCGCAACATATCCTGAGGCACAGAGAGGGGTTTCACACACGTTTCGGCACTGCAGCGGATACCAGTCATTACTCACCTTGGCTTCATCCTTGTCAGAAAACTTTAACTTCATGCAGAACGCAAACTCTTTTACGGGCCCTTGACACAAGTCGAATTGCCCTTCCCGCCAGTAGTGTCCAAATTGTGTGCGTGGGCCTGCAAAAACCCGTAATGCCACTGTTGGCCAGCTACATGCAGCGGTGCATACGCACTGATGCAGTGAAAGAAGGCGTTGATGCAATCGGAGCATGAGATGCTATCCTTGAGGTCCTGTTCACTCGGCATTTTCCGAGATCCAGGCAAAGTGTGCCGTGGCAACGGTGTCTGGAAAGGCCTGAAGAAGAGTCTTGATGGCCAGGTTTTGGCTCACGCGCACAAGGAGAGCTAAAGGTGGGGCTGATGACGCATGAATTCCATTACAGTATAATGTAGAGGATAGTTCAGGGTCGCCAGTGTGTCATGTGTGTGCACAGTGTGCCATCGAGCTGCCCTGTGCCGCAACGGGCTGAGGGGGTGCTCAAGCATACAAAGCGAAACGGTCTCGGACTGTGTCTGCAGCAGGCACAGCACCCTAATTGACGAGATCTTCCAGCGTCACCTCCGCCTTTTGAAGAGCCAGTTTCGTTGTGTGACTTTCAAGCAGTTTCACTTTGCGCTTCATCATTCATGCTGCGCGTGCGCAGTGGCCTCAGGCGACTGTCTGGCAGACGGTTTAGCTCTGCTGCTACTTCTGGTGATGGCCGTGCAGTCGTAAGCGGCGGTATCACTGCATCCGGTAGTGATTCATATTTAAAGGGGTTTGAAGGAATTGCTCGGACAGCAGTTGCTCGCCGTGGGTGGCACATAGCACGGCTTGGCTGGGGCAGCGATGACGTCTGTCGAGACAACGCGAGTCGTACCAGCAATTTGAGGCGCAGTGTCCGCTCGCGTGGGGCTAATGTGGTGTACCTCAATCTGGATGAAATTGCTGCAGATGTGGCTCGTGGCGTGGAGCCGTGGCAGGCAGCTGCCTTGTCGGGTCTGGTGCATGGCTCGGCAGCATCAAATTCCGCGCCTGTGCCGCGGGAGGCTCTGCTACTTGTGGGCACTGTGCGAGTGGGGGGGCCACGCACCAGCATAACCGTGCAAGATTTGGCAAAGCTCACAAATTCAGCTTTGCACGCTGTAGGCTTGGAGGCCCTTGACATTCTTCTCCCTGTTGTGCCGCCCGTCACGCTGCAGTTTGGCCCTTCACAGCTTGAGGCGCTGCTGGCGCAATGTGAGCGCATCACAGCAGCAGGCGCCACCCAGGCATACGGTGTAGCTTCTTCGCACTGGTCTGCCCTGGATACCCCCCCTGTGGGCCAGCCTGTTCGCACTTTGTTCCACGCTGCTGAAGCTGCAGGGGGTGCAGGGGGGCACTCCCTCGTGGCCCTCAGCTACCCCCTCTCCCTGACAAACCAAGCCCCCCTGGCCCCCCTTTACGCAGACGCTCAGGGACACACATGGAGCTTGGCTGAGCTGGTACAGGGGTACGGTATCACCCAGTTCGCTACAGCCCCCCTTGACTGCTCAGATGAGGAGGGCAAAGTGTTCCGGTGCACTGACGCTGCCCCCCATGAGGGTGTTCCGACTGCCCTCATCTGGCGTCAGTTGTTCGAAGCAGGCAAGGCTGCGGTGGAGATGGAACAGCAGTGGGGCCACCGATGGGCCCACGTGGCGCACCAGGAAGTACGGGAGCGGCTGGAGGCACTGCAAGGCACCCACCAGCAACACGCTGACAATGGGACTCAGGGAGCTTCCCGAGGGAGCGCGCCTATGCTCACGGCTTGTGCCCCAGGGGCTGCCAAACTGCAAGCTACCCCCATTGCACCCCCCTCCCCCACAGCGGACGGGGTGAACATTGGCACCCTTGTGGCCGCTCAGGCGCCCGCTGGACCGTTTGGCAGCCTCCGCGCCGTGGCTGCTCGGGCAGGGGCCCTCAAGGAGGCTGAGCAGGGGCGGGGTCGCACCGATGTGGCGCCCCCCCTCGACAACGATGAGGACCCCCTGCAGGATGCCCAGGGGGCCCTGCAGCGCCTGGAGGATTTGGCGGAGCGGGATCAGACGTGGGGCCACGCGTTGGCCACATCTGTGCGCAGCCTAGCCTCCCTGCAGCAGTGGTCGGCGGTGTGGGGGCGGGGGGCCAGGCTTGGGGTGAGCCGACTGGTGCAGGCTGCCTCCGCCGCGCACAGCACCACAGACTGGGCGCGCGTGTATCAGGCTGTCATGAGCCACCTGCAGCAAGCCATCCAGCTGCGCCTGGAGAGCCAACAGGCGTCGGTGGCTCGGCGCCTGGCAGGGGCCCTGGACGCTGCACTACCCCACCTGGGCAGCTCGGAGCACCTGCACCAGCGGGTGGCCAGGTTGCACTTGAGCGGGGCCGTAGATTGCATCGTAAGTGAGGACCCCATCATGCACAGCTTGACCCCCCCCCTTACCAGCTCTGTAGCTGCGGGCGTTTTGCCCCCAGCTGCTGGGAGCCCTGCTGTGTTGTCAGGGGGGGGTGCCTCAGCCATACCCCCCCCCGGAAGGCCCGCGCTGCTGGAGGCGCAGCTGGACATTTCACTGCAACAGGCACAGGCTTGCCTTGAGGGGCTTAAGGGGGGTCGTCTCACCAGCATCATATTCCCCCCCCCCGAAAAGCCAGAGAGGCCCCCTTCAGACTCTGGTGTTCCATCCCTCGTCCCCGCCCACGAGGATTTCACAGAGCCTGCTGACGCACGCACCGTAGCCACTGTGGGGGCATTCCCAGAAACAGAAAGGGCTGTAGGGGGGGTGCTTTTGACGGAAGGGCTGCACACCGGGATCCCCGACAACAGCCAGCGGGCACCCGGAACACCCGCTGTTCGCACTGGCAGTGCGACACTTGCCGCACGCATGGCAGCTCTGCGTTCGAAAATGAAAGACACAAAAGGGGGCAAGGGGTGATCATCTTAGCACTGCTGGTGTGTGCAATGCATTTTGTTCCTGGATGCCATATCCCCCTGCCACACCCCTTGCTCACATGAAGTCTCCGTCTAGAAGCCTGGCCGCAGCGCGTGTGGCTGTATCACTGGGCTGCATTGTACCAGGGTGTTCTTGATGGAACACACCCTCCCCTGCATCGGCATCGGTGAGCTCCTGCACTGAAATGCCCATCATGGCAGCAGCCCCCTCCGCCCCCGCCAGCTCCATTGCACGCCCCCCCAAACGGGATTCACCCCCCCCTGCACCTGCAGCAGCACCAGCCTGGGCAGGGGGGGGCACATAGGCGCGCCCGCCAGCTGTGGTCAGCTTCACTTTTCCAGTGGCGGGGTCGAACACAGGACGAACACCAGCTTGTTCCAACTCCGCAGTGCGCGTGACCCCTCGTGCCTTCAACTCGGAAATGCGGATTTGAGCAGATGGAGCCACTTCGCACAAATTCCGCACCAGCATCAGTGCCCACTCCCGCTGCATGGGCTGTGAGTCAGACATCTTGCAGTGACTCAATGCACTTTCCAGGGCCCCCGGTGTGGCCAGCACACACTGCACAGCTGCGCGGTGTCGGAAGGATACATTTGCAGTGGACTGCAGCAGGTCTGAGACATAGCTGTGTGGAATCCATGCACGGCTGCACCGTGGGGGGGGGGTGTCTGCGGGCGATGTGGGGGCCCCTGCTGAGCTGGGGCCACGTGAGGTGCGGTCCCCGATGGCGGCCCATGGGCCCAGCACCGCAAGTTCCGCCGCCATGAAAGGGAGTCCAGGGGGGGTGTCACTGCTGCTGTCCAGCTGCTGTGACTCATCTTGCGCCCGCTGACCCAGAAGACGCACAAGCGTATGTGTGTGCTGCACTGCAACTGACGAAGCCACGGCAGCAGACGCATCTGTCTCCAGCACGGGTGCCTGCAATTCAGCGAGGGATTTCACAGGGAGGGGAGGGGGCGTGCCTGCAGCAAGGGGGGTCATGATGCTGCGCAGATGTCCACTCAAAGCAGCGGCATCCTGCTGACTCATGCTTGAGCTGCCGATGCCCTGTGTGTACAGCACTGCATCCAGCAGAGATACAAACACAACGTGGTCAAGGGTCAGTGGGGGGGGTGCAGGGGGGTCACCGCTGGCAGCTGTGCCCGCTGGAGTGCCCAACGCAGCGTGAGCTGTGCCCAGCAGCCCGTGTTCCAAGAACAGCTCGAACGCAAGCGACACCCAGTCAAAGGCAGGGTGTTCTGTAATATGCTCTGTTCCATCACCTTCGCCCATGGTGTTCTTAGGTGCAACGACTCGCAAGAGGCTTTGCATCACCTCAGTATGCGAGGCGGTGGCCTGCAGCCTGGGGTGCATCGCTGCAGTGGAAGTAGCAGCAGGATCCTCTGCAACTTGACCCCCCGTTGCCTTTGCTTCCGCTGCGCTGCGCTGTTCTCGCCTCAGAAACGAGAACAGCGCAGCGGTGGCATTGGCTGCCATGCTGCGATCACTGCGCATCCCTGCGGTGCCCAGTGCGCCCACAAGCACTGCTGGAAAGGCAGTGTCCCACAGCAATGCCTCTGCCGTGTTCACTTGTGCCCCGTAGCTGGAGCTGGGCCCGGCTAGCATGTTGCACAGCTGCTGCAGGCAAACCCGAACAAAGACATTCACCAGCGCATCCCAGCGCTCCCCGCCTGCCTGCAGCAACAGCGGAGAGTGCGTGGCCAGCAGCAGTGCGTGGGTACCGCAGTGCCACGCAGCTTCGGCTTGGGCTGACGGCTGCTTCACGCAGGCCCCCCGCACAAACCGAGCCAAGCTGGTGCACAGCACCAAGCGAGGTTGGTCTGAAACGGCTGATGAAATAGATGATGCAGCAGATATGATATTTGATGAAAATCCTGGCATACTTGGGGGAAGAGCGGCAAGATATTCTCTGCTTCCGGGCGGAAGGAACTGCGGAATTAGATCACACACACACTGCAGTGCCACGGCAACATCGCCAGCTCCACAGCTTGCATCTCTGCAGACAGTACTTCACGTGATAAATATAACACACTGCGGTGAACATAACACGACCATGACGCCGTCTCACCTTGCCTGTTCAGTCTGCAGCCGCTGTCCCGCCGCATCCACCGCGGAAATTGCGTGCTGCACTGCAGCATTTGAATCCAGCGAAGCTAGTGTATCTCTTGGCAAAATTCCCGCCATGATGCAGGCAAACTACGCATAAAGGCTGCTCTTGACCTTTCACTGATTCAATTGACTGAAAATGACACAAGCGAGAAGTACTACGCGCCGAAGCAGCAAGGACGTTGCCACGGTGCCACCCCCCTCTGCACCTCTACGAGGCGCTGGGCAATCCATCACCAAGCCCGACGCACACTCTGATGCTGCCCACTCGAGACATGACCCAAAGCCGGCAAAGCGACCTTCTCCTGGGTGTAGCTTCCTTTGCCAGCGGCGCCCGGGGACACAACAGGGGACATGGCACGCACCCCCCCCATATCAGCCGCCGCACCCCCCCCTCGAGAAACCCCGTTTAGTGGGGATGCAGGCACTCGGCCTGCAGTACTGGCGCCTCCCGTCCCCCCTCGTGTTGGAGATTGGGGGGGGGTCTGTGCTGCTGCAGCCCCCCCCAACCACGCTGGGGGCACGGTGCCTGCCCCCGCCCTTTGCCGTGCCTTCTGTCGGGCGGCTCGCTGCTGCATCACACGGGAGTGACCGCCATGGTGCACTGCGCCAGAGTGGTGCCCCCCTGCACCCCCTTGACTTGCCGCTGCCGCAAGCACAGAGGCTGCTGCCGCCCGCTGTGGCGCGGATGCCCGCCCCCCCTGCCCAGACGAGCCCACCCCTCGGCGTGTGCGACCTGCTGAGGCAGCGCTGTGCCGTGGTGTAGATGTGCTGTTGCTTGATGCGCCAGATTGGGCGTGAAATGCGCGTCTGCCACCCCCTCGTTTCGGCAGGGGGGCCCCTTCACCCCATGCCGTGTCCACCTGCCTGCTTCTTGCTTCGGCGGCTGCCAGCTGAGCTCGCATACGCCCCAGCTCGCTGCCTGCCTGTCGCACATCAGCAGGGGGGGGTCCAGCAGGCATGCAATGCCATGCACCCCCCCCTGGGGCCCAAGCTGGCGGCATGTGACCCCCCCTTGACCCACTGGCAGGTGTTCCAAATCCATCTGTGTGCACTGACACCACTTCCCAGCGCTCTGAGTTGCGAGTGCTCTCATTGGAAGACTGAGGGGGGGCGTGACTGCCTCGTGAGGGTGGGGCTTCAAGCGCTCGAAGGCCAGCGCGAACCATGTTGGCCCCCCCGG
>Ga0307982_1002242_pt1 | contig 15670 bp, 1 predicted proteins | sample OrgLakmetagen989_FD_201847 | JGI IMG/M metagenome (GOLD analysis project Ga0307982, IMG submission 201847) | Saline water microbial communities from Organic Lake, Antarctica - #989 | ecosystem: Environmental > Aquatic > Non-marine Saline and Alkaline > Saline | place: Antarctica: Organic Lake...
AGACTTCCCGCACCTGCGTCGGCAGCTTGCACTGTACCTGGGCTCAGCAGTGACTCACAGGATCCTGCTCACGCCCATCGCAGACTCCGTGAAACAAGTGCTAAATAAATGCCGCGCCGCTGCAACCAGTGCACAGGATCCTGCAGCAGCTGCAGCCGCTGACACCATCCGCGGGGCCGTAGCCACCGTAACGGCTGCCATGGACGAGGACGATGCGGCGTTTGACCCGCACTTGCCACAGTACTGGGCAGAGCAGCAGGGAGGGGCGGCAGCAGCAGCTGAATAGCGTCATGTACTTAGTCGCTAGTGCATTGCATGGCGCAGTTACATGACCTGTGTGATGAGTAGGTGTGTTCGGCGGTGTGTTCGGCACTGCTGCACTTGGCATCATGCGTCCGGTGACTGGATGCACGCTCCATGCACCCAAATGCATTCATGCAAACAAACCTGCCAAGAAGCCGCCTTCTTGTGACGCCCCCCCTGCATCTGCTTCCTGGATGCTGCGGGGTGCAGGGGGGCTGCCTGCCACAGCGGCTGCGCACTTTGCGCCGAAGCTGGCCTGCGCCACGCTAACACCCTCGTCAGCCAGTGCTTGCACCAGCACGGGCTGTGTGCTACCTGTGCGTTGCTCCACCCCCAGCGTGCCAGTCATGAGGTTGCGGCCCCATGTCCACAGCTGCCCCGACTGTGTGATGGCAGCCGAGACACCCTCTCCAGCCACAACCTGGAACACGGGGTCGTCACCGGAAAAGGCTGCTTTGGCGGAGGGCTCCAAGAAACCCCCGGTACCCCAGTACATCACCTCGCCGTCATCTCGCAGGGCCACACAGTGCATGTCCCCAGCAGCCACCTGCAGCACGCGCCCCCGCAGGCTCTCCACCTGCACCGGGTACTCCTCCATGGTGTTCATGTCCATCACCATGCGCGGCCCCAGACCAAGCTGGCTTTGGTCGTTCTTACCCCAGCCCCAGATGCTGCCGCCTTGTGTGAGGGCCACACAGAAGGCCTTGCCTGCATGCACGCTGTGCACAGACAGGTCCTCCAACACCTCCACAGCCTCAGGCAGGGGCTGGTTGGCGATGCCATTGCCCAGACGCCCCAGCTGCCCATCTCCCCACGTGAAAACCTGGCCAGCAGTGCTCACTGCGGTGCCGTGCCGCTCCCCTGTGTCGGCGCCGGCAAGCGAGATGCCCTCGTCTGGGAACCACTCCAGCAGCGCCGGCTCCGGCTGGGGCACTTCATTCCCGTGGCCCAGGCCGCAAGCCCGCGTGATGGACCCCCCTGCACCCCAGGTGTACACATCCCCGTCTTCGGAGAGGGCCATTGCCTGTCGCCCCCCGTGGGCGATGTGTTTAATGCGAATGCCAGACAAAGCACTGACTCTGGTGGGCGTGCTCGCCTCGGTCGTTGCCCCGAGCCCGAGAGTCCCATAAGAGCAGGCACCTACTGAGTAAACGTGCCCACTTGCGTCTAGGATCAGCATACTGCCAGCACCACAAGCTGTCTGTGCAATAACAGCAGGGCATGACGGCATCTCGTATTGCGATCAGCATGGAGAGTAAATCAAGCGCATACCTGTACGGCCTCCTCCGAGAAGGTGTCCAACACAACAGGTGTCATTGATGATGTCTCCCCACTCTGCAGTTGACCGAAAGCGCCTCCAGCAGATCGTCCCCATACGAGCACAGTGCCCGGCGGGAGACCTGCGGAATTCGAGGCACTTCTGGACTGAGCAGCTGCACGCAGATGGCGTGTGGCGGCACGAGCTGATACAGCGGCGGCTTGAAGCATGGTGTTTTGACGTGTTTGTTGATTTTTGAGTAAAACTTGTCCAAAAGGTAGTTACACTTGGTGCTGCTGAACTATCGCGTTGATTGCGTGGAAGCCGAAGGCAGACTAGTGCACCAGTCTTTTTCGTGGGAACAAGATGCAGCAGCGAAAAGCATAACTGCAATTGTTCGTGATGTTGTTTGGCGGCGCAATTGACTGCATCTTGTGCGTTTCCCAGTGCCGCCTGCAAAGAGACCCCTTGTTTTGAAGCAGCGGGGATGAGGGCCGGAATGCTAATCGAAAGTAAATTGAATGTCGTTTAGAGCCAAGGTGCCCAGGGCAAGGCCATAACAGCGATGAGGCTCTCATTCGTGGCACTTGCCAGGAGTTCGTACACCTGTCCGTCGCACAGGGAGCGCACGATGTCCTTGGGGGGCAGCACGTCAGGGGAGGGCCGAGCCGCCTTGGGGGCCGACCGGGCTGCCTCGATTTTCTCCACGTGCATCTTGATGTTGAACCACTCACGAGGCACCTTGTTCAGGTCCACCTTCTCTGGGGGCAGCATGTTGGTGATGCGGTCCACTGCCCCCCGCACGTTTCGCAGCCATGCAGCCCTCATGCTGCTGCTCAGCTCCCGGCTACGCTTGTCAGACAGCACCTTGCCGCGGCAGCGCCACGCTAGCAGCTCATCGCGTTGGTACAGGGTGCTGTGGCTTCTGAACCAGTCCGCTTCGCCCATCAGCGCTGTTGCAGCGGCTGTGAACGAGTTTGCAAAGGGGCCGTCGATGGCGATAGGCGTGAGGAAGCACTGCAGCTGGGGCGTCATGCGGAAGGGCACAGAGTCCCGGGGGTTCAACATGCCATTCTCGGGGTGAAAGGATGGCCGGGTGTCCAGCAGGGTCGCATTGCCGCTGGCCAGGCTGATTTGCAGCCGGTGGCTAGAGCGAGCATGCGCATTCACCGCCCAGGACAGCAGTGCTGTGGCGCCGTACTGCCGACTGAAGCGTGCACGGATTTGCGCCTGCACATCAGGACATGTGGAGGAGTTGGCGATGTGCTGCCTCAGGGCTGTGGCGTGTACAAAGCCAGCAGCGCGCACACGCTGCAGTGCGCCTTGTACTGCGGCAACCTTGACTTCGCGGGACGGCTGCCAGTCCTCTGCCTGTCCCTGCCGCTGCTGGTCAATGTACTCCTTGGCACACGCCATGAACAGCTTCAAGGGCGCGTCCTTTGTGTGGCCATTCCTAGCCAACCATGCCTCTGCCACCGCTCCCACAGAGGTTGTCCCGGGTTCAGCAGCCAGCAGGCGCGCAGAGGTGGACACAGGCACAACCGCAGGCTCGCTGAGGCTGAGCTGCCTGCTGCGGGAATCGTGATGGCTCGCCAGCAGTCTATTCAGCAGCGTCGCCTGCTGTGTGGTGCGTGCGTCGGATTGGGTGATGACGTGCGTGACTGCCTGCACATGGAAGCGGTAGGGGCGCCCGTCATCGCCCAGAATGGTCACAGTGCGCTGGGCGATGTTGTGCAGGGGACTGGTGCCCACAGCCACGTACGGGTCCATGCCTAGCACCCGCACCTTGGGAGGCGGCGACGAGGCCAGCACACTGCCGTCGGTGTACTGCCCCGGTACTTCCAGCTGGCTGTGGTGCAGATCCGCCAAGAAGCTGCTGTACTGGAACAGCAGATGTTGCCAAGACCGCACCAGCACAGCGCGCAGTCTATGGCGCCAGCTGTCCAGACGCCCCAGGAACTCAAGCAGGGAGCTCGCAAAGTGTGGATTGGGCACGGTGGTGGTGCCCTCAGCTGGCTCCCACGCCACCTGCAGCGCCTCTGCCAGGTCCTTGTCCAGGTTGGGCAGCAGGTCGCGTGCAAACGCCAGGCGGTACTGCTCCTTGAACTTGGCGGAGGAGCGCTTCCCGCTGTCAGTGGCGCCGTTTGTGAATACCTGTGCAAAGGCGCGCTGTAGGCCGTCAGCTGAGCGTGCAGGGACCACATCCGACCCTGGTGCCAGGGCATGCAGGGTGCGGTTGGCGATGCTGTCTACCAGCCCCAGCAGCTCCTCCTCGGAGGCCCGCGCTGTGGCGCCGGGAGAGGTGAGACGGGAAGTCACTGCGTCGCTGAAGTAATACATGAGCGTCTCCACGTGCCCGTGCTTGCTGATGAGCTGCTTCATGAGTACATCTGCGTGCCGCCCGCTGGCGCCCTCATCCTCCTCTTTGCCCTTGCCCTTGCCGTCGCTGCCGGTGGGGCTGGCGGCTGGCGAGGCCTCGGGGGAGGGCGCTGCTTCGGCGCTTTCTCCTGAGTCATCCAGGCTGGGGGGGGGCAGCACCTTGAAGTCAGAGGAGCGGTATTCAGTGTGGGGGTCTTGCGTCACAGAGGCGCCCCGCTGGCGCATGAGGGTCTTGAGGGCCCGGGCGTCTGTGCCTGGGGGGACGGGCACCTCCCGCCCGTCCGCCAGCTGCAGGGTGGTGGGATTCTTCGTCACCAGCTGACCCCTAGATTTGTTGATGAGGCTGCTGCGTTGCTGCTTGAAGGTGGCCAGCTGGAAGTACAACGCCTGGGGGAAGTTCAACACCAGCGCCGACAGAATGGCAGAGGCGGCCTCAGCAGAGGGCGTGGACAGCAAAGTGAGCAGCTGGGGCACCCAGGCCACCCACAGCCAAGAGGGTACCTGTGCACCGTACTTGTTCAAGGCTTTGCTGAGTACCTCTGTGGGCGTGTCGTTGTCCAGCAGCGCCAGCACGCGCGCCAGCTGCAGCGGCGCGTCCTTGCAGTTGTGATTCACAGCGAACAGCAGTGCCACAATGGCCTGCACAGCAATGGGCAAGGCTGCAGCTGCTGTCAGAGCCTTCACCTCTGTCTCATCTGCAGAAGCATCCTGTGCCGCTGCGCCATCCACTGCAGGCAGTGCCGCCATGACGCGCTTGGCACTGGACACCACCTGCCCCAGGTCCAACTTGGAGGTCTCCCGGGACAAATGCGGGAAGACGGCAGCGTCAAAGACGCTCTGCAGGAACTTCCCCCATGTGAGCCAGCCCTTGGCCAGGCTGTTGTGCACCCGCACAGCAGCCGCCAGCTCCGTGTTGGCCTGGCTCCAGCAGTCGGGGCCAGGGGCGGTGTCAGCCGGGGCGCCCTCGGGGGCATGCAGCAGGCCAGGGCCAAGCTCCGCCCAGTACATGCCCTTCATGCGCATCAGCTCCGCGCGCTGGTCAGACTCGAACAGCCCCATGTCTGTGCAGTTCAGCAGGGACAGGGCGCCGCGCAGCACGGCACGCTTGCCGCCTGGGTACAAGCCCTGTTTCGCAGCTGGCAGCGCCACGATCATCTGCTGCCTGGCCTTGGCAAAAGCGTCGTGCAGATCCAGTGAGGTCACCTCCATCAAGCGGCTGAGGGTGAGCGCACACACGCCTGGTAGGTCCAGTTTGCGAGCTGTGTCTGCCACCTTGATCACCGTCCACGTGGCGTCGTGCAGGTCAGAGCCCTCCTCTGCGGACAAGTCCCCCAGGAGAAACGAAGTCAGCCGGTCCACCGTGGCATTGAACACGTGGTGTCGCCATGTGAGGATGTTATCCCACACCGGCAACCCCTCCCAAACATTGGGCAAGCGCTCGCGCCAAGTGCCCAACACCGGCTTTAAGTCCGGCCGCTGCGCCCGAGAGATGCTGTTCTCCACAGCCTGTGCCACAGCAATGGCCTCTCGCACCTCCCGCAAGCGCTGCGTGTCGGCCAGCAGTCGTTCATGGGCCTTGTGGGCTGCCATGCCAGAGGGCAGCAGCATCCACCGCTTCAGAATCAAGCTCACCGCTGAGTTGTTAGTGCCCTCCAGGGCCTGCATGGTGCTGCTCTGCAGCTTGAAGTTCATCACGGCGCATTCCACTTCGTACAGCTTCACGCGCTCGGCGTACAGGGCAGCAGTCTGCAGCTGGGGCGAGGACAGCAGCTTTTGCAAGGGGCCCCACTCGCCCAGCTTGGAGCAGGCATCTGCCAGCAGGGCACTGTCTTGGGTGGCACTAGCGTACGCCTTGAGCACGGGCCAGAACGTTAGCTGCTTGCATGCCTCCACCCACCGTTGCTCCCACATGCCCAGCTCCACGGCTGACACGCTGGTGAGCACAGGCTCCGCGGCTGAGTGCGGCACGGTGAGTGTCTCCCGTGTGTCGATGGCGTCATCCTCACGTGCCCGCTTCCGCGCCAGCTGCACGTCGGGGGCAGACCAAGGCTTGCCGAAGCCCTCTGTGCCCAACAGCTCTGCGTCCAGGCTGACACCAGCCAGCGCCTGCAGCGCTGCCATGCCTGAAGGCACTTGCGTCTTGCGCGGGGGGCGGCCGTTCAGCAAAGCAAGGGTCGCAGCCGATGCATCTTCTGCTGCAGGTTCCACGGGTGGAGCAGCTGCCCCGCCTCGCTTCTTGCGTGCGCGGCCTGCTGGCTCTGCTGCTGCTGCAGCCCGCCCCCGCTTGGTGCCCTTACGTTTGGCGGCTGCTGGCACGTGCTCCATGTCGCCCAGGGGCACGACAGTGCCTGCCCTGGCTGCATCCAGCAGAGCCTGCACAGCCCCGCCTTGGCTGGCGGGTGGTCGCTTTCGATCCACATCGCTAACCACAGTGACTGAGCTGGCGATGGGTGCGCCGCCGTGCTGTGCTCCCGCCGGCAGCTCCTTGCTGATGGCGGGGGTGCCTTGCTTTCCCTGGTGGTCGTTTGCAGCATGCTGCATGGCAGCGGCATACACATCATACGCCATTTGCCACTTGCCGTGGCTCTCCAGCGTCAGGGCGATGCGGGAGAGTGGGCTTGCGCTGAAGCGGCGACGCACCCCGGCCGCCAGGTCGTCCGCCCCCAACTCCGAATACAGCGCAATGAGGGAGCGCACGCGCGTTTCCTGTTGTGGTCCTGTGCTCGACTCTGAGTCGGGCCACATGGGTAGCAGCAGCGAATCGTACAGGTTGAACACCGGTCCGATTTCCGAGGCGGCCTTGGCGTGCGCCGGCAGCGCAGAGCCCTCCAGGGCGGCCAACCCATCCACCCGCATGGCCCGGGTGAGGTGCTTGGCGGCAGCCATCAGCCCAGCAATGTCGCCATCTGCACCCTTGCTTGCGAGCTGCTCTGTGGCGGCAGGTGGCAGGGGCGTGGACATGGCCAGAGTCTGCTCCTCCAGCAGGGGCAGTGCCATCTCCCAGCAGCCGAAGGTGCGGGCCACATACCGCAGCACTTCTGGGCGGAACATGGGGCGGGGCTCACACGCCACAATGCCAAACATGAGCAGCTGCACGACGTTGATGCCCCAGCTGGACATGGCAGCGTTCCCTGTGCCGCACATGTCCGCATCGGCTGGTGCACGGTACGCGGCAGCAAAAGCGCGGTCGCGCGTGCCACCTGCCATGATGCTTCCCGGAGCAATGCCTGTACCTGCCCCAGCAGCCCCACCGTTGGCACCACACCACACAGGGGCGTACCACCTCGGCTCGGGGATGGCGTGTTTGCCTTGCCATGCGCCTTCTCGGGTGGCGTGGGACACCACGATGTCCAACGCGTCAGCAGCTGCTCCGGGGATCTGCAGGTGGTGCACATCCTTGCACAGCAACACTGACAAGTGCGGGACAATAAACCTACGCTGCCATGGCGTTAGTGTGCGCCATGCAGCTGGCATCAGCTGCCGCCACATATGCACCGCCACATCCAAGCTGAGATGGCTCAAGCAGTCCAGGCTGCTGATGAGGTCGCCAGAGCTTTGCTCCTTCATGGCTGCTAGCTCTTGCAGCCAAGCAGCGTGTGCATGCCCGAGATCTCCGTCTTCTGCTTCGATGGGCATGGACGAGCCAGTGGATGTGCCCACCGGCGGCAACACCTCGTCCAAGGTGCTCACAACCAGCGGGGCAGATGCATCCACACCTCGCAGCAACAGCCGTGTTGCCACAGCAATCCACACGTGCGAAGCAAATTGGTCCCACGACGAGTTCAGCAGCGTAGCCAGGGCCACTGCAGCGCCTGTGCGTGGCGCTTGCTGCGTAGAGCTTGCACTGCTGCCTTGCCCGATGGGGCACGGCGTGTACATGAAGCCGGGCAGTTCACGCCACTGCTCTGCAAGGCGCCGCTTTTGCCGCCGGGCGCCTGTATCAAGCGCTGTTCCCATGGGGCTCAGCTCTGCCCACTGTGCCAGCCACTCCGCTGTGGCGCTTTCGTTCTTGCTTTGGGCGGCATCCACCATCACTTCCATGCACTGCTGCCGCACCCAAGTGTCTCCTGCTAGAGTCCCAGCCATGAGCGTTGACTGCAACATCTGCCGCAGCAAGGCAGTGGGGCGGGCCCAGCCGTGGGGCACCTTGGCTCCGGGCAGGCTGTGTTGCCACCACACCGGCAGGTTGGCACTGGCCTGGCTGGGACGGCCGCGGTACAAGTCCAGTGCCAGCATCAAGTACGCTCGCTGTAGTGCTGCATAGTCTGCGCCCAGTTGTATGGCCCGCTGGGTGACGGGAGAGTGTACCCCCCGCACATCGGCGGCAGCAAACACCCCCAGAGTGGTCAAGCTGTACACCAGGGACAGCTTTTGCTTCTGAGTCAGTCCCACAGTGTTGCCAGCAGTGGCGGTGGGGGTTCCTGACAGCAGCATGCGCAGCAGCGGCAGGCATTCCCACAGAAGGCGGGCGCTGGTGCTCTTGGGGATGGCGCGGTTCAGCAGGTCCAGGAATTGCTGCAGCTTCTGGGGCTGCAGGCTCAGGGCCCTGCTGCCCAGCAGCTTCACCAGCAAAATGATGCTTTCCAGGCGTTTGCTGATGTTGACAGCTTTGTCTTTCTTGTTGGCGTCGGAGGCCAGGGGGGGCAGCGGGTCGCCAGCCCCACCCTTGCCCGGCTTCTCATCGGCACGCGTCTCCCCCAGGTGCTCAGACAGCAGCACAGACAGCAAGCGCAGCAGGCAGGAAGCGTACGCATCCAGCACCGTGGGCGACTTGGCTGCAATGAGCATCAGCAGGCGCAGCAGAGATAGCACGTTGTCTTCACTGGCGTTCACAGCCAACCACAGGCGCATCTGGCGCCATGCAGAGGACGCCTGTGTGTCATCATCGGAGTACGCAGTGCTGCGCTGCTGCTCATTCATGCAAGCCACATGAGGGCTGTCCACAGTGGGCACATTCAACACCCCAGGAATGCACTTGTGGGGTGTGGCCTTCACTGCCAGCCCGCTAGCCTGGGCAGCAGCGGACGCCGCCAGCCGCTGCTCCAGTGGTTGTGTCTCTGGCTCAGCCACCTCGCTGGCGGTCTTGGCATACTCGCGTGCATCATCCAGTTTGTGCGCTACCGTGGTTGACAGCCTGAATGAAATGCACGAGGCCAGCCAGGGCCAAAAGCGCACATGCCGCATGCGGGCAGCAGGCAGTGCCAAGGGGAAGCGGTCCATGATGGCACTCAGCAGCTGCCGCACCAGCTTGTGCAGTGCAGGCACGCCTGGATCATCTTGGCGTGACATGGCGAATGTGGGCGTGAGCAGATGCATGATGAAGCCAGCAGCAGACGGGATGAGGTTGGAGGCGCTGCCGGGGCACTGCGTGATGATGAGTAGCGCCTGTACTAGCACAGAGATGAGCGGCACAAAAGTGATGGCGGTGTTTGCGCTTCCGCTGTTGCGCACCACCAGGTACTGTGCCTTGAGGGCAGTGTCGGGCCAAAGCTGCAGCAAGGCGTGCAGCAGGCGCAGCGCGCGGCGCACCACGTGCATCTGGTCCACCACATTCTTGCTCTTGTCAGAGTTGTCAGACACCTGGCCAGTGAGCACAACAAGCTTGAGCAGAAGGTTCCCTGCCGTATTTGCTGTTGCCTGGGTAAGGGTGCGCTGGCTGTCGGCCTCCTCCTCGCCGCCTGCGCTGCCCTGGATGGAGCGATTCACACCTTCCTGGCACGCCCGGGTGTCCCATTTAATCAGCAGTGCGATGAGCGCCACAGTGAGCTCGCGATGCGTGACAGTGGCAGATGATGCTAGTGCCACTCGAGGCAAAGCATGCAGAATGAGGGGCACATAAATGCTGCGCCGGGCGTAGAATACCCGTTCGTGCTGCACCAGCAGGCGCCACACTTGGATCATGTTGCGGGGCGTGTTGATCTCAGCATGCAGTATGCGCTTTACCCACTTGAGCGCCATAAGCATGTCTGTGTCATTGAAGCGGGCAGGCAGTGCTGGCGTGATGGTGCGCAGAGCTTCTCGTACCAGCCCCACGTGTGTGGCGGACTGGTCCCGCAGCAGTGTCACAAACACCTGCATGATGATTTTCGGGGGGGTTTGGTGCTTCGCGACGTACTTACATGCCGTGATGCATGCCCACTGCTTCACAGTCACGTCCTTGCTCTTGAGCAGGCTCCAGGCATACTTGATGAGCACTTTGCGGTGCTCCACGGCAATGATGCTGCCGTCCACCCCCGAAATGAGCAGGGCAGCCAGGCGCAGCACCTCCACTTGTAAACCTGCTGCATTGCTGGCGGGCACCAGTCCATCGGAAGCGTCAGTGGTCGTTTTGTCGTCGCCGGCAGCATCTGAGCCGCCTTCGCCTGAGGCAGCTTCATCCCCGCCCATCAATGCAGCAACAAGAGTGCCTGCGAGCTTGCCCTCGACCACGCGGCGGACGGCTGGCTCGCCGTCTTTATCCACAGCCAAGGGGTAGGAGTCTTCCCTGGCCCGCAGCAGCAAAGCAGCAGTGCCTGTGTCCATTTCCCCGCTCTTCACACCACTGGTGATGCTTTGAATGATGTGGCTGCGCAGGGGAGAAGCACGCACCGCGAGGTGCCACTCACTGCGCTCCAGGACGCCGTTGGCATACTGAGAGGGTGCCACTGTGATGTCCTTGCCAGGTGAGTTTCGCAGCGGGCGACTGCTGGCAGAGCGAGGCGCGGGGGAGGTGAGCGCCTCAGCGGCTCCCTCGCCCCGGGAGGGGGAGCCCGAGGACAGGGACACATCTGCAGCGTCAGCCGACATGATGTCGGCACTGGAAGTCATCTCCAAGGTGTCCACAGCAGGCGTGGGGACATCAGCGGCTGGCCGGCGCCGCCTGGGGGCGGTCTCCGGCGCACCGGCAGCCTCCTGCTCTGCGCCAGACTGCAGTGCGCGCAGCTTGTGCATTGCTGCAACCGCGCTCTGCTCATCCTGCAGGCATTTTTGCAGCACAGGTAACACTAGAATGTGTAGAGCGTCCTTCTTCAGCCGGTCTTCTACGCTTGTGTCGCTGTGCAGTGTCACGTAGCGCTGAATGATGGCTGCTCGCAGCTCCGGCATGACAGTTGCCGGCACCTCTCGGGACAAGAAATCCTTCACAAAGGTGGTGTCTACGTGCATCTCGAACGCTTGAGCCGACAACAAGTGCAGATACACGTCCACATCGCCTGGCTCCACGCGTAGGTACGTCATGAGGATCTTAGCCATGAGACGCACTTCGTGGGCGTTACGCACAAAGTTGCGGTCGTCTGTGTGCAGCCGCTGGCGTCGCCCCACATCGCGCCACATGCTCAGCACCTGCTTCACTACCTCCCCGTTGTTGGTCAGCAGCCAGCGGGGGTGTGTCTTGCTCAACACCCGCACCAGGCGCAGGCCCTGGTACTGCAGCTCCGCTGCCCGCTCCATCGCACGCTCCAGCTTCTGGGCACTATCAGGCGCAGGGCCCTGGGCAGAGGCTGCGGCACTGGGCGACGCAGCGGGCACCGCAGCTGGGGTGGGCGCAGTGTCAGCAGGAGGAGCAGGCCCGCTGCCCAGGGCAGTGCTTGCGCCAGGAGGAGACAGTTTGCTGTCGCTGTCCTCATCTTGCTCAGCAGAGGCCAGTGCCACCTGTGTGGCTCGTCGCTTACGCCCGCTGCGTCTGGTTGCTTCGTCGTCATCACCGCCTGCAGACGGTGGTGCATTTGTCACCGGAGTGGGCGTGTCACTCAGCGAGGGCATAGCGCCAGGGGCAGGCGTGACATTGGGCGATGCAGCACTCTGTGGCGTGTTCATCCCACTTGCATCTTGGCTCATGCTGCGCGTCTTGGGCCTTACACGCAGCAGGTGTTGGCACACAACCGTGGCACCCCACTGCGATGCAAGCAAGCGCCGGATGCTCACGCTGTTGGGGTGCTGCACAAGAGAAACCATCATGTTCGCCACGAGAGGTTTGGCAAGGTGGTGCGCCTTGGGGTCCAAGAAGAACCGAAGAGACTCCTGGGGGAAGCGCTCCAGCAGGCGGGCCACCGGCTCCAGGAGTGGCGACGACAGAGGGCCATACGAACGGTACCGGTACAGCAGGTCAGCAATGTCGCGCCACAGTGAAATGACCTGCTGCGGCACTGCCTGGGTTTCACCATCAGCCCCCTTCCTGCATGGGAGCAGGTGCAGCAGGTTGAACAGCAGAGCTGCCACGTCCACCTCTCGACCTCGGGGGGCAATGCGCTGCTTCTGCACACTGTCGGGGTCTCGCCACTTCCGCAAGTGGTCCAGCACAGTGTCTGCCAGAGTCTCATTGAAGTAGTCGCTGAGCAGCGTGAACATGGCGCCGATCCCCCGCAGTGTGGCAGTGCTGAACTTGGGGCGCTCAGTGCTCAGCATCTGCAGCTGGGTGCGCAAGAGCCCGTTGGGGCCTTGCAGCATGTCCCTAAGCAGACTGCGCTGGAACGACGGGTGGCTCATGATGCGAGAGAAAGCAGCGTGGGAGGATGCCACCACTGCGGGATGCGCCGCAAACTGAGACGTGAGCAGAACGCGGTAGAATCGCCCCCGGAGTGTCGCCATCCAGGTGGGGGACAGGCGCCCAATGTTGGCGCCAGGGATGGTTTTCGTCTCCTCTGTGCCGTCCTCCTTGGTGTTTTTCTCGGCAGTGGGCGCACCCTCTCGCAGCATGCGCACGGGGTTTGCGTCCACCATGGCGTGAATGAGCTCTGCCACAGCACAGCGCAGGATGACAGCGATGTTGGGTGGTGTGTACTCGACAGTGGGCGTGCCTGTCACTGCGGCTGTGAGTGCGTACTTGGTGGTTGGCGTGTGGATGGCCGAGGGCGCGATGGACGAAGTCACTGCTCCCGGGTGAATGCAGCCCACGCCACGGGTGTACACGCCGGCAAGCCCGCCGTCCAGCAGGTCGCTCTCAAACGCAGCCATTGAGCCCGGCCTCCCGAGGAAGCCTGTGCCAGAAGGGTCAGCAGAGCCATCATTTGGAGCACCCTCTGCAACAAGCAGCGGTTGGTTGGTGGCAGGCGTGTACATCTCGCCGAAGTCGGGACCGCAAGCGGTAGCCAGGGCGTTGGGCGACACCATGATGCAGTCCAGCCCAATGCCGCCTGAAGAGGGCGTGGGATCAGGCACATCACTGCCACGCGCACGCACTGTGAGCCGCTTCAACGTCGCACACCATGATGGCAGCTGCTCATCTCTGGCAAACGTCTCTGGATGGACGCACTCAGCCGTGCAAGTGGGGCCAACAGACGCCACGCAGGCCGCCCGGGGAGCACCCATTGCACCGTGGGAGTGCGACAGAGCTCGGGCAGGGGTGTATGTGCGAGCATACTGCACACGCATGTCCCCACGCACTCCATAGTGCGGCCAACCAAGCTCCATGGGATCTGGCCACAAGTACGGCGCAGGCGACACCTGCACGCGCAGCGAGTGAGCAGCCTCTGGGTCCGCGTCGTACTCAGGGATGTCATCCAGAGCGCCTAGCCCCTTGGCGGCCCGCCTGCCCTTGAAGCTGGTGGGACTGGGCTGCAGCAACTGACGCTCCATGGCTTCGCCCACGCTGGTGTTGATTGCATCCAGCAGCAAGACCAGGGAGCGCTCATCCACAGGCATGACGGACGGCACGTGGCGCGCCAGGTATGCCATCATGTGCAGCTGCCCCACTTGCTGCATGGGACTGAGTCGCCTGAACGAGTGCTGGTGCACAATGGTGGCAAAGGAGTTGGACCAAGGCGCCAACATGTCGCTCAAGCTGGTACCCTTTACCAAGGCAATGCGGTTGGCCAGGGCAACACATGCATGGCGTGTGGGGCCCTCGCGGGCAGCCATGCCCTTGGCCACAGCCTCTAGCACTTGCCTGTCTACGCGAGACATCAGGCCGTCCATGGGTAGAACGGGCAGGACGCTTGAAGTGTGGTGTGGCAACACCTGTGCTGCCGCGTTCTCAACACTGGCTGTGGTGGTCTGGCGACCATACACAGCTGCAGACTGCACTGAGGCCACGTCACCCGGCGCTGGCGTCTGCAGGGGCACTGCCATGACGGGGAAGCCTGCCATGGTGCCACAGGGGGACGCCGCCGCCAGCAGCTTGATTCCGCCATGCTCCACACTGCCGCCGCTCGCGTCGCCTGCACTCGGCACTGCAATGGCCAAGCCAGACGGGGCGCTGCTGGCTTTGTCCAGGTCAGCATCCCCATCCTCGTCTTGTTCTACAGCGTCCGTCGCCGCTTCCGCCGCGTTGACAGCTGCCTGCAGCCAGGGCTGCAGCTGCCCGGGGGAGCCGGCAGCAACACACTTCCCTCCTGGGCCGACAAACAGGCCGATGGCTTTGAAGCGCTCCAGTCCATCTTTGCTGTGGTCGTCGTTCAGTGTCTGGCCCGGGGGGCACACAAGCACCGCCAGCACTGCAACTGCGCTGCGGGACTCACAAGCGGCCATGCCCGGCATGTCGTGGGGTGCACGGGGCGCCTCAGCGTGCTCTGCAGCAGACACCCGCGGCAGCAGCTGGCAGCGCATGCTGCGCAAGGCCTGTGCGTGGGCCTTCACCCCTGGCAGCACCAGGGGGATCTTCAGCAGCACTGTGCCGTCTGGGGCAGAGTCCTTCAGGCGTCCCCACTCCACATGGGCGCAAGGCAGATACACTGCCCGCCACATACTGTCTAGAGCAGCGCGGGCGGCAAACAGGGTGGTGGCAGCCTGCACACGTGACACGTGCTTAGTGACGTGGATGATTGCCCGCACCAGGGCAGGCATCCGCTTGGCCAGCACCATGCGGGGCAGCATGCGAGACAGGGCAAGCACCAGCCCAGCTGCCCCCTGCTGCGTGCGATAGCTGCGCACAAACGCAGCGTGCGAAATCTGTTCGGTCAGGTCGTCAATGAGGAAAAGTCCAATGCCGGCGGCAGCAGCTGGATTGGCCTGCCCAGCCTCGCTGGCTTTCGCCAGTCCTTGCAGTTGCTGCAGAGTGCTGAGCACTACTGCCAACATGTCTGTAGCCACCGGCAACAAGGGTTCGTGTGCTGAGCCGCAGCAAAGCGTGACGATCACATCCGTGAGCACCAGGGGATTGAAGGAGGTCCCTGGCTGCACTGTGGCACCCTCTTGAGCGGGAAGCGACGAAACTACGTAGGGCAGGCGCTCAGCAGCCTTGCTTCCCGTCAAGCTGGCTTCTCGCGTGTGCTTCTCCACCGCCAGCAGCGTGAGGTGCCGCACAGTGCCCTGCAGCAGGGCAGTTGCGTCCCCATGCAAGTGGCTGTCCCCAGCAGCGAGCGCTAGCGCAAGCAGCATGCGACGCACAGTGGCGCTCTGCATGATGACGCCATCTGCACTGATCCCGCACGATGGTTGTGCAGGCGCCTCACTGGGCACAGGTGAGGCACTAGTTGCTCCGGAGGTGGCGATGGCAGCTGCCGCTTCCGTGGCGCTGTTTGCTAGCGCCATCAAGCTGCTCTCGATGCTATCTGGGCTGGTGGACTGTGGTACCGCGTTGGTTAGCAGTTGTCCCAGCAGCAGACGCAGCAGACGCCACGCTTGCTGCTTGGCACGAACGGCGGAGGAGCGCGCATCACCCGCTGCCATCTGCGGCACTGCGACGCACGGAATGTCTTCGGAGTGCTCCATGGCTTCCTTGGCAGCTTGGCTGCGCGATGATGCACCTGCCGCCACACTGTCTGCTTGCTTGGAGTGCATGGGCAGCCCTGCAGTGACCCACTTGTCCTCCTCCTC
>Ga0307982_1002243_pt1 | contig 15669 bp, 15 predicted proteins | sample OrgLakmetagen989_FD_201847 | JGI IMG/M metagenome (GOLD analysis project Ga0307982, IMG submission 201847) | Saline water microbial communities from Organic Lake, Antarctica - #989 | ecosystem: Environmental > Aquatic > Non-marine Saline and Alkaline > Saline | place: Antarctica: Organic Lake...
TTCGCCCATTTTTGTAAATAAACGGTCAGTAAAGGTTTTTTTTTTTTTTTTTTTTTTTTTTTTGGGTCACTGAATTAAGCGGACGAGCAACGGATATCATGGATATCTAGTGGGATCGCTGAGCACGCCCATGTTATTAAATCCATGCCACCTCTTATCCCTTGAGTTCTTGGCTTCTTGGCGCTTGGCGACTTGCGTCTTTTGAATTCTGAACCCCCGAAGAAACCCGTGATATTCGTACGAGTAAGAAAGCTCTTATCTTTCTCTTCTAGCTCCCCTATGAACCCCAGCAATCAATAACTAATAACGAAAACGAGTAGCTAAACCCGCGCATTCGAACCAAAACAAATTTAAACTAGGAATTCTAGATGTGCATAACAAAAACCAGAAAGGCTGCGCTTTTGGGAGGAAGCGCGTCGACCATTCAATAACTATAACTACTTCCCTGCATCCCACTACCATTTCAAAATTTGCATTGCGCATACAGCAATTCAAGAAGGAAGAGGGAAGGGGGTCAAAAAGGAGGAAACAACAAGGCAACGATGTATAACACAAATGCCTTTTTCAAGCCCAGAAGTGCTGCACCACCAGGTCAATCGGCATTCGGCAGACCTGCAGTTGTACACACGCGCGCATAGGTATAAATAAAATCTTCGATAGAAGAGAGTCATTATCATACTAATTGACATACCGGACAAGGGTCGCCTCTCGCTTTTAGCACTCGCGCACACTCCATGCAGCACGCGATGTGGCCCGTTTCACCGTGCACGATGGTGGCCTGTTCAGGCCACATGCGGAGAAGGAATGAGATAGTAAAAGGGATAGTACAAAAGGTCGAACAATTCAAAGAAATGCCTACACAAAGGAGCAGCGCAAATCAAACAAAAATAGATCGCCAATACAAACGATCACTGCACCAGCGCGCAGACTGCTATAATCCCCTCCTCGTACCGTGCGCTCGGCGGCGAGGCACACCACGCAATCCCGGTCGCCGCCTTGGTCGCCAAACAAGCGGTTGTCGCCGTCCGCAAAGGACGGAAAGTTGGACTGCGACGAGTAGCTCCGCTGCAGCGGTGGCGAGGGGAGGCCATGCGGAGGAGAGCTACCAGTGGCGGCGGAACTTGAGGAGTTGCCCACGTTTAATTGGTGCATCGCACCGACTAGGCCCTCGACACGCTCGCCAGTGTTTGACGATAAAGCTGCCTGCTGGTCTTGGCCGTGCACCGCTGCCAAATGCGCCCTTCGCTCCACCATACGGGCCTCGCGCATGGCCACTTCCCTGCTCGAGGAGTTAACATAATGCGGATAGTGTCGTAACTCAAAAACAGAACAGAAGAGAGCACATCCAAGGAAGTTGAGAACATGACAGAAACCAAGGTAAAATGATCAGGCTCATGCTTTTGTGCCCTATTTCATTTATTCACCTCGCCTGGCGCTCCACTCTCATTTCTTCGAGTCGTGTCATCGCCGAAATGTCCGTCGCTCCTTCTAGGGTGCAAACCAGCGTGTCGAGCGGAGGCTCCCGATTCAACTTTTGGCTTATCCACCCTGTGCCGTCGGCTAATTGTAGCCGAGGAATGCAGCGGTTTGCAGGGTGATCGCTGAACAATTTACTCACCTGTACATGTATAAGAAGTATAAAGCAATCACAGAAGATTAATGAGTCAATTCGGATAATCAGTTACAGATTTTTCAATAACGCATCTGTCAAGAATTACAGAACGGTGCTGTTAGTACGAGGAATCAACGTGTTGAGAACAACGACCGGAACCAAGACCACGCACCACTAAGAGTTCTTCTCCTCGCGGAACGAGTCGAATCGAGGGCGAGCTGAGTTCACACGTTTGTCGCACGAGGGCGCCTTCTTGTATGGCCACCTTCACTTTCAGCACAGTGGGCATCGGCAAGAGGGTGGCAATGGGCCCTCGGTGGCCCGACAGAGGGTTCAACTGCTCCGAAAGCCATCCTCGCCCGTCGGCGGTCCTTAAGCGAGCTAGCCCTTGGTCGTTGAGCCGCCGCTCCGAGATTTCCACCAAAGCATGCAAGGCTAGCGTATAGCGAAGTGGCGACGACAATTCAAGTCCCGTGCGCACTAAGGCGCCGTCTGTGAATAAGCAATTGCGCAGGACAGAATATTGACGGATCAAGACAAGTTTTCAGGAAGCGATAAGTCGAACATGGAATTGTTCTAGTTCGTGAGGCTAGTGTATGCAGTAAATAATTGCATAGGTTTGTGTGTAAATGCGTCTGCATGTGAAGAATAAAAAGACCGCGCAAACGTTGGTGTATTTACCGGCGCACACGACGCGATAGACCCAACGGCTCGATTCCTTAACACTGCCCCGCCTCGCCAACACTGATCCTGCTACCCTACCCTGCGGCAGTGGCACGGAGGTAGTGGTGCGCGTGATGTCCTCCTGGGCGCCATTTTGACCATTGGAGTCTGAGATCGACGTATCGAGTGCCCATCCTTTGTGCGGTGACAACACTTCGAGCCAAAAGAAACGCGGCGGGTTCAACGAGTGTGGCACTGCAGCTGCTGCTGCTGTTGGTCCAGTACTGCTTCGTCTTCCATTGCCACTCCCGTTGCCAGAGTTACGCTCTGATCTACTCGAAGGTGAAGCCACATCAGTCGTCGAATCATTAGAACTGACGGCATTCGAATCAGTTCTTGCGCTAGTCCTAGCTACCCTATTGTGATCTTGGCTGCCAGTGAGGTCATTGTCCTGGGAACTGCCATCGCTAATGAGCCCTAGAGCACTTCCAGCACTGCTAGCGATGTTTTCAGCCGCAGCCGCATGAGAAGCTGAGGACACTCGCCACGCGAGATCCATCAAGCGCGAAGAAGCTGTGGCGTCATCCACGTCGTCCCAACCTCCCACGCGGCCGCGCACCGTGCTCAGAGGGGGCTCCCATCCGGACGCCTGTTCTTCGGCGCTTCGATCCCGCACTGTGTCGTCATAAGCCGGCGTGTAGCGCACACGAAATTCTGCGCCTGCAGGCAGCACTGCCATAGGAGCTGGAATGTCCCCCACCGTTACTGTACAACCGAACACAAGGTTAGGCGCAGGGTTTGGTGCATGTATTAAAGTTTAGATACAGTTGTTACCTACAAGTAACCAGTCTAGTAGATACACGCACAACCTGGGTCGAATTGAGCATCGTATACTGGGCACTCGCGGCCGCATACGTAGAAAACTTCGCCTTCTTCCTCCTCTAAGCTCATTGTATGTAGCTTCGACGTTGGAGGTCCTAAGACGCGCCTGTGTGGTGCCACCTCTCGTCTCTGAGATGATCACTCGCGTACGTGCTTACTTAAGTAGTGCAGTGCAGAACTGCTGAACACTCAATTTCAGAACCCAGAACCCATCCTTTTCTTTTCTTTCTTTGCCACATCGATCGTCGGCTTTCTTTTTCCTTCTCGTTTTTGTGGCCATCAAAACAAGAACAGAAAGAAGGAATAAGGCGCAGGTCATGTGACGCGCCGTCAGCCGTCGGAAGCTCCACAGTCTAGGCTAGTTTTTTTTAATTAATTATCGAGATATCACATACACTTGTAGAGTCAATCCTAAGTTTTCAGGCCCTCTGTGATAGCATAATTTCGACTTAGGACGAGCCATTAGTTCTTAGTCACTATGTCCGACGACGCCTCAGAGAATTCTACAAGTGTCATTGTGCGCCTAGCCCTTTCAAATTTGGTAAGCATCGTCTGAGCCTAAGAAATGATACATCCAGCAGATTATCGTTTTACTCTCGATATCGAATATTGTTGTGTTACCTTACACTTTGCGCAATTTTCTTTCTTTCGGGCGAACTTCTGTAGGAACTACCAAAGCCACCGAGAACCTTGGCTAGCTTATCTCTCGTGGGAGCTGGGTTGGATTCCCAAGGAGTTTCCGAACTGCTGGCTGGTTTGAGAGGAGCGCGCCACCTTTCCCTAGCTTTCCTTGATTTGAGTGGAAACCCTCTGGGACTAGCTGGTGCTCACACTCTTGCCGACGCTTTGACTGCTCCCTCACCGCCTACTAGCACTTCCTCGACGACAAGCAACTTCAGTGTGCAAATTTTGTGGGCGCGCGGGTGTGGTATAGGGACTGCGGGGGCTCGGCAGCTGGCGCTAGCTTTAGTCTCTAATCGATCTGAAAATGGTGAAGCAGAAACCAAGCTATCAGCAGTAGCCAGCAGTGATGCCTCAGTAGTGGAGGCGCAGGCACTACCGCTGCTGCCGTCGGCTGAGGGTGGTCTCGTAAGTGTTGATCGTGGGTTTAAGCGCCTGCGTCTCGGGCGCTACGAAGCCGACCTAAGCCTTACCTGTGCTCAAATCGTGAATCTTTCGGACCTTGAAACGCCACTAGGGCAGTATGGGCGTTACGAGCATGAAGCGAGCGAAGTATCGAATGACAACGATCAAGACGAAGGATGGCTCGATGTTGTGGTCGTGGCAACACTCTTAGGCGTCAATGACGCGCTTACAGTGCTCGATCTATCAGGGTGTGCGCTCTGTGGTGTGAATGCGCACGGCCAAGGCAAGCGCTCTTCGAGAGCTATAGTCCAGTTCGCTCGCGCTTTGATGACGAAGGGTGCCTCCAAAAAGAGCTCCTTGCGCGACCTTCGCCTAGCTCGAAACATGCTGGATGGCGCAGCAGCTGCAGCTCTAGCACCTGGCCTACATGATTGCACGGCACTACAAAAACTTGACCTCAGCCGAAACCTGCTAAATGGGGCAGCTCTTCGAGCGGTACTTAGGGCCGCTATGCATGACTAGTAAATTGTATTATGATTCCTCGCCACTTATTCCATTTTTTATCATTTATTTGTTTGCTTTTTCCCTTCTTCTTTCTTCCAGTTGGCAGGTGCGCTGCCTCTTTCTACGCAAGCTCTCGCCCTTGGTGGCAACGATTTCGGACCTCCAGGCGCGGCAGTGGTAGCTACTCTTCTCGGTGCTCGCTTTTGCCTCGATCCTTCTTTTCCTCTGCCTTTACCGACCACACTCAAGGAGGAGGCTGCAGCCGCAGCAGCAGCTGCTGCCCACCCGGGTAAGATAGAGGCCACGGCCTCGATGGCGGGGCGGCTGGTAGCAGCAGCAGCGAAAGCGCACAGTCATGCTGCACGGCAAGAGGAAGAAGGAACTTGGTTGTTGGGTTCATTTGCGGTAAATTTGCGCAGTGGAATTGGCCTAGGCCTTTCAAACACGCTTCGAGTAACCCGCGTCGATAATGCGGGTCCTGCATATGTGAGTGGCGTGCGCGTCGGGGCCAGAGTGGTGTCGCTAGGAGGGAACCTGGTATCGGCGTTACCGGACTTCGTCGCAGGCTTGCAGACTCTTAGAAAAGAAGGGGCCCAAACCTCCCTCGTCGAGTATTTGCAGCCACCAATCGTCATTGACGACAAGCTATCGTCAGCCGGGGGAGGCGAGTACAGCAGCAGCAGTAGAAGTTTAAGTTCAAACGAAGGTGGCTTGGGCAATTTTAGCAGCCCAGGTAGTATTGGTTGGAATGGAAGTACCCTTAATGAGATGCTGCCTTCAACTCTCGAGGAAAGTGCCCTTCCTCCACCTTTGCTTCCGCCTCCTCCAAATGAAGAATTTGATGCCAAAGTTAGCAATTTTGGGGTGACTGCCACCACCGTAGGTCAAGACACGACCGAAGTTCGTACGAACGCTCTTTTTGCTACGGATTCAACCACTACATGGATGCCAGGGAAATTCGATTTCAATATCAATGAAGGTGCAGGACTAGGTTTGAATGCAGCCCTGCGCGTTACGAGGGTAAATGAAGGATCAGCAGCAAGCTTAGCTGGGGTAGGCATTGGGGCGAAGCTTACTGCTTTGGGTGGCGTCAAAGTGACGACACTGAACGAGTTTATTGAAGTTTTAAATTCCTTGCAACCGTCAGCAAAGGAAGATAAGCACAATGACGGTAGCGAGATGTGCACGGTCGATTTTGAATGGCCGATCAAAAACTTGGATGCTCCAAGTGCTACTAGTAGTTCAGCAACGACAGCAGAAGCTGTGGCTGTAGGAGAAACTCTAGCACCAATAACATCACTGGCAACACTTGGATCGAGTGGAGGTTTGGCTGTGACTTCAGACTCGATAATCGAACCTGGAGTGATGGCGGCATCCAATCAGAAAGTAAAACCGACAATGAAAGAGTCTTCGCAACCTAGAGCACAAGCGCTGCGGTTACTGCCGAAACTTCAATCTTTGGATCTCAATCGCACGGGACTCGGTGTTGAGGGTGCTTGGTTACTGGCTGCGGGCTTAAGAGCGGGCGGGGCAAGAAGACTTGCAAGGTGTTTCTATAGATAGTCGCATATCTTCATTATGATCCTCACTACACGTTATGTGTTTGCTTGGAAATGTGCGTGTCTTTACCAGTGCTCTTTTTTTTTTAAGTTTTAGAGCCGTGTAAATGAAACATTTGAAGGGCTACTTTATTTGACCTTACTTGTATCTTTTAAGTTTTCTCTCCTTTTTTCTTGATGATCTTGTGTTTTTGAAAAAGTCTTGACGTATCGCGCAATTCAATTGGCTCGCTTGGAAAAGCTGCGTTAGGAGTGGCCATGGTGCGATGCATTACACCTCATGATTTGCCACCTGTCTTCCAAGACGTAATGGGACAAGACTTGGGAGAAAATCTAGGAAATGTCCGCGGACGCACTAGGCGTTGGCCAGATCTCCAAAACCTGGTGTGTGATGAGTGGGCGACGGGACGTTATATTAGGGAGGCAAACGAACTTGACTCCAACGGTCTGGCACCGCTTCCTGGATCTGGTGCCGTCATGGTAGAGCTTTGCTCGACAGATCACGAGGGATTGAGAGATGGTATTGAAGACGAAGGAGGGAGCGAAAAGGGTGATGAGATTATAGTCCAAACCAACGAGAGTGACTTAGTTGCTGTGAACCATGGTGACGAGAGCAACCTTGTTAACGACAATGAGGAGACTATGAAGGCAACGGCAGCCGAAGTAACTGCAGTGGAACAAAGCGAAGAAGACAATGGCGGCTACCAAAGTGTGTCTTCGGCACTTTCGAAGGGTGGTTTAGTGCTCGACCTGACAGATCGAGGTCTCAATTCAAGTGACTTGTTGCTCCTAAGCGGAGCTTTGATGCGACACCGGTGAGTTTTGCTCCGTGTAGAAAGTAGACACTTTTGGGTCTTTTTCTGCCCTTCTTGAGTGTCGTTTATTCTATTCTTTAATCTTTTCTTCGTGCTCTGCATTTCCAGTGGAGTTCGGCTCCTGTTGCTAGCCGACAATCCTTTGATCGGTGCCTCTGCGGATTCAGCACATGCTGGGCCTGTGGCGGCTGCTGTAGGAGTCTGTAATTTTGGCGGATGGGGCATTCACGCTAGCTTAGCACCGGATGGGTTTAGTGGTCCACCCTTATCCTTCAATGCACCGTCATTGCCGCCGTTGACTCCTCCTGCAACGTCAACTTCATCTGAAGCTGTTACCAAGAAGAGTGGTGCTGTTCAGAACAGTGTTACCTCCTCCAAGGGTAGCCAAGAAAAGATCGGAGTGACATCTAGCAATAACGATAGCGACAACGACGAAGCCCTTCACAACGTCAATAACAACAGTAGCAACAGCAGCAGTAGTGGAGGAGACGTGCTGTCATTGAGTAGCACAGGCGCTGCTGCGGCCAAAGCATTATCAGGAGACGGCTTATCTACGCTTCTAGCGGTCTTGAGCCGAAGCAATAGTACATTAGAAGCCCTCTCACTTCGCCAGGTGTCCCTCAGTGGAGCTCAAGCCACCGCGTGTTTGTCTTGCTTGAGGCTAAAACCCGGTTTAAGGCTGGACCTCATGGGATGCTTGGGAGCGAGTGTCAGTGGTCGTTTGCGCGCATCTGTGGAACGTAACCTGAGTCGCGCCCAGAACTTAGAGGTGTCGTGTACTAATCTACTAGTGGTGTAGTTAGACGGAAAAACCATGATTTGCCATGGAATTCTACTCTTGTGTGAATCCTGCCTTGCTCACTTGACTTTTGAATTTTGTCACCTGTGTGCTCTTCTTGCCCGTTTTTTTCCTTTTCAAAGACGGAAGTTGTCCCATTGACAGTAGTCAAGTTGCACATGTTGGGCGCGTCGGGAGTGGGCAAAACGACCTTGAGGCGTTGCTTAGACCGCACTCGACTGCAGCGCATCTTTGGTGGTGCATCTGCGGACACTTCGTCACCACCGCCTTCGCTGCCACACGTACTAAACGCTCCTCGTAGCGACTCTACCTCTCGTGTAGCTCATGGCAATGAAAAAAGAGACGCAGGAGGACTTTCATCGTCTTTAAAAATATCACGTCAGAACAGCCGTGGAGAAGGTGGCTTTCCTGCTTCTTCTGCTACTGCCACTCCTGCTGCTGACCCGGACGCCGATGCAAATTCAATTGGAGGCGCTGCGTATGCCGGAATGTTCGGGGGAAGGGGTGAAGGTGGGCGCCGTACGCTAGGCTGCTGCGTGGAGACGCTGGGATTGCCGATTATGCAGCCGCCGCCCTTGTTTAGTGTTTGGGATTGGGGCGGGGACGCTACCTCGGAAGCGGCTTTACATGGCTTGCATCTTCTTGGCGGAAGTCCTAATGCCCTCGTTGCTGTCGTGGTGAGTGTTTTTATAGTGCGCTGCACTTGCACCCATTTCCTTACATCGTCCTTTTTTCCCTACTGCTGTATGCTTTCATACAAAGAATCATGTCTGCTCCTAACCTTGGTGCCTTCAATCCGTCACTGCGACTTCTTGTAGGTGCGCCTCACTGACCCTCCAGCTCTGCAGCGGTTTCACTTGAAGCGGTGGCTTCGCTTAGCTCAAGCCTCGATGCCTGCCCTGGCTTCTTCTACCAGTGACCATAACAGTGGCAGCGGGGTGGGCCTTGGCTTTGTGTTAATTGGCACCGGCGGCGATCAGGTGCATTTTACGTAGTATTACATTTTATAGAGCTCGTGAAACTACGTGGATACTTTTTCGTAAAGAATAATAAGGATACCAAGACTCGCGGAAGGAATTTCGGATGGAAGTATCAAAAAGGAATTGAGCCATTGAATAGCTCACTGCACATCGTTACCCCCTTCGCTCCCTTTCTCACCTCCCTTTTTAAGGTGGGTAAATTGGGTCCCGACATGCTGGCGCGCCTGTGGGCCAGTGCAACCTCCGAGTTGAGCCGAGAACAGCGCCAAGCTGCGGCCGCCTTACTTCCCTCAAATGATGCTAACACTAGCAGCAGCAGCAGTGGTGATGGCAGCAGTAGTAGCGCTAGTAGTAGCGCTCTTGAGACTGGTACCAATGAGAGAAGAGAGATTGTGCGGGCAGAAGGCGCTGCTGTGGTCGTGGTGCGAGAAACACCGGCTAAAGTCCCCAAGCTGAAGAAACATGAAGTGCTGGTGCTGGTCACGTGCCCTGACGCTTGCACTGGAAACGACTCATTAGAAATTGTGGTAAGTAGGAGGGCTTTCTAATGTCGTTGAACTTCAACATCATATTTGCCACTGCTTTCCTCGATATGGCTTCACTCTCATGAACATTTTATTTTCCTGTACTTTCTCGCTTTCTCAAATACTGCAAGTATATTTACTATTTTTTATACCTTCGTTTTTTCAGGTGGAGAGCGTGGTGTACCGCATTACTGTGCCTGCATTAGTGGAGCCAGGTCAACCGTTTTACGTGCGTGTTCCCAAACAACCTACGTGGTGGACTTCCAAAGCTAGCCAGCAGAACACCAGCGACCAATTGCAGCCTTCTTCGTCTTCTTCTCCTTCTCCTTCAGCACCAGTGCCGGTGCTGCATCCACCTCAACTTTCCACCTTGGTATTTGATGAGAGTAATCCTGCAGAAGTTCGTGAGGCAAACAGTAGTGTGCCTGATAGCACTCCTGCAGATGGAGCTGCACTCGCACCGCCCGTCGGATTGGCTCCTTCAGCTCCTTCAGATTACAGTAACGGTGTAACTAGTAGCAGTATTAGCATCAGCAGTAGCAGTACTGGGAGTACAAGTAGTAGCATCAGCGAGAGTGTAAGCAGCAGCAGCAGCCGCAGTTACCGCCGCAGTAGTGGAGTTACTGCAGAATGGTCTCTGCCACGCATCGTGGGTTTTTATGCAGTAGATGGGCGTTCCATTGACGCCAAGTTGAATGCGCTCAGGCAATGGCTCGCTGAGCAACACGTGCGAGTGCTCCGAGATTGCTTCGCCACCACGCCTGTAGGCCTCAGCCTGCGCTTGCATCAGGTACTACTACATTTGAAGTGCGCTACCTTCATCAATGTTCTCTTTCACTCTCGATTCTGTGATTACCTCAAGGTCTATATTTTTTTCGTGTTCATCAGGTGTTAGGGGAATGTCTGGAAGAGTGGCGGAAGCGTGGAGCCTGTGCCTTGCGCTTCCATGAATTCGTGCATTTGTGCCGCGAAGAATGTTGCCCTAATGCTTCCGATTCCTCGTTAGTCACTGCGTGCCGCATGCTTCATCATGGAGGCCACGTCATCTTTATTGAACACGATGGGCTAGTACCTTTGGATGCAACCACTTTCATTGAGGCGCGCAAGCAAGTGACTCGTTCCAATTCGAATGATGCCCAAAAGGAGCAACCACAACAGCAGCCCATGTTGTGGAGTGCACAAGAGGATACTACAAGCGATGGTTTAACTAGTCCCTCTCCTTCTCCTCTTGGGTGGGTGGTGTTATCTCCAGGATGGTTGACATCGCAGCTGATCGGTCGACTGGTGGCTTTGGGTGAAAACTTTGACGCAATACGCGCACATGACAATGATTCGGAAGATGACAGTTTGGGTGAGGGTGAAGTAGACGATGATGGTAGTGATGCGGACGAAGACAGTACGGCCAAAAATAAAAGATATAGTGGTGAAAAGGGTCACCAACTAAGAGGCACACATTCAAGCACAGGAATTGCAAAGGATTTTTCTCGGAGTCGCCTCGAGGAGAGGCCAGCACGCCACATTTTAACCAAAGATCTCATGAAGCGCGCCTTGAGACCGCTTATTACTGCACGTACTATAGACATTGCCCATCTTGACGCGGGGTCCGGTATCGACACGGCCACTGTAGGAAGCGCGCCAGTTTCTGTTGCTGCAACTGAGCAGTCAGAAGCAGCGCTCTTTCCGCGAAGTTTCGGTGACATTGAAGACTTGATGACGGATCTTGGTCTGGCGTACAGTGATTGCCTTCCCAAAGTGACATCTTCAGATTCTAGTAGCGGCGGCAGTAGCAGCAGAGAACCTCAGTCTGTGCTTGTGGTTCCATCGTTATTAGCACCCAATGACTCGAGCGAACCTCCATTATCTTCCTCCAGTGACGACATATCGCTAGATAGTGGAAAAAAAACGAAGCAGCAGAGGGTCATGCGTCTTCCTGTGCGAGCGCCTTTGCTCTTCCCGGGCTTATTTCCTAGGCTATGCGTGAGGCTGGCTGTCTTACTCGGCCCGCCAATTTCCTTGTCTCCTTGGAGCGCGTCTTTCTGTATTGACCGTGACAATAGACCTGAAAGTAGCGGTGTTACAGTGGCTCTTGAGACGTACCGTGGTGGAGTTGGAGGGCCCAATCCTGGTGTATGGGTGGGTGCTTTCGTTGTTCGGTTATTCAATAGTATTACTCAGGCTATTTCAAGTACTATGGGAGCTGCTGACGCAAGTGGTGCACTCTCAAAAGGAGCAGAAAATGACGTAAATACAGGCAGGAGCCTAAGGATAGACAAGACACTGCAGCAACAGCAGCGAGCAACAACGTTGAAAGCGGTAGTGTTGGCAAAAGCAGCGATTGACTCAGCTTGCTACGATTGCCCGGCGCTTAAGCTTGGAGAATGGACCGGCGAGCTGAGGGAAGCCAGTAGTAAAGAGGGTGGTGACATTGAAGATTTCAATGATGAAAATGGAACGCACGATGATGAGGTGGTTCGCGAAAGTATTATCTCTGAAACGTCAACCAGTACGCTTGATAGAAATCTGACTGCCCATGCTCCTCCGAACAAGCAGCGCGCAGCAGATGAATGTAGTTCGAGCGCAGAGGTGGTTCAAGGTCGAGTCAAAATCCTGAACGGCGACGATAGTAATTGCACATATCACCGACCTGGTCTCAAGGCACAACTCACTGTGAAACGGGTAAGCGTGATTGAGTGCCCTGATGATGCAACCATCGTTAATTCTTTTTATTTCTTTTACTTTTGTTCGTACCTTAGTATTCTTGATCATAGTTCTCTTTTCGGTTATCCATGCATCGTTGTGATGATCTTTTTTTTGCCCCTATGTGCGTACTTGCAGACTCCTTATGAAGTAGTGGTGCATTCCCTGGACGATCTTGAACTTGGTGCTTTAGCTCCTGACAAGACTAGCCCAGCCTGTGCAGTAGTGACCAATGTGAACTCTCCCAGGATTGTGACGAACCACTTCAGGTGAGCAATCTCAATTTTGGCCATTGTGCCTCCAGTCCCTTGAAACGTTTTGTATGGCCCCTAGACCAATGATCTTCATACGCATGCAATCCTTTGCATTGTCGTCTTATCTTTGAATGCGCCCTCTTCTCGTACCTTATATCTTCTTTCTCCCGTGCTCCATGCTGTTGACTCTTATAACAAATTACCATGTTATCGCTTCAAGTGATGCATCGGGCAAGCTCTTGGAACGCGGCATTTTAGGCCTCGCCGTCATGGGCTTCTCGTCGAAACCCTGGGACCCGCGGGCGCACCGAGATGTGTCTCAGCACGGGCGCTATCGCCGCAAGAACAAGCAAGTTAACGCTGCGTCGTCATCGTCATCGGCTGCTGAGGCGGTCTCTGATGAATCAGTGGGAATGCCACTCGAAGTAGCAATGGCGAAATTGGCGAAAGGGCCGTTTCCCTTGTTCGTGGCCCTCGCACCTTTGAAAGAAAAGCCCGTGTTGCGCACCTTGAATATATACCAAACCCTCGTGGTTACCAACCGTGCTGTAGTGCCTGCGCCAACCACTTCCTCGAGCAGCAGCAGTGGGCAGTCCTTTGAATTATCAGCGGGTGAGCTTCTCAGCAACAGTAGCTACTTCTTCGACGACAGTCTTCACCCCAACCCTCTCAACAGTGGCATTGGCAGCGATGAGGGCTCCAGTGGAATGAACGACGACTTTGAGGAGCAGTCAGTGTTGTGGGCGTTGAGCACGGTAGCTATGCCCTCGTCTTTGCCACCTTTGGGCAGGGACATGTTCATTGACACTACGAACATCATGCCCTGCGGGTGGGTGCATTTGTCACAGCGCCAAGCATATGACATCGTTCGCCATGAAACCATACGAGAAGCATCGTCGCATTTGAACAAGACGACTGCCAACCGCCATCACAACCATAACTACTCCAGCGGTAGCATAGAGCCTGCGAACACTAGTAAAATGTCCTCCGTGTTGTTCTATGTGCACGGCTTCAGCACGACCACTTACTTTGTAGCAGTGAATTCAGCCGTGTACGCGCGATCTTTACTGGGCCCCAATGCCTGTCTCCTGATAGCGGTCTCTTGGCCGTCTGCGCCGAAAACAGCGAGCACTAGTAGCAGCTTCGGGGGCTTGGGGAGTTTGTTTGGGAGTGGAAGCATGCTCTCGCTCTTCATATCCAAAGGACTCGATCAGCCCTACGCTATGGCTTTCAACCAAATGCAGGTACGTGAAGCACTTCATTCAAGAAGCAGCACGGGGCGGCATATCACTGTACAATGCAATGAGCACAACCAGTGCATTGCCTCTTTTTTCACCACTTTTGCAGAATCATCTCTTTCGCATGTTTGAATGTGAACCTTTATGTTCATTGTATGCCTTGTCTTTCTGTTCTTTTTTGTTTTGTTTCTCGAAAGGCCTCGGTAAATGCGTTCATGGGAACCATGGTGAATCTGCGGCGCCTTCTCGATGAGGCTGCTTCGTCTATTTCCTCCCTTCATGGGGGTGACTCTACTGGTGTTAGTGGCGGGAGTAGTGCTGCATCTTCTTCCTTCTCGGTGCAAATGCATTGGAAAGTGCACTCGATGGGGAGCCACTTGATGCTAGGCCTCGTGGAGAGGGCGCACTGGGCCAAAGAACCTCTCTCCAAGCTCTTTGCCAAGGTCATCCTCGACGCCCCTGACGTGCCAACGTGGGAGTTTCGTGAACGAGTGAGCCGCCTCGCTGTCGCCGGAGTGCACGTGCTTCACCTCTTTAATCCTTTCGACCAGGTTGAAGTCATTGCGTGTGTGTTGTTTTTTCTCTCATTTTCTGACTTTTCGTCGTCTTCCTTCTACCCATTCCAAATAAGGCAATGGCATTCGTCACCTCAAGCTTTACCTCAGTGAAGAGCTTGTAGGTGTAATTGCCCTGGTTTCCTGGTAAAAAGATTGCATCACTCCTCTTTTTTTCCTTTTGTTTCATTCAAGGCGGTGGATGTATCCCGGCAAAGGCGCGAGGTGACCGATTTGCAGTGCCCTGGTGGCGCTCCCATGCTCGCTCACCAAAACGTTACGTCAGTGGATTGCCGCCGCGCTCTCAGCAGTTCGTCGATGCAGCACGACTACGGGCGAAAAGACGGGTTTTGCCTCATGGAGCAGCGCGACTTTTTGGCGGGTTGCCCACCCGGTGAGCGGCAGCTAGTCCCGGTGCTTCCAAGTCAGCAAGTTCCTGGCCACTGGATCTTACGCACCGGGCGATGAGTGTGTTTGAATTCGTTGTATTATAAGCGGCATACAACTATAATTGCTAAATATTCTGAATAGGTCCAATAAGATTTTTGCTCTGCTTTATGAAATATGTATATTCGTGAGCTACGAGGGAAATGATAATGCTGGTCATTCAATTGTCAAAGACTGAATCGCTAGTCTTATGTGGTCCGTCTGGAAACGATTTTGCGTGTGTATTTGCGAAATTGCGAGTGAAAGTCGAAATACCGGGCCTACTTGACAGAGGAAACTCCTCAAAAACAAGAAGTAAGAAGGAGGTCACTGCATTTCGCATATTTTTGCCGTTTGCACGTGCACTTCCTCCTGGTGTACTATTCATTCGCTTCTGTCAACGTTGGGTTTAATTTGGTTGAGGTCGACTTCAAATTTTCACAAGACCTCGCTTACTTTAAGTGGAACTCCCATTCGAATGCAAATGTAGGTATATCGCTTTCTATATCCCTTTTTGAGCTGGCATGGGCTTCGTAGGAGTGGTTAAACTTGTATCTTGTATCCGATTATTGCTACTATAGACGCGAGCGTCGAAAGGCCGGAATCAAAGACAGGAAATGCCAACAGAATTACGTATACTTCAGTTCATATTGGTACTTCTATCATGATTATGAATGCAAACTTATTTTGAATTGGAATGTATTAGAGTTGATTATATTTCACACTTTCAAAAAAGCATCAACAAAAAGCGTATATGGCTGTGAACTGATGAAACCTTCGGAATACAGTAAGGCCATGAAGGAAATCCACTACAGTGGAAACTAGGATTCACACATCATTAAACGTCAAAATTAGGGGAGTGAAATCAATAAGCGAACAGTGCATCTCGCTTCATGAAAAAAAACAGTTATCTTGCTTAGTCCCTTCCTTTTTGTGCTCTTAGTGGTGCAAGTAGTCGAGCCGGTGCTGCACTTGGAATAAACTATCATTAAACACTAAATCAGGCAAGTATGGGTATTTGGGGGGAAAGTATGCATGTTGGAAGCTCGCTCCCCGCCTTGAGACCCAAGGCCGGG
>Ga0307982_1002246_pt1 | contig 15666 bp, 17 predicted proteins | sample OrgLakmetagen989_FD_201847 | JGI IMG/M metagenome (GOLD analysis project Ga0307982, IMG submission 201847) | Saline water microbial communities from Organic Lake, Antarctica - #989 | ecosystem: Environmental > Aquatic > Non-marine Saline and Alkaline > Saline | place: Antarctica: Organic Lake...
CACAAATTTGCACTGAAAATAAAGAAATAAAAACTCAGCCCATAGAATGGCCAAATTATTTTTTGGATCCGAGGCTCGAAACTCAAAAAATAACTGAGAATTTTCTAACCCCGTAGAATAGAGCCTTAGTTCAAGAACGGAGTCTGCCCAAACTACAATCTACGCCTACAGCGCCCAGACTCAAAACTTTCTACTCCATTACAGCCGACACCTTCTACAAATTCGACACATAGTTGATAGCAAACTTGTATTTTTAGTCATATACATCTGTAGAAATAATCGCATCCCATCTCGATATTACGCGTTACTATGAAACTCTTCACCATATTCTTGCTTTTGGGCTTGACGTCGGCTTTACGATTAACCCCATTGAAGTGCCGGGGACCAGAAGCGCACAGCAGTAATCTTGGGCGCCGCGTATTTCTCGATGGAAGCATAGCTGTTTGTGCGGCTGCACTTGCTGGCCCCATTGCTCCGGCAATTGCTAGCAACAACGTACCCATGGCTGGATTGAGTGCTGCGCAAAATGAAATGTATGGTAAGCCTCGAATGACCTACCCGGACTTCACGAGCTTGCCAAGCGGGCTCCAGTACAAGGCAGCAAAGCCTGGTAGCGGCGTTGTAGCAGAAGAGGGCGACCGGCTGGTGCTGAGCTGGAGTGGCTACACGATTGGGTACTATGCTCGGCCTTTTGAACTCTCAAACTCGGTGAAAGGAGGCGCGTTCGAAGGCGAGCCTGACTCCTTGCGGTTCGTATTGGGGCAACATACAGTAGTGCCAGGGCTTGAAGAAGGAATCTCTGGCATGCGCGTAGGCGAAGTGCGGCAGATTGTGGTACCGCCGGAGCTGGGGTACCCTGAATCCGACAAGGCGCATGCAAAAGTGGGCCCTAAACCATCAACATTCAGCGGGCAGCGTGCTCTCGACTTCGTTCTCTTCAACCAAGGCCTCATTGACAAAACCCTCCTGTTTAATGTCGAGCTCAAACGTGTGGACAAACCAGGCGAAAGGGGGTTCAAGGGCGCGTGAAGTGCTCAACATCTTTTTAAGTTTATAAGCACCAAGAAGCCAAGTTTTCGGTCTTTTGGCTTTCAATTGAGTTGTGGTTTATGTGGTATGAAGTATATCTCTAGCCCGAAAGGAAGATGCGTGGTGTGTGAGATCGAGGGCCACTTGCTCCTAGATCTCCTGGTTTATGGTTTATGCGCACATAATTCTGAGCATCAAAAATTAGAAATTACGCCAAGGGCCAAGTGTCAAGTGAGAAGCAAACAATAATCAGGATTGGCGTGATCTCACTAAAGGCAAAGAGGTGAAGCTCAAACAGAGCTAACGTCTACTGGGGGCTTTTTCAGCTGCAAATTTCTCTGGTGGTGATGGTTCTGCCAAAGTCCTTCCAAGGTGACGGCAAACGTCCAAACTGGCGCCACAAATACCTGCACCGCGAGCATTTTTGCCGACTATCCACTCGTGGGCTTTGAATGTAGCCAGATGCCCATGAAACAGCACATCATACCGCTCCCATACCACATCGCCATCGCCCAGTGCAGCCGCCATGGCAGTGAGCTCGTCGCGTTTGGCGTCACGCCGGAATCCACCACCAAGACCTCTGCCTAGACCAGCAGATGATTTATCGGGAGAAGTCCCTAAATGGGTTCCTCTTTGACTTTCTGTAATACTTGCTTGTACGAGCATTGGAGATGGCTGTGCTGTGGCCGCCTCTAGCGACACGGCAGTGATATTAGGGTATGCCTCAGAGCCATCTGTGGGCGCCCCTCGCTGCTGGTTGCGCCGCGTGCGATACGGATTCGAGGAACGAATCGCTGCGGTACTGAAAGACACTTGAAAGTCATTCCACACGTTGCTGTAGACCCGGCGCATGGCAAAACGCCTCAAGGGCACGAGGAAAGCGTCGTCAGTTGCCATAACGAAGAGCAAAGAGGGTGTACCTCGAGGCCGTGTTTCTGCGAGGCACAGCTCATGAGCAGAACGAAACCCAGGTAGCGATGCGGCGCCCATCTGCCAGGCCCATTCAAACGGCGAGGTCAGCGGCCGTCGAATGCCGAGATGCGGGGTGGCAATCGTCACAAAGTGCCGGCATCTTAATCGCTTCAGGAGGTCGCAGCCCTCCAGTTCATACAGTGCATACCTCAAAAACATGCCACCGAGAGAATGGCCAACGAGGCTTAGCTCTTCGAGCGCTGGCATTGCGTCCGCAACAGCGCGCAGTTCCTGTGCCACTCGAGTTCCTCCAGCTTTTATACCATCCGTAGTACCTCGGAAAAGAGTGTTGCACGAAGAGATGTGAAGATGCGTCGTTGAACCAGTGTTATGTTCGACACATAGCTCCTTCGTGACAACGGCCAAGTTTGTAAAGTCGTGCTTTGAGCCTGCAAGCCCATGTGCAAAGAATATAAGCCTAGTGCATTGGCTTTGAACTTCCATCGATGAGAAAGGGCCTGCTGCAGGAGTACTCGCTTGAAGAAGTGATTGTGACTCTGTAATTGTCGACCGGCGCCTCATGTGAAACTTAGCCTTGAGGAATGTAGGAGGTTTCAAGAACGGCAAGTAAGAATACTCCTGTTTGTGTTGGTGCCTGCAAACAACGAACCCTGCGTTGCTAGATAATCCCTATAGTGCCACAGTCAAATTGCTGCCCTTAGCATTGGTATTATCCCAAAGTCATGATGATTAACTTTTGTGGTGTAGTTGAATAGTTCAGGTATCGAACATATCGCGAGGCTGAAATGAACTGTAGACAATTTTTGTCAGCAGCTTCCGACAAGCTACTGTAGCTCTCGAGAGAATCGACTAATCTTCTAATCATCTACAGATATTGTAGCTTATTATATGAAGCTAGCCTATATTTAGTAGCTGTCTCGGCTGCAATGCTGTCAGTCATTATGCTTAGCTCTAAAAGTACGTCCTACGTTTTCCTCTTCAGCCTTCAGCTCTTCAGCTTCATACGGCCAGTACGTCAGTACTGGAGTACTGGACCAAAACAGCACGACGACAGCACAGCACGCAGTACGATGATTGTATGAGTTGTATATTGTACTCGAGAGCGAAATGAGTTGCTAGCCAGTGCCACAACTATCTCTGATAGCTCACATCCCATCCTAGCGTCGCGCCAAATTACTTGGCTCTTTCGGCGAAGTAATATCAATTTCTTTAATCTTGCCTAGGATCAAGAGAAGCATTTGCTCTACTCAAGCTTATGTGTCGTGTATCATAGATTTTTACTGTAAGAGCGGTGAGCGCCATAAGCGCCAACCATACTGTGATTGAGGATGATAGGTCTTAACACAATTTCATTGATACTCGTCCTATGCCACTGCGTTTTGCTCTGCGGCGGTAATTGCGCTTGCCCTGCAGCCGACAAAAATCCATGGGAAGCTACACTGCCAGGGCCTTCGCATGAATTTGCGCTGCCTTGGACCAACCAACACCCTCTGAGTGAGGACATGGTGCGCCGCGCGAGGGCCCATGTTGGAGACTCGTCTGCACTGCGCCGCGTGTTGTGCAAGGCAGCTTCTGGCCAAAGTTTGCATGTTGTTGTGGTAAGTCGGCAAACAAAAATTACGTCATGCACTTCTTGGTTAATCTAAATTGCACCATCCGAGTAGCTAACAGATGGTATGTTTTTGAAGGAATAGAGAAGCAAGCATAGAAATTTCCATACACACGGAGGGTCGAAGTACGAAACATAAGCATGCTAGCATTTCTTATGGGCTTCGTGCTTGTCTTTCTGTCATCTAAGGTGGGTGGCAGCGTAACTGCAGGCACTCATTGCGTTGACCCTATCACGAAACACGAGTCTCCAGCGTGTGGATGGCCAGCGCGCTTCCAAAAGTGGTTGAATTACGCGTTTCCTCTTACGAATGGCGCAGCTCACGTGGTGGAAAACTTGTCAGAGCGAGCGAGTTCAACTCTAGTAGCGACCGAGCTGTTAGCACCTCATCGCAAGCGTCTAGCAGGTGCTGACCTGTTCATCGTGGACTACGCTGTGAATGACGCTAGCAACGTGCAACTCAAGCCGTCTTTCAAAAAGACGACTCTTCACGCCGAAAGTCAAAACATAGCTAGGGCAACTGCGGAAGCGACTCTAGGAGGCAGTAACCATACGGCTGCGACCGCTGCTGCAGGGGTGTGCTCGTCCTTGAGTGGCCATTACCGCGACCGCCTACTTGTCGGCACGGAGAGGCTCGTGCGGTGGTGCATATCGCTGCCGTCCAAACCAGCAGTCGTGTACTTCGACACTTTCAACCCGCGAGTAGGGTGGCACAAGCAAGCTCAAGAAGTGCACTTAACGGTGGCAGCCTATTACCAATTGCCGGTGGTCAGTTACCGGGACGCAGTGTGGCACACGTGGCGTGACCTGGTTCGCGACCATCCGGAGAGCAAAGACGCTCACAGCAGCAAGGGCGTAGGCGGCGGTGGTGGCAGTGGGCGGCGTCTCCTAGGGCGACGAAGAGCACGACGGGAAGATGGAATAGGAAGCCACGCTGGCAGCAGTAGTGTAATCAGCCGTGAAGACAGTTACAGCAGCAGCAGCAGCAGCAGCAGCAGCCTAACAGAGACCTCTCGAGAAGAGCAGCAGGAGGGTGGCTTGTGCTCATCCATGGGTCTTTGGCCCAATTGTGCCGAGGCCTTTTGGACGGTGAAGTCCTTGCACCCGCCGTGGCACGTGCACCAGCTGCTGGCCGACTTGATCGCGCTCACTTTCGCCCAAGAGCACACGCTGGCCTGCACGAGCGCATCGCAATCTCAGGCCTCCTTCCATCCGAGTAGCACTCGCTATTACTACACGCCTCCTTCTACAGCTTCTGGAGCTGGAGTAGACGGCGGAAGTGCACTCCGTGTTGTCCCACCTTTGTTTGGGCACAGCAGTGGCCGCAATGGAGATGAAGACGCTGGCCACTGCGCAGCTCCGATGTCAGTAGTGAGCACGCTGCGCACAACGGCAGCGGTGTTTACAAAGGACCGAGAACAAATACAGCCGGTAGGCAATCACGTTGGCTGGAATCTCGAAGAAGACACCCCGGTACGCACCAAAGTTCTTTTAGTTAATGTTTCTAAATAGCCGGTTATTGTTGTCTGTAGCTTTGAGTGCGCGCCTATTAATGATGGCCTATTTTTCTAATATCTTTTAACCTTGAACCCCAAGTTTCGAATCCAACTTGCGTTTTGATATCATACTTCGCTTCAAAAATCGCCTAGGAATCTTTCGTTTTGGTTATTCATGTACACTTTTCATCTCTCCCTTCAGGGCAAGCCCGGGTGGATCTCATACGTGCACGGCGCTGAATTGGCGTTTGACCTCACGTTCGATACGGGCGACCTCGTAATTGGTTTTTTGAAGTCTTATTCGAACCTAGCCCAGGCCGAGGTGTGGGTAACCGACATCACGGACAGCGACAGCCATGCCTCGCTTCCGGCTCTGCACCGAATCAACAAGCACGGCCGCTCTTTTAGTGAGGAGAAGGCTACGGAGGCCCACCCTGTGGTGTTGAACGGCTTATGGGCCGAACACAAGTCGGAGCTCGCGAAGAAACAGCTCAGTGGTCTCGGCCATGGGAAGCACCGGGTGCACTTGCGCACGAAATGCGATGATCCAGAGGCCACCTGCAAGTTTAAACTTCTCATGCTTTTGTCGTGTTGAGACACTTCTGGCTTTTGCTCTTTAATAACTCCTGGTCGTCGGATATTGGACTTAATACGGGACTCTTTCGACTGTGCTGCGGCCTTAGTCTTAAACTTAGACACGCGCATGAATTACTGCCGAGTTGCGAGGTGAGTGAGGTGTGTGTATGTGGCGCTACTTCAACCACATCTGATATCAGCTGGAGTAATATCAATGATATTATATATTATATACTGGCAATAGGGGAACTGGCAAAACACTTCCCAGACGCACAAAAAGTTCAACGCCCGTAAGCGTAAGCAATAAATTGCGCCATGCACCTTTGTCGTTCACATTTGCCTTACTTGTTTAGCTCGTTGCACTTCGAGCTCGCAGCTCGCAAGTGATGGCGTGGTGGCAGCCCAGTGCAGCCGAATTCAATTCAAACTAATTGTACGAATGACTGCATAAGGCAGCTCTTCGATATGTATAAATCAAGGAATTCGGCTAATTGCTGAATGCTATCGGTCCCTCTCCCATTCGCTGATGCTCAGATGCTGCTCTACCGCGGAGACTATAGTGGGTATGTCCACAACAGGAAAAGCGCCATTGATGCGATCATGCCAGGATCTTCCGCCGCAGTCGTCTTGAAATGCGTATGCCATGCGGCGGTGCCTCGCCAAGTGTTGGTACTGATCGTAGAATGAAGGCAAACGAAAACACAAAGAAGAAGTAGAGGAGTCAATTGAGAATATTGGTGGCTTCGTCCTGACAACGCGTGTGGAAAGCCGGCTGCACAGATTGAGATGATCTATCAGTAAGAGGACAAAAAAGCCTAAGCATGGTAAGTCGAGAAACCATCATTATGAAAGGGCGCATCGGAAAGGAGAGTACCATCAAATGAAGGCGAGGGCAGAGTTCGACGAGCAACGAAGAGGGCTTTGCGAACAGCACGTTGGTGAGGCCAGCGCCGTGTTGCCCAACGATCACTTGGGCTTCGCTGAACAGCTGTACCTGAATGATAGCGAATAGGACGGAAGGCAGACGATTTTTGGGTTACTGAAATCAGTGATGTGTAGTGAATCCATCGTTCAAACGCCTGAATTTTTCTCATACTAGCATTTGAACATGCCTCCCCCCCCATACCAAAAAAAAATTCCAAAAGAATATTCAAAGTTCATACGTAGCCAAATGGGTACAAGAATGGTAACGTTTGTGCTCTCTGTAGTTTGGGCGCATGTGATGTACAGGGGTCACCTGCTGCGCGAAGCTCAGAGCTTCCAGCGCCACGTTCATGACGCGCTCTTGGCCGAATTGTTTCACCAAGGCACCATGCAGCTCGAGGTGGTTGCCCAGTCCGACGCGCCGCTCATTGGTCAGTCTTCGTCGTCGGCTATGGCGCTCTCGTATTTGTTGCCCCGGAATCTGCCACTGAGTGTTCTGGGTCTCTGAATTGATTGCGTGCGGACGCTGACGCAGTATGGTGCCCTGATTGTCTATATGCAACAAGCTTGAATACCTGTCGTGGCTGCTCGTGCGGTTCTTGTTGCTACCAGTAGCAACCCCTACTGGTAGCACCCCTAAAGAGGAATTGATCCCAAGCTGTCTTCTTCTTATCTTGCTACCGCTACTACTCCGCCCTCGACCGCTCATAGTCGAGTTCCCACTCAACCTCTCAATGAGTACAATGCGGCCGACTCCTCGAGGCAACGGCGGAAAAGTCAAACCTGAAACTGGCGCGCGCTGCTGCTGTCGCTGCAATGCAGCTTGGGGGCCGAGAACGCGACGTTGAGCAAAGGCAATCTAAAGTGGGAGCGTCACAGCAACACATAGCTAAGGGTGTCAAAGCCGGAGGAATGCGCCATCATGCACCACTTTAAAAGGAAATAATCTTTCCAGCTTCATACAACTCACAGCTTCGTCGAAATAGGGGGGGTAGAGCCCTGCAAGTTGTTTGGGGGCATCAAGGGTGCTGGAACCCCGTGGGTCGGTGTCGGTGGTAAGCTCAGCGCAGCTTTCTGGGGCACACTTGCAAGGTACTTCTTCGACACGCACGCCATAAACCTGTGTGCATCGTTTAGGAAGTCAAATTGGAAACGCACTGAGACTTACAATGCACACATATTTATGAAGGTTCATAGATCTATCGTTGGCTGCTGACCGCCTCAAAAATGGGCTTGAATGACCCAAAAGATTGTCGCCCCCAGAGCATCACTCTTGAGATAGTAGGATTGCCTTCATCGTCAGCAAATGCCGTGTAAAGTGGGAAAAAAGTGAGCAGCGCATCGTGCAAAAAATGGTAGTAATGGTCAATGTGGCCGTGCACGTGCACATAGATCAAGTGCACGTTTCGCACGGCAGTTGTGCCGCCTCGAGAGGCAGAGGCTGCAACTTCGAGGTCCTTTTGGAGCTTCTTCGCGTGGCTCTCGCATAAAGCGTCGTTGCCTTGTGAGGAAGATGCCATACCACTCCTCACTGCCTCACGCGTTCTGGTCCCACTGCTATCGTGTGGCGCCAAACGACCGCTGCTCGAGGCATCCTTTCCCTTAAGAGCTTGATTGGATGCCTCAGGTCGGCACATCCGTTTGTGAAGACGTTCGTTCCACTGGCAATCCACCGCATCCGATATTCCAACGTTTACGAAGATGGATAGCCACGCCACGACAAAGGGGGTCGTCGATGCTCGCCTTAGATACATCAGAGCCAAGCTTTTGTTGGTCTGACTTGTCAATAGGCAGCAAAATTTTAATAGCTGACCTCTTTGGCTGGGTCTGGACTACGGTATGGCATTCAGAAACCTACTCATGTAGAGGCACGTATCACCAAGCGTGTTTAAACCACACGATTCTGAAGATGGAGTCGAATTGAGTGATAACAACAATTCCGTGATGTAAATGGAAATACTTTTGTTAGCGCTCCGATTCAATAAAATTCTACTAGCAAGAGCTACTAGCTAAACTTCCTGGCTTTGGAGCTTTTGAATGAAGGCGGTGTTGTTCCATTTTTTGTTCCACTTGAAGAGTTGACGGTCTAGACCTAATATAATATCAAATACAATACACAAGGACGTTCCCCCTCCTCCCTCTCCTTCGTAGTGTTGATCTGGAGAGACTTGGAAGTGACCAGTAGTCCCTCCTCCTCCACACTGGAACCCAGTCCGGATGACTACATTTCTTATTTGAGGCAAGGGTGGCGGGATTCAGGTCCCTGTCCCTAAGAAAAATGTGTAACATCGAAGAACCCAAAGGATGCGAAGACACGCGTGCGCGTGCCATGCTGCCATGCGGTTCTTGATTTTCTTGAGTTTACCATCAATCATTAGTGAAGCACTGGGGGTTATTTGTTTTCGTATCCTAGAACACACCCGCCGCACGGCTTTATTATGCTCACACGAGTTTCGCTCCACGAACCGACCGAACAGAGCCGCTCCCAGGCGACTTCGGTCCTTGACTCATGCTCGAGCGGCGGCGCATGGCTGACTGTTGTTCCACCAAGCTATGCCTCGCAGCGCCAAAGCGCCCCGCCGAATGGCCTGGCGAAGCGAGGGCGTAGTCTGCTATGGTGCTCACGAAGAACTGCCAGGGGATCGAGCCGCAGCCCACCGCAATGCAGAAGAGCCACTGAACTCCGTTGAGACCACGGCCCGAGCAGCCCACGACGGCCCCGCCAAACTGCGCGAAAATCACTTGCAAGACAATGGTTGAGGCCCAAATGCGCACGAAGTACTTGTTTTCGGTCATGCCACTGAAGACCCACTTCTCGCCCAGCAGCTTGCGGCAGTTGACTTCGTTGAAGAGCTGCATCAGCACGTAGGTGTTGAAAATGATGGTGTACTGGCGGGAGTAGGTGTGGGTTACTTCCAAGAACTCGACGCCGTCTTCCACCCCAGCGTCGTCGAGCTCGTCCATCGCCAAATGCTGCCCCTGGAACATGAGCACCAGAACCACCACCACTTGGTATGCGGCTTGCCCCAGCATGTTGTACCACATGCGCGGAGTGATGATGGACGAGGTGCGGTTGACGGGTGGCCGCTTGAGCTGGGCTTCGTTTGGAGGTTCGGTGGCGAGGGCAAGCGACGCGAGAGAGTCCATCAGGAGGTTGAGCCAAAGGAGCTGGGTCGCGGAGAGGGGGCTCTTTTGCACGTACAAGCTGCCAATGGTGGCCAGAGTGAGCGCGCTCATGTTCACCGTCAATTGGAATTGCAGGAACTGTTCGAAAAGACAGGCAAACGAGTGAGTTTAATTGAAGAACACAAACTAAGAAACTCTAGGCGAAGGTGGGAGAACGCAGAAGGCTTTCAAGAAGTAATCAGAGAGAAGAGTTATTTGCTTTGCAGTCTCACTCACTTTTTGAATTGAGTCATAGACGTTGCGTCCCCACTTGGCAGCCGTTACAATCGACGCAAAGTTGTCGTCGAGCAGGATGATGTCGGCGGCATCTTTCGCCGTCGGTGTGCCACTGATGCCCATGGCAAAGCCCACGTCAGCGCGTTTGAGAGCGGGAGCGTCGTTGGTGCCGTCGCCCGTCATGGCCACCACCTAATATAAACACGGGAAAAAGAAGAATCAAGAAAAGAAGGTCGGAGAGGCAAGAGAATGCATTGGAGGAAAAGGAAGAGGAGTAGGAAAAGGAAGCATAAGAACAAGGAGGAATTCATCTGCACCAACCTGCCGGTCGGGGAAAATGATGATGCCTTCCTCGCGCCGGAGCCGCTCGCACTCCACGCTGTCTTCGCAAATGAGGGACTTGTTGAGACCGTCGGCGAGCACCTTCTTGTCGGACGGGTCGCAGCGCGCCATGACGCGCAAGTAGGGCCACACTTTGTCGAATTCTTGCTGAACAATCACGCGCTCTTCGCTTTCCACGCCGGTTTCGGGGTCCAGCACCATTTTCTTCACGCTCACGTAGTCTCGGAAGGTTTCCCCCGTCATGGCCCGAAACGGCTTCAATTTACGGGTTTTGGGGTCGTTGAAATCCCCAAAGAAATGCTCAGGCTTCAGGATTCCGCAGCGGCTGGCAATGGCTACGGCGGTCTCGAGGTTGTCTCCCGTGACCATGCGCACATCAATGCCCGCGGTGTAGCACCTCTCAATCGCGGGGGGCACTTCATCGCGCAGAGGGTCTTCGATGCCCACTACACCAATGAGCGTCAAGCCGCACTCTGCCGCAAGAGCAGGGGACCCATCCGGCTGTTTCTGCTCGGCATCCAGAGCGGCCCAATCCACATCCAGGGGCACGTCACGGTAAGCCAGAGCGATCGTGCGCATGGCCTCCGAGGCAAAGGTGCTGATCACGTCTTCGGCTTCCTGGCGGGCTTCCGACGTAAGGGCCGTGGTGTTGTCATCGTTGCGGTTGCCCGAAGAAGCGCCCAGCGCATGTGTGCAGCGTGGCAAGATCACTTCGCCGCCACCTTTGCTGTAGACCCGGTAGCCTTGGTCGCCGTTTTTCACGGCCCACGACATCATTTTCCGGGCCGAGCTGTAGTCGAACTTGCGGCCTTCTGCGGCGACCGTTGCGCCGGAACGACCGGCCGTGTTGGCGCGAACCTTTATTTAGATGCGCACAGTGTGAAGTATGATCGAAAGTTTACGTTTATATGTATGAAAAAGAAAAAGGAAACAGATGCACAATGCAGGAGCGCACAAAAATTGAGTAATTAGCACATGAAAAACGTTATCTCTGTCACGCGGCCTACAAGGAGCAAGAAGAAATAACACGAACCTTGTTGAAATCGTAGCCGAGATCGTAAGCAAACTTGAGAAGAGCGCACTCGGTAGGCTGGCCCATGAACTTGGTTTCTCCGGTGGCTGCATCAATTGCGAACGATGATTCGTCCATCGAATTGATGCAGATTCCCAGGCCTAAGGGGTCGAGTGCTTGTTTGTTAGCAGGAAGAGAAGCACCACTGCTGCTTCCTTCGCCTTCCACGGGCACGCCTACCGCAGCTGACTCGTCGCTCTTAGCAGCAGCAGCCCCACCAGCAGCAGGCTTGGCATACGCTGCTTGCACTGCATCCCCGAGTTTGGAAGCCGCCGTGGCGCACCGCACCAGCCCAGCGGCCGGCGTCCAGCACCCTTTCACCGTCATGCGGTTCTGCGTCAAGGTGCCGGTCTTGTCCGAACAAATGGTGGTGGCGCTGCCCATGGTCTCGCACGCGTCCAAATGCTTCACCAAGTTGTTTTCGTTGCTCATCTGAAAGCTGGAAAACGCTAAGCTCAGCGTGACAGCGAGTGGCAGGCCCTCGGGAACCGCCACCACCAGAATCGTAATCGCCGTCACCAAGTAATCCAAAGCTTCGTCTTGAAATCGAAGGCCTTTCACGCCGAAGCCAATTACGCACATGCAAATCAAGCACACTGCAGCCACCACCAGGCCCATTTTCCCAATGTCCATAGCTAGCTTGTCCAATTTCTTGAATAAAGGGCTGGGTTCTTCCTCGGCGCCGTCTTCGTAAACCTGCGCGCGAATCTTGCCACTGAAGCTCAGGCCGCCCACCGCCACCACCACCATGCGGCCACTGCCCGACTTCACTTCGGTGCCCGAAAACATGAGCGGGTTGCTGCTTTCGCCCTCGTATTCGATGCCCTTGGCCACAGGTTCGGGCTCCCCAGTCAGGGCCCCTTGGTCCATCTTCACGCCTGCGCCGCTCACAAAGAGGCCGTCCGCTGGGATGTTGGACTGCAAGACGTTGTTGAAGACCACTAAGTCGCCCACTACAATTTCACGGTCGGTGACCTCCACCATAACTCCGTTGCGAATCACTTGCCGTTTGTTGGTCTTCTCGAGCTGCTTGTTCAGGCTCGAAAAGAGCATTTCTTTCTGTTTGTCGATCGAGGCTGATACGAGCAACACAATGCTCACAGTCACCAAAATAGCTACTGGTTCTACCCAACCGGGTACTCCTGCGTGCTCTTCGGCTACCGTCATGTTGAGAATGAGCCCAATGAAGGCGCATACCACGAGCATGATGATGGTGGTGTCGTGCAAACCGTTCCAAATCAGCTCCAGGAAAGATGGGAACTTTTGTTCAGCGAAAAAGTTTCTGCGTGGAGCAAGTGTAAGAAATCAAGAGTTTGATTGATATAGAAGGTGAATGAAATCTGCGAGTTGGTTGTGTCATTGGCTGAGACCTTTGAGGCTCAAGTGTTGCAGTGGTTACAAGGCGTGGGGTTTCGTGTCACAGAATAATATCTTGAAGTTAAAGTCAACGAACATACCCGCCGAAATGCTCCATGCGGTTCTTGAGATCAGTTTCTTCACCGGAGATGCCGTTGACGAGGTCTGTCTTGAGGGCTTTCGCCACAGCTTCCACGCTGCCACCGACAGCCTCGAAGCTTGCCTTGTTGGACTTCGGGTCCATCACGTCCGAAAGCTTGCTTGCCGACACAGGGAAGTGCTTCATGCCTTCAGGCATGACCTGGGAACCATTTCGAACACTCATGCTTTCTTAAACGAGCGGTCTTGATCGCTGCTTAGTGAGTCAAGGCAATCCCAATCACAATTTAACGACAGCACATTTTTGCGATCCCGGTGAAATGTTGTGCTTTGGAACGTGCCATCGTGATGATGTTCCGGAAGTACAGTACGTAGTAGTCGAGAAGCCTTTGGAGAAAGTGCAAACAACTCTTGGCGAACGAAGTGCTTATTTTTGCTCTAACATAATATCGCCAGAAAAAGTTTTGTTTTGATGTGAGATGTGAGCTGCAAAAATGCTGAAGCAGCTAATAAGAAAGAGTTTATCACTGGCCGCAGAAGCTTGCTCGACCAGATTATTGCACAGTGAACGTGCTTTACAGACTTCTCAATAATTATCAAAGCCGTGTACGTACACTAGCATTCTATTTCTACCATTAATTGATACGTTTTGTCAAGTTTCAGCACGAAGCTAGACACATCTGAAGGTTTACGTGATAGCCGCATCCATGGGCAAGGACAAGGGCGCTAAAACAAAGCACGGCGGGGCTGCGAAAGTCAATCGTAAACTTGCCGTCAAGGCACCTGATAATGATGCTGTTGTTGCGCCTCCGCAACGAGTGGCCGCAAACAAAAAGAACGTTCGTATGGTAAAAAGGCTAAATTTCAAGAAGAAAGTTGATACAGCGATAATGGAAAAATCCATTGCAAAACGAGCTCAGTCATCGCTGAGCGTTCTAGCATTGGAAGGTGCCCTGGACGACACTTCAAGCCACAGTGAAACATTGAAGAAGGGTCCGCCCAAGCCTGCTGCTTCTATCCGAAAGAACAAGGCGAAGAAGAACCTGCAGCACAAAGAGGTGCAGCAATTTCAAGCTGTGCTAGCGCACGGCGCATTCCAGGCCAACCCGTTTGCAACAATCAAGGAGCACCTGACAAACACCGTTACATCTTCGAGCTAAGCCCAAGTGAACGCGTGTTATGATAGATACACTCATCGATGCTTTTGTCAGGCCTTGAGCAAAATTCCTCGGAAGTCTGCGTGATTTTTTGCTGCGATGGTAGTTACTTTTGCAGCCTCCTCCTACTCAATAGCCCCACCTTGAACTGAAATACGTGTTCTGAAAACTTGCATTGCCCGTAATACGTGTGAGTGTATTTATTTGTAGCACCAATCTTAGTTTTATGCCCCTATTGCTTACTTCAATAACGGTATCTTTTTACTTTTTACATGCGGCCGCGCATCTAGAGAGCAGCCTTGTAGTAAATACAGCTCAGTATAACAGTATCCCCCAGCTAATTCTAGGCTGCCGGACGTTTGGGCCATTCTGAGTGAGGGAACGTTTTACCTCTTTCGAGCCCTAGCTCCAGGAGAAGTGCATAGTGCATATCAAATATTAAATACAAGAATATAAGAATAATCAATTATTCGGGCTTGTATTGTGCAGCGTTGTATTTGCATCAAGCCCATTGGAAATGGGAACATACATGACATGTACATGCAGGAAGAATCTTCACCAAATTAACAAGCAAAACCAGGGCCCTAGCAGTACAACTACTGTCAACCTACGGGCAGTAGATTCATTCGTTTCCATTTGCTTACTCGTCGTCTGTTTTGATGAATCTGTCCAGCGACTTCCCTTTCAAGCGAGTCTGAGCCTGAAATGAACCATCATCGTTTTCACGCCACACAAAGTAACCTGCTCCAGAAGGCCCTTGAAAATCTTCAGTAGCATCTGCTACGTTCGCATCTAACTTCTTCATTGAGTCGTCTTCTCCATAAAAGGAACTTTTGCGCTTTCCATAGAATGAAGCTCCCTGAGACAGAGCATCAACGAGGTGAGAAATCAAAGATGCATAGAGAAATACGTGTTCGAAAGCAACTCACGTTGCCAAGGCGACGAGAAGTTGCGTCGTCAACGAAGTTATCGAGCTCGCGGAAGAACTTGCCGAAAAATCCTTCCTCACCTATACACAATAGGCATTCGATGGAGTGACGAACCTACGTCTAGCTAGTGGTAAAGCACTTTTTTTGTTGCACTACTGTATATATATCTAGTGAAGGTGTGTCAGAGACAATCTGACGAACCGAGTGATGCGACGTTTCGAAAGCTACAAATAGTAGTTCATATGGAAGTACCTCGTACAACCGATGTGTAGCGTGGTCGAGCCGATTTCGGGACTACGAATGCAGCAGCAGTGCTGAAGAGCACCATGATTGAGAGGTAGGACTTCATGACTTCTGTGCTACCACCAGTTGGCACTTCTTTTCAAGCACAGAGGATTCTTTCGCTACGCTAGCTAGTTCGCTCGAGCTGAAGCTAAGTTAGCACGCAGTGATGATGCAATGATCCAGTCAGCCTCCAGTCTTCAGACGCTTGAAAAATCTGAAAACGTTCGATTGATTACGTCTGTTGTGGGCATGAACCTGATTCTTGCCACAGAGGGACTTCTGTGGGTTTCTGTTTTCTGGCTGGTGGGTGCAAAAGTGCAAAGTGAAGACTAGGGAAGAAGTTGAAACACGGAAAATAGGAAGAAACGAAACATGGACTTTTCAGGGATTGTTTCCCAGGTGCTACGGAGTGGAGGAGAAACCGGGGAAAAAGCACGTTATAATTGTTTCGTTTCTC
>Ga0307982_1002247_pt1 | contig 15665 bp, 22 predicted proteins | sample OrgLakmetagen989_FD_201847 | JGI IMG/M metagenome (GOLD analysis project Ga0307982, IMG submission 201847) | Saline water microbial communities from Organic Lake, Antarctica - #989 | ecosystem: Environmental > Aquatic > Non-marine Saline and Alkaline > Saline | place: Antarctica: Organic Lake...
GGGCTCCTGTTGAACTCCAATGGTCGGCGGGCCATTCAGTTTTGAAGGCAGGCTCGGTCGCTGGTCGAAAAATACGTAGAGAGATGAAAAACGTAGGCCGAGCTCAAACGGCCCGAGTTTTGATTGGTCGGTGATGAGGACCGCGGGATTAATTTTATTTACGTAAGGTTCACGGGAGTCGCAATTAAAGTGCGATTGGCACTCGGCATATATAATTTATAAATATAAATATAAGGAATTCTTGCTTCTTGCTGGCCTTTCATCACTTAGTATGGTATATGGGGAGTGCGCGAATAAGGGCATTGCACTCCGCATTTCCTTCTTCGTAAGCCAAATGGACAAACAAAAAAACAAACAAACAAAGAACCGGATATATCCAGCACATTACAAACTGGCTCTGGCTCATTATAATCCCATTGGTTGACAGCCAGCAGCACAGGCACGCTTCGTTTTGTTGTGACTTCAAACGGAGCGAGGCGGGCGAATTTCCGAAGCACCAAGCGGACTGAGGTGCACCGGCGTTTGCACCGATTCCGCCGCATCTTTGATCGCTCGCTTGAGGTAGGCGAGCGTCTTCGCGCGCCCTTTCTGCATGTGCACCGCCGTCTTGTTCTCGAGTTGCTTCTCGGCCACTGCGCTCAAATCGCCGCTGACTCGGTCGCCGTTTTCTTGGCCAGGTGGCATCATCGCAGCGACGTTGGCAGATATGACTCCCAAGGTCTTGACCGCGGCGCACCTATTTACAAGAAACAAAAATTTAATGTTGGCATCAAGGGATAAGGCAGCGACGATAGAAAAAGAGAGCGCAGATATCTAAATGGGCAACTTACACGCGAAGCGATTCATTCAATTTGCTCATTCGCATTCCTCGCAATCACCCCGCATCTTCCTCGTATTTCCCAGTCTTATCCTACATGAGCTCCCCTCCACTCACTTGTACTCTTCGTCGACCACCCCGCCTCGGCCCAGCTGCAAGAGCGCAACCAAGCCACCCGCCCGCGCGATGGCCACGTGATTCTCAGAATTGTCGGCGAGTTTCAGTAACGCCAAGCCCGCGTACATCCGTGGCTCCGCCTGTACAAAAAAGAACAAGGTAAAGACATGGGTACGCCAAATACGGAAAGAGAAGGGGAAGGAGAGAGAGACATGATAATTTCAACAAGGTTCCGTTCATGTGATACAAGGAAGATGCAAGTTGAAAACAACGACCGTATCGCCCGTAAATTCAGATTGAAATGTGTGCATCCCACAACACACCTGAAGGCCCATCAATGTCACCAATGCTTTTGTGACTCCCAACTCTACCAGAGGTCTCTGCAATTCTCGGTTGGTGGCCAAATACGCCAGCGAAAACACCGCATATTCCTGACATTCCAAGTCCGAATCCGCCGCAATCTTGGCGCACGCTTCTAGCCCCCCACTCTCGACGATAGCGTCGTGGAGCTCGACGTTTTGAGACAAACGGGCGAGGAAGTAGGCAGCGGACCTTGCAACAAGAAATGGAAGGAAGGAAAAGGAAGGGGTAAGCATACATTTGCAAGCGAGAAAACAAGGCAGTTGTACATGGTTACAATTCTTTTGCCTTATGCATTGAGTCTTCTTTACCGTTTCAAAATCAGTTTCTCCGACCGAATGCGTTCGCGCTCCAATTTTGCGACCGCTTCTCGTTTCTCCGCGTTCCTCCGCACTGCGTTGCCATTTTGGTTATTAAAAATGGTGCTCGAGAAGGTTCCGTTCAGATGGCTGAACACAATCGGGACTGCGCCCGAGAGAATCAAGCGCACGCGCACTTCGTCGACCTAATATAATTGGTATAACAGTACAGAAATGAGTGCGCGCAGACAATAAGTACACTAGTAGGATTATCGTAAACTTCATAGTTGAACGAATTGTGGCGTAAGAATGAAGTAGAGTAAGGTACAGAAATTTTGGACACGGAGAAGATGGAAGAAAGCAAGTACAGTCGTTCCATCATCATCATCATCAGCATCAGCATCAGCACTATCACTACCTCGCTCAAGCTTCCCAGCATAAACACCGCCTGCTTGACGCACTCAAGGTCTGCTACTGCGTGCCCTTCCGCGATCGCCAACACGGGGCCCATGGCGCCCTAGAGATAGAATAGAAAAAGAATAAGAACGGGAGAAGATGGCGATACACATGTGCAGACGTGGAGACACAACCAAGAATTGTGTAGAGTTGAGTCAGAGAGGAGGGAAGTTAAAGAGAAAACAATACATTCGATACAAATATCAGAGGACAACGTAAATCGCTATGGCAAAGGCGTACGTATGGCGTCCACTCATTCAGGCTTTCAACCACACCCAATACCTCGTGCATCGCGAGCACTTTCGGCAAAGCAGCGTTGCCTAGCGTCAGCGCGTTGAGCGCCAGAAGCGCCACGCGAACGGTCTCTTCGCCGCCTTTGCGCGGGAAGCGGATCTAATATAGTAGAAGAAGAATAGGAGTGGGTGAGTGGTTACGTGTAGGTGACTTGTCCTATGCGTTGAAATGCGTGAATGAGCACTCTTTACAATAGTTGAGTACATCCAGACAACACATGGTTATGATTAAAGTACGAAAACCCCTTTGCTTCCTCGCCTAACCACCTCCTAAGTCTTCTCGAGGTCATCCTTCTTTCGTCTCACCATTTCTACTAAAGGAGGAATGCAGCCCATCTCCACGAGTGCCTGTTTCATGTGGCACGGGTCAGGATCGCCGATCGCCAAGCCCGCAATGGCCACGGCTGCCGGTCGGTGCACGATTCTCCCGCCGGGATGCATGGCTAGTTTCAGGAGAGGGCGCACCACCCCCGACTTGAGAATTGCTGCTTTGAGCGCTGGCAAAAGGTGGAGATAGAGATGATGAGCCGAAGAGGTAATTGAGATATGTAAGGGGGGGGGGGACTTTTTGAGAGCATTATGTAGACGATACCATAATAATACACACGGTACGCGCACGTAAGTCTCTACTTTCATTACCTTCTCGGCGTTCGATCATTGGATTGCAGATGTTGGCGAGCGTTACTGCGGCATGCACTACCTGGCACACCTGTACATGTACAGCAGTGGAGGAAACGCCAGTACAGAGCACATGTAAGAGCTCAAAATAGAAGAAGGATTTGAAGGGCCCTCTGTTGCAAGCAACAATACCGAGAGGACAATGTGAGTTCACAGCACGACGTAAACATAGTAGTCAAAATCAAAGTTGAATAAAACACACACATGGATGAAATTCGCATACCTCATTGGCTCTCGCAAACGAGTACACGCATTCGAGAAGCACTGTGGTGGCTCCTTTCGCCTTTCCTGTTTTTCCTATTCGCGGTTTATCCGTGTGGACCGTTACTGCTGTTGTGGTCGGGCTTTTTGGCGTCGGGCTTTTTGGCGTCGGGCTTTTCGAGGAAGTGCGCTTTCCGAATTTTCCTTTGAAGTTCAACTTCGTGCTGCCCCCAAGTTTGCTGCTGGCTTTGACAGCACTCTCCTCTTCGTCTGTCTTCGCACCTTTGTCATTTTTGACACCATCATTACGGACAACTTTAGGCTTGTCGGTGGCATCTTTCAGCAACATGTCCAAAATGACGCCTTTATTCGCGGGGCCGGCGAGATGAGACGACGACGACGAAGAGCTGCTTTTCCAGCCCCATCCCATTGGCTTCGGCGCATAGCACCCTACCTCGGGCCCTCCTGGCTGCCCCGGTAGCGGATCTCCGGGAATAAGCTCGTCGTGCACACTCGCACCCCAGGGCCGCAGCACAAGGGCCTCCTTGAGGTCGTTGCCTTCGGAAAGAGCGCAAATCGCAGCGGCAGCGTCGGCACGGACCTTTTAGTGGCGTTTTCATACATAGACGCAGGCGAAATAGAGGGAAGAAAATCGAAGTGGTGAGGCATTGGATCAAAACGTTCTTTCGTTAGAGATGAGGAAAAAAAAAATGGACATCAACACGTTCGCACTCATTGCACATCAAAAACAAAGACAAGGAGGATTACAAGATTCATGGGGCTGCTATTATCTATGAAAGCATCACACACACACACCGGCGCAGATAGGTGGTGAGGCGGCGGCCAGCGCCGGCTTCTCGCAACGGCCGTGCAGAGCACTCCGACAGCACCCAATGCCACGAGCGTGGGCTGATAATAGAAAAGAGAGAGAAAGAAGAGAGTGTGTTAGAGGGAGCTTCAAAAAGACATTATAGCAACAAAGATGAAGTAAGCATATGTGAAAGAACAGCACAGCAGCCTCGACTATCACCTGGTAAACGTATTCAGTGGCAACGCGGGATAGGGACGCAACCTGGAAATGATACGCAAAGATAAGATGACTAGAAATGAACAAAGAAATCGAGAAAAGTCGAGAAGGGGTATTAATAGTGAATAGCACAGAAGACAATGCTTCAACAAACTATTGCGGAAAATCGGAAAATAAGTTCCTGAAAAAGTGAAGAACAAAAAGAAGGCTCATTCTTACCGCCTGCGCCACGACCACAGGATCCTGAGAAAGAGCGCTGTGGAGCCAAATCGGCAACGCGCCTTGCTCCACCAGTCCAGGCAACGATGCGCTGTCGAGGGACATGGAAGCTAGCGCCACCGCCGCCGTGCGCCGAAGGTTCGAATTGAGCTGGCCTTCCCCTACCTCCGCCATTGTCAGGAAGTTGCCCACCAAGCCCTCTTTGACGGCGTTCCTGCGGACGATCGGGTGCACCACCAGGCATTTTAAGCCCATGACCGCAAAGGTGGAGGCCGCGGCCACGTCGCCGAAATGCACCGCTCGCGTGTCGTGCACGTCGCGATCGGCCATGGTTAAGTCGAGCATAGTTCGAAAGGCTCCCTATTGGAATTGTCGTTGTCCAAAGAAAGGACACAGAAGAGGAGAGACAAATGAGAGAAAGATTGGAAGCACAAAAGTTGAAGTGATGTAACTCAAACAATCAGGCCTTATTACGAAGCATGAAATCGTTTTAAAATAGCTCAACAAACGGCTCACCTGATCGTAAAGGAGCACGTGGTTGTCTTCACAACACGCCAGATGGGACAGAGCGCGCGCGGCGTCGAACCGTGCGTCTCTCGCCTTCTCGCGCGCCAGCGCCACTAGAGCGGGCACTACATGTAGCTCCTGCACCAGCGGCACCCGATGCTCGTCCACTTCGCACAAGTTTGCGAAGAGGGCGGCCGCCTGGGTGGGTGCATAAGAAGGAAGAGTGAAAGAAAAAAAGAAGAGAATTGGATAAAGAGCGGGGATGGATAATGCTATCTTAAACTCGAAGGTATAGTATCGAATCGCGCTCTACTGTATTCATTCCATGTCTTTCTCCTCCTAGCTCTAGGCACCCACCGAGCAGCAGAGGTCTTCTCCCGCCACCGAAGTGATCGACACACAGCGAATGACAGCAGCTACTGCCTGGTGCAGCAACAGCGGCCGCGGCGCAGTCAATTGACTCAAATTGCGAAGCGCTTGGATGGCCACCTACAGATCACGCACAGAGGAAGAGGAAGAGGGGCGATGAAAGGAGAAAAGTGCGTAAAGAAAGGACATTTGCATCCTCTCGCATTGCACACAATGCAGTTGAGATCTCGGTATACACCTTTTCGGATGCATTCTTAGGCGCAAGAATAAATATCCTTCCCTAATTTACTACTCTTTTCTCACCGTGGCCATTTTTCGACCGCCGTCTGGTATCGTTGGATCATCGTCTGGCCCTGGTTCTGGCGGTCGCACCGGCGACGAAGCACGCTGATTGTAGCGCCGCTGCTGCTGCTGCTGGTTGCCTCCATCCCCGCTACTTGAAAAAGAAGAGAGCTCGGACGAAGGGCCACCTCCTTTCTTGGCCCCTACTGCCTTCTTCTCGTTGGCTCCTAAAAACGTGCCACGAGGCGCTTCGTGATTGGCTGATTCCACCGGCACCGCCTCTGGAACCGCCTCGGCTGCACTTGCACCCAGGAGCAGAGGCTTATTCCCTTTCATCGAAAAAGGCGACGCTGCCAAGGGATTGGTGGATTTTGTCGGGGTTTTAAACGGCGACATCGGGGATTTTTTCGCCCCGCCACCTCCAAACAGCGCGAGGACTCCTTTGGCTGCAGCGGCTGGTGCTTCGGATGGCGATGGAGAAGAGGCAGCAGCTCGCGGGCTTGTAACGGGAGATGTAGTAGGCGAAGGTGGCACCGAGGGAATTTCCATCTCTTGAGCGACAAACACCATCGCCTCAATGCCGCCCTATTATAAAGAGAAAAGCAAATGTGCGCTGTTTTAGAAAGATGACAGACCCACCTTCAAGAAAGCGAAGAATGAACGTGGGTTGAAAGGTACTAGTTTTCGCAGACATGACTATCAGGTCTCAAATAACGACACGAACCTCTTCTACGAATTGCTTGACGAGGTCTGGGTTGTCGCTTAAATCTCTTAGGGCAGCGAGGGCGTGTGACCGCACAGTAATTGCCGACCGACCATTCAACACTTCTTCCTCGTCCGACTCCTCCTCTGACGAGTCATTCCCGTTGATCAAGCGATCCGTCTCTTCTTTCGATGGGCTCTGGACGGCCACCATCGCCGCGGCTGCGGTTAGGGATGCCTTTTTGTCCGTTGAAGAATTGGTCATTATGATCTTCTTCTTCTTTTTGGGGTCGGCGTAGCCCGCTTTGGCCATGGGCGTAAACCAGGGATTATTTTTCGGTTTCCGGTGCTTGGGATTCACCAAGTTCATGAGCGCGTGCAAAGCACCGTTTTTTACGAGGCTCAAATGCGACCCCAAATTCGGAGACAATTTCCTTAAGCACAGAGCCGCTGCGTAGCGAGTTTCGGAATCGTGCGACTGCGACAGTCTTACCAGCGAGGAGAGGCCAAACCTAGAAGAGAAGACAAAATCATGCAGGTGAAGATACGAAGACACATCATTGGCACACGAGAAGACACATGGGTGCACACGTGGTTCATACAATGTGCGCTGTCAGCAAGAGAAGCAAAGAACTATGATACTTGTTCGAGGTGCCACCCTTACTTGATGGTGCGGTGCTGGTAGTGCACCGACGTCAAAAGGTTGCTAATGCCTCTAGCAGCCTCTCGATGCACCTGCACCGAGGAATGCTCCAGCAGTCGCAAGAGAGTCGATTCGCAGCTCTTGCCCACGTTCTCCCCGCGGTCACCGTTGCCTTGTACCATATTCGTGTTGTCATCATCATCCTCCGCAGCTGCCACTGCTACTGATGCTGCTACCGCCCCAGCGTCTTCGTCGTCGTCGTCGTCGTTGTCTTCTTTGTGCTTCTCTTCACCGCCTTCCTTTCTTTTCGCTCCAGCGCCCTCTTTTCCTTCTTCGCCATCTTCGTGGCCGTTGTTCTCGTCACCGGTATTGTTTTTAGCGGCGGCAGCAGCAGCTTTTGCACTGCTCATAGCGGCCAGAGCACTGTCGTCAGGTTCCACAAGAAGGTCGTGGGTCTGAATGTCTTCAAGCAAGTTAGCCAGACACCCCACGCAATGCCGTGCGACCTCCACGTTTCCGCTTTCGGCGAGGCGTATGACTTGGTCTTGAATGAGAGGGTGGCGCGCGAGGGACAAGCGCGATTTGCCATCGCGTGACACGAAGCACACAGAAGTGACCACTTCCTGCTGCACCTGTTTGAGGCATAGTAGAATACAAATTAGAAATACAACATATTTCCTTCTAGAAAAAAAAAGCTTGTCACTTCTAAAGACTTATATTAGTCGTATTTTCTTCAGATAGCAATCCTCTTCTAAACTCAAACAGTGCAATAGAACACGAACTCCTCTCTCGCCTCTAATTCGTCGCCCACAGCTGCGTGCATCGGCACTTGCCCTGCCGCTGCGGGGGCCACTTCAGTTATGGCTAATTCTGACGTTCCTGCTGCGTTGCTACGACTACTAGGAGGAAGAGACCTTCCAGTAAGATTCGTGGTGGATGAAGGAGGAAGTGCTCTCACGATGTCGCTGCCATGGGCTATCCGATCCGCAGCCGCCACCTGAGAAAAGGAACAAGAAGAATGGATAAAAGTGATGAGCAGTGTTACTTGCCGAAAGCAAACTAAAGACTGCATGAAGTAGACCAGAAGTCGAAGTTAGCTTAGCTGAACCTAGCTAGATGAAAGACTTATTCATGCCACACATGAACACCTCGTGAGCGCGATGAAGCGAGGCCCGCCAGGTGTCTAGAGCACCGGAATTGATCTGATCTCGTGCCTGAAATTGGAGGATGTGCGATGATCAGGAGATGAAGGTAAATTGAGCACAAAACAGACACGTTGAAGAGTCAGCATCAGAATCACAAATATTTCACGTCCGAGCACTTTGAGTCTATTAGCCATACACCTTCTTCATCTCACCTGTTCATGCCCTGGCACGAGAGCGATCTTGCGCAGAGACACCAGTGCTATTCGCCGCGCGTGCTCGTTGTTGGAGGTAGTTAAAGCAAGCATGGGGGCTAGCGCGCCTGCTTTGACGAGCTTCCTCAAAAGATCAGAAGAAGAAGGGGCACTCCCGGCAAGATTGCACAAACAAAGCACCTGCGCAGAACACACACCGTGAGAAGCGGCAACGACGATGGAATGAGAAATGTGTACACTTTGCACCTGCGCAGAATGACGGAATGCATGCACAACCATCACACTTGATCTTCCTGACTTCGATCTCCTCTAATATTCCAGTCATCTCTCACCGCGAGCTCGCGGGTCTCTTCGTCGGAGGATTGAGTCAATCGCATCAGAAGCTCGACGGTGCCGTGAAGGGTCAAAGCAGTGACCTGATAGTGCGTACGAACAAAGAAAGGTGAAAAATGACGGATTAATTGGTATGTCGAAAGACGTACCAAGAACGGATTGGCTGCGAGATTCAAGATCGCTTTGAGGGCTGCTCGACTCGCGTGGATGTCATGGGGCGACTGGCACAGCTGCAGCAGAGGCGATAGCCCCCCATGCGCTACCAGCACGCTCCCTGCCGCGTTCCCTGCTGCCGATAGGTTCATGAGGGCGACTGCGCCGTAGCGCCGAATCTCGGGTTCGTCTGGATGCAGCGCGGCTTCGACGCAGGCCGGTAGAGCCCCGGCGGCGACGGAGGGAGCGCGCGCGGCGGGACCGGAGGTGAGGTTAGCGATGGCCATCATGGCGAAGCGCGCAGTGTCCAACTGTGGCGCGAATGAGAGAGAAGGAGAGGGAGGGCGTAAGAATGAGGGTAAATGGTAGAAAGAGGGAGAGGGAAGAAAAAGTGAAAGGTTGCGGATGGGAGATAAGTGAACATTCGTGTACGAAGTGAGAGAAACGTAAATCGGACTTTATGATGGCTTCAACGAGAAAACGCACCATTATCACGTAAAACACACACACACACAAGAGAAGCATACATAAGCCCTCACCTCCCCACTCTGCGCTAGAGAGCACAACGCTTCCGGCACTCCTTCTTGCTCCTCATTGGTGGTTAATCCCGACAGAGGCGCCACTCCTAAATGCCGAGAAGGGCCGAGGCAAGACGCGGGCTGAGCGCCGCTTAAAATAGGGTGCGTAGAGACCGTGCAGGAGAGCTAGAAGAGAGGATAAGCAGAAGAAGACAAAGAGGAAGGATGGAGCAAAAGGGAAGAACGACAAGAATGGATCATGAATTTCAACAAATAACGCATACAAAAGCTCGCGAAAAAGCAAAGCATAACTCAAAAATTGCTCAAGAACATTATTGCTTCCTTACATTATACAAAGCAAGCGCTGCTGCTCGTCTCGACTCTAGTCTCTTCTGAGATTCGGGGGCTAGCGACAGCACCAGAGGTCGTAAGGCTCCCGCACGAACGATATCGACGCGATGCTGCTTGTGCGCGGCCAAATTGCATAAAGCCAAACCCGCATAACGCACGCTTTCTTCCTCGGCAGTTGGCCGTGGTGGTGGCGGCGGCGGCGCCTCACTCTCAGGGAGAGCTAATGCATTTGAAGATGGCGAGGAGGAGGAAGAACCACGAGACGACGAAGAAGAAGAAGTAGAAGCAAGTTGTCGAGAACTCCTGCCCGAGTACGCTCCATCTTTGTCCGTTTGACTTGTGACAGATGGGTCTACAAGAGGAGGTTGAATGTGGGCAGACGAAAGCGCTACCAGAGGCGCCAGCCCCCCACATTTCACCGTTAAATCTTGGCACGAAGGGTGCGCTGCCGTGAGATTGGCAAGGGCCATGGCGGCAAAGCGCGTCACCGTGGAGTCGGCATAGCCCAAGGACATGAGCTCGATCGCCGCTGCTTGACGAGGAGACAGAGGAGCACCATCAGCACCCAGCACTTCTTTGCCGTTGTCGTTGTTCGTCAACTGTCCTTTGCTGCTACGCCGCGAGCCAGCTTTCGATGTTGACCGGCTTTGGTGGCGACTGCTGTTCGCAGTGTTGGCGAGCACTAAATGCTGTGGAGGCGGCGGCGGCCCGGAGTAGCCGAGGAGGCGCACGAGGGTGGGAATCGCATTCAGTTTGGCGCCGACAACAAGGGCGTTGGGAGCGTGGGCCTAGGGACAGAACAAGAGGGCAGGATAAAGAAGGGTTTGGTTTGGTAGACATTAGGGAGTTGAGATTCACGCATAGGATACAAAGAATGAGTTTATGTCGCGAGTTCAGGACGTTTCAAGCTTGCTGTTCTTAGAGATAAAAAAAGGCCAAACCTACAAGAATGCTACAACTTCTTTCTTCTTTACTTCTTATTCCCTTTAGTTTCACCGTGGCATTGCAGAGGGCCATCACTGCGCATCGCTGCACTTCCACATCACGGCCATCGCCAGACAGTTGAATCAGCGGCGGCACCGCCCCCGCAGCCACCAGCAACGGTTGATTCTCGGGCAGCACCCCTACACGATAGAGGGCGCGCGCGGCATATAAACGGCAGCTGGTGTACTCCGAGGCTAGCCCTTGCGCTAGGCAAGGAACCCCCCCTAGTTTGGCGATGGCCTGTTGCGATTTCGCAGAGATCGCTAAATTCCCGACCGCCACCAGCGCATCCTTGCGGCAATGTTCGTTCTGGGGCGCACATGTATTTCCCGCGAGGTGAAACAGCGCTTGAAGTTCGGAAGGGCCAAAGGGAGTGCCGCCGCCGCAACTGCCGACGTTCTCCACTCGACTGCTCAGGCTGCACAAGCAACGGCTAACGTCCGAATGCATGGCGCCGCCGTCGCCGTAGCCGTCAATGTCGCCGTCGCCGTTCATGTCCACTCGGGTCAAGTCTACATGTGCCAAACGGCACAGCGGCTGGTACGCGCCGTCCTTAGGCATTTGGAGTTGGTTCCGGCGATCTTCAGCGAGGTTGGCTAAGGTGGCCGCACAGTGCGCTAGCACTTCGCCGTCGGGTGGATCGTCGTGCCTGTTTTATCAAAAGCGTACGAGAAGCACAAGGACAGACAAGAAGGTTTTAGAGTACAGTCAGTACTCTTTAAAAAATGAAAAATGATACAGGAAAAGGAGACTCTAGCTCATCGCACTGGGCAATGCTTCCTAGCGGGCACCGCTAACACACACTTTACCTGAGCGCATTTTCAAAGAGGGGTCCTAGCCCTCCCTCGTCCACAATCGCCTTCTTGAGCCTCGTGGCCAGTGACAGATGCCTCAAGGCCCCACAGCCAATCAGCCGCATTTCCCGATTCTCTTCCCGGGCCAGGGAGATCATCACCCGTAAACCGCCGGACTCCGCAAAGGCCACTTTAAACTGGTGGTTCGACGCGAAGTAATACAGCGCCGCGGCGGCCATGGCTTGGATCCGTTGGTCGCGCAGTTGGGCAAGGCCGTACAGGGGGTGTAGGCCCACTTTGCACATGTTCCTCGGGTCGGGGTAATTGACGATGGCGGGATGGGTGCCCAAATTGGGCGCTAACTTCCGGTAAATCAAGGCCGCGTTAAACTGGCACTCGTTGTCGGCACTTCTCGCCAGTAAGAACAAGGCTTGCAGGCCATTGTGGTCGAGAAAGATTGGGTGGGCGTTCACGGAGTTCAAGAAATTGCCGACTGCCCTGGAAGCTTCTCGGACCACCGACATGTGTTTGCTTCGCATCAGTTTTATGAGGGGCGGCAAGCACGACGCTTTGAAGATCAGCTGACGGTGCGTGCCCTCCATGTCTTCCCCAAGGTTTGCGATCGCGCCACATGCGCAACGCGCAGTCTCTGGGTCCTCCACAGAGCACAACTCCAGCAGCGGCAACACGCACGGCGACTTCACCGTAGGCGCTCGGCACACGTGGCTCAGTGTGAAGTGCGCCATCAGACCAGCGGCTTCGCGCTTCCCCTCGGGGTTTTTCGAGGTCAAGGCCCTCGGCAATACTCGAGGCTCCAATAAACCTGCAGCCAGCGCAAAATGGCGATTTTCCGGCACGCTCGCTAACAATCGGCGAAGGGCGGCAGTCGCCATAATTGCTGCTTCTTCATAATCGATATCTGCCACAGTAGCCACTAATGCTTCTACCAGCCCAGCTGAGCCCATCAAAATCCATTGGTTCTCTTCGTTGGAAACCGACAGTTTCGAAGCACAAAACGCAGCCGCAAAGCGCGTCTCTGCATCCGTAGATTCGAGCGATTCCAGAAGAGCCTGTAAAAGTCCCGCCTTCATGAGCGTTCCATGGCAGGCAGGGGCGGAAGCGAGGGCACCTAAACACAAGCAAGCGTAGCGCTGCGCCTCGTGGTCATGGCCCGTGTCCTTCACTTGTTTTGCCTCTTTCACAGCTACTTTCGCCCTCTGCACGGCCTTCACTTCTTCTCGTGCTTCCGCCGCCGCCGACTCAGCGGCCAACTGATTCGCTCGATCAAACTCTCCGCTGCCATCGTCGATTGAGGACTCTTCTGCAGCAGTCTCAGCGGCGACCAGAGCGGCATTCGCGATGGACTCGGCTTCAGCCATGGCTGCGCTCGCGTTCTCTTGGGTGCCTACATGTATCCACACCTTGGGCGCCCCACAAGCGATGTCGATCAAGGCTTCGTAAAGAGCGATGCCAGGCAGCTGCGATGCTTTGATTTTGGTGCTTTTCTTCGACGATACATGTGGTTGTGCCTGTAATTCGTCTGTTGGGCTGGCGACAACCGCAACCTCATTACTACTCCTCCCGCTGTCGAGGCTGTTGTCTTCCGTCCTTTCATGCTGAGAGTCACCCTCTTCAAGAACACCATTCGCCAGAGTTAACGAGTCACCGCTTCGCATTGCTTCACTGGTGCCTCCTTGTTCCAACTCAGGCACTTGTGCTGTGGAGGGCTCCGTCCCTGGCGCTGACGGAGGAGCCGACGACGACGAAGACTCAAAGAAGGCCGGGTGGTTCTCCGGCACCACGGCTAAATTGCTCGCCCCTAGCACTGCAAACCGGCAGGTAATGGCATCGGAGCGGCGCATCAGCGTGAGCAGAGCCGACGGCACATCATCGCCCATGAGCTGACCGTGCGTGTCGTAATTGCCTGCTAAGTTGCAGAGCGCCCTCGCCACCTCCCTGGCAATGGTCACGTCCTCGTGCTCCGCGAGCGCTACTAAGAAATCACTGCCCTCGGGAGCCACAATCTCGTCGTGGGTCTCTTTGTCTTCGGCGAGGTTAGCAATGGTCGCGCACACATAGCGCACGATTAGAGTGTCGCTGGACTTTGCGAGATTGACCAAATCGGTCATGACGAAATGCTCGGCAATCGGCACTTTACAGGATAAGTCGAGGCTGAGAGCGGCCAAACCGGCGGCGGCTTCCCGAACGACTTCAATGTCGTCCTCTACCTATAAACAGGAGTACCAAGAGTGCGCACGTAAGATGGAGTTATGATCGCCAAGAGAGAAGTGGGAGAAAGGAAGAAATAGAAATTCGCGAAACAGGCGGATAACATTGGTGACAACGCACATAATAACACTAGCTAGCATAATAAAACACGAACAACGAAAAATACCTGTGCCGCTTGACTGAAGGCGTCTAGCACCCCTGCGTCCACGAGGGGCTTCCTCGTCAAGGGGCTCGCGGCTAAGCCTCGAAGTGTGGCAGACGCCGCCTTGGCATCGGACGCAGACTCGCTGCACGCCAAAGAGACAATCGAGGGTAGGCCGCCATTTACCACAATCTTCGCCCGCCGAGAATAATCCGTAGCTAAATTGCTGAGCGCGTAAGCGGCGCACCGCTGCGTCTCCAAATCGCTGTTATTGGCGACCTCAATTAGCAGCTCCAGCGCGCCCGCGGCAATCACTTTGCTCTGCAACCGCGGCGCAGCGGCTACATTGCCCAGTACCGTGGCGCCGAACAAACGATAAATGCGGTCGGGAGAGCACAGGAATTCGGCTAAGGTGTTGGCGCTGCACGCCTGCAAGAACCGATTGGGGTTTTCACCAATGCACCCACTCAGACTCAAGTTCAATAACGCGCCGATGGTTTCAACGGCTAACGGCACCTCCCAGTGGTGCTCCTTCACGCCGCTGTGGCCTCCGCCTTTGCCTTTGCTGTTGCCTTTCACCACTTGTTGCTGCTCAGGGTTACTTCCGTCTTGAGGAGGCGGTGGAGGGTGGCGGGCCTTGAAATCACGGTCGGAAGCACGCTTAACCACCGCTAAGAGAGGCCGCAGCCCCCCTCTTCGTACGATCAAGTGACGAATGTCAGCGTCGCAGGAGAGGCCGCGAAGGGCGGAGACGCAACTGTTGACATGCGAGAGAGAAGCAAAAAGAAAGGAGTGTGTGAGAGAGAGCGCGCGAACACAGAACTTACACGAAGTGCTATTACAGTACGAAGACACCACGACAAACGAATGAAATGCAGAGGACAACAAGGAATGCCGACCATTTTGTAGAAGTAGCACGTGATCATCATCACACATACGCGAAGGAATTAAGGAATCATAAGAGAAGTCTCAGACTAAAGGCCCTCAAAAAGAGAGGTCAAGCTCACCGGAGCGTCATCTCGTCCAACGAATTGTCGTTCACGTGGGACGGTGTTTTAATAGCCGTTGGAGCGGCAGCTAGCGCACCTCCCGATTGTGGTGACAGGGGCGTTGGAGGAGTAGAAGACAGAGGTTCGTCATCTGGCTCGAGTTCGGCGCCAGCGATGAGAAACTCGAGGCAGTTTTCTTGCAGCAAAGTCCGGTGATTCGAGGCATTGGCCGCTAGATTGGCGAGCCCCAAATAGCAGGCCGCACGCACTTCACGATCTAGGGAAGGGTGGGGTTCGGACCTTGGCATGTGGTCTGAGGATGGTGATGATGATGCGTGTGGTGGTGGTGACGCGACGACCACCCCGGATGCAGCATCCGAGGGGACTATGGAGCTGGCATCGCTGGGAATCACATTCATGGAAGAAGAAGAAGAAGAAGGAGGATTTGCATCAGCAGCGGGATGAGGAGTTCTTAGATTCCTCGCAAAAAGCGCCGCCAGGCCCGCCTCGTTGAGCATTGGATGCGTGTCGCGTGAAGAAGCGATTGAAGACAGAGCTAAAAGCGCGTAACGCCGCGACTCGAGGTCGCCATTGTCCCCGTCAGCTAAAGAGACCAAGGGTAACAAGCCCCCCTCTGCGAGCACTCGGCTCTGATTGGCTGGATTGGATGCGAGATTGGCGATGCCCAGAGCAGCGTACCTGTATAGACGTCAACAAGGAAAAGGATGAAGAATGAAAAACAAGAAAAAAGTAGGACAAGCAAAACGGAAAGTGCATTGTACAGGCAAAATTGCCCCGTCGAAGGGAGCGCAATTGAAGATCGGTAACGTGCAATTGACGAATGA
>Ga0307982_1002248_pt1 | contig 15661 bp, 10 predicted proteins | sample OrgLakmetagen989_FD_201847 | JGI IMG/M metagenome (GOLD analysis project Ga0307982, IMG submission 201847) | Saline water microbial communities from Organic Lake, Antarctica - #989 | ecosystem: Environmental > Aquatic > Non-marine Saline and Alkaline > Saline | place: Antarctica: Organic Lake...
TGTCAGTGTCGGTGCTGCCCAGCTCCACCTCGACGAGTGGCTCGTTGATACTGTGAAGGTGCAGTTGCCGAGGCCGCTTTGCTGCACTTGTGTGTGCTGCCGATGGAGACAGTGCAGCTGCAGGGGCATTTGATTCTGCGGAGGACACCTCGTCGTCAAACACACACCCGCCACCCACGTCGTCCAGGGTGTCTTGCGAGAATGTGCCAAGATCCCGCAGACGTTTTGATCCGCCGCCGGCTGACACTGCCAGGGGTGAAAAGCTCAAACGTTGCCTTGGGGAGGTGTGTTTTTGCGGTGAGAGCAGCTGGCGGTTGGCTGCCCTGCTTGGTGAATGGCTTGCAGTGTGTTTTGCTCCTCGCAGCGGAGAGCGTGCAGCTTGTCGGGCGGTGGGGCGCCTTGGAGAAGCACTCAGGTGTGCCAAAGACTTCAGCGGTGTGTGTTTGTCAACATCAGTGTCACTGCCTGAGCTATCGACAGAGTCTGCACGGCCAGCAGCAGATGCAGCACTTGCGAGATCTCGTTCCGCTTTGCGGAATGACTTGCGGGCACTGCTGGACGGTGCGGACGACCGCAAGGGTGGTGATCCTCGTGGCCGCAAAGAGCGCGATCGACGCGACCCGCGTGCGGATGCCTGGGGGCTATCTCGGGATTCATCAACGCTGTCTCGCAGAAGGCGGTGTCGACGCGCGCGGCGCTTCTGAGCTGACATTGCAGCACTTTGGGTGCGCTTGGCCTGAATGAAATCGTCCAAGCTCTCGCCACTGGATGAATCAGACCCGGACAGCTCCAGCACTTGCTTGGCAGGGGAAACAGCTAGCCCTCGAACGATGCGGGAGCGTGCTGTGCGGCACTTGTCTCTGTACTTGCTGTGCTTCGCGTAGTCCCTGGACCACTTGCGCAACTGTCGAGCCTGTTGGGCCACGGCAAGCTTGGCTTCAACTTCATCGATGTCGTTGTTGATGGCTGTGGCCTCTGCAGCCTCTGCAATGTCTTCATGTGTGTCCACTGTGCACACCGCTTGAGCCGCAAGGCACTCCCTTGTGAACGAGAACGCTTCGCTACGCATCGCGCCAACACCAACAACTTCCCCGCCCAGCGCCTGCTTTGTCTCGGTGGACAAATATGTGGGCATTTTGTTGGGCATTGGCCCGCTCGTGTAGGCTTCCGTCCCACTGAAGGGCGGTCGGAGGGCAGTCGTGCCAGCCCAGCACGGCAGGGGGAGAATCTCTGCAGCGACATCGTCCTCAAGCACGTCCAGCCAGTCTTCGCCGAGCATTTCATCTTGATCCCGCTGCTGCTTGCGCGTCATTTCGGAAGTGTACTTGGCAGTGGCGATGCGGCTCAGCGTGTCGTGAATGCCACACCACCTGTTCACAATCTGCTTCCAAACAGGGCTGGCCATGAAAGCCCAAATGAAAGCTGTAGGTGGTGCAGGCGGCAGTGCGTATTGGGGCAGCTCTGCAAAGTCCACAGCTGGGGTGGTCGCGGGTCGCCTGCGATACCCTTGTGGGTCCGGCTTGTGCAAGTCTGGAGTTTGCGGGGAGAAGCCCTGCAGTACTGAACGCGCAGCCTCCTCCAGCCGCACACAGGCATCATGCGAGTCCAGGAATGATGAAATCAGGGGAAACAGCTCATCGAAAATGGCTGCATGGGCCTTCTCGTCGCTCGGAGTGCTGCTTGACAGGCTGCTCGCGGTGAAGGAAACCGACGCTGCAGAAACGGCCGCTGCAGACGCCTCAATGGCAAATGCGTGCAAGCGCGTGGAAATATCACACAGCATGCGGTATTTGAAGTGGTGCACTGCATGGTACGCTCTCATGCGGCTAGCGCACTGGCCCCCCGCAGCCACCCACCTGGGCATGCACTCCCGGGGCACACCTGCCTCAATATACTCCAGGCCCGTGTCCTGTGCTGCATGGCGCCGCCGCTTCTGCAACTGCTTTGGAAGAGCACTAACGTCTTCAATGTAGTCGCTGGCAGAGTCGTCCTCTGACACTTCACCTTGATAGGCGTTTCCGTCCTCACTGTCACTGTAGCTCTCTGGCGGAACTACGCCATAGCAGGCATTTCCGACGTCAGCTGTACCTTGCGCGTCATTCTGAAATACACCCTTGCGAAGTGCGGAGAGGCTGGCTGTCTGCACGCCCCGCGGGATGTGTGCTTCCCACCCATCGTGCACAGTCACCTCTGCGTATGAAGGAGGAAGCTTGCCAACTTTAGCCCCCCAAAGGGAGGAAGCAGGGGGCTTGCTCGCGATGACCAAAGTTGTACCTTTCCGGTGCAATCCTGGCGCCGCGACATCGTCCATGCTGTCCACGGAAGTTCCACCTTCGTCTGCCGAGTCGTCGCCGCCTGAGCCTGCTGCAGCCAGCGTGGCTTTCTTCACGGCGGAAGCTGCCGATGCGGAGACAGGCCGGCTCTCGGCATCACTGCCACTGCTACTCGCAGCATCGCTGGCGCCACTCCGGGCATCTTTGCTGACATCTGCCGGTGCTTTCAGAACTTGCTGCAGTGCATCCTTCTGCGAATTGCGCTGTTTTGCCCGTGCCACCTGAGCCCGTTTTAGGGCACGGCGCCGCTCGGCGCCAGTGGCGACCACAATATGACCACTGCTATTTGCAGAATTTACGTCATCCCACAGGCCATCCGCGTGCACCCGCCGGCCATAGAAGGTCAGCACGACAGTTGCATGCCTTCGCTTGATGCGACACACTCCACACTTGTTGTCAAGGCCATGCGGCACGACAGGCAGCCGCTTGCCCTCATCTAGAGCAGCTTGCACCCCATCTTTGCCAATTTCGTCGCGCTCAAACTTGTCTTGCATGACTGGATCAACAACGTACAGGGCGTCGGAGGGTGTGGCAGATGTGAACCGCATACGAGGCAGAGTGTGCACCAGCTTCCGCACAGCGGGGGACCATACCTGGGAGGTCAACAGAGCTTCCCGCCGTGCAGCAAGGGGCTCTTCAATTGCTTTCCACACTTGCCTGTACAGCTGGGCATCTGGACACGCCGGCACAGCCCTGAGGAAAGGGAGAGTGCCGGGAAAGACCAACTGCAACAGCAAGAAGCATGAATACACATGCATACTCTGCTGTTTCGAGAGCGCCACTCCTGGAAGTAAAGCGAGTGATGCGCACACCCCGGCTCCACGGTCTGCCTTGGCTGCGTCCATGGATTCATCCCTCACTCTGTCAAACGCAGCGTGAGTGAAGCCTTGTGCTGGACTGCCATCGCTTGCTGGTGACGCACAGGAAGCAACATCGGACGTGTCATCACCAGAATTTACAATCCACTTGTCATCTGAGTCCCCACCGTAGCCATAATTGTCGTCAGTGCGACTTTGTGTCCGCAACTTGGAGCTGTTTCGCTCACGTTTCGTCGCGCTTTTGCTTGTGCTTCTTGCAGTGTACCGTGGTGCCCGCGAGCTTTGCTCGCTGCTTGAGCTCGAAGTAGCTTCTGCATCAAAGATGCCACCAAAAACTGGCGGTTTGCGTTTCGTCTTAGTTATCTTTTTTTCTGCACGGTGCACGGGTGAGCTGTGGACGGCAAAATTTGAAATTGAGGAGCTCGCACTTTGTCGAAGCTGTGGGCTAGTCGAGGTTCCAGCTACCCCGCTGCTCGGCAATTCGCGTGAAATCGGTGTTATTCTCAAGGGTGAATTTCCTCGTGAGCCTCCTGGTGCGACAAGATAATGTTGTCGTGATGCGAATGTCATACACAGCAAGCTTCTGCTTTGGGTCTTTGGTACGCACCCAGACGCGGCGCCTTCTTGGCGCTGCCAAGCTTCAGTTTTCCAGAGCTCGATAAATTGTGTGCATTTTTAGCGGCTCCACCCCCTGCATCAGAGCCAATTGAGCTGTCATCGCTGTCAGCAGCTTCAGCACCCGCGCGTCGCCGCCTGGGCATTTTCTTCAGTAGCCGCACGCATGCACTGAGAGGCCAAGCTGATGCAAAGCGCCATGTTTTGGTCCTCGGAATGTTTCTCGACTCGCCTGTTGTTGTATTTGTACTGTGATTCGCGGCAACATCAAACAAGTAAGCTTGCATGCAGGTGCCAGTGCTGGGGGGCATTGCCGGGTTGGGCCGGGTTGGCAGGGTAAGCTCAATTACGACCAGAGCTTTCATAACTAGACTGCAAGCTGTGTGTAGTAGGATGGCTATTAGAGCGGGATTTTGTTCGAATCCAGTGTCTCCCCGCTGACTGACAATGTCACCTCTGCGTCAGGGCATGAGCCAATGTACATGGCATGCTGTGTGCATGCAGCAGCAAATGTGGCGCTAGGCTCGTGTAAACAAGCACGACATTGTTTGATTCGTGAATTGACGCGACGCACTGTACTCACGCGGTGCTCTGTACACTACAATATCTGAAAACACTCAAAGTATGCCTCAGGCGCATTCCACCTGAAAGCAAGACAAGAGAACCACACACAGCTACTGCGCAACTAGCCCAGGCAGCTGGCCAGGGCCGTGCCCAGTCAAGGGCATGTGCTTGTGCGGGCTGCTTTGTTGCTTGGCTGGGTTGGACAGGCGCCGCCCAGGCCGAGTGCCCCCCAGCGGAACATCGCCGTCCTCGTCCTCTGTCTTACCCCCCCTCTCAAATTGCCCCCCCCTTGAAGGCGGGGCGGCATCCAGCGGGCTGCGTGCCGGTGTTTGTGGAATGTGCTGTGCAGAGCGCGTCACGCTGGTGGAGCTACCAGCTGTAGCAATAGGGGGCAGTGTGAATGCTGCAGCCCCCTGCTGCTCAGGCTGCCATGTGGGGTCCTCGAACCAAGGGTGCTTCAAGATGTTGTCCACTGTATAGCGCTCCGAGGCACGCACAGCCAAGCACCTTCCCAGCAAGTGTTGCAGGCCTGCAGAGATCGAGCCCGGCCACTTCCAAGGAGAATGCATGCGGGGATTCACGGCTGGGGCCCACAATGGCGACCCTGGTGCAGCCACAGGGTCGTTCAGCACATGTGGTTGTTCCGTGAGGAGGTACCGACGGTACAACTCATCTTGTACTGAGGCCACTGAGAACGGCATATGCCCAGTGACGATTGCAAACACAGTCATCCCAAAACTCCACACATCTGCTGCTGTGGATGAGTATCCCAAATCCATCGCATGGTCCCAGGCTGCTTCGCTATCGGTCCAGATTTCGTGAGCATTTTCAGGACGTTTCAGCATGTCCATGACCAACACGACATGCGGGCAAGCGAAGCGCCGACTGCCACAGGGTGAGTGGCCAATAATCGGCTCCCGGCCAATCACACTCGAGCTCTGCACAGAGGCTGACCCAAAGTCGCACAATTTCGCAACAAAACGGTTTCGAATGTGCTTCACTGCGGATCTGTAGGCGCCTGTATCAAGCACCGGGTTCCGCTTGTTTGCTGTGTGCACGAGGGCGAAAAGCTCCTGACGGCGCATCTCATGAACAGCTGCTAAATGTGCCTGCATTCTGGGTGTTATACCTCTTGGTGTACCGGCTGAACCCAAAGCAGCGGAATTTGGTTCAGAAGCAGATGCGTGCGACGGCGGCAGCAGGCTGCTGGCGTTGCCGTCGGACCCGCTGGCGCTGTTGGTACGAGGCAGCTCGCCGTGAGACGAAATAAGCACATTTTCGGGCTTTATATCCCGATGTGCAATACCTCGTGCATGAAGAAAGCGAATTGCTGCGAAAAACAGAAAGGTTCAATGCAGCTTTTGATCCGGAGCATTGAACCGCACAAATAGCCGCACCATACGTACCATGTGCAAGCTGCATCACCCACTCCCGAACGAAAGTACTCTCCCCTATTCCCCCCTTGTTTTGCAGAAGCAAGTCGTGCAGGTCGGCCAGACATCGCTCCATGACGAGGACAACATCGTTAGGTGCTGTGGCTCCAACAGGCAGAGCTGCTGCATCAGCGGCGCATGGTGTCCCAGTGAAGGCAGTGTACACAGTCACGACGTGGATGTGTTTGTTTTGGTGCCGTTTCACCTGCGCATTGAATTCAAGCCGTTTGAAATGCGGCGCGTGCTGCGGCAGGGCTGCGCTGTGTGCTGTGCTCACCGCCCGAACTTCAGAGTCTGCTGCTCCCTTCAGGCGAGCAGGAATGATTTTCGTGACAGTGTCGCGGCCTGAGTATGTGGAAAGAAACACTCTGCCTTGTCCGCCTGCCCGATGTGGCTCAGGCACGGCTGCACAGGTGAAATGGGAGTGAGTTCGCACAGCGAAGTGCTCTATTGCCGCTTTGTCCAACCTTCATTTACAGACATGCTACAGCACGGAATTGACAGTCCACAAGAGACTTCAATATAATGTGTTGTGGTTGGGTGGTTTGCAGTGACCACAGCTGTCTAAAAGCTGTGTCGTGTTTTGCTGAGGCACCACTGGATCACGAGTTGGCGACCACGGCACGGCGTCGGCACCCTTCCGAAAAAAGCACAGCGCAAGCATGAACAGACTTGCACTTCACGTGTAGCTACAGTACCATTTTGGTGGCAATTGCCGCTCTACCCCGGCAGCGCTGTCGTTGCTCTGCAAGTTTCGATGCCGGCCCCCTGCTCTTCGAGCGGCTTCACATGTAACTGGCTGGCTAAAGCAGCTGCAGTGCCTTTCAGCAGGCCCTTGCTTCAGCCGCGCTGCTGTTCACACGAAGCTTTTGAACTGCTAAGTGGTTACTTCAATTCCTCTCCCAGCAAAGTGACCAAACGCATCCAGGCATTGTGCGGAGAAGCCTCGCGCAAGAAGTGCATCGCAGAGTTTTTCTGGCGTTTCGTGCATTTTGTCAAGCTTTGTGCGCAAAATCTTGGCCTGATGACGCTCCGGGTACTACTTGGTCTGGCTGGTTGCGTTATCGTTACTTCCCAGGTATTTCCGCCGTATGATGGTCAAAGCAACAAGTACGAAAAGCCCGCGAGCCCAATGCCAACGTCGCAACGACACGTATCTGCGCAGCTTGCAGCGGCCCAATTGGGGCCGGACTGGAAGTAGCTTCGAAACTTGGACAGGCCGAAGGTTCGTACATGTATGGTGCTCTTTCTATGCCCGGATTCAGCTGAAACTCTTCGTGCTTGTGTGAGCTTGCGTGCGTATGCGTGTGCGGGCCCTCCGCAGCTGCCGCAGCATGAAGTCTCCATGCTCCGAGTCCGTAGCTTGCCTCAAACTATTTTGCCGCCTGACAAGCACAGCTACTTTGAATGATCTTTTGTTGTGCCTCCGCAGCTTTGCTGATGGCGTCAGCTCAGTGGATCTGCTCCCAAATGCGCGAAATATTTCGAATCGAGTTTTCTCCCAGCGCCCTTTTTCATTCAACAAGGACAGCGTGTCCAGCCTTAACGCTGCATGGGGACAGTTTATGGCACATGACATGATCAAAACATTTGCACACACTCCCTCAGAGAAGATGCATGTGCCGCTGCCTCGCTGCGACCTGCATGACACTCTGTGCTCAGGCTCAGAGACGCTAAGCGTCTCAAGGAATGCCTATGACACGACTGTGGCAGGACCATCTGCTCGTGTGCCGTTGAATGGTGCATCTGCTTACATAGACGCCAGCACCGTGTACGGTCAGGATGCATCACGCTTGGTGGGCCTTCGGACATTCAGTGGAGGCAAGCTCAAGGCCGACAGCGTGAATGGCGTGCCACTGAACTCTGCTGCTGTTGCCATGGACTCAGCTGGTCACGTGGACCTTCGGGACTTGCGGCTTGGAGGCGACCCAAGGTATGTATGCATTGAGTTTTGAGCTCGTGCACACTCACACAGAGGCGTCACATCACACCAAGTTCTGTACAGAGTGAACGAAAACCCAGGCCTCTTGGCTGTGCATGGATTGTGGGTGTTGGAGCACAATCGTCTGTGCGACGAGCTCCTGACTTCGAACCCCACCTGGAGCGATGCAAAGCTGTTTTCAGAAGCGCGCAAACTGGTCATCGCGAAGATCCAGCACATCACAGCAACGGAGTACGTTCCAGTGTTGATCGGGGAGCCACTTCCATCGTATTCTGGATACAACCCAAATGTGAACGTGGCCTCGGACATTGGATTCGCTGGAGCTGCATATCGATACGGCCACTCTGGTATCAACTCACAGTACTGGTAAGCTGTCATAGTTGTCTCAGCGCCTGCTCAAGTGCCCAGGTGGGGTGTATCACCTGGGGGCCTCCCAGCGCCCGCGTTTTTTCACCACTGATTGCTGACCACAGGTGTTTCAAAGAGTCTGGCGCGCAGTGCCCAGTTCAATCATTGCTTCTTCGAGACAACTACATGAGAGCCGATTACCTTCAAGACATGTGCATCGCCGATCTCTTGCGTGGGATGGTGCGGCAGCCCGAGAATGCTGTGGACATCAGCATGGTGGATGACGCACGGAACCATCTTCTTGGCCTGCAGCAAGATCTCGCGGCAATTGATGTCCTACGCTGCAGGGATCTGGGGTGTGCCAAATACGCCCAAGCCAGGGCTGCCTTGGGGCTGGGGACGGTATCCAGCTTCAGCGACATTACGCCCGACATTCGCGTGCAACTTGCTTTGGAGGACGCATATGGCGGTGACGTCTCTAAAGTGGACCTGTGGGTGGGGGGCCTTGCTGAGCCTCACAAGCGTAACGCATTTGTGGGGCCAACATTTGCTGCCATCATCAAGCAGCAATACCGTAACACGCGCGACGGAGACAGGTTTTGGTACGAAAACCGAGCTGCCCAGCCTGGTAACAGTGCCCAGCCCTACCTGAGTGACAGCGAGTTGCAGCTTGTGCGATCCAGCAGCCTGCAGCAGGTTATCAAGCGAAACACCGATTTCCAAAGCTGCCCAATGTCCCCCCTGCGCCTCCCGGCACAATCGCGATTCTTCGACCCCAATCCAAGCCCCAGTGCAGCGCCCAGCAGCACAGGTGGGAGCGGCGGGGGCACTAACAGCCAGGGCTTGCGCACTTTGTCCATTGCGCAAGGCATGCAGTTTGCCTTCCAGCCCATTGTAGCTGGCTCTACTCAAGTGCAGTTCCACGTGACTATGCCCAGTTCCACGGGCTGGTTTGCCTTTGGATTTGGCAGCACCATGGTTGGCTCAGACATGGTCACCATTGAAGCAAATTCCGGCACTGTGTCAGTTCAAGACCGGCACTCCAGTGCGTACGTTGCACCACCAGTTGATGCGCAGCAGGACATCCAAGTAGTCAGCAGCCAGGTGACTTCCAGCACAGGGCAGCTAGTGGTGGTGGTCCAGCGTGCCCTGAGCACCGGTGGATCAAGTGATTTCGTCATCCCTGCCTCAGGCAGCGGGACCACGCCAATGATCTTTGCGTGGGGCACGAGCGCAACGATGGCATACCATGCCTCAGACAGGCGCCAAATCAACGTGGAGCTCCACCAGGAGTGACTGCATACACCACTTATTGATGAATTTAAGCGCCCGCAAACTTGCTCGTGAGATCTGCTTGAGCACTGCAGCATGTCCAGGTAGCACACCCGGGGCCCAGGGCAGCCTCCCACCTGGGCAGGTGGTAGGTAGATTAGGGGGGCCAAACCCCACCGCGCAGGCGTTGCTCTGGGAGCTGTGCGTGTATGGCTAGCTACGAGTAATTTTGTGTGCATGCTTTGAAAGCGAATGTATTTATTTATTTCACACAGCCCTAGAGCTTGCCCAGGTTGGTCTCTAAACGGGGGTGATGCTGCTGCGAGGCATGCCAGATTTGTTGAATAGCTTGACAACCTGGTGCTTGAAGCTGTGGCTGCCACACACAATGACTGAGTGCAGGTCTTTCTTCGGCAGCAGCCGCATGAGCGGCCGTGCACCCAATGGCTCCAGGGTGCAGTGGGGAGGCAGCGGCAAGGACTCCAGGTTCGACTTGACAATGAAGTGCACTTGCACGTCAGGGCATTCAGCCTGCATGCGGGTGAGCCAATCTAACTCAAAAATGTCAGCGCAGTCCCTGAAGATACCCAGCAACACCAGTTTCAGCCGTTTGCTGCGTTTCTTGCTGCGGGCTTCTTGGTTCAGTGCGTGCTGGTAGCCCTCCATGGCTGACTCAATGTGCGTCTCTGTGTCCACCATTTCCTCCGCCTGAGCACTGCCATCCATGGCAACACTGGGCCGGCGCACCATGGTACGGGAAGAGGGCGTGAGACGCCCCGAGTTGGGCGTTGCCTGCATGCCGCTTCCGTTGCTGCCGAGTCGCATGAAGGGGACAGGGCTGCTGCCGGCGGGCGGTGCATCATGTCTTGTCGGGTTGCGCATTTGTAGGGGCGGCAGCACGTTGTTTTGCGCCTGCATAGACACCATCATGGGACGAGAAACGGCCCGCTGCGTGCTACTGTCAATGCGCACTACCTCATCACCATCTGACCCACTAGATCCATTTGCGCCTCGAACATGCCGCTCACGACTGCCGTTGTGATGCAAGTTCATCGCCTGCTCGGGTGTCCCATCGATACCATGTTGGGACCCCTGCAGGCTGGAATGTAGGGGGGGCAGATTGCCAGGGGAAATTTCTCTGGACATGCGCTTGGCATTCTTTGCAATTTCCGCGTCTGCGCTGGTTGGGGTTGGCAGGGAGGCTGTCACCATCGAAGCTTGCTGCATGCTGTGTGACTCGCCGTCGGGCCCCTGATTGCCTTTGCCCCCTGCAGCAGACTTCAAGTTCACCGGGGGCGACACCGCATGCACAGCGAAGGAATCATAGTCTTCAGAGCCCTGTCGCAGGGGCGGAGTGCCTGCCCGTGTCGCCATGCCGGGCCCAGCCTGCTCATCCTGCTCCACAGCATGCAGGTCAGTGCCGGTCGCCTGTGCCAGCAACGCTTCCATCCCTTCAGTGCTTTCGCGGCGCTCGTGGGTAGGCTTGGTGAGATAGTGGCCGCCCGTGTCCATGGACGGCAGTGACTTGATGACACGCATGCCCACGCCCTCAGAGTCATCGATCATGCCTGCCTGCTGCACGGCTGTGAGGCGCTGCCCCGTTGGCTGCCTGCCCCGCTTTGCCGCTCCAGGCTTCAGCAGGCTGTACTTCTCGGCAACTGGTGCTGCCTTGCTGTCACCGGCGATGCCGCGGGGTGATTGGGCCTGGGGCAGCAGGGCCAGCGGGTTGGCGCCAGACTCCTCCTCAAGTGAGCTCCCATTGCTGCCGGCGGACCCCCCTTGACCATGGTGGGCGCTTCCACCAGAATTCAAACTCCACGAGGTGTGCTGCTGCCTGCTTTGCTCGCCGTGCGAATGCTTTGCGCCGCGTGCCATCGCCTCCGCCACTGCTGCTTCGTGGAGCTTCTGGGCGCCGGTCAGCCCCAGGCTGCTGCGGGCGGAGAGGATGGGGCCTGCGGAGCGCGCCACGCGATGACGCGCCGCAAGGTGGGTGATTAAGTCGAAGAATGCCGCCATGCATGTGCCCTGTGCAACTGCGAACACTGTTCCTGATGCCTCGTGGTCCACATAGCCCAGCCCATGCGGCCCCTCCATGCACACCGCGTCCCCTTGTCGAAGGGCTGTGACTTGGGGGGACACAAGCCCCCCCTCATACGCTTTGATGAACATGAGCATGTTCCGGGAGGCGTCCTGGCGCACGATGCTGTACGCGCGGGAGGCACTGTGCCAGGGGCTTGCCTGGGTGCTTTCAGGGGGCGGCACGAGGCGCAGCGCGCTCAAGCAGGAATGAAAGGGCCCACCCACGGGGCGCGCGGGGGACGGCAGCATCACCATCATGTGCAACCCCATGGAAGTGATGTTCCACTGGTCAGCCGGAACAGCGTTCGTGCGGGGGCTGGAGAACTCCAGACGCCACACAGGCTGCCGGGAAGAAGTCACTTTCCGCTTTGAAACCAGCACCCACTTGTCGGGGCCCCGCTCCGTGTCTGCGCCCATGTCCACCCACGACACGGCGCTCTCCTCATCGTCCCGCTGCAAAATGCCCACCATGAGAGACTGCAACTTCAAGTACGCTTGGCGGCTGTGGCGGTGCTTCGAAACGTATTGGTCTGGTTGCTCGTGGCCGTAAAACAGCGAAGAGACATCAGTGCCCACCACACGGTTCAGCAAGTAGGCCCCGCCTGGGTGGGTGGCCATGAAGGAGCCCACATCCACCACCACGCCATCCATGATGACCCACTGAGCACCCTCTCGGAGCTTGCGCCGGATGTCTGCCACACTCATAGCCACTGTGGTGGTCTGCATGGCGCTCTGGGCCAGCTTGTGGACCTGCCCTTGGATGATGGAGTTCGGAATGATGCACTCCCGGTACAGCAGCATCATGAAGAACACAAAGCACACCACGCCGATCATGCCCAGATAGGCCCCTCTGAAGTCGGGTAGCAGCAGACTCACCCCCAGGTAGCATTGCACGAAGCCAATCACCATGACACTCCACCCAAACACACGGTGCATTTGCTTGGTTTTGCCAAACAGCTGCAAGTTGGGCGTAGCTGGGTCTTGCAGCCAATGGGCAACTGTGGCGCCGGTGAGCAGTTGCAGCAACATGCACACTGTGAGCGTAATGCCCACAGAGGCGTGTGCCTTCTGCGTAGCCGATCCCACTGAGACAATGGCCGACCCTACAGCAGGAATGGTGATGGTAGCGGCCACGAGGGACACCCACCTGTGGTACGCAAGCCACATGGGGCTTGTCTTGGCGAAGCGCACAGTGAACACGGCACTCGGAACAAGCAGGCCCCACACCCCGAACATGCTCGCCCCGTGGTACGCATATGTCGCGATATAGGCCTCGTTGGAGCCCTCCACGACAGTAATGCCCCCCCCTGCGGTGGTTTCGTTGGCAGGTGTGAAGATGTCCATGCTGCCTGACAGCCAGTTGCTGCCGTGGAAGCCAAATGTGTCACTGGAGGGGTCCCACGCCATGATGATGGGCAGTGCCCCTCCCCTGGAAATCACCCTGTCCAAGGAGTCCCCCGTGTCCAGGGCTCGGCGGAAGGTGATGGAGGACTGCCCATCGGCCTCCTCTCCAGACACCAGCTGCACATCCTGGGAGGCGTCGGCTCCTGGGAGGGCATTGGCGTTGGACCAGGTGTCTACCAGCTCAGGCTGCCCCCCCTGCACCCGCATCATCACGATATCAGACCCCATCATGTTGCGCCCAATGCCCCAAGAGAACCAGCCTGTCCCAGCAAAGGTGACTGTCATGGTCAAGTGGGTGTCACCCAGCGAGGGGGGGGTCCACAGCAGCTGGAAGGGGCCTGCTTGCGCTGTGCGCTGAGTGCTGGCGGCGTCACTGCTGCCAGGCTGTCCCTCGGTGCTATTGCTGCCCCCTGCCGATGGGCTTGCTGAGGCGGTTGAGGGGGGGGTGCTTGGACTGGGTTGGGCACCGGGGGAGGGCTGGGCACCGGGGGAGGGCACCACCACAGGCTCATCATCCGTGTTACCCAGGGCAGACACGGCCAGGCTCACAGGCGCAGGCACTCGGAAGACAGAGCCGGGAATGCCATTTGGTCCCAAGTTCCGTTTCAAAATATCAGAGTACCGTGTGCTGCGAATAGTCGCCAGCAACTCAGCTGAAATGTATGGTGTACCGTCAGACTCCACGTTCCCAGTGCTTTCGTACCAAAAACGGTCGGACGTGCGAGTGGCTTCAAATTGCCGCCGAATCACAGCCGCGAAGGTGGGTCCCACAAGTCCGTTGGGCACTGGGTCCTCCGCCAGGCCCCCCACCCACAGGTCAACAGCAGAGATGTCGCCCTCATATGCGTTTCGCAGCGCCTCCACCACGCGAGGGTCGGTGGAGATGTCGCTGAAGCTGGATGGGCGGGAGAGGCCAAGGGACCAGCGCATGTCGACGTAAGACGGAACACCGAAGTCCCGCCCCCTCATGATATCCACGGAACACAGATCTAGACGCACGCCGTCCAGGAACAGCCTGGCGTCGTCCACCATCTTAATATCAATGGCAGACTCTGGCTGCAGAATCATGCCGCGGAGGATGTCGCCAATGTCACAGGTGTCCAGGTACTCCGGGTTGAAGTACGCATCTCTCAGCAGGATCGGGCCTGTAAATGGGGCATATGTTAGGTGCTCAGTGTGAATCAGGGCAACAACACACAAACACGCAACTACAAGTGCCGGCTTATGGGGAGATGGCCACGTACCTCGGCTGTGAAAGCGTCCTTGCGAGTCAATGGTCCAGTACATGGAATTGATGCCACTATGGCCTGCAACGAGGGGAGGGGGCTGTGCAAAAATGTCACTCTCGTAGTCAAAGCACATGCACTTACCGTAGCGATAGGCCGCGACTGCAAACTCGCCGTACACATTGGCTGACACTGCAGGATCGTAGCCTGTGTAAGCTGGAAGCGGTGCCCCCGTGATGACAGGAAGGTACTCTGAAACGGTCACATGTTGTAACAAAGCAATCAACCGCTTGCGAGCTTCATCGAACAGCTCAGTGTCTGAATACCGCGGGAATTGCTGGGCAAGCTCGTCGCACAGACGATTGTGCTCCAGCACCCACAATCCATGCACAGCCAAGAGGCCCGGGTTTTCGTTCCCCCTCGGATCGCCTGTCAAGCGTTGCGTGGTGTGGGCGCCACGGTTGTGCCCAGCCATAAAGTGGTTCCACGAGTTGCGTGGAAGGCCATTCTTGTCGGCATGCAGCTTGCCGCCAGAAAAGGTCCGCAACAACGTAGCACGCTGAGCAGAATGGCCATACACAAAGCCAGCATCAATGAAGCCAGAGGCCTTGTTCAGCTGAATTCTAGGGTTGTTGGTGGCAGTTCCAGTGCCGGCTTGAATTGCGTTGCGTTGGATTGACAACTCGTGCACTGCGGTTTTACAACCACGGTTCCAATGCTTGTCACAGGGCGTCACCTACGAAATCAAAACATGCGCCAGCCATTCGCATGCAAGTGCCTAACATGTGGTGCTGATCTTACTGGCACTGTGATGTTTCCACTATCTCCGTCCGCATACGTCAGCACCATATCGTGCGCAATGGCTTGCCCGTGAGCAGCAGCCAAGAAGCTCACAGCGTACTCATTGTATGCGAAGCGAGCGCTTGAAAAAACGGAATTGCTCTGTAAAGAACAGTTTATGTGGTGTTCAGCTCTAGGAGGAATCACGGTGGGTGCTGCTTCTGATTCCTCGTGTTTGAGCTGAAGCTTCTCCACAAATATGCCAAAGCTTCGCTAGCTGAAGGCTCAGCTTGGCGATGAGAGGGAGCAGGACCGATAGAACGTACGATATTTCTCGGGTTGGGCAGCTGGACTGCCGACGAAAAGCCATCCGTGTATCGCAATGTCAACGGGGACAGCTTGCTGAAGGCGCCTCCTGCTTTTCCCCAGTTGGGTTTAGCGATGTTGTTCCCAGAGCCATCTAAAGGGGCAGAAAGGAATCCATGAACACTCAAGGCACTAAAGTAGAGTAACAATATGCTTGTGGCCGTAAATCTGTCCATTTTGCCCGCTTTGCGGTGGCTGTGAATGCAGACGTGTTTGCCAGCTACAGCTCGCGTTGCGACTGGCCGAGTGGGGAAACCCGCCGCGAAAGAAACAACGACAGACAAATTAAAGCAAGGATTCAGCTGTGAAGGTACTGTGCCAATAGTTGCTCGAAGATTTGTTTGCGAATTTGAATTTGACGTGCTTTCAGCGGCGTTGGTTGACAGGGTGCTTGGCACTCCCAACACACAGACTGCTGCGCGCTGGGGGGGCAACCATCAGCTTCGCAAAAACACCTGAAGCGCCACGAGAAAGTCTCAAT
>Ga0307982_1002250_pt1 | contig 15642 bp, 5 predicted proteins | sample OrgLakmetagen989_FD_201847 | JGI IMG/M metagenome (GOLD analysis project Ga0307982, IMG submission 201847) | Saline water microbial communities from Organic Lake, Antarctica - #989 | ecosystem: Environmental > Aquatic > Non-marine Saline and Alkaline > Saline | place: Antarctica: Organic Lake...
CCGTGCTCGCAACGACTACGACGAAGAGACCGCTTACGAAAGTTATATGAACCCCGAGCCAGGCTTCCAGTCCGGCCCGGGGGGCGCTGTAGACGCCGATTAGATGGCACTCTGCCTGTTAGTAGCTAAATCCAGTCCCCCCCCTCGGGGGGCTCAGAAAAGACTGAAGCAACAGACGAAGTAGAGCTCAAGGCTAGTATGGAATGCTTCGATGTTTTCTTCGACCGAGAATTTGGCTTGGGTGCTTTTGCTATACCATACGGCGCTATGCTCGATACGAGTGGCAAGGCTGCTGAATTTGATGTGAAGCTTTGATAAAGGTTCGAGGCTAGGCTCGATGACGACGATGAGGACAAGGATGATGAGGATGCCGACGACAAAGAGGAGCAGTCTAAGGAAGAAGATGACGAGCCAGCGGCCTTCGGGGCCATCATGACTGCGGGAGTGTGCTTCCCAAGCGCCTCAGCCCGGGTAGCAACAACGTCTGCGTCATATCGAGTATAGCCGAACCTTCTCCACGCCTCCAAATCCCACTGCGCTAGCTTATCAAATTCCTCTTCCTCCTCATTAACGTCGTCAACCGGAGCCTTCCGTTTGGAACCCATCCCTTTGCCCTTGCTCCTTGGAGGCATCGCTTTCAAGTTGTTTGGCTGTGTGGCTGCCTGGCTGTGATCATTTGGATAGAAAACCCCAGTCACATACGATACTGATATCAAGAGAACCCAACAACCCAGCCGAAACCCCGAAATGACTCTGATTGGGGTCGAACCAATCATGTTGCTTGATACCTGGGTTCCGACGGAACGAACACAACTGCTCGAATCTTGGCAGGTTTTTTATTAATTGGCCCGTTTTGTGTCCGTGGTCCGTGGTCGCTATGCCACTATAGGCATACACGCGCACCCCTCCGTAAAGCCGGGCCATGCCGGCATGTCCACTGAGAGTGTGGGTTGAACCCTGGAAAATGTGTGCTGAATAGAAAATGGGTTGAACCCTGGAAAACCCTGGGTTTTCTCCGTTACTGTATAGTATTTACAAACGCTAAACTAATAATTATGATACTATCCGGTATAAATGAAATCGTATTTTTCGGCAAATACTCTATGATGAGTTCCTCATGATTCTCTGAGTCCCCTGAGGGGGGACTGGATTTAGTGACTTACAGGCAGGGTGCCATCTAGTTGGCGTCTACGTGGTCTGCCGGGCCGAACTCATGTTTTTCCCTCGTCTTGTGGGTGGGGAGTCCCGGCCTCCCTCTTACTCTTTACTTCATTCCCTTTCCATCTTAGGCTAACGTGCTCCTGGAACTAGAACTGGAACTGGAGTATGCGGATTTCGTTTATGTCCAACGAGTTAGTGCCACCCTTGAGCCCGCAACCCAAAATTAAGTAGTTTAGAAATTACGAACTTGGTTCACTTGGCATCACACGAGCGATAATATTCGGTTGAGGGGATTTATATGCCATAGAGGTATGCTGATGCTCGCGGAGACGAGAGGACCATGGGACAGTTCGAGTTGGGAATTGAACCCCAAAGCGAATAACTTTAATTTTCATCTTCAAAAATGAATGCGGCTCCAAGAGCCAAAATGAGCGACAAAATAGCGCCTAAAACAAGAAGTCGAGCCGAGGTGAATCTAGCTTTCTTCCGACGGGAAACTCGAATGGAGTCTCCGACTCGAAGGTGAAGTTTGGGAGCAGTTCCTTCCTTGGCACTGGTATCGATGCCCAAATGCACGCCAAATATAGGGCCTTCCCACTCCACTTCCCACTCCACATCCTTGCATTTCGCAGGCCAAAACTTGCGCAAAGCCGTCTGTATGTGGGGCCAAAACATCGCAGCCCAAGTCATGGGAAAAAGTGCAGCAAGGCACACACACAGAGCAAGAAGCAAAAGATAACACACACCATGGAAAAAGACCACAATAGACCTGGGGTGCGAGTAAAGGGCGCGCTTGAAAATGCCAGCGGCCTGTGAAAGGCGCGCGCGCAGGCACCGTGCAGCGAGGGCAAGGCTTCAGAAGGCGCGCTGAGATACTGCCATCGGCACCCAGATCAAAATTCGCCCAATCTTCCTGTGTTATGCAACAAAAAAAATGTCTGAAGAATTGATTGATAGACAGGACGAAATTGTAGACTAAGAAAACCATTGAGAAATTGATAAGGAGATAGAAGCCTCAATATACAACTACGCTTATATTCTACTCCGTCGTTGAGGATTTAGAAGGAGGAAATTTAGGTGCGCAAGCTAAATATGCTCTTCAAACCTCGTCCCAAGGCGAGGAGCCGTCAACGACTACGTTCGGGCGAAAAGCTCGCACGGAAAAATTGGCGACCTCTTCTGGCGATGGAGGTGGCTCCAAGAGTGCCAATTTCTCCTGAACCAAATAAAAGAGGAGCGAAAGGAGAGATGGAATGAGGAATTAAGAAGTGGTAAAAATATCAGGAGCTTACGTTCGCATAAAATTCAAAACAGCTACTTCTAGACCTCTACATGAATACTAACAAAAAGCACTTAAGTAGGTCTATTGATTTCATAATATTTGTTACCTTCAGGTCACGCAGAGATGCAAGAGAACAGAGGTGCATCGGCGCTACATCAGAAAATTGCATGCCATCTGTTTTAGTCCATACAGAGAAGACGTAGTTAAGTAGATGTGAGTTGGGAAGAATTCATCTCAGGTATAGAAACGACGATTAAGCGCCCAAATGAGAAGAGGAAGTGCGGTGAAAAGAGAGGGCATGCAGGAAAAGTACAAAATTGAGAGAAGCTATTGAGATGCTGTCCCTTCCGCGTATCCACACCGTGTGCTCGTACAGGCACGCGCTGCATTTTGAACGGCGACGCGGCGCCAAGCCGCTGCAGGCTCACGTCATCAGAGAAAGGCACTTGCTTGGGGCCCGCATACGTTGCGAGCGCGCGCACCCCAGCGGCTCGAACCAACCGAAATTCGGCCAGCTTCACAAGAGCAGGCGAATTTGACGCCTCTTCCTTTTTGGCGTTTGCTGCAACAACGTCCGCATTTAACACGCGGCTAAGCCAGGCGCTGGCAGCGTCACCCTCGTCCCAACCTTGAAGCAAACCGAGGTGCCACGCGCCTGCACTGGTTGTGCTTGCACCGCCGCACTCCACCGCCTTGATACGCACAAAATATGCGGTAGCATAAACACGCAAAGAGGCGCACGTAAGGGAGTTCAATTGTCGTAATGCTATGAAGTCAAAAGTAGAAGGGAATTATTTAGCAAGGAATTCCAACTCAATTTCTCTTTATTCTAGCTCATTATTCACCGCTCTCAATATCCTACCACGCTGCCAGGTGCGATGTCAGCCTCCTTCAAGCTGAGGCTGGCGCGTTCTTGGCAAGTATCATCACGCTGAAGCTGCACAATAAGCGGCTTCTCTGAGCCAAGTGCAGTGAGCACAAGCTGTGTTGGCGCATTAGCGGGTTCTAATGCCACCGAGATGGAGGCTAACGCTGGGCAGTTGCGCTGGCTCAAAGACTGCAGAGCAGGATAGCGGTCGCCACGAAGGTCTAGTATACACCTAGTGCAAGACAGTGAAATATGTTGAACTTGAGTGCTCAAAAGGGTATTATATAAGACCTTCCAGTCCAGTTGGTGACGCTTTCCAAGCTATAGACGCTCACGTTGAGTAATGATGTGTGATCGACTTGGCAAGCAAACATACGTAGTAAGCATCCTAAACAAAGGAGCGCACAATACCCGATGATGTCCATTGAACATTTGAGGAATCTATGCTGTTGAATTGAGCTCACTAAATCTCGCATACTCTATCGTAAACGCCGAAATAACTCACCATTCTCTATCATACTCTAGCGCTCCGTGAGGAGTCAAACGTGCTTCTTCAACGCTGATACCCTGACAAGCCTTCACGGGGTAAATGAAAAGCTCCACCACTCGAGGAGCCATGCGAGAATTGATTGAGCAACCTAATCAGCTACAGTCGAAAGCCTACTCTATCGTCAAGAAGACTGCCGAGCAGCTTGGCACCTGAGTTGCTTTGAGTTGTGAATGAAGAATGAATAATGATCGATGATTGATCAAAGCGAGAACAACACAAATCAGATCATGGGACCAGAAAACATAACCTAGCCCCCTCCTCTGGGGGTGGGAACTCTTCTCCTCTGCATGATTCTCAGGGCGTGTATGAGCTAGCCACTTTGGACCGCTATCACCACTTCCATGGCCACTCTGGCCTGTGTGCCTAATTAGTCTTTCCTTCTGGTATTGGCTGCCTTGAATTTTCTGTCTGCTTGTTAGCCTTCTAATTCCGGCCCCTCGGGGCCCGAACCAGAAAACCTAAACACCTAATTAGCTAATCTTCTAGTCTACCTGAAGATCCGGAAAATTCTTTGAACACCAGGGCATGATTATGCTTTTGTGCCTATACCTTGGCCACCTTGGCCATTAGCTATACTTTCGCGACCTTAGAGCTCCGATTTCTTTCTTTTTTCAATGTGAGAAGGTAGCTTTGGTCGCTTTGAAGATTAAGTTGACCGCAGTGTATAGCACATTTCTCGGAGCCATTATGAGGACTTCACGACGACATTCAATGTCAATGGTTGTAGCAATAGCATTCCTAGGGTATGCTTCTACCGAAACAACGCAGCTGCCAGTGGTTTCGATTCCGGTTCAGCTCGTTGCAGATGGGAATATCCAGCAGCATTCAATGGATGTTTACCGAGGGCAGAGTATTCGCTTATCAGCGGCTGCATTCGCAGAATCACACCAGTTGGGCAGCGACGGAGAGGATCAACTGGCATCTGCTGCTTTTGAAGCAGCTGCCCTAGATATTAAAGTTCCCCACTACCGCGTCTTAATTTTTTGGCCTCAATCTTTAGCCCATCTGGTGGGTCTCTTATCCTCTTGGGCTACACCATCTGCAGAAACGCGTCAGTACGATATCGCTCTCGCTATGTGCCCGTTTCCAGTACAATTGTGCAACGAAACCCTAGCAAAATGCATTCCAACAAGAGAAGCCTCTACTCTGGCGGATGCATTAGAATCAGCACTAATTCATGCGCATCGTTATATGTGCTTTGAAAATGGCGGTACTTTACCAGAAGATAGTGAGATTACGTGCGACCCGCCTCAAGCTGCACTCGTTGCGATGGCGTTCACGGCACTGCCTGAGGCCGCCGAGTTAAGCCAAGACGACTTATTCGTGTCATATCTTCGTGCTGCAGCAGCAGCTACTGGTCGACATCCAGGGGCGGATCGTCCTGATGATGCTAACGAGTCACCGTTTGTTTTAAGCGTGGGGGGCAGTAGTAGCGACAGCTCCAGGGTTACAGCACTTGTTTTTGATGCATCTCCAAAGCTACCACTTCAAGGACGAAATAGTATTATCCACAACGGGGGCCTAGAATTCTTATGGCCGTCCATAGCTTCAATTTCGGCTTCTTCATGGAGTGTAAGAGAAGTGGCAAAGCAACATGGATTAGTAAATCGGACTTCTGGGTTGGATGCCATAGCTGCAGCTTGGACACAACGACTCTTGGAAACAAGCTTTGCATGGGAAGACAAAGCACTCAGTCGACGCCTCCTCGAGCCATCTCCGGCGTTGCCATCACCCTCCAAAGTACACTTGAAACCAAACCTTGAGCCACCTGTTTCCTCTGGCTTGGTGTTTCAAGTAGTGATTGCAACACAAGGTTCCGACGACACATCGACGGAAGGAACGTTTGCAGATGTCGCCGACACCATAACCTTGGGCCTACGGCATTTAGGCTACGATGTCCTGGCTCCAATCGCTTGTGCCCCCGTCCAGTCAGGTGCATGTGGAGACTTAGCGCGGGCACCGCCGGAAATGGGGAGTCGGCGACTGCAAATCATATTGCTTGCTCCGCATAACTTAGCCAGAATTGTAGACAGTGACAGCGGTCGCCCAGTACTCTTGACTGCACTGGGAGCTGAACCGGATCCTCGAGGCGCTAACATCCGTGCTTATCTAGGCAGCGCAATCTTGTACAACTTTGAGCATATTTCTGCCCTGGGTTCAGGTCTTGGATCCTCCCATGCAACCAATGAAGTGCTAGAAGTGTACCGAAGCTTTGCCGACCGCATCTGGGACTTCAGCGCAGCGAACGTGGCCGCACTTGCTCGTATTGGCATTGCAGCAGAGTATGTACCACTTGGATTTGCCATTGACGCAGATGTTGTCGACTCTGACACCTATGCTAGCATTATGAAAAACACAGATGTGCTGTTTTATGGGACTGCAACTCCGCATCGGCTGGCTGTCCTCGCAGAACTCCGTGCCGCAGGTTTAAAGGTGGTTCACGCCAACGCTATGAATCGAGGAGTCTTTGGAGCTGACCTCGAAGCTTTAGTCGCAGATGCAAAGATTGTGCTCAGTCTCCTTGCATTCGACGAAGAAGAGGAATGGAAAATTACGCGTCTTGCTCCTCTCCTCATCAAAGGAAGATTTGTTGTTGCTGAGGTCTCCGCCTCTTCGAAAAGCACTCGAATGGACTCATATGCTGCTTCCGAGCAGGCTGCGTTGGAAAGCGGGGTCACATTCGCAACGAGGGATCAACTTGTGCCTGCCCTGAAGTATTACTTGACGCGACCCGAGCATCGAAAGTCAGTAGCTGCGGAGGGCAAGAGAATATTCTCTGAGCGCGACGAAGCATCAATTCTTAGGGTCTCGCTAAGCGGGCTACTTGGCGGAGGTTGATTTCCTTAGCCGAATCGAAATTTCCGAATGGATTATGTACCCATGCGACATCGAATCGAATCGATTTCTTTGATTTTTGACGCAGGCCCGTTAGGGAGAGAATTCGCGCGTTGGTTGCCGGTTGCCGTCCGGTTGCCCGTTGTGTCTGTCTAATAACAGTTACAAGGGGTGAGAAGGCAAGCCTCTAGGAAGCATATTTGATATCTGCTTCAAGTTCGAGTTTTCACATCTCTCTGGTATTGCTTAGTATTGAGAGATATTCGCCGTGAAGTAGCTGTATCCGAATCAGTTTCGTGTAAGTCTAGTCTAGTCTAGTTAATACTCCCCAAAAACAAAGAAACACCCCTGTACAATGCAGTAGCAGAAAAATGTAACTTTCAGAACAAGTCTAACAATAAAGCAAAAAGTACAGAACTGTGTGCAGACCTGTAGCTGTGTGTGCATTAAATTCTCCCCGTATTATAACCAAGGGCACCCTCTTGCGGGGGCAAAAAAGTAGACGGTAAATTCAGCTGTGAATTGTGGCGCTACGCGCTAGCCGCTAGCTTGGTTGGGGTGAGGTTAGTAGCGGCCGCCGTCATGGTGGAGCAGACAGAGCTCGACAATGGGCAACCTGTCGATACATTCATCGGCGTTCGGCCTATACCAGTCATGGCATGCGGTCTATCGGGACCAATTCGCAACACGATCGATGTAGTGGTGCGCGACGTCGAGGTCAGTCGAAATGCGCGTAAAGAAATCTAGGGTCGCTATGATTTGATTTTTAAGCGCTACGATTTTAATACCGCCCATTCATCTTTAAGTACTTTTTACTGAATTGGACCTTTTGCCTCACGCTGCAACCTTGTCCTCTTGTTACTTTGTTGCCTTGAGCAGCAACTTCCACTGTGCGGCTTGCCGGTGTCGGCGAGCGCTGCACTTGCTGAGCCCATTTCGAGTGAGGTAATTGTGCATCCTGTGGGGCAGCTTGTAGCTGTGCGTAAGTTTCCACCTCCACGGCATCTTTTGAGCTCTACTCAAGAGCCATCGCTGGCCACGCCGCCTAGCCTCACTCTCGCGGAGCCATGGCCGCCAGCGCTGCACTTCCTGAACGGCGGCGGAGGGCGCGATCCTTCGGATGTGCCGCCGACACCACATCATGGCGTCACAGCTATGGCGATAAGCCCAAGTGGTAAAGTGATCGCGGTCTGCGAGCGGCTGCGGCCGAGGCCAGCTCCCATGGGCAGGCGCTGGGGTGGACCTGCGTCCTCCCAGCCTCCGTCAGCTCGATCGTCCGCTCGAGGCTCAGCGAGGTCATCAGCGCGTGGGTCTGCGAGAAGCAGCCGCTCAGGGGAAGACGACATGAACAGTTTTGACCCCAACGCGTGCAGCTGCCGGGTGTCGGTGTACTTGCTGAGCACGGGCCAGCTGTTGCGCACCCTCGAGTGCCCCACTGCGGGCTTGGACTGGGGCTCGGTCGCGTTTGGGGCGGACTCTACCACGCTCGCAACCGTGAGTGATGGGCCCGGTGCCGAGGGTGCGGCGGTCGTGCTTTGGCGGTGGCGCGAGCGGCTAGAGCCCGAGGGCAGCCTTCACGGGGCCTCAGCGAGCAGCAATAGTGAGAAAAAGCCGGCTACAACGGCGAGCTCATCGGCAGCAGCGAAAGCGCCGCAAGTGGGGCGGCTTGCGAGCGGCGTCGTGCCTGAACGCTCCAAATTGAACCGCATACGCTTTGTGCCAGCGCCTACGGGCGGGAATGAAGCAGACGAGCCACCCCCTGCGCTGACGACTTCGGGTGGAGGCCACTTGGGCTTGTGGCGCTATCCGCAGCCAAAGGACCACAGTTTCGGTGCAGAGGACAGCGACGGGTCGGGCGAAGAAGAAGACCACTTTGGTAGCTACGGCGGCAGCCCAAAGGCAATGCTAGGCTCGAACCTGACGGCAAGTAGTAGTGCGGTGCCGCTTTTGCCACTCCATGTAGGGGTGCCCGAGGAGCCAGTGATGCTGGTGCTGCGGTCGCTCGTTGGCCCCTTGCCAGCTTCCGAAGCGAGCGTAGGCGTAGCAGACCACTGCTGGCTCACACTCCAGTCCCCTGGCGCCGCCCCATACCCACTGTTAGTGGCCGTGACCGACCGGGACGGGCGCTCCCGCACCGGGAGCGCTCAGCAAGGCCGCCGCCGCTCGTCCGCCCAACAAGGGCAGTCGCCCAACGGGCTCCGCAGCAGCAGCAGCATGGGCGGTGGCGACGCCGCAGGAGGGGCAGGAGCAGCAGCAGCAGGGGGAGCCCTGCCACTGTCCCCAGCTTCCCGCAGCCCTGCTCAAGGTGGTGCTTTCTTCAATGGTAACAGCCCAAACAGCGGTGGTAGGAACGGCAGCGGCGACGGCACGGACTCCGCGTCAGTGTACTGCTTCGACTGGCAAGGCGACTCCGTCTGCGGCAACCCCGATTTGGAGCCTCCCTCGGGACGAAGTTTGCTGTTGCCAGGCGCGGGCGCGCCCGCTCTCGTATTGCCGCTGCGGCCTTTGCCGCCTCAGGTGGCGCCTGGAAGCAGCAGTGCGTCGTTGGGGGGAGAGTCTCAGGCAGACGAGGTGGCGGCCACGGCCATGTGCCCGACCCCGGATGGGTTTGTGGTGTGCGGCTGCGGGGGCCTCGTTGCCGTGGTGCGTGTGACCGTAGCGCTGCCGGAGCCTCTACCCGCGGATTCTGAACCAGCATCTGCGTCTGGGGCAGGGGAGTCTGGCCAAGGCAGCGACGCGGAAGGTGGGAACAAGGGTGGCAGTAATGACGAAGAAGAAGAAGAAGAAGAAGCGGTTGTGGAACTGGTGAAGCAGCTGGCACCGACGCTCACTTTAGTGGGGCTCTTGCGAGTGGGCGCGGGAATACCGGGCGCTGTCTTAGGCCCCAACGGCTTTCCCGCGCAGCTCGGCCGCAGCAGCCTTACCTCTTCTTCTTCGTCGAAGCCTCCACCGCTGCCTACAGACGCTCCTTTGGGCCACCGGTGGTTCGTGGGGTGCTCGTTCTTGCCAATCCGCAACGAAGTACTTCTGTACACCATGGCCAACCAGCTCGTAACCGTGCCGATGGCAGCCATTGAGAAGGCGGGCGACGGCACCCCCCAGGGGGACATCGACGCCATCCAACGGATCACTTCCGAACACGAAGCCACGGCAGCCCAAGCGCGCAGTGACGGCAGAGTCATTCCCAGCAATTCACCCCCTGTAGTGTCCACCCCCTTAGCGCATGGTACGCACAGCTCCCCAATTTTGGCCGTGAGCGCAGCCAGTGACGTGCCGCTGTCGGCGACCGTTGGGGCAGACGGGTGGGTCCGCGTGTGGAATTACTTGCGCGGCAGTTGCGAAGTGGCGGCCAAGTTTCCAGGAGACGAACCCCTGTGCGCGAGCGTGCATCCCGCGGGCACCCTGGTAGCCGTTGGGTTTCGGGACCGCCTCAAGCTCTTGAGCTTGCTGCACGCGCCTCCCAGTCTGCACGCGCGGCACGAGTGGCTGGTGAAAGGCGTGCGCGCGGTGAGTTTTTCCCCCAGCGGCGACATTTTAGCGGCCGCCGTGGGCATCAACGTGTGCCTGTACGACCCGTACACGCTTGCGCAGCGCGGCCCTCCTTTGATGGGCCACATCAAGCCAGTGCGGACCCTATGCTGGTCGAACAACGGGCGACGGCTGTGGTCCAGCGGCAACGACGGAAACGTGTTTGGCTGGGAGCTCTTTGACTCGAAAGAACCGGGGAAAAGGCTCGATGACGCGCAGATTTTGAACCGCAGCAAAGGGTACCACGCCCTCTTGGTCAGCCGCGAAGATGACAGCTTGCCTGTTTTGCCGCCGCCCATCTCACCCGACGACGAAGACCAAGCTTACGCTGGTTTTGCGCCTTCCTCAGCCATTGTACCTTCTACCGCTGGTAATGGTGCCAAGGCGGCAGCTGCGATGCCCGCACCTCCCACCGCGAATCCTCGGTCGTCCTCAGCGATGGACAGCAGCCGCCGCAGCAGCGGTGGCAACACCAGCCGGTCAGGAGATCCCAGCAGCAACCGGAGCCAAACTAGTGGCGGTGGCGGCAAGAGCCCTGGGGTGGTGTTAGGATCGGTGTGCGTGGCGGCCGGCGCCGAAGGAGGCCTACGTGAAGTGCGATGGAACCAAGCGCTCTCAGACAGCCATGTCGTGGCCGATTACCCCGGCCCAGTGCACACTTCCTTGGCGTTCGATTCGAACCACGCGGTGCTGTACGCTGGGCTCGCTGACGGCCGCATGCGCGTCTACAAGTGGCCTCTAGCGGCGTTTGCGGGCACGTTTCGAGAGGTGCCGCTGCACGGAGGCGCGCGGCCTGTGGACAAAGACCAGGGCTTGCAGCAAAGCTTACATGTGCAGCCTCCGCCCCTCAGCGACGCCGGCGCAGGCGGGGGCGTGGGGGGCATCTGCGTGGTGCGCAACGGACAAATGGTGCTGAGCGGCGGCGGCGATGGTGCGTTCATGGCGTGCGCAGTGCAGCTCGTAGAGCCGCCGGGGTTCGACGGAACCCAGCGGGTGACGAGGCAGGTGTGGGACTGTAAGCCCTTAAACGCGCGAGAAGCTCTGGCCGAGCACAACGCCGACCGGCGGTTGGCGAGCATCGAGTGGTTGGCCGACTTGAAGCGGCGCGAGGCGGACTTGCACAAGGCCACCACCGACTTGAAGTCGGACCTCGACTTTGGCTTGCACCAGCTCAACACCCAAGGCGCGGAGAAGTTGAAAGCCAACGCTCTAGCGGCAGCGCAAGCCCAGGCAGCAGCGGAAGCAGCCTCACAAGACATGGCCAATCAAATCGCGAGCCTTTCGGCGCACAATTTCAAGGAAGCAAAACGTAACGCCGTGGTGAACACTTTAGCCCTAGAAGCCTCGGAAGAAGCCTATGAAAAGAAGTTGGGCGCTGCGATGGCCCGCTACGACCGTTTATCGGCGAAAATTGAGTCGACACGAGAGCAAGCAGCCGAAGCCATGTCGCTCAACGCCGCCACCGCGACCAAAAACTTCAAAAAGCGAGAGCGGGCGGCCGCACGCACCTTGAGAGACCTGGAGGCACAGGTGGCGAAGTTGGCCGACGATTGCCGGTTACAGGGAAGGTTCCACCGGGCGTCCTTGTTGCAGCAAGAAGCGGAATACGAAGCCGAAATCACGCGGCTGACGGAAGCGGCGACCTCGGAAGTGGCTGCGCAGCGGCAGGCCACGGGAAAAACCATGGCGCACGCGCAATTGTTGGCGGGAAAAGCATCTCAGATGGAGCGCCGGCTGCGGGAGGGCGCGAGTGCGAACGAAGGAGTAGCCTCAGAGGCTGCTGCGGTCGAAGCAGTGAACGCGAAGCTGGCGTTCAGTATGCGGGGCCTCGAAGACGAAATTGCCGTGAAGCAAGAAGAGCTCTCAAAAGCCGAGAATTTGGGCCTCCTTTTGTCCGACGAAGAGAAAGAACTCGAAGCGTTTCGGTTCGTGTACAACGCGAAAGTGAGCTCGATGGAAGACGAAGCGCCACAAATGAACGCGCAAAAGCAGCGCCTGGAGACGGCGATTGCCGAGCTCAATGACGTCTTGAAACAAGAGCACGCAGACGCAGCAGCGTTGGCTGAAGAGCAGTCCACGCAAAGGGGCGAAGAGGCCAAAGTCGAGCACGCGCTTGCCGAGGGGCAGCGCACCGTGAAACAGCTGGACCGGATCGCGTTTTTGTTCAAGCGAGATCTGGCGGAACTGGTGGAGCTCGGGTTGCCGCCGTTTAAATTAGTGCACGGCGCGCGAGATTTGGCGACGCGGTATATGCAGGAAGTGCCCCCACCCAAACCGAAAGGGGCTTACAAGGACTGGCAGATCCCCGGGCATGACTCTGCAACCACCACCAATGGAAAAAGCCATTCCAAAGGTAGTGCTCCTGCCGCGCATGGCCATGGCACCAAAGGCAGTGGTGCGCCTGCTGCTGGTGCTAGTGCAGCTGGTGAAGGTCGTTCGGGCCGCCCGAAAAAACACGAAGAAGGCGTCCTTCTCGAGGACTTGAGTGGCCTCGTGGCGCCCGAACAGATTGAGGCCAACCAGAAGGAAGAGATGGCCACGGTGTTCCGGCTGCGCAATCTGCAGTGGGGCGCGGCGGAGTCGAGGCGGGCTGCCATGGGCCGCTTGCAGGCCGACCACTTGCGGAGCATGAAGGCTCGCTTCGTGGAAGCGAAAGTGATGACCGACGAGCTCAACACCCTGCGCCGGGAGAACTTGCGGTCGCGGCGCGAAGAAGCGGCGCTCGAGCGGCAAGTGGCCACGTGGCAGGTGCGCAAAAAGGCCGCCAAGAGGCGCGGTGAAAGTGGAGACCAATCAGAGCAAGGCGCCAGGAACGGCCACCGCCAGGGCGCATCGAGCAGCAGCAGCATGTCCTTGGAGTCTTTGCGCAGTGTGGACGATGATGACCTGTCCTTGCGCTCCCCAGGCAGCCACGATCTGCAGCTCCCGAGCGTGTCCGAAGGGCCTTCCGTGGCCGCCACGGCGCAGTTCTTGCCGTCGGACGCCGAGAACGAAGACGGCTTTTCATTGGAGGAGGACTTGTCAGTGGGGGCGGCCACGCAAAAAGGCCGACCGCCGCACGGCTTGACCCAAAGAGGCCGCCAACGTCAACCTAGTGGAAGCGGAGGTGGTGGCAAGAAGGGCGACGATGCCTCCGCGGCGTCTGACGCCTCCACTCAGGGCCCTCTGTCGCCGTCTCAGTGGTTGCATGCCTCGGAGCTGACCGAAATGGGCAGCCCGAGCAACGTGCTGGATTCATCCACTGGTGTAGCTCCGCCGTATGCCCTGGGCTCGCCCGTGCCTCCAGGCCACGTCGCCATTTCTAGCAACGCCAGCGGCCACAGCAGCCCCACGAATGGCACTGACGCAGACCTCCAGGGCAACAACACGTCCTTGCCAGTCCCCTTGCTCTTACCCCTGCTAGAAGTCACGAAGAAGGTGACCGTGCCGCGCGCCGTTGGGGGCGCAAAATCCCCGACCGAAAACCGAGCGTATCCGCCGGGCCAAGCCCCAGGTTCCTTCCAGCTATCCGCACTACAGGAGGCCGAAAACGAGCACGACAACTTACTGATGGCAGTGCAGCGGAGCCGGCATGCGGTAGCGGCCCAACAAGCTGAGCTCGACGAGCTGCACCGCTTAGCGTCGCAACTGAAGCTGCAGCCGCGGGTGGGGCCGGGGAGCAGCATTTTGCTGGGGCCTCGGCCCAAGGGAACCAACAGCGGTGGTGGCTTGCGGGTGAAAAGAGCCCGCGGTGCCGGAGTGGGCTTTGCGCATGATCCTGCGCGCGATGCCGCTGCTGCGGCAGCTGCGGAGGGTGCTCCTGTGAACGGGGCCGGAGGAGATAGAGGCAGCGAGAATGAAGGTGGTGGAGTGTCTGGCGGCGGGTCAGTCGTCTCAATCTCGTCGTCTGGAGTTGAAGGCGGGCCCTCCTTAGGAGCAGTGTCGATGGTGGAAACGGTGTACGCGCCGCAGTGGGATAAGGCTTCGGGCGACGCGGCGGCTGCTCCCTCGTTTGATGACGGCAGCGTCAACTCAGATGGAAGACCGGCCAGCCCAAACGTAGACATGGAGTCGCCCTTGAAACCTGTAAATGTTTGAATCTCGAACTACTTGAGTTCTATGGTTACTTGAAAAGCCGGGTAAGTAGCATACTTCTCCCTGCGCGATGTGGTGATATGTGATACATTAGAAAACCAATACACGCGATTATCAAAGAATATATCGGAAATTCTAGAGCCCATCAATAATGGCATAATATGGAGGCTGCAGAAACCAATCTCCCCTGTAAGGTAGATCTGATTGGTTTCTGCCCTTCATCCTGTTATCTTTTATGGCCATGGTGCTTAAGATACAGATATAGATACGGCAAAGAACGGCCATCTTGTTTCTTCGTGGCGCAATGGCGCAATAGCCGGCGCACGAGGCTACCGCTAGGAGCTACAGACCTGTACAGTAAGAGATTTTGCTTTAGCCTCTTGAGGAAAGTGGCCCCGTCCGTGCGAATCCCATGTTATGCATTTTTGTATAATGCAGACATCACAACTCTCATAATAGCCAGTAGCCTGTTGGCAGTAGTCCATATCTAGAGAGAGAATACTGGTGTGAGTCGTTGAGTCCACTGAGTGAGGTAATTCGCACTTACGAATCCAAACAAGACAGACAGATGTCAGATTGAGGCAAGAAACCTTAAGGCCTTAACTGCCCTGTTTCGCGATTCCAATTTAAACCCCAAACACTGCGTAACGCCTGTGCCGCCGTCGCACAGCGAGGGCCAGGCAGTTGCAGTTTCTTTGTGTTTTTGTCTCGGGTATTTAGTTGCGGCTAGCCGGGGAATACGCCGAGGACTTCCGGCTGGTGCCAGACGGAGAAGTGCCAGGGCTCATGTCGCCACCTGGCGAGTACTCCGTGCCCTCAGGACTGGTCGGCGAGTACGCTGGCGAGGTCGGCGAGTAAGCCGGCGACGTCGGCGAATAGGCGGGGCTAGTCGGCGAATAAGCGGGCGAAGTCGGCGAATACGCAGGCGAGGTAGGCGAGTACGCTGGGCTGGTGGGTGAGTAGGCTGGCGATGTAGGGGAGTAAGCCGGAGAGGTTGGGGAATAGGCTGGAGACGTCGGCGAGTAAGCGGGGGAAGTAGGCGAATAAGCCGGGCTAGTCGGCGAATAAGCAGGGGACGTTGGAGAGTACGCAGGGGAGGTCGGGCTGTAGGCTGGGGAAGTAGGCGAGTAGGCCGGACTGGTAGGGGAGTAAGCGGGGCTGGTGGGCGAATAGGCCGGAGAAGTTGGCGAATACGCTGGGCTAGTCGGGGAATAGGCTGGACTGGTGGGTGAGTAGGCTGGTGAGGTGGGGTTGCTCGGAGAGTACGCAGGGCTGGCAGGGGAAGTGTCCGGGCTGTACGAGGGCGAGGCAGGGGACCCGTAGGCCGGGCTGGCCCCGTAGTTC